>Ga0065711_1040006_pt1 | contig 17318 bp, 16 predicted proteins | sample Hoacrofraction12_FD_59098 | JGI IMG/M metagenome (GOLD analysis project Ga0065711, IMG submission 59098) | Hoatzin crop microbial communities from Cojedes, Venezuela - Epithelial fraction 12 v2 (version 2) | ecosystem: Host-associated > Birds > Digestive system > Esophagus > Crop | place... | reverse complement strand
CTGGGCCAGTGGCCTCCGCGGGGCGCGGCGGCGAGGGACGCTGAGGCCTTCGGGGAAAGGTGCCCGGGGTACGGGCGGCCCCGCCCGGGGGCCCCGCAGCTTTAGGCCGGCCCTGCAGCTCTAGGCCGGGCCAGGCCGCCCCCGGACCGAAGGGGCTCGCCCACGGCCGGGCCGTTTGGTCAGCGGGGGGTCCGTGTGTTCAGTTTGAGGGGTTTCACCTGTTCCCGTTTGCTCGGGGCAAACGCTTGACCCCGCTCCTGTTTCCCCAGTTCCCGGCGGCACCACGGTGCTGGTGGAGCTCACCCCCGACATCCACATCTGCGGCATCTGCAAGCAGCAGTTCAATAACCTCGATGCCTTCGTTGGGCACAAGCAAAGCGGTTGCCAGCTCACTAGCGCAACGGCCGGGGCCACCAGTACAGTCCAGTTTGTGTCGGAAGAAACGGTGCCATCGACACAGGCGCAAACCGCAACCAGGACCATCGCTTCGGAGACCCAAACCATCACAGGTACTGTGGTGTTACATACCAGGAGCCTGAAAGCACTCGGCTCGTGCAGAGTGGCAGCGTTAGGTAGCCCTCTGCTCATGTATCCCCATCAGATGAAGGTAAAGTAAGTTTTCACATTAGTCGTCATGTACGTGCAAGCAAAGGAAGGAGAAGAAAAAAAGTGGTGTGCTGCCTTCTTGGTTTTGGTATGACAACAGTTACTGAATTTGCTAATTGAGATACAAGTTCACTTAGAGAATTGCTTAAGTCTGATGTGTTGTATAACCAACTCATGCAAACTAATTGAAATTGTCAATATTTATGAAAAATAATCAAATTACTACGCATTTTATTTATTTAAGAGAGCTCTTGATGAAAAACAGAATCAGAATTGCTGTCAGGCGCCAGTCCAGGCCTTTTTCTTTGAGAACACTGAATTCTCTAACACTGCTCCCTCAAGTAATTGGCAGGAAAAATATTACTCAAAATTTCTGCCTGTACAAAGGCTTAAGTGAGGTCCTGATCCTGCAGACATGTAAATATAGATAGAATTTTGTTCTGTGTTTGAAGATTTGCCCTTCTGTATATAGTTTTGTTTTATTTTGGTCTGGGACCTTGCTAAAATCCAAATTATTTAACTTTAATTTGGATAGACAGATTAGGGCAGAGAATTTGGAAGAGCAGTGAAATAAACTGAATTCAGGGCTCACTTCCAGGAATTTTAGTATTACAATCCCTCAACTCTGTGTGGGTTTTGGATGACTCATTTTTCTGCTTCATATTTACTCATCTTTAGAAAGAAGGCAGTTATATCCTCCTGCCCTTTTGGGGTATAGTGTTGTTTAATTGATTTAAAAGCTGCTACTTTGGCTGAGAGTTTCACCTGTTACTCGTGTGAGCAACAGCTAAAAACAGGGTAATTGAAAGAGGCTGAACTTGTTTAATGATTAAAAAAATAGTTTATGTGTTGCCTTTCTGACAACATTGGCCAAATAAATAATTTGGTTCTCTTCTGCTTTGGACTGCAGCACAGCCAGTATAGAAAAACAAACATACCTTTATTAATGCAAGAGCTGGACAGGCATCAGAAGAAACTGAACTTCTGAAGAAACTAAATGGTGCAGTCACATGAGGTCCAGAGAGGAGACAAATGGGCCTGTGTAGGGTTGTACTAAGTTCACCGTGGCTCATCAGGTCTTGATGGAATTTTCACTGGTAGCAGGATAGCAAGAGAGAGGAAAGCCTATTTCTTTTCCCTCTCCCCCAGGTGAACAGGAAGTCAGGAACAAGAATGTTGCTGGAATAAACAATAAATAATGAAACTAGAAAATAATTATGTTTTTTTTAATTGGAAAAGTTAATGTTCTCAAATTGAGCTCTTTTATGTGTTTAGTTTCTGCACCAGAGTTTGTTTTTGAGCATGGTTATCAAACATACCTGCCCAGTGAGAGCAGTGAGCCTCCAACTGCTGCTATCGTCTCTACACCACCAAAAGCACGTTCAAGAAAATCCACTTCCTCACTTACACAGAAGAAACTAAACTGCTGCTATCCAGGTAGGATGTGCGTTATACCTTCTTCCTTTTCGTTTAAAAATTGGTAGGTTTCTTATAGTGATATGCGCAGTAGCTCTGTCTGTCTTAAATAGTTCAGATGCGCAGAACCTGGAAGGCAACCTACTTGCTAAGGGAGTGATGTACTACTGTTGACACCAGCAGTAGTTTTGCTATTAATTTCACATGTCCTTAGGCATTGGTCCTATAGGAAATGGCCTCAAGTTGCATCAGGGGAGGTTCAAATTGGATGTTAGGAAAAATTTCTTTACTGAAAGAGTGGTCAAGCATTGGAACAGGCTGCGCAGGGAAGTGGTGGAGTCACCATTCCTGGAGGTGTTCAGATCACATGTAGATATGGCACTTCAGGACATGGTTTAGCAGGCACGGTGGTCTTGGGTTGACGGTTGGACTTGGTGATCTTAGAGTTGTTTTGCAACCTTAATGATTCTATGATTCTATACTGTGGTGTACTCTGGCCATGCTGCGGTGGGTTTGCTTATAGGCATTGGCCGATGCCCACGTCAGTGTAAGAGCAGAGCCTTGTTACCTTTTTGCTAACTGCTGTTGTTGTGCAGGAGAAATATTATACATGCATTTTGTGTTACGTTTTGTCTTTGGTCAGTTAGCATTTTTATAAGGATGGATTCAACCAGAGTATTTGGAGGCCTTAATGAGTAAAACCCATGCAATATGCAGAAAACGCGTGCAGAGACAGCCATGTAGATGAGTAGCCATATTAATGGTAGCAGAAGTTACAGTCTCTTTTTGCAAGCTAGCCTTCTTTTGAAAGGCATATTTCAAATGCTTAGCATTCATTTCAGTGCTCTAAAACTGTAGCAGTTTCCACTTGGACAGAATTCTTGAATGGTGAGCTATTATCTGAGTTCCCAGTTGCACTAACTTGAAGTCATACATGGAATGAATTAGTTCCCCCAAAATCCCATGTGTACTGTAAGGAGCATCTCAAATCCTAGGCACGGATTCCAAAGAATTTATTTCAAAGCTTACAGAAAACAGTAATGTATAGAGTAAATTGCCTCCTAGGGGAAGCATTAGAAAACTGAAGTTCATGGGTAAGCCGGTCACTATTTTAAGTAGATGGGAGTAAAGAAGATGGGGAATTTGTTTTCTGTTAATACTGAATTTTAAAGAAAATGTTCTTGAAAAGAAACGTAACACCCAGAATATGGTAGTATATTCTTAATATTTTGATAGATTTTCCTTGAGTTTAATGATCTTAATCTTACCATTTTCAGGTTGCCAATTCAAGACTTCCTATGGTATGAAGGATATGGAACGCCATCTACGAACACACACAGGTTTATATAGTTGCTATATTTTATTTTTGGTTTGCTTCCTCCTTTTGGCTTTTCGCCAAAAGGTATTTTCCTACAAAATAATGTATCTATATATAAATAGGATGGAATGTATGCATATATTTATGCATTTTAGTATTGTAGTTGTCTGTGCCTTGGCAATTGCCCTTTTTGGGTAAGCCATGTCCCACTATGGGCAGTACCACTCACAGCTATGAAACATGTGAACACTGTACATCAGCTTGAGGCACAGTTACATTTCTGAGGTGCAGACAATGTGTTTGTCACGGTACAGTGTGATGGTGGTGCATAAACCTAGTTTGTTCTTCATATGAAACAATGATTCCAATATTTCACCTCCCTTCCCCCTAAACCGCAGTTTCAGATTTGTGAAGAGAGAAAGTTCCAAAGGGTCTTCTAAATTTGTTGCACTTATGCATACAGCTTTTTGGAGCATAGAAAGAGTTATTAGCTGACAGGATGGCTGCAGAAATCCAGTGTCCGGCTTCTGAAAACTAGCCTCATTTCTATTGAGTATTTAGTGTGTGCTTTTCTCTTTTATTGCAACAACATCTTTGCGGTTCAAAAATTTTTGATGTGTTGATGCTGCTCTGTTTGTTTCAGGAGACAAGCCCCATAAATGTGAAGTTTGTAACAAATGTTTTAGTCGTAAAGATAAGCTGAAGATGCATATGCGTTCTCATACTGGGGTGAAGCCTTACAAATGTAAACACTGTGACTACGCAGCTGCTGACAGCAGCAGTCTCAACAAGCACCAGCGCATTCACTCCAACGAGCGTCCTTTCAAATGCCAGATCTGTCCTTATGCAAGCCGCAACTCTAGCCAGCTAACTGTACATCTCAGATCCCACACAGGTAAGTTCATACTAAAATTTAGATCTGTGCAAATATGAAGGTCATTGGGAAGATTTTAAAAGGTGTGCAGGTGACAAGATGCCAGAGAGGGCCTATTCGAATTCTCAGAAGCCCCTAGGCATCTAGCTTCTGTGAATTTCTTGGGCATAGAGTCTAGTAGGGCAATACAGCTCTACTAAAAATACTTGGAAGCAATCAGAAGACAGATCTGACTTTTGGTAGGTTTTCTTCTAAATTGATTTTGAAACTGCCTATTAGATCTTCTTAAGTCAGTAGAACTGAAGGATCTAATTGATTGATTGATTAAGAGCATCTAGGTTCCTATCTGTGTCTCAAATCTGGTCCACTACATTAGAAACGCTGAAATGATTTTATAATTGAACTAGTTATATCAGTGCAAACCTCAGCTGCATAATTCAATTTTTCTTGCATCAGTACATTAGCAAGCAATTACCAATTTAAGTTACACTTTTTTTTGACCTTTCTTTGTGGTACCTTCGACATACAGGCAGATGGATGTAAATAGTGTAGTATGAGCAGCCAGAATGGTATTGTGTCCGTGTCAGTTTTGCTCTATGGGTAGAAGGCTTTAGCCTCCAGGCTTATAAACATTGTATCGTTTTATATTTGCGTTATTTGCCCAAATTTCCATTTTATCAGATTTCTCTTTTACAGATTGTTCCTAGAAGAGATTTGCTGTAAAGATACTCCTGTACAATTGTCTTTGTACAATTGTCTTTGTTGTTTTTCGCCTAATCCAGGATACTGGATTGGTTTCTCTCTTGGCTTTTATACATTTGATTAGTTCTGTGAATTTTAGCTGCGAGGTGGTTATGGTTCAGTGATTACTAGATTAGCTTTGAACCTATCCTACATCTGATTCTGAATTTGAGTACTAAACAACATTAGTTCAGATGTGTGCAAGATGGGATTTATTTTGAGTAGATAAAAGAAATAAATCCCTTGTGCATTGTGAAGGAGGGGAGGGTTAAACCAATCTGTCTCTAGCAGAAAAGAATCTTTTATACTTCACAAATTTGCTGTGATGGAACGGGCAGGACTGACAGGCAGTTGTTTTGCAAGTTTCCCTCTTTCTGTTGCTGTATAAGATGATGTGATGGTCAGTTAAAATAGTATGGGTTATTATGAGAAGTTGTCTGTTAGTAAACACTCTAGTTGGAGAATATGGTATTGCATTTTCCCCACGTATTAGAAGAGCGTACATGCTTGTGCATTTATGTGCACGGGCAGGTATGCTCTGAATTTGGCTGCGGGAGAACCTGTGAATGATTGTGGTTTTCTTGTATTGCTGGTAGATTTAGATTTTTGTGGCATTAAATATTGAATAGTTGGGAAAGGGTTTTAGGCTACCTTCTTTTTGGCAGATCAGCCTATCGTGCCTTAAGCAATTGAATTATGCTAAAATTCAAGTCTGTAGTTTTGCTGTCACTTCCATTTCTCTATAATAAGTCCTCTTTTGTAAAAGGACTTTTTTGATTCGCTGAAAAGAGGCGAAGAATTTTGGAAGTAATCGTTTCATCATTGTTAGGTTACAAAGCTGTTATGAACACAACCAGTTTTAGGGGAAAAGTAAGACTGGTATGTAGAATATATTGCTTTCTGAAATTAAATTAGTCATTCCCTAGAAGGTGAGAGTAATCTATATTGCTCAGCGTGAGATCATCTACATAGCATTACTTGTTGAACTAGTCATCTAAAAATCATTTTCTGTTATTTTGAGTAAAACTACTCTTACAATTAATAATTCCAGGATCAGACACTCTAAGCCATGTTCTCTCAGTGTTGATTATGTATGGACAGAAATGTAAAGAAATATAAGTAATAGACCACTCTTTAAAGAAACGGAACCACCATGATTTGCTATATTCAGTAAAATTACTATTTCTTTTTCATATATTGTGCTACCCTGTATGTGAAAATTAAGTCATTGAAATATGTACTATGCCTTAATCAGCAAAATAGATGAAAATTCAGTAGCTGAATGTGCAGCTGAGAATGTAAAATAAATTAGATGAACAAACAGTGCATCTTCATTAATAAAATCTGTTTCATATAGATAATACACCATGTATCTCAATTATTAAACAGATACATGGATTAGCACAGTAGGCCACAACTTGATTTGAAAAATATGCAACTAAGCCAATGACATATGTAGCTGGATAAGCAAATTATGCAAAATTATACAGCTATCATAAACTCTATAAAATATTAACTTATAAAATAAATCAGCCATTTGCAGTTTGATTATGAAATGCTTGCTGAACTAAGTACACTCTCTTTTTTCCCTCCCCCACAAGGGTGTCTTAGAATCTAGTCACACAATTCTTCCACTTTTTCCACATAATGCCTACCTAAAGACTTCATGCTCAGGTAGTTTAGAGAACTACATACTTGGATAAAAAAGTGACCAGTTACTTAGTTGGGTTGATGTTTTGTTTTTTTTTTTTTTCTTTTAGAGACTTCAGAATGTAGTCACTGGTCTTTACTGTGGAATTGATTATGGCCTAAACAGAGCTACAGCTTAATCTGATCATGCATGTTGTGACACAAGCCTGCAAATAAAGAAAATGCAAAAGAATGGTTTAGATCCGGGCAATTCAAATGGTTATGTGTGTAGGTAGTCTGACACAAATAGGCTTGCAGAGATCTTGCAGATAAGCCTGTTCATTTTTTGTGCTTTATCACTTATGAATTTGACCTAACTTTCAGCTAGGTTTCTGGATCAGCATTGTGCGCAAAAAAGAAAAAAAGGCAAGCACTTATGAATGTTTTCTGTACCTGTTTGCATGAGTAGAAGCTGATATTGTGTGAATAGAAACTGATACTAGATTTTCTTGATCTATGAAAGAGTATTAGGTAAGATACTTGGTGCACATATCTTTTTATTGGTTACTGTAATGCCAGAAAAACAAAAAGCTTAATGTTACTTCTCTATGTAAGCACATTTCCCCAGAGTCAGACATGCATGCGTGTTTCGTTACTCTCACATTTGTCTTTTCCAGTTGCATTTATGTAGCTGTGACCCCTCCTTTTTATTTTTTTTCTGTAACTGCAGTAATGCTATGGTTGTGCAGCCACCTGACACTGATCTAGGTATGGACTTCTGTCCCTTCATCTCCCTGTGGCCTGGATCAGAGTTTCCACTGCCTTCCTGTGCCAGCAAAAGTATTTGTGCTGCACCACATGAACCAGGCCAAAAAAGTAATTGTTTTCTCATGTCAGCTTGTCTGTCTCACCATGTGAACAAATGTTGGTACAAGAAAGGCAGTAAGGAATACGTGGTTGAGCAGTAAGGCTGGTGCCCGTTAAGCATCTGTTTCTGTAGTAGCCTGCTATTTACATAGGCTTAAAGTTAACCTGCGAGCCTCCCTGTAAATCTTGTGGCATAAAATGACATGGATGTGTTTATATTTAGTGTTCTTAGACTTCAAAAGTATAACAGCTGTTAAAGTTACAGTGTTTATTAATTTCAAAGGCTAGTGAAGTTATACTGTTGCTAAAGAGGGACAAATGAGAAACTTCAGTTACTTCTCTGGAGCACACTGAACAGTTTTACACACAAAATGAACTAAAAATGGATAATATCTAAGATGCAAACATGAAAAAGCAACAGATGTGGGCAGGCATGCTCATGGAGAGTTTGCACACCAATATGCCAGACCAGGTGATAAGTACTGTGCCATTAAAGTTCTCTACATCTTGAAAATATGTTGGGAGTTTACAGTTATGTAGAACAAGTCAGCTGTACTTAATTCATTATGGCATCGAACTCTCCAGTGGATCTTGGTGTCTCATCTGTAATTTGAACCGTGTCTTTCGTTGACAGGAGACGCTCCTTTCCAATGTCAGATGTGTCCTGCTAAATTTAAAATCAACTCAGACTTGAAGAGGCACATGCGTGTGCATTCTGGTGAAAAACCTTATAAATGTGAGTTCTGTGAGGTCCGGTGTGCCATGAAAGGAAACTTGAAATCACACATTCGTATCAAGCACAGCATGGAAAATATCCTCAAGTGTCCAGAGTGTGAATTTCAGTGTGGAAACAAAACAAGCCTTCGGCACCACATAAGAACTCATCAGCCCGAGCAGCCAGTGAAGTGCTCGGAGTGCAACTACTCTTGCTCCAACAAGGCAGCTCTGAAAGTGCATGAGCGAATTCACTGCAAAGATCGTCCTTTCAAATGTGAATTCTGCAGCTTTGATACCAAGCAGCGGAGCAACCTGGCGACTCATGTGAGGAAAGCTCACAGCGACAAAGTCAAGACCAAGAAGCAGACTGTGGAGACAAAGGAAGGAGACAGGCCAAAGCAAGGTGGCTCCAGGCAAGTTGCCAAATTGGATGCCAAGAAAGCATTTAAGTGTGACCTGTGTGATGCTTCCTTTGTCCGAGAAGATTCTCTTAGGAGTCATAAGAAGCAGCACAGTATGTATAATGGATCTAAAAATAATGAACTGGCTGTCCTACAGCTCCAGATGGATCCCAGTCGGCAGACCAGTGCCCCAATTACTGTCAGTCACCTCCAGGTCCCACTTCAGGCTGCTCAGGTTTCTCCATACAATGAGGGAAGGCTCAAGATCATTGTGGGTCACCAGGTCCCTCAGACTAATGGTATCATTCAGGCTGCGTCGGTGAATGTCGTGCCTCCTACATTAGTGAGCCAGAATCAGGAAGACCTCTCAGCCAACAGCCGCTTACAGCTTCTGGGCCAGGTCAGTTTGTTGGCACCACCTCCACCTCCCATATCTCAAAGCGAAGCAGGGCCTGTGGCACAGCCAGCAGTTCTTCTCGCAACCCATGACCAAAGCGATGGAAGTGCTTTACATCAGACACTGATTCCGGCTGCTCCTGTCAGCAGTCATGAGGCTTCAGCAAACCAAGCTTTCATCACCAGCTCTGGAATCAGCTGCTCTGACTTGGAAGGCCTTAATGCTTTGATACAAGAAGGAGCAACAGAAGTGACTGTGGTTAGTGATGGAGGTCAGAGTATAACAGTGTCTACTTCAGCTCCCCCGCCTCCTATCTTTTCTTCATCCTCTCACACAGAAGCCCCGAAGCAGACCTATTCTATCATTCAGAGTGGAGCCCATACAGCTTTGCTGTGTCCAGCAGACTCCATACCAGACTAGTCACAAAGTACTACTACTAAACAAATTTCAATCTCGGAGGCAGTGCTGATTTCAGCAGACATACATATGACATAAGTGAATGCAGGATTTGTCCCACAAAGCCAAATACCTTTCACTTATGCATTTTACTTGTCTGTGCATGGAAACATACATCTTGTATGTGGAAAAGAGGATGTGTGTATTTATGTGCCTCTGTTGAAACTGGAGGCTGTGTTCTTTGTAAAATCTGAGCATCGAAGCAGCTGTTGACAACTTCACCAAGCAGTAAACTTCCCAGAAAATGATTCTTGTATTGTGCTGGCTAAAATAAGAAAGCCTCACTTTATGATGAATTACCTTCACAGCAGACTTATTCTTTCATGCACACATAAAAAGGTAATAGTCCAAGCCTTTCAGAAGTATATTTTTAAGTGAAGTGTGTTTCAATTATATGCTATGTATGCATTAGCTGCACCTGGCTAATGGCTGATCTGTAAGAAATATCTGCTACTACTAGGTCTAATGCAGCCCTAGTAAAGTTTAAGGGGGCTGTTCTTTCACACCTGTAGGAGTTGCTAGCACCTGGCCCTTAATCTGTAAATGCTTATGCAGAAGACCAGGTGATTGTTTTTAGAAAACAAGAGAGTTTTGTCTGTCCATCAGTAATAAAGAACTTCGTTAGCAAGAACACTATTGCAAATCATGTGTATGGCACAGTGATCTGTCAGAGGCGCCTGTGTTTTAAAGAGCAAAACAACTGCAAATATATTTTTTACAAACACTATGTAAATTTTGTTCTTATTTTGATGCTGCCTGTTTGTAGTTACATGGGTGTTAGAGTGCATTACATTTTGGCTTTGTTCTTTTCAAGTTAGAGGGGGGAAAAAAGAAAAGATTGAATTAATTTCATTTAAAACAAAATAGTAGATTCTAATCCAAGGTCTGAAAATCTAGCATAAATTCAGAATGTATCACACTGGAATAATTTAGCACTATATGATGCACATTTCTATAATGAATGAATTCTAGGCTGTATTTTGAACTATGCCATATTATAGTCCTATCTGGTGAGCATTCTTGTAGTGGTAGCTAAGAATATCTTCACTACCAAACTCTCTGAAGAACAGACTCTCTCAGCTTGGGAAAACAGACGGCTCTGTAGGTGAAGACTTGAATTGTGAAGACTGAAAAGAGACTGTTAGCAAAACCAGTTCTGGGATTCCTCTTGGGTTATCAAAATCAAGTTAAATTTTGCAGTATTTGCTAGTGGGAGACATTGAATGGTTGCTTTATGTGCTAGAAATACACTTGGAAAACTTAGAAAGATTAGTTAGTTAGGGCCACTTTCTGAATAGGCCTCGTGTTTGAAATTTTTAGCTTGTATAGCCTTTATTTTGTGTATGTGGGGGTGCTCCCCGCTCCTTCCCTCTGTGTGGTATATACTCTTTGTACAGTGTAAGGCTTCCTGCTTTACAGTGACGAGTAGGAAAACGCAATCATAACTCACAAGTACAGTCATATGGGTGGTTCTTGAAAATGTGACCTTTGTTTTTTCTTGAAATAAGGTTTGTTTAAACTTGAATGTTCCAGTATCGCTGTCTTCATTATTGATGGGAAGTAATATCTCCCATATCTCTTCTGCCTTCCTAATAATTGATTCTAAATTAACGTTCTTTTAAAACAAAAAAACCCTTGCAGATAATCTTGGCTGTAAAATCTGGATTTTGATTTGAACTGACAGTGTACCCAACGCTTGTAGATACCAGAAAAAACCACAGTCCAGTTAGAAGGAGAAACTTCATAAATGCTTAATTATAAAGGCATTATTAAAGACTTGTTTCCTAGCTTAATGCTGCTTTGAAATGTGAAGCAAAAGTTCTAAGTTCACTGACAGTTGTGTTTCAGGGTTTATTATTTCCTACACTTGTTCTCCAGCTTTTCTGGTGATACAGGTTTGTCACCTGCTAATTGTCCCTTCCCTACAGATAGGTGATGTAAGGAGCTGGCAAGACCCAGTTCCAAGTCACCGAGCACACCTATTTTTATATAGATTAGAAGTAGATGGGAGGTTTTTACTAAATTAGATCACTGCAGAACACTCATTGAGAACAATAAATTGAAAGCCTAGATACTTTGTATTTTAACACTGGCGTTGCTGTTTTGTGGCCCTCCAGTCATTTTCTTTGTTGTGCTTGTAGCATAGACCTGATCATTGCATTTCAGCTGTGCTGAGACTACTTGTAAAGCACTTGGAAGATAAAAGGCATCACAGGTAAGTGCTTGATCTTATTATATGTAGTCCATGATATACAGGTTGTAAATGATCACTGGAGCAGCACAGATCAAAAACTTTGTTATCTTTGAGTTAAAATGCATGACATAGCAGCCATTCTTCACTATTAATCCATTTTGAAATGTACATATGTAGATGATCTGTACCATCAGGCTGCGTACAGTGTTTCTGTGCACTGGGCCAATAGCTATTGTAAGCGCTAGGGAAAGATGGGGCCCTTTCAGTCCTGTAACAGTAAATAGATGTTTTTCACCTAGCTTACAGTGGTTCTCGACCATGTGCAGCGCTGACATGGCAGGGAAGGAGATGTTTCCCCAGGAGCGTGAGTGCCTGGCAGGGCTGAGGGAGGGGACTCCTTCAGGTCATCGTGATGGTTCAGTTCACAGCACTGCTTCACAAACTGTTGCGCCAGCATAGCAAAGTAGATGGTAAACTACAACCAAGATCAAACCAGAGGTGGAGCAGGTAGGAGATTTCTTCCAACACCTTTTGTAGTAATTGTAATAGCAGCACAAATGGTGATGGAAAATTATCTGTTAAGATACTGTCAGCTTTCAAAGCCTGTGCTAGCGCTTTGAATAGGAGTAACTAGTCCATTGGTGATCTAGGCTTGAATACTAGTTCTTACATATTTTCCCTTTATTGTAAGATAAAAGAATCTAAATTGATCTGCCCTCACATATTTGGTCTTGTCACTGATAAGTCTGCCTGTATCTGCCACACCATCCTCCCAATATTTTCTGCTGATTGATTTTATGGAGCCTGGTGACCTCAAAGATAATTATGTTTTAATTTTTACAAGCCATGTGGGTACAGAGTTTAAGTAGCCTGACTGAGGAGATGCATCTCGGGAGTCCCCAGTGATGGAGCTTTCCAAATGCTCCGGCTGGACAAGAAACTTCTGCCTGGGCCGTGGGGCAAGAGCTGGTGGCAATGTGCTGCTCTGGGGTTGGAGCTGGCAGCTCTATGTCGCTACAAAAGGAGTGATACCCTATTTGAAGATAAAAGTTTGGAGGTAGGTAGACTAACTGCTGATAGGCAAGCTGTCAAATACAGAAAATGGTACCAAGCCTCAAAACTTGTAAGTGCAAATGTACTGCAATTTGACAACTAAAAAGTCACATTAATTTTCATACACTCGTTGGTATATGTGAGCTCTGCGTGCAGGGTTTCATGAGTGTGGAATATTTTGTGTCAACTATAGGTGGTGCTGGAGAACAAGATAAACTTTTAAGTGGGCTCTCTTCTGCTTGATGGTAAGTTTCCTGTTAAACAGTTCCCTGTTTTAACTCTTTCCTGGATGAACACATTTCAGAATGCACTTTTATAAGAAGTTACAAAAAGCTTAGCTGTGAAAATTTTACTTTCATTTAAGATAAAAAGCAACAAATAAAAAAAAAAAGTCCAACGTTTTTTGTTGTTAAAATCCCATGAGGCAGATTTATGGTCAGAAGGTAATCTCACAATTTATGTTAAATTGATTGTTTTTGACTCCCTTGTTAATTAATTTTAATCTGTAGATAGTTTGCAGCTGCATAATTGTAGTGCACTACAAAAATAATACAAAATGAGATTTTGACAAAGCCGTTGGTTTGAATTGTGTTTGTACTTGGCCAGCAGACCTGCACCCAGGGGATGCACCACCACGTCTGGGAATCTCATGTTCAATCTAATGTCACCCTTAACGTTACACAGCTCTGTTATCTGCATTTCAGTTCCACAAAAAGGCTTGTTTACCTTCTAAAATAGGAAACCAGTAGATTTGTCATATTGTAAAGACTAACCTTCAGTCTGGTCCTATGTGTGCCTCTAAGATAAACAGGAAAGATAACAAAATGGTGTGAATGAATAGACAAAGCTTAGTGCTGCTTCTTCAACATTGTTTAGCTGATTGCATTACGTTTCAGTGAACAATCTGGAGACTTCTTTCCTCCACCCTAAGGGGGGAAAACAAAAAGCTGATAACCAAGGCTAACATGGAGGCAATTTTTTTTTCAATTTTCTGTTCCAATATTCTGGCTTTTTTTCTATGTATGACAGTAATGGTCTTTGTGTTTGGGAGCTGGCAGAAGCAGATTGTTTTAATCTCTGATACTCATTCAATACATTCTTCATGTTATCAACAGAACTGTCCCTTGAGAGAGCATGGTAATTCATAACAAGTGTCTCTTGTAGAGCTTGCTTGCTTTCCAGTGCATGGTAAATAAATCGTATAGCTTCCTAGAGCTCTGCGATAGCCTCAGAGCTCTGTAGCAAGTTGTCTCTTTCCAAGAGAAAATATTTGGATGGTTTTGTTCCTGCCCGGGGATCACCAGGCCCACGCGGTGAGCGCTGAGCCCCACGGCTGCCCGGGGTGCTGCTGCTGCGGAGCGCTTCACGCTTCTGCTCGCTTGGTACAAAATGGATGATGTTTACACTGCATTGCACTGAACTGGCTTCAGGAGGAAAATGTAAAACTAAATATTCCACAATTAGCTTCCTTCAGCACGTTCAATGCAGGTTTTACTCTCTGTGCAGGCTCGTAATTTTTACACAGTTTGCTTGTGGAGTCCCATTTGGGAGTCAGTGTGCTACAGTCCTCCCCCTTCTGTGGATATGAATCTCGGCCTGCTTGAAGAAGGGAGGTTAAACAGAGCAAGAGTGTTAGCCAGAACACTGAGCAAGCAGTGGTGCATAGCTTGTATGCATTTCAAAGAGAATGGCCCCCTGCCCTTGCGTCCTTCCTAACCTTTTTCGATTTTGTTGTTGTTCCTCCATGACACTGCTTTTTAAAACCAGACCCAAGTACCACATGAGCAGAGGCTTATCCTCTGCAAGACCTGCTCACATGTGCTTTTCCCTCTCATTTTTGTGAGGTAGTAACATGCAGCAGGAAAAAGATCCAAAGTCCAAAGGAAAATTTCTCTTCAACACCTTTAATTGTGTTTCGGGGTGGCAGTTATCCGCGTGAGCTCCTGCACAATGTCCCCAGAAAGACACGGCATTGAGTTGGGTTTGAACAATAAAACAGCGGCACTCTGGATTAAGCCCTCTAGCAGTCTCCCTAGTATGTTTTATGCAGTTTTGATAAACACTCTAACTGTCATTTGCATCAAAATGGCAGATTCCTGCTCAAAGCCAGCATCAATTTGTCCCGTGCACAGGGGGGTCGCTGGACACGCAGACGCACCAGGAAGCACTCCTGGATGCGTCAACGGGATCAAGTCCTCACATGAGATGAGATCTAAAAGCAGCAGAGCTTGGCGCAAAGCTAGCGCCTTTGGGATCTGGGGGAAAAACCAAGCTTCTATTGAATACACATGGGTTTTGCAATTAAAAAATTATAATCAGACAATTTCCCAATCATTTTGGCAGAGCTATTTATTGCTGTATAGATCTGACTGCACTGGGAAGTACCTTCTGTTGTGGGCTTTTAAATTGTTCTTTAAAAATGTTAGAAGCATGCCAAGACATTTTTCTCTAGATTACAAACAACTGGGGAAAGGCTTCTTTTTTAGATACATTTACTTTATTCTGTATTTCTGGTTTTTCTTTTATTTGTGTTTACGGTCAAAATGTAGTCAGTCATCCAGTTTGCAATGTGATGCTCTGGTGTCTGTGAAAATACTTGCTGTGTCCTCAATGGAAAAGCTTCTATCCTATAATTTCAGGAATATTGACTGGATGCGCTAATGGCCTTTTACATCCCTAGTTGGAAAATCTTTAGCCTTGTTATTTAAATTTTAAGAAGAGAAACCAACATTGTTAAGAGGAACTGATGTCTCCTGTCACTTATCCCGATGACCTTTCATAAGGTGATAAAGGTTTCTATAGTGACCTGAGGAAATAATGTCTCAGGTATCATTGTGAATTAAAAGTCTGTCGCAGGAAAAGCTTTCTTTTCTCTCTTAGGTATCCAGTTCTGCCTTTGTCTTTATTCCAGTTGCTAGACACGAAGAACGACTCATAGTACATACAGTATTTGGTTACATGGCTGTCTTTCATCTTTTAGAGACTTCGCAATGTTATAGGGAAGTAAAAAAAAGTCCCATGACAAAGCAACTTGGGTTTTTTTTAGTGCTCTGTACCATTAGAGTAATAAATAACGTGAATGTTCTGAGTCTGCTGCTGTAATGCCACTGATTTCTGTGACCTGTGGTATCAGATAATTTATTCCATAAGCTTCAGGAGTTGGGTTTGTATCTATAAGAACCAGGAATTATGTTATCGTTACAGATACAAGGTGTTGTGGGATTGCTCTAAGTTCCTAGTTTCAGAGTTCATGTAAAATTGCTTTTAATGTCTGAAGGCAAAAGCTCTCTTGGTTAGTGGTAAGAGTGAGTGAATTTTGTAGGTAAAAGCTGAACATTGTCTCGGAAATAATGATCTGGGGACCTGCAGGGTTTTTTGCTTTTTTAAGGATACAAGGATGCATTTACGCCTTCTTGCCCTCCTAGAAACAACATGTTATGCCATGAACATCTCAATTTATCAAACCTGATGCAACAGACAGACAAAAAAAAGCTTGGAGAAACCTCCAACGCTTTCAGCTGGAGTTTCCCACTGATGTCGTTCAAAATGAAGGAGAGCTGTTAGAATCTTTTTGCTATCTGTATAGGCAGCATTTGGAAATAAAGGCTGGCCCTACACAGAAGACTTACACTATGTATCTCTTTTGGTCAGAGCTGTTCAGACAATTTTCTAATATTTTTCATTCAGTCACAAAATGGAAGCTTATCAAGCCTGGGGAGCCCTGGGCCAGGTGAGGCAGAACAAGGCCGGCAATACCGGTCGGCTGTGTTCCCCCTGGGTCTCCCAGCCCTGAGCCATCACCCTGCTCTGCCCGGGCATTGTGTTTGCACCTTTTAAATGTTGATCTCTGAAAGGAAATACCTATCCCCCACCTTTCCTTAACATAGATCACAACTTCATAGTTCCAAAGTGCGTCTCCATTTACTGTTGCTGGCCATATTTAATTATTATATTAGTAATATGTGTTTTCACTGTAGTAGTGCTGCTGAATTCCCCACCTAGAGAAGGTGACGTGCACCTCAGAAGTATATTGTGAGGATGAGAATTACTTGGATACCTCAGTGATGAGCGAGATGCAAATACCTAGATAGATACTGGAGATAGTCACATGTCATGCTGGCCTAAAGGCAAATTTGAAAGAACAGGAATGCATAAAGCTAAACTGCATAATGCATAGCAGTCATAATTAATAGATTAAAGTTCTTTGTGAAACATGCTTTTTGATTCTGATAAAAGAAAGGGACTATAAATGGTGACACAGTTGTAGAAAGACAACAATGCAAAATGTCATGTTAAAGTTGTAAAGCTAAAGAGGTGATAAAAATGTACCTTGTTTTAAAATTTTTACAAGACTGTGTTAAGGCTTATTATCTTAAATAGTAGCACTTGCCCTCATCACCGGGCATACTGGATCGTTCTGTTTCTGTAAGTACATGAAAAAGTTGCCAGTCCTTGCTTGTTTGTCCCTCCTAAAAAGTTCATTATTTATTATGTTGTGAATGAATTTGCCTAAACAATGTTAAATTTTGCTTTTGTTGTAAATTCATGTAGATCAGCCATTGATATAACTTTAATAGGATAGGGATGTTCATGATCCTTTTTTTCTTAAAAAAAAAAAAAAAAAAAAGCCTGCCAGCAAAATTGCTTTT
>Ga0065711_1040004_pt1 | contig 17321 bp, 5 predicted proteins | sample Hoacrofraction12_FD_59098 | JGI IMG/M metagenome (GOLD analysis project Ga0065711, IMG submission 59098) | Hoatzin crop microbial communities from Cojedes, Venezuela - Epithelial fraction 12 v2 (version 2) | ecosystem: Host-associated > Birds > Digestive system > Esophagus > Crop | place... | reverse complement strand
TGGATGCAGGACTCCAGATGCAGTCTCACCAGGGCAGAGTCGAGAGGAAGAATCCCCTCCCTCGACCTCCTGGCCACACTTCTTTTGACAGAGCCTAGGATAGGGTTGGCCTTCTGGGTTGTGAGCACAGATTGCCAGGTCATGTTGAGCTTCTCATCAGCCAACACCCCCAAGTCCTTCTCCTCAGGCCGCTCCCAGTTCATCCTTTGCCCCACCATGAGATTGACTGGGATTTCCATGACCCAGATGCAGGACCTTACACTTAGCCTTATTAATGTCCACCATGTGTGTGCAACAGAAGCATCCAGATGTTTCCAGTCTGGTTTTGTGTGATGATATCCATGAATGATATGACTTCTTTCTGCAGCCTTTTTTACAGAGCAGTAATTTATACAATTATAGGTCCTTCTTCTACCTACAGAGATATTTTGCATAATTCCTTTGACTGTCCCGAGCAAAATTCAAGCTGTCACTGTGATACTACATAGATAATTTGTGCTAGGAATATCCCATAATCTTCATACTCATGGTCTCCTAAGCAGGATCTCAATTCTGCTCCTGGACTACTGTGTTCTGTGAGTTAATCTCTTTCACAGTCTGACAAAGTACAGTGCTAATACTTTCTTTTATGGTTTTCTCATTTTTTTGTGTGTAGAGAAGACATGTTTAAAGAGATGGGAGGGTGCTACTGTTCAAGCAAAAAATATTTCAATTGCTGTAATTCTATTAAGAAAGACTGGTGAAAAACTGTAAAAGCAACAGCACAAGAGTGAATGCTAGGAAGATCTGTATTTTTATTTTTTTTTTTTAATTTTGTAATCAAAGACGCTTTTTACATTGCACTGAGAGCATCCAGAAAATTTTCCTGCTAATGAATATGAAATTTATTTTTATGCATTTGTTACATATTTAAGGATATATAGAAAGTATTCTAACTCTTGATCTTTCCTAATGTCAGAACAACACAATCATATTTTCCCTTTTGTTATAAATTCATCTAAGTAATTCAGTCTAGCAACAAGAAACCTCAAAATGGTTTTTCTTCTGTCCGCCTCTCACTCTCCAAAATTTATCCTTTGGAAAATCCTGAAGCAAATACATGCATTCAAGTCACACTTCTGACATTGATTCTTTAATTTCCTTGAGTAAGACTTCTAACCACCTCAGTTTTCTCTCTGAGGTGAAGAGGGTTGATGATAGCATTTGAGCATTTACATGGAATGGCAATTTACCAAACACTTCACAGAGGAAGTCTGAATCTTTACAAATGGGGAACATGTTGCGTACAAAGATGAAAAGCTTTGCCCAAGCTCATGCCACAAACTAGGAGCAGGTAAGGTCAGGACTTTCAGAGTCCATGTCCAGGAGTATACATGAGTAACTTAGCCTTCTGTAAAATATAGATATCTGTTTTAGAATATTCTTGGAAATAGAAAGCATTGCATACATGTATTAATATAGAAGCTATGTGGGACAGTCAGATCTATGGCTTGCAGTGTATTACAGATGTTATTGCAGGACACAGAATTTATAAGAAGCAGGAGTTGTTATTGGATGTCACTGCATAAAGTAGTAAGTTGAAACATAAGAAACTTTCATGTGTTTCATTCCCCTTTTCCTTCTTTTATTTCAAGTAATTACAAGTACCCACTAAAAGTGGATGTGCCCAGAAGCTGATTTGTTGATTTCTTGTGTGTATGTCTTGGCTGGAGTATGGAACACCAGAACAAAAGAAGCGTGCTGAAAGTTGTAGAGGTGGTGGTTTGTTGAGTCAAACGTGTGGAGGTATTTTGTCTTCTAACGGGTACAGTCCCACTGCTATTTGCATTTATATAAAAAGCAGAAGCCTCCACATCCAAAGACACAGACCCTAAAATCTGATGTAAAAATGCCAAGTTAGATAGTGCGGTCTCACTCTCTAGTTGAGTAAATCTAATAGTTTCTGTCTCTTTGACTGGGACATGCCATTACCAATTTAAACATTTACTGAATGAGTTGCTCACCCCTTCTAACAATACCCATGTAGAAAAGGATTAATAAGAACTTTCTTGGTTTTTCCTATGATTTTGAAACTGCTACAGTGTGTCTGGAGGCTTCGTTGGGACCCTCTGCTTATGCCTACATTGATCACTGTGCAGCTAGCCGAGATACCATTGATGTCAAAAGCAGCACTATGAAAATTCAGAACACACTGAAGAAGCGAGACAAATAAATATTTGAGCAGCTGCCTTGTGCTGAGCCCCTCTATGGCTGCAGTCAGACTCTGATCTAGAAGTGCAAAAGATGGGCCAGTCCCTTGGTGTAACTTTTAGGACTACCAACCCAATCTCATTAAAAAGTTATCCTTCAACTGAGGGTTCCAAACTTTAAGATTAGAAAATATTATCAACTATTTTTGAAAAGAGTAAAACTTTACTAAGAAAAATGAAAACCTAGAAAATGTTAAACTATCCGTTACATGACAGTGACATAATATTTCCTTAGAACTCTTACAAAGACAGTAAAATTGCAAATGAAATAACAGGAGTCTAAAGCGATGATACACTTCTGTTAAATACACACATTTAAAAACTATCAGATTTTTACAAATTTAATGGCATAGTATGTTAATAACAATTTATTTAAGCTTTAAATTATAAAAGTTTAAATAAATAATGTTAATTAATACATCTTTTTTTTTGAAAGTAAATCAAAATGAAAATGAACAAAAATGAACAAAACCAAAACCAAAAACAAATAAAAAAGTTCCAAGAACACTCCCACCCTCACAACTCAGGTTTTTCCTGAGAGGTCTTGTGGTAGGGCTTAGTTTTTTTTTTATAGTACAATTGGTTGTATGAATTTATGGCACATAGTCTTATGGACAACACATCAAGCAGACTGCTAAATGAAAAATGAACTGCATACTTTCTGGAAGCCTGAAGCCATCCATGAGTCAGTGTGCGGTGAAAGAGGAATTCTGATTTTCATTGTGTCTCAGATTTTAAACAAAATTTCTCTTAGATTTAGCTCACTGCTTTGTGCTATGTGTCATAGCTTTATTTCTAATCTCCACTAATCAGATTCCAGACATGAGTATTGCACATATGTATTCTAAGAGAAGCATGATTTGTGCAGAGTTTTTGTACATGTTTTCATAGGTCTCAGTAGTCTATCCTATTTTCTTTAATTATTTGATAGAATTTTAGATATCTTTTAATGTAAAGCCTTGACGTATCTCTAAAATGCCTGCATTATCTTGACAACGGAAGGGTTTTAACTATCTGCTTATGAGATTATCATTGCTTGCTCCTCCCTTCTTAAAAGTCTGTGATCTCATCTACGAAGAAAGGCATATTTATCGTGGGGACTGTGACACTTCCTTCTGTCCCTCCTTTTCTTCAAAATCTGTGAATATCCTTTGTGTTGTTTATCTTCCAAGAATATGTGCTAACCTGATGTCTGTCTCATGCTTTTCATGTAACAACCTTTTTTTCACTGACCTAAGCTTCTGTTAAGTTTTAATGGTCTCTCCTGTGTTGGTCTTTCCCTTATTTCTAATTATCTATACCAACAGGGATGTTTGGGGCTATGCCCTATCCTACCCTTTTTATGTTTCAATTTTAAGGATTAGCCACATCTGAAAGCAGTCCTATTACACCGGCAACAGAGGTGGTTTGTCTTGGACGATTGAAAAGTTAGCTGACCAGGTTCATTTATTTGTCAGGTCTACCTGGGTGTTATTGTGGTTTTGAGCCAGTGTAAGGGAGATCACATGTTTTGTTGTATTGATTGGTTTCCTGTCTCACGTAGCAGATAGAGACACAAGTTCCAGTTCCTAAATTTCTTCCCATGAGAAGGGCAAAGCCTTGGACACACCAGCATAGTTCTGGTTCCAAAGGGCAGAAGATGAGACGTACAACTACCTCTGCAGGTTCACTCTAGCTTCCACATATGGCTTTCAAGATTGATTTTATAAGAGGGACCTTGTTTAGATTGGTTTGTATTTGAATTAGACTTGTAAATAGTACTTTTTGAAAAAGAAAAGGGTGTTTATATCAATGATACTGAATCTTGCCTTTATCTAGCAAAACTTTCCTTATCCAAAATGGAGAGGGGATGGAATAGTGTAATCATAGTGTAAAATATAAATAAAAATAAAATAAAAAGAAAATACTCAGTACAAGCTTAACCCAAAAAACTGTGGAAATACTGGGGGTTGAATGAAATGAAAATGTGTTTGCTACTGATTTTCCAACTGAAGGTCCCTGCTTATCCTTTTGTGTTTCTATCTGATGATCAAAGGTCTGTTTTTCCTTATGGAGTAGCTGGTCTAATGCAACATTTTCACAAGTTGTGGGAATGCTTTTGTCAAATCCAGGAGTCAAGGGTGAAGAGGGAACAAACACTTGATCAACTCCTTTTTGCCACATGTAAGATATTTCATTTTTATTTCTAGTTGTTTTTTCTCTTTTATCTGTTGACACCATTAGCAGAACTGCCCACACAGTGGGTAATGTAACTCCAAACATAACATGATGCTCTTACCTTCAGAAACTTGTACTCTCTTTTCCACTGCCTAGGAGTACAGGTTTCCATTTATCTGATGCCAGTCACTACTCTGTTTCTTAATCCCTCCTCAGAAGTATTTTGTCTGTCTTCTTTATGGAACGTTGGTCACTGAAGCATTGCTAGTCTGATCTGATGAGGATATTACAGTGTTCATTCATGCCTCAAGTTTCAAATATCTTGCTTTATATTCATCAGAAAAGACTTACTTTTTAATGAAATATAATCAAGAATAGCCATGTTTGAAAATGTTGTATTTTATGTTCTGTTGATATTATAAAAGGGGTTGGAGGGGAGGACCATGACAAGGAACATAAGTATTTCCCAAAAATGGCAATACTATTTAAAATGGAAAGTGCAAACCACCAAAACTAAAACGAAGTTTTCTGTTACAAATATTTTATTAACTCTGACTTTTTCGTGTATTTTAAGAAGACAGATATTCTGAATCCTCTAATCACCACAAGCACTGTGTTTCTTCCTTTAAATAGTACATTCGCAATATGTCCCTTGTTAAGTGAGCATTTCAGCCTTGGTCTAACAAACAGTATGCTCAAAATCACTTTAGAAAGCATTGCTTACTACTATTAAAAAAATATTTGAGCAATTAATCCTGACAAATTACAGTAGAAAGATTAATCTGTGCAGACAGAGAAAGCTTTTGTTAGATGTTTTTATGTGCTGAGTCTCTGCCTAACATTTCTGTGGTTGAGCTATGGAGCCAGGTCATCTCTGTTACAAGCTATGTGAAGTTAATGAAGTTTTGTGGCTAAATTCTGTGAAGGACGTGGGCAATTGTAATACACAGCTACTATGTAAGGCAAAACCAGGAATTCTAATCTGCTCTGTAGACCTCCACGGATGTTTATGCTGTACTTATTCCCTTCCTGTTCAACATCTTTACCTTGTCCTGGTCATTTCCCAGAGTATGGCAATGTTGATGTCTTGACATGAAATACAAATTGCTGGAAAATGAAGAATTATTGTACAAAATAGGTTAATTTGAGAAGATATTTGAGATATATATTGAGATGTTTGTTGATTGACTAGATAAAACATGAAAAGACTTAATATCATTAAAGGAGGCTGTGAATACTGTCTTGCTCGCTAGATGTCAGTGTCTTTCAAGGTGGGTTTTACAGAAGGTCGTACAATGGAGTTACGTAATTCTCCCTCTCCCCCCTCTGTTCCTCTCTCTTTTCCTCTCCCTCTCCCTCCCCTACTTCCTTCTTGGTTCTTTTGGTTTTATTTCTGCCTTTCTTCTGCTGTTGGCTTGGAAATGATAAAATTGCATGTGTTACTAGATCAAGTTGCATAGTTTGCATGTTTATTTGAATTACACACCTTTTAATAGAGTAGTGATTGAATCAAAAGTCAAAGTGGTACCAGTACAGCATTTTTAAGGAATCTTACTGACTAATTCTGGAAGAGTCAGTAAGGTAGTTTACTTCATATTAACAGCTTAAACATGTAGAAGAAAACTTTTTAAAGTTACTTTTTTGATTTATCACGGTGCAGGAAGTGAACATTACTTAGGCTGTTCATTTCATGCAAGGCTTTTGACTTTAATCTTTAGAGAATGAAGACAGATCTTTTGTGCCTGTGTAATTCAGGAATAAACCAAAAAGAATCGGTAGAGATCTGTAGATGAAGTCATTCTTCAACAAAAGGTGAGAGTGTAGGAAAGTATGCAGAATTATAGATAGCTTCAAAGATGGAAAAAAATTCAAACAAGACTTTGGCTGCAGTGGTCTGAACAGCTGTGGAAGCAGGCTTAACTTCAGGAGTAGGATGGATGCATTTAAATTTTGGCAGGATGTGGTTCTTCTCTTGGCACGGGAGGTACTACAAGTTTTTGTAAAATATATGCTCAAGTCACTTCCAATTTACAGTTGTACTTAAAAAACATGTGTGAGAAACAAGAGAGAAAGAATGGCCCTTGAAGATATTGCAGGCTGTATGCCTAGATTCTTGATAAAAATCTTTTACATCAAGAACAAAACATTTTAAGATATTTGAGACAATGAAATTCACCGAAATAGAACAAAGCAGAAAGCACACATATATTCTGAAAATTGTAGCCATATGCAAATACCTAACTATATAATATTTATGAGCAAATGGGAATATACTGGGAATTACAAAGAATTACAACATTCTTTGTTATTTCATATCCTATTCAAAAAGCTGAAGTAAGGTCATTTCACTGTTCTTAGCCCTGGAAGTGTAGATATTGCACTCAGCAAAAGACATTGCATTATGGAGTGTAGAATCACAGAATGATTGGAAGCAATCTCTGGAGGTCATCTTTTCCAACCCCACTGCTCAAGAAGGGCAACCTAGAACCAATTGTGCAGGACTGTGTCCAGACAGCTTCTGAATCTCTTGAAACATGGAGAGTCCCACCTCCTTGGGCAACCTGTTCCAGTGTTCAGTCACCTTGGTATTAAAATAGTGTTTCCTGATGTTTGAAAGGAGCTTCCTGTGTTTATTAGGCCTAGTACTGGTGAAATAAAAATTAGATTAAACTAAAGAACACTTTCAAATTACTGTTGTTACCTATCTTCCTTTTGAAACTTCAAGGTGTGTCAGTCACACCCAAGTTTCTTCAACAACTCAATGATCTGAAACACATGAATGAAAGAGGGACCTTAATTTTTCTTAAAGAGAAGATCAATTTTCACTGACTTTATTAAAGCTACGTACACTTTGTTGAAGCATTTCTCTCCTGTTCAAGTTTCATTATATTTAATGAAATGTTCTTGAAATGTTTCCTTTCAACTCTCTGGCATCACTTCTAACAAACCCTTTCTTCATACCTCTAAACCAGAAATTCCTACTGTCCTGGGTTCAGCTGGGATAGGGTTAATTTTCACAAGCAGCTGGTTGGGCTGACCCAAACCAGCCAGTCAAATGGGATATTCTATGCCATGCCATGTCATGCTCTGTATCTAAGTTGTGAGCTGGCTGAAGGAAGGGAATTTACTACTCAGGAGAAAGCTGAGCATAGGGCAGTGAGAACATCACATGCTGTGTATTCTTTTTAGCAGTGTTATTGTTGTTATTTTCTTCTCCATTTGCTGTTCTGTTACACTGTTCTTATCACAACCCATGAGTTTTGCCTTTTCCTTCAGATTCTCCTCCTCATCGCACCAGGGAAGGGGGAGGAGAGAGAGAGCAACTGCATGGTTCTTTGTTGCCAACTGAGGCTAAACCACAAAATCTACCTATTTCAAGTCAGGATTTTTTCAGTGTCTCCCAGTTTGAGTTTTGCTTTGGAACTCAGTATTTCATGAGGATCTTCGTGTATAAACCACTGAACTATGAGTAGCATTTGAGATACACTTACTAGTCACTTGTTTCTGTTGATCTATCCTGGGTATCAAGCTTCATCTTTCAAAGGCATCAGCTGTCACCGGACTTCAATGGAGATATGAGGCAATAATTCACATGCTTCAACTAACATTTCATATTTGTTTTAATGTTGTGTCTTCTTTTTCATTTATGTGTGAAAAATGTGAAAATTTCTAAGCCTGTGTAAGGAGTTGGTGTCTTAAAACGTTTTTCTGAAAGGTGTGTGATGACCTTTGCAGTTGAGCACTACCATGGGCTTCAGTGAAACCATGGTTAAGCCAATGCAGCACGCTTAACACACTTCAGTAAATCAGCAATTCACCTGCTTCCTTGTCATGTGTTCTGTGGCACAGCTGGGAATTTCCATTCTCCACTTTAAAATTAATGTCTACTATTGCATCATATCATACAAATCTTTCTACTGGTAGCATAGCAAAAACAATTCAGGAACTTCATAAGTTTTGTCCTGGAAAGACTTAATTTTATACTGTTTTTATTTCAAGTAATGTCTCTCTTTTCTTCTTTCCCTCCAAGACACAGAACTTTTTCAGGTAAATTGAACGAAAACGTAACTGGAGAATTCCAAGATATGGGTCCTAGTGATTCAGCAAGGAGGGAGACTCAGGTGTATTATGGGAGGTACACACCAAATAGTTCAGCAACACCTGACCTGTGCCTCTAGGAAGGCACTACATGCACATTTCCATTTTTTTCGTGGGGTAAAGGAGATGATAGTCTTTTCAACAGGAAAAAAATGTTCTTTGCTTTTTTATTTTTTTTTAAACTTAAAATATCAATATTTTATGAGAGAATACCAGGCTGCCCCACCTTCTCTATTACTCAGCAGCTGTGGAACATGATGGAAGTACAGTGTGACTCCATTTGCACCAGATAAGAGAGTCAGGCACCCAAAATACAGCATTCTTAAGGTATCACAGCAGCATTATAAAATTGGTGTAGAGGAGTTAAGTCAGGTCTTTTTCATTTCTGATCAAATATATATTCCAATGAGAGCTGAAAAAAAATATGCAGGTAGCAGACAGTTTTGGAAAGAAAATCCTGTCAAAAATGTGTAATGATTCATAATTTATATTGCATGCAGATAGGCAAGAGATGGCAGAAAAAAATATTCCTTGCCTGTTAACAGAATAGAATAGTTTCTTTCAATGCTAATGCTCATTGTGCATGTCATATAACAAGTGTTCATTCTAGTCCTGACAAAATCTTTTCCTGTACTATACACTGTTCAGCCTGGAGAAGAGAAGGCTGTGGGGTGACCTTATTGCAGCCTTCCAGTAACTGAAGGGGGCCTACAGGAAGGATGGAGAGGGACTTTTCACAAAGGTGCGTAGTGATAGGACAGGGGACAATGGCTGTAAACTAAAAGAGGGCAGATTCAGATTAGATATTAGGAAGAAATTCTTCACCATGAGGGTGGTGAAACACTGGAACAGATTGCCCAGAGAAGCTGTGCATGCCCCCTCCCTGGCACTGTTCAAGGCCAGGTTGGATGGAGCACTGAGCAACCCGGTCTAGTGGGAGATGTCCCTGCTCATGGCAGAGGGGTTGGAACCAGATGAGCTTTAAGGTCCCTTCCAACCTTTACCATTCTATGATTCTATGAGTCTATGATTCTCTCGCTCGCATAATATATCATAAAAGAGTCCCCAGCTTGTGGTAGCACTACATCTCCACAGACTACTACTTTGCCAACAAACATACGTTCCATCCATATAGCTTTGGACCAGTCACATCTGCTCCTTCCCCCTTTCTTTCTTTCTTTACTGCTCCTTCCATCTTGTAATTAATGTCCAGTATTTAGATGTTTTCTTTACATATGTTGTTTTTTAGTCCTGGTGATAGTGCTTTGTCTCCCCATGACATCTTGCATTTTCTATTTTTTTACATCTGTATGTACAGTATGTCCCTTGCTAGGCTTACAATGGTGATTACAGGAAGAAGCTAATCCTAGCTGGAATATCTCGATTTTAGTGTGCAATGAATATATGTGAAATGCAACTAAACATTGCTTTTGCAGTTGGCATCTCTTTTACAAATTTGAAAAGACAGAATTAATGGCCTGAACTGTATTACGAAGGTTTCATTTAATTTTCACTCTTGTACTTCACTCCTTTAAATCAGCAAGTAAAAAGGTTGTGTGCTGGGCAGTCTTATGAGTACCTTCCACTCTGGCCAGTCCAAGTGGCCTCTTGACCTAGTGCGTACGATCTTCAAGTTTTAGAATACAGAGAAGTAAAGTGTGAAGATTTCTGTCTTTAAAGACAAAGCTGTCTTGCAGCTTGAGGGATATTGAAGGTTTGGGGTTTTATATAGATAATAACTTGCAGTGATCAGCACGATAGGTATACATAGGCTAACAAATACAAATAAACACAGCTGAACAATGGAGATTTGTATGACCTTTGGGTGAAGTGCTGGTGATAACATCAGATATGCATTTAAATAAAGCAAACTCTCTTGGGATTCCCCATCTAGCTATTGTGAAGCAAATAACTGAAGGAGGCAATGCATGCATGGTTTTTCTTCTCTTTGTTGTTATATATGTTTCAGTAGGGCAGCTCATTAACATTTTGTTTAAAAGGGAAATCACAAAGTGGTGCTAACTGGGGTTAGAGTTCAGGAAGAGTACGGAGGCACAACAGTAAGGGTGAGAAAATTATTAAATTAAAACGGGATTTTGGAATCCTTCTTTGGCAAATGTTTTCCCAGTGCTATGAAGGTGATGTGAATGTTGTGTGAAGATCTTAACACATTCAAGTGGACTATGTGGGGGATGCTCTGCTGAACAAGGCACAGTAGATCTTAAAGAAGCCTATTTTTTGTAGTGTTGCATTCTATCTTAGTGAAGAAGAACTGTTTTCCTGCTCAGCTGAAATTTTCACCCGTCCTCAGAGGGTGCAACTATCTCGGTACTGGGTGCCTGTTAGCTTCACCAAAAAGATGCATGTTCTAATCAAGCCTACTAGAGACTATGGATTGAGTCAGAAATTATATTCATCCCACTCACCACATGCTCCTTTTCCATCTCTCTTGTATTTCATCAAAATGTGTGTTGCTGCCCTCCTTTTTTAGTGTCTTAGTAACATATGGCTATGAGTCAGGACTACTCTAACTGTTATCGTAATTAAAACAGTTTGCTGTCTGCTTCTGAGTACTCCAGATATCAATGTGGTGGTCAGCTTCCAAAAGTGGAAGACCTTTTTCCAGTTGTCTTTTCCCATTTCCCTTGTTGCTGTGGCTTAATTGATGGTGTGATGGGAAGGTCTTGCCACAAGCTGTTCAAAATAAATGAATTACATACCAAAGATGAAACCAGGTCAAATGAGTTCTTGTAAACTGGGAGATAGTTCAATATACCTCTGCATAAAATGTGACATTTGATAAAGGCTTGAAAAGTCAAAGTTCTTCACCTTATTTAATGTATTGACAGTTAAACATGGACAAATAGAATGTCTTCTCATTTAGGGTATTTACTTTTCACTTCTATTAGATCTGTTTAACAAGTTCTTTAGAGGGCATAAGACAGTGCAGACATAGGTTAAACTAAAACCTACATTAGCTTGTTGGCTTTTTAATGCCTTACAGTAATTGTAGCACCTTTTAATGCTTAGAAGCAAGTCTTGGGATGTTATGGTAAACTGAGAAACTTTTTTTTTATTGGCTTGCGCTTATGTAGCATTAATATTTACATTGTTTGGATGTAGATACTCTGTTGACAGGTCTTTTTAGGTACAGGAAAGCCTGTCAGGGAATGCAAACCGACTCTTGTTCATTGCAAACTTCAGGCAGGTATAACTAGGGGAGCAAGGAGCAGGGTGAAAAAAAAACAACTGTGAAAACCTCCCGAGATTCCTATTTCCCTATTTCAGGAGGAAAATTATGCTTCTCAAAGATCTGGATGCTGCAGTAAACTTCACAAAAGACAATTTAGGCAGCAGATAAGTAGCAAGCAGACAAAGGAGACGTGTTCAGTTAATAAATCACATCTCTGAACTCCTAAGCATAACACCTCCACATATTTGTAATTTATATATATACCAAATGAATGTATCTATAAAACATACACCCCACCCCACTGTATACTCAGTCTATTAACATTTCCAAAGCACTTGTCACAGTCGTGTCTAAGATTTGTACAGAATTAAAACACCACCATAAATATTTCAAAAGTAGTAATTAACTGTCCTTCTTATGCCAGATAAAATGATAAGCTGCTGTTTCTGAAGAAAAATGATGGTTGCACTCCTGCTCTCATTTTAGTGAAAGGCTCATGTTTTATAATCCCATTTTATTGCTTTTGCTCTGATCCTTTGGGAAGGCATGACTTACGAAGCAGGTCTTACAAAATAATCTGAAGATTGTAAGGTGATGGCTTTTCTTAGATTAAATTTTGCAAGATATTTTGGAGTCTTGGACTTGCACTTAGCTGTTAAGTGTAGTGCACTTGTTAATCACAGCAGTAACACCTACAGATGAAAGCCTTGAATCTGTGCCAGAGCTTTGCACTGCAACAACTACAGACTTTCAGTCTCGGTGAAATAAAGAAAAAAATCACGTTTGTGGAAAGCCCTTCATGTGTCCCCTGCATGGTTCCTTTCTCTATGTGTAGGTAGCTCACTTATGAATGCTTGTTTCTTTCCCAGCACTTAAGAAATCCATCTATCACTATCACCCAAAGACATGTGAAATAATGTTACTCAGAACTCAACACTTTCTTAAATTACTCTAACTATTCCTCTGAAGAAGTATCATGCTTTTTCCAATCCCAACCATAAATGCAGTTCATCTTATTTTCTTTCTTCATCCATTCTTCATTTGGGTGGGATTTTGCCGTAGTCTTCAGCCAAGTTCTTCACTTTTTTACATTTACTGTGGGGACTCAGCAGCAGACTGTTGTGTACACAGAAAAATGCTTGTTTTCCTCCTCTACCTCACTATTTTCAGTTTCACAACTTCCTAATGTGCCAGTTGTATCTAACAAAGTAATTAAGAAAAACTTCAGAGGTGCTGAATTAATGTGGATGGGGCAGAACAATACCATGTAATAAGAAGTTTGTGCATCACCAGATAAAATGCTCACAGTATGTAATATTAAGCCAAAAATGCAAAAAGCTATTAAATGTCTACATTATAGAGTAACTGGAGGGTTATGTTTATGACTACCTAGTATGATGCATACTGCCTCCAAGTGTACATAGTGTTTCTGAATTCAATAGTCACCCATTAAGCGGAAATACCAGTCTCAATGTTTGCTGGAGATGTAGATATTATCTGAAAGGGACTAGTAGTTAATAGAAATAAATACATAGACTTTTTGTCAAGGCAAAGCATTAATACTAAATCACCTGTGTAATTTTCATTTATTCACTTTTCACTTATTACCCTATTTTTAATAGTCCATAGAATTACATATAATTAATAATCCATATAATTAATACTAGCTCTAGATTTTAGTGTACATTATTACCTTTTCCCCAGAAAGTGGTATGTAACTTTAGTCCATGCAATATTGTGTGAGATGCAAAGTCTGCACTGCTGGCTTTCACTACATTCTCATCTGAGCTCACCAAGTTCTTACCTGCTCTTGCCATATGGACTCTGTGGAGTCCAATCGCTTTGTGGAACCTCCAAATCCTGGTTCTAGATCAAGTTTTGGCTCATGGGCTCGTACTGGCTTTCATAAGGTCATTCAGATTACAGAAAAACACATGCAGATGCTTGTCTCCCTCCAAGTAAAAAAAAACCAGTGCAGTAAAAAGGGAGGTTTACAAGAGCTAACTGACACTCTTAGTTACCTGAGAATTGTTTTATGCATTGCTTATTTCTCAGGGACAAAACCAGATATATTCCTCTTCACTGAGACTCTCCACAGATGACAGAGGTCTTTTCTTGCAGAAATGCAGTCATATGGATGGACACACACACACGAAAGCTATCTGTGTTCTGCTAACTCCGATCTGATCCAGTGGATTCTAATTACTAATCTCCAGATAGCTCTCCAAAATATGTTCTCACAGGGAACATGCAAAACACAACAAAACCCTTTTATTTTCCCCAGAAAAAGAAGTCTATGGGAAGACTTTCCATTCTCAGGAAGTCATACAAAAGTGGGAAGCTGGAAGGGAAATGAGTAAAAAATATGTGAATCAAAGGCAGCTTCAGCAGTTTTGGTTTGTAGAGCAGGTTGAAAAATCTGGAGACTATGATGAGGACAGACGGGAAACATGAAGAGAAAAATGAGATATTGTCTGGAGTCTTGTGCCAAACAAGTTTTTCTTTCTTTTTTGTTGTTTTTTGTTTGTTTTACAGTTTAGTCACTTGGTTCAAACCATCTAAATGAATTTTCTTTCTGGGGTGAAATCTTTATCATACTTTACCCTGTGAGGCCTGTCTTGTACCACAATAAGCTACTATCACCTGATTGCCAGACTAAGAGCTGGGACTGTTCAGCCTGGGGAAGAGCAGGCTCACCGGGGACCTTATCAATATGCATAAATACCTGAAGTGAGGGTGCAAATAGGACAGAGTCAGGCTTTTTCCAGTGGTGCCCAGGAACAGGACAAGAGACAATAGGAACATACTGAAACACAGTAGCTTCCCTCTGAACACCAGAAAATACTTTTTTATTGTGAGGGTGACCAAGCACTGGTGCAGGTTGCCCAGAGAGGTTGTGGTGTCTCCATCCTTTGAGATACTCAAAAGCTGTCTGGACAGTTGGCTGTAGGTGGCTGTGCTTGAGTAGGGAAGGTCGGACAAGTTGAACTCTAATGATGCTTTCCAACCTCATCCATTCAGTGATTCTATGTAATGGAAAGAGAAACAACCCTGAGACCACTGGGGAATCAGCAGAGTTCTCTGCAAGCCAGAGAGTGTTGTCGGAAAGTAAGCATATGAATAAACCCTCTCTTTTTTTTTTTTTTCTTTAGTTTTAACATCCTTTGCCAGTCTGTAGGGAGCTCATGGAGGGAAGAGAGGTCAATACACTTTCACTTCATAGCTGTGGCCAGCTTTGGGTTTGGTCACCCCTAGTCATAGAAGTTCTTGTGCATGTATCAAGTCCATCATTTGCACACTCCAGCTCTCTCCATTCAGAGAACTGGACATGCAGTTCTCAAGCTTGGGTGAAGAATAGGACAGTCCTGAAATGACCAGTTTGTGTTTATCTGTTCCCTGTTAATTATAAGCTAAGCATGGCAAACCTTTCCTCGAATAAGCTTGAGGGAGTGAGTATTGTGTAGTTCATAGGCATTTGTGACTGGTGCAACCTTATCTTGTTTACTGATATCAATAAATGAAAAATAGAACAGATCCAAAATCAAGCATATTGTTTGGCTATAATATTCCTGGAGCTCTGAGGCTGCAAATCTTGCCAGCACTTCACAAGTAAGTCCAGAATTTGATAGATTTTTTTTTTATCTTACACTGACAAGATGCTGCAGCTAATGTCAGGGCACTGATAAGCATAAGAAGTCAGGGTACAATTATAAATTGCTTGCAGTCTTACTGGACAATTTTTGTTTGGAAAAGACCATCTCGCCTTGTTTGGTTTTAGTTTAATTTCTGATGTGTAACTGTTCTTGGCTCCTCCAATAACTCATTGACCAGTTTCAATAAAATGTGACAGAGGCATGAACATCTCAAATATGAGCAAATTTTGATGTGTAAATAGGAAACAAAAGTGTAGGGAGAGAACATGCAGGTGGCCCTCAGGCACCCCAACAGCTGAAAAAGTAGTACAGTGACCTCACACTGTTTAAACACAGGAAAAATCACATGGGAGAGAAGCTAAAAACACAGATAATCAGATAATCAGATAATCATAGAATCATAGAATCATAGGTTGGAAAAGACCTCTAAGATCATCAAGTCCAACCATCCACCCAACAACACCATGCCTACTAAACCATATCCCAAAGTGCCATATCTACAGGTTTTTTAAACACTTCCAGGGGTGGAGACTTAACCACCTGCCTGGGCAGCCTGTTCCAATACCTGACCACTCTTTCAGTAAAGAAATTCTTCCTAATATCCAATCTAAACCTCCCCTGATGCAACTTGAGGTCATTGCTTCTCATCCTATCGGTAGTTAGCTGGGAGAAGAGACCAACACCTGCCTCACTACAATCTCCTTTCAGGTAGTTGTAGAGAGCAATAAGTTCCCCTTTCAGCCTCCTTTTCTCCAGACTAAACAGACATTCACCACCACTCTCTGTGCTCGGCCATTCGGCCAGTTCTTTATCCAGCAGAGAGTATACCCATCCAAACCATGGGCAGCTAATTTCTCCAGGAGGATGCTGTGGGGAGCAGTGTCAAAGGCCTTACTAAAGTCCAGGTAGATGACATCCACAGCCTTTCCCTCGTCCACTAGGCAGGTCACCTGGTCATAGAAGGAGTTGAAGTTGGTCAAGCAGGATCTGCCCTTCATGAACCCATGCTGGCTGGGCCTGATCCCCTGATTGTCGTTCACATGCCTGGTGAGTGCACTCAGGATGAATTGCTCCATAATCTTCCCTGGCACCGAGCTCAAGCTGACAGTCCTGTAGTTCCTAGGATCCTCCTTCTGGCCCTTCATGTAGATGTGTGTTAACTGACTATCCTGCAGTCATTTGGGACATCCCTTAACAGCCAGGACTGCTTATAAAGCTTCAGTCAGAGCCAGTAAGTGATTATGAGACATAAGCCTCTAGAAAAAAATGGCTCTATGTGTTACAGTCCTCACAGAATTACTTGTGGAGATCAAGGCTAGATCAAAATCCATTATTTTGCCCACCTTAAAAAAACAAACCAAAAGAAGCCCACAAACAACCAGATTTTTTACCGTGGAAGACAGAAAACTTCTGGTATTTTCAACAGAAATTTGGATTTTGGCCTTAAGAAAGAGAAAATTCACAGAAATTATTAAACCAAAATTTACTGAAGGAATGCATGAAATGTCAGGGTGGGAGAGAGCAGCACCTGACCTGGGAGACCAGGAGGCTGCAGAAACAGCAGCTGATATGGCAGGAGACTGGTGACAGTGAGCTAGGCAGGAAGCATGCTGTCTAGCGTGAAAGGAAATCAACAAGAGATAAAAGCTATGCAATTCACAAGGTATGAAGAGAACTTAGATCAAAAAGAACCTGAATGGACTAAGAAGCTGTAGAGCAGAACCACAGAATCACAGAATCACAGAATGGTAGGGGTTGGAAGGGACCTCTGTGGGTCATCTAGTCCAACCCTCCTGCCAAAGCAGGGTCACCTACAGCAGGATGCACAGGACCTTGTCCAGGACGGTCTTGAATATCTCCAGAGAAGGAGACTCCACAACCTCCCTGGGCAGCCTGTTCCAGTGCTCCGTCACCCTCAGAGGGAAGAAGTTCTTCCTCATGTTCAGACGGAACTTCCTGGGCCTCAGTTTG
>Ga0065711_1040003_pt1 | contig 17322 bp, 13 predicted proteins | sample Hoacrofraction12_FD_59098 | JGI IMG/M metagenome (GOLD analysis project Ga0065711, IMG submission 59098) | Hoatzin crop microbial communities from Cojedes, Venezuela - Epithelial fraction 12 v2 (version 2) | ecosystem: Host-associated > Birds > Digestive system > Esophagus > Crop | place... | reverse complement strand
AGGCGGGGATGGCTGCGGAGGAGTCTCGCTGCTTGCTGGATCACCCCACTTCGGACTGGTACCCGAGGTGAGTGCGGGCCCCGGAGCTCGGCCGTGGCCGATAGCGGGGGACGCCCGAGGCGGGCTCCGGGTCGCGCACTCTGCGAGGCCTACCCGAGCATTACTGGCCCTGGTGAGGGGCCGGAGCTGGGGTCGCAAGCGGGAGGTGAGGGCGGCGCGATCCTTGTCGGCCTCCTCTGCTTAGAGTGCAGAACAAGAAGCTGTACCTGGCCACGTTCGCTGCTGTTCTGGGACCGCTCAGCTTTGGCTTCGTGCTAGGCTATAGCTCGCCTGTTATTCCGGAGTTGAGGAGGATCGGCGATCCTAAATTAAGATTGGACAGCAGTCAGGCCTCGTGGTTTGGGGTAGGTATCTGCATGATGCATCGCCATTGTGTGATTTCACTTGAAAGCTTAGGTCGGGAAGATGCTGCTTATATGGTGGAATCTTAGTCCTTTTAAGAATGAGAGTGAATACAGGTCTTAATAATGAAATCCTTTTTTTTTTCCTAAACTCGGTGATTGATTCAAATTTCTCCTGGGTAACAGTGCTGTTATGCTCTGATAACTCTCCGTTAGCATACATTAATAAATGCCCCTAACATTAATAAATGCCCCTAATTATTTGAACCTGTTTTTGATGCTAAAATGTTTTCTAACTATTCTCATGTTTCTCAGTTGAACCTGTTAAGGGACCACAGAAAAATTTTTTTTTCGTAAATTAGTGCAATCCGTCAACATGGGGAAGCTTTTTTGATACAGGCTGGACTTCAGGTTAGTCAAGATAGCAAATTCTTCAGGGCTTTAAAACAGTTTGAAAGGCGTGTTTGTGAATGGACAGCTTTGCAGACAGTTTAAGAAACAGTTACTGCTGCTTTTTTTTCTTTCATTGAAAGAGCTTTGTATGTAATGTGAAAATTACTTGCTCTTCAGTTTTGGTGAGTAGTGCTTCTTGACTGTGTTTTGGTTAAGAAGTTAATGTTTGTTTTGATTTTCAAAACACCTGCATACTCTTGCACATTTTTTGGAAGCTGCTATTTACTTTTCAAAGTTTTAAAATAAATTGTTGTCTGTTATATATGTATAACATTTTTATAATATAACATCTTTTTTTCCACTTGTTTTTTGAAGTCAGTAGTAACATTAGGAGCTGCTGCTGGAGGAATACTAGGAGGCTATCTTGTGGATAAAGTTGGGAGAAAGCTGAGTCTAATGCTGTGCTCAATACCATATGTTTTTGGATATATAATTATTATATCCGCTCAGAATGTTTGGATGCTTTATTCTGGACGAATGCTGACAGGCTTAGCCAGTGGAATTACTTCACTTGTTGTTCCGGTAGGTAAGACGTTTTTCTGGGTATGTGTGCATGTGTCGTTGCTTTTTTGTTTGTTTGCGGGTTTTTTGTTTCTTTTTCCATGGCATTATTGTAGGTGGCTTGGGGGAAGTAACTGAACACCTGTAGCCAAGGCAGCTTGTGGATTTAGAAGAAACTGTTTTTTTATAGAATCATGTTTTGCTTGGTTTTAATCTTGAAGAAAATATAAATAAAACAAATTTTGTTTCTTCTAGTGGTACTTCTACACTGTGCATTCCTGATACGGTGCTGAGATCTTTCTGAATATTAGTCTTTCATTTGATGGCTTCTGTTCATGTTGTACTGTAGTAATATTTATCGCTTCAAGTTCCTCATATATAACATTAGGTGGGGTTTAGGTTTGGGGTTTTTTTCCCCCTATTACCAACTGCTTTTAATAGTCTTACATTTCAGCAAACTCCTTGGTTTTAGAAATAAACTATGGCTGCTTGCTCATCCTGGAGTAATGCCAAATAGTGCCTTCTCATTCCATTTAACTGTTATCTTCTGAATATTAACTTTTATCACGCATTCAGGAATATATGTACAATAGGGAAGTGGAGATGATTCGTTCTGTTGTTGTCTGTCTTCTCTGGTATTATTTGACCTTGTGGATGTAGCCGAATAAGTAGTAGTGTGAAATAAACCATCTAGAATTCAAGTTTGTTTCTTTTCTGGTGGTTCCAGCATTTCTAGCTTTTGAAGTGATATGGAAACTAAAAATCAAAGGATAGAAGCACTTTTAATGAAGTATGGAATAAAGGTTTGTTCTTTCTCAATCTAGATAGTTATAAAAATCTAAAAAAGATTCGAGGTGGTAGGGTCTAAATGATAATCTTGTACAACTTTCTTTGTTGTTGGAAGATTGGTTGGTAAGTCCATTGTGTTAATGTCTTTGGAGGAATTCTGTCTGCTTTACAAATTACTGCTTTCTCTTTGTTTCACAGAGCTGAGCTCTAAGTTCCCATATGTAAAGGCCTTAACCCTCAGCCAACAGTAAAAGATCGATGTGACTGCAATAATGAGGGGGGAGAGTGTAGTATGTAATACCAAGTTTTTGTAGCTCTAAATTATTCTCTAAATTATTCTTGAAATAAGGATAACTTTATTTTCCTTCCATAAAAAAAAAAGAAATTTTGAGTTTAGAAAGAATTGTATGTATAAATATGAGTGATTTTTTTTTTTTTTTTATGTATGCAGCTAAACTGTAGCTGTTGACTTGGGGTCAATCTGTTAAAAAAGAGCTGAAAATTTTAAGTTGATCCCAAATAGTGAATGAGATGTGATGATGTTCGTATAGTCTGTGTTAAGATGAGCTGTCAGTTTTTAACTTCGTGGAGAATGAAACAATTTGCACTCTTTATGTTGAACTAAAAATTTAAAACTTCAATTACAAACAGTTTTATATGTGGCTTGGGTTACGTGTTTATGCAAAGACTGTTCCAAGCTCTAGACTGCTTTGTGATGATGTGTTTCTTGCTGAATATGGCTAACAAAAGAAGCTGTTACTAGTGCAAGTTTATTCACCTTTCTGATACTGGTACTGCATCAACATACTTCTGCCTTAGGTCCTCCCTTTTTCCCTGGGTTTTTCGTAATGCTAATATATACTTCCAAGATGGTACCTTTCTACTCACTTCATTTTATTGGGGCTTTTTTAAGGAGGGGAGTTACTAGGAAATACATCTGTGTTTTTTCAGAAATGAATTTCTTATCAAGTCCTTGATCCAAAATTGGGTAGAAGTAATTATTAGATGTTTTCTCCCTGTTTTAGGTGTATATATCTGAAGTATCTCATCCTAAAGTCCGTGGTATGCTTGGCTCTTGTGTTCAGTTGATGGTGGTGACTGGCATACTGGGAGCCTACGTTGCAGGTATTGGGGTTAGGGCGCTAGGTTACAAAAAAGAATTAGTACATGTAATGAAAGAACTACACTGAAGAATTGAAAGTCAATGTTAATTTGTTTGTACAACTACTCGATGTTCATAGTCTTCTTTCTTTTGTTTTTTTTACTTAGGAATAACACTAAAATGGCGCTGGCTGGCAGTGTTGTGTTCTTTTCCATCCTGCATAATGCTATTGTTCATGTCCTTCATGCCTGAAACACCGAGATTTCTGCTGAATCGGAACAAACGCTCAGAAGCCATAGCTTCTTTGCGCTTTCTGCGGGGACCACATGCGGACCATGAATGGGAATGTAGGCAAATTGAAGCTAGTGTTCAGGAGGAGGTGATGAGAATCCGATTTACTCTAAAAAACTTTTTGTATGGAGACAACATCTGAAAGCATATAGTGTAATTAAAAGGGTTTTACAAAAGCTTAGTTAATAGCCTTTTCTACAGACAGTGGTCGAAACCTGTTCTCACATACAAATGATACTCGAGAAGCAAGTGAGATTCTTTGAATCTTTCCTCTGCCTTTCAGCTGCAACTGCTATCACTGTTGGCTGCCATCAGTGTACATAAGTAGCAGTCAGGCTTGTGGCCTTGTTAATTATAGGACAGCTATCTAGTTCTTTGCATTATTTAGCAAATTTGTAGGATTGTTCAACACCTGCAACACTAATCTCCTGTTGCTTGTGTTGTATGAATGCATTTTCTTTTGCGTCTCTAAAAGCATCATTTAGCTTCTTGTGAGATGTGTGCTTAAATAGGCAGGTCTAATTATTGAAGTTTGGTTTCTGCAAACGGTGGATTCATTCATGTTAAATTTCTGTACAAAATACTGTCGATTTCTTTCTGTAGAACCTGAGAAAAGGGGGAAAAATGCTTTTCTGAAGAGTTCTCAAGATACTACAAATGTAAATGTTTTTACTGCTAAGGCACATAGTTTTGCTAAAAGGAGGGATGGGAAACTTAGAGTTTGAACAGATTGAAATGTTCTGAGGAGTTTGTTGTTGTTGTTTTGTTCTTTCACCAAATAATTGCTGTTTAATATTTTTTAACAGGGACTGAATCTCTCTGAATTTAAGAACCCGTCAGTCTACAGGCCACTTCACATTGGTGTGGCTCTAATGTTCTTCCAGCAAGTGACAGGCATTAATGCCGTTATGTTTTATACAGAAACTATCTTTGAAGATGCAAACTTCAAGGTAATCTCGGTATGTTTCCAAACTGACAAATGCCTAGAATAGTTGCGGATTAGTCAGTGCTGCAGGAAGTCTCAAAAACACAACAAACTGACTTGATAATGATCCTGCCTGTGTCATAAATAACAGGGTTTAGGTTTTAGTGGGCTTTTTTTGTTTGGATTCTAGATACCCTGCTTTGGCGGGGGGGTTGGACTAGATGACCCACAGAGGTCTCTTCCAGCCCCTAACATTCTGTGATACCCTCTTGACTGTGCTACTCTGGCATACCTGAATGTTCTGTTTTTTTTAGGGTGAAGCATGTTGTGTTTTGCTGGTCTGAAACTTTGATACTGATAGAAATTCCTATTGTCATTATCTTCCTATATTATTTTTTTAATTAGAGTTGCAAATGCAATGTTCTAGAGAAAGTGAAGCTCTAGGGAGAAGCTGTGGCTTATTTTAAAGCTTGTTAAGAGACCAGTATGTTGTGTTATTTGGTGATGTCTTTTTTTTTTTTCTTTTTTTCCCCTCCCATGTTGTGTCCCCCCACCATTAATTTCTGTGGCATAGTTTGTTTTCTTTCAAATTCAAGAAACAAATGCATTTGTAAAGCTTGATAAGTTATCCTCTTACCAGCCTGAAAGAGCAAATTCTCCCTACCTTTTTCATTATTTCAGGACAGCAGGATGGCTTCTGTCGTTGTGGGTTCCATACAAGTATGTTTCACTGCTGTGGCTGCACTTATCATAGATAAAACTGGACGAAAAGTGCTGCTTTATGTATCTGGTAAAACATGTTACTGAATGTTGTTCAGTATGGGAAACTACTATATATAGTACCAAAAAGTGTCTTAACTGTTGGGGGAATTAAGTATTGAAATTTATGCATTTTTAAGTGGTTTGCTTTATATTTATAGTTTGGTAGAACTATAGACTTAAACTCACAAGAGGAAACTATCATGTTGTATGTACATTGTAGCTAGAGCCCCTTGAAACTGCGTAGAGCTACCTTTTTGTCTTCTTACCAGGCCAATTTTTTATTTTGAAATAGCTATGTCACTGAGACAGTTCTTACTACTGTAATAATTTTTCTGCTTAATAAGATTCAATGTCATGATAAATTCTCATACCCAAGTTGTCAACAAATAGCTATTTCAAGTTAATTTCTCTGTGGCTGCTGCTACTTTCATGGAGCATCGTGGTGTTTAGTTATACAAGACTATACTTAAAAATTTTAACTTTAGAAGTAAATGTGCTAAGGAAAACTAATTCTGTTTGATACAGTTGTTGTGCTGCACACTCAACAGTAACGACTGCTCTCAAGATTGTATTGTTTGGCTAGTATTTAGAATGCTTGTCTAGCATCATTCACTCCTGTCACCGCCAGTGTTTATTTCCAAGAACAGCATCTTTTTAGAAACACTTCTGTGAGGGCAAGCATATCTTATATTTGGCTGACCAACGATGTTGTGTGTCTCAGAAGAATACCTAAGTGGCAACCAGTGACAACTTGGTTATTGCTTACTTTTCAGGGATAATCATGGCTCTCAGTACTGCATTGTTTGGGCTTTACTTCAAAATGGTCCTTCCAAATCGAAGCAACTCATCAAATCCTGTATGGTTCACTCTAAATTCACCATCCCCGGGAACAGAAAGCAGTATATCCTGGCTTGCAGTAGTGAGTCTCGGGCTCTTTGTTGCTGGTAAGTGGAACAGTCCTCTAAGTAGCCATTAAACAAAACTCAAAACTTTCCAATGAATGCGACGATTTTGTTCCATTTTGTCACATTATTGATGAATGGAAATGAGTTATGTCTTGGACAGACCTTTTCAGTGTATAATGCAAAGTTGGGCGGAGTGTTCACAAGCCTGGTGATAGAGTTAGCAGCTTAGTTAAGCCAGTTCCCTGGAAAATGAATTTATAACTCCTTGTGCTAAAAGTAAGTAGTAATTGCTTGTGTTAAACTGCTTTACAGTTGTAAATGGAAAAAAACAGTCTTTGCTAGTGTCTGAGTCACACTGTAATTCTGTGACGGTACAAGGTAGCAGCAGTTAGAAACAAGGTCAGTCTTTAAGCTTACCATTTCGGAGACTTCGTGGTAAGAAGTTCTGCTTGTTAAGAATATTCTTGTAATTAATTTGGTGTAAAATGCACTAGTGTTTATCATGCTGACCTAAAATAACTTATTCTCTTTCTTTCTGGTAGAGGTGCTGTTTTACTGGAATCATCCAAGAATCTAGAGTGAACACTGCATCCCCCTTACTTAGGTATCATTCTGTCTTCCCTTTAACGTGTACTTAACTTGCATTTATTCTCTTCTGTTTGTAATTGCAGGTTTTGCCCTTGGCTGGGGTCCTGTTCCATGGCTGGTGATATCTGAAATTTTCCCACTTAAAGCTAGAGGTGTATCAAGTGCTGCTTGTGTGTTAACAAACTGGCTTATGGCGTTCTTGGTAACCAAAGAATTTCATGATTTTATAGTAAGTATCATAAATTTCAGTCTGAAGTTTCTTTTCATAAGGAAACTTTATTGAAGATGCTTCTGTGAGAGCCTTGAGCCACAGTCTTCTCTAGCAATACAGAACTATAGCTGCACAGTAGTGAGCTGTAATAATGTGGGGTTTTTTTGTTTCCCCTCCCACAGGGTTTCTTAACATCCTATGGCACATTCTGGCTCTTCTCTGCCTTCTGCTGCCTCAATGTAACTTTTACAGCCTTTTATGTTCCTGAAACAAAAGGACAGACACTGGAACAAATCGAGGCCTACTTCAGAAGATCTTAAGCCTAAAGGATTTTATATTGATATGAAACCTTCATATCATGAATTATGGTGCTGTGGTTGAAACTAGCACTGCATCATGTGGCAGACATCTGTTAGTAAACTTACTATCAAATTGTTTTAATGAATTTTGTAAAATCCACCTTCTGTTTTTTTAAAAAATACCTATGGGGATCTGCATACGCTTCTGCATACTCCCTGCAGTAAATCTGCCTTTTGCAGGTCTTGGACATATTCTTTTCCTTCAATTCCTGTGTTCTTTTCACCTGGTGCAGACTAACTGGAATGGCCAAATAAGACTTAAATGTATTGGCCAGTATCTTTTTTCCAAGATGTAAATTAAGATCTAATTTTATAAATAAATTTAATTTCCTTGTTCACTTCACCTTTCCGTTATGGCACGTTATAGTGAAGAAATGAATGATGTAGCCTGGCTAATGTTAATTTCAGACTGCAGTGCTATGCCTCTGTGTTGCTGCTACTATTTCTGGGATGCCTGACCATGGAATAAGTCTTGATCCCAACCTGGAATGAATGCTTGTCTTTCATGGATGTTAGTGTTAAGTTGGCATTATTTTTCTTACTGCTGCCAAGTTGGCTAGGAATGCATTTAAACCACAAGAAGGGTTGTAGCTCTTAGGAGAATGTATTTTAAAATTGAGGAAAGAGCATTGCTTTTTCAAAAGGAATTACAAGATCTTGGAGGCAGCAAGACTCTACTCTTAGCCAGCAAAGGAGAAAAGCGATCTTTTGTCGTGTTAATTTAAGGGGTAAATATCTCCAGCTGGAGCAGGTCTCATAGTCTAGAAGATGCCTGGAAACACAAAGCAATGCCGGATTGTGGTTCTTGTCAAAGACAGGTAAGACACAAACACCAGTCTCACAGGTATGATGTAGCACTTAAATGAATGACATCTCTGGAACAAAATTTCTAGAGACCTCAAATGGAAACAGTACACTGTTGCAGACAGCTCTGGATTACTATCTCCTGTCTTTTTAATTTCTTGTCTGATGGATCAGTTTTGGAAAAGCCAGTAGTTCTGCATGCGTGAAAGAAAAGTGAGGTGAAATTTAGCATTTATTACATATGAAGGAATAAATCATCTGTTACTCCTTCAAAAAGGTGATAAATGGCACTTAAAACAGTTCCAGCTATGATAGGACTGTTTCTATTTGGATGCCACATCTAAAACACAAACCATACAGACTACCACATGACATTAGAAACAAGGGTAATACATCAGCATTTAAGACAAGTGGTGGAGAGAGGTTTTGATCACAAATATAGCAACAGTTTTAACAATATGCAATTAGTAAATTACAAAGCCGTGTGCTAACATTCAAAGACTTAGTTAAAACTGGCATTCCAGGTTGATAACACTTTTTGCATAAACCTTTAGAGACATAACATTTTCCATTCAACCAGATAAATACCTAACAGAGCTATAAATAAATACGCAGAAAATAATATCTTAAATTTTCTCTTAAAGTCATGTGCTAATATAATGATTTCCAGTAGCAAACACGAGTCAGTCAGTTGCAGGTCAGCAACAAAGTGAAGCAGCTCGGCAGTATACAGGCTGGTGAAGTTGCTGTGCTCAGCTAGCAAGAGTAAAAGTACTTTCTAACCTGCATGCAAGTACACGTTTGCTGCATACTGCCCATGTGAGCTTTCCTGCATTGTTACTGTTAGGTTCTCAAGAGTATAATTTATTCCTCTGCAAAATCAGGCTAAGCCTATGTGAGAAAGTACTGCTTTAACAGAAATTAGCAAATGTGCATATGAACCACGACATCAAATTGTTAATGACAACAGTATGGTCCTCATTTTTTCATACACAGAAGGCAACAAAAATGGTTCTGAAATATCACTTGCAGATGGGTTGTCGGCCCCCCATAAGATCACATTACTTTAGGTTCCTATATATGCTTAGGACTTTTAATCCCTAAAACTTGTGGTAGAAATTACAAATATATACACATACATATGTAGATGAATATATATGTATATATTAAAAAACAAATCCAAACTCAGAAGATTATATTAATCTCAAATGCAGACGAAGCCAACAGCTCTGCGAAAGCTGCTGCATGTGCAAGCACAAGTTACAGATCCACACCTTTAGGAAAACACGCATGAGCTTGAATCTGTGGCTTGGTAAAATATGCGTAGAACAGCAGAAAGTAAAAGTCAGGAGCAACAACCTTGACCATATGTAACTGGTTATGTAATAGTGTTACACATCATGTGGGTGCTACCTGTCCCCTGCCCTATTAAGAACTGTTGACTGGCCTAGTACTAAAAATATTAAAATATTAGATATATATTTTAATTTGAATCTACCAGTCAAATACAAATGCTTGCACATGTACAGAAATAGTCACATGAAGGCAGACAGCAAACCTGCTGTTCATTCTGGGTGCCACTTGCATCCTGTATGTTATGCATCGCAAAAACCAAACAACACCCCCCAAGAAACCAAATCAAACAAACCAACCACCCCACCCCAGCCCCAAACCAAGAAAGGACTGTCATCAGAACAGGTTGTAATTGTTCCTTGCAAACCAGGAAAGTGAAGGTATCCATTCCATTCAACCTAGAGTCCAGAAGTCTCACTACCATGAATAGCACCTAGCCCTTTCAAATTGCATTTGGGTCTTTATCCTTAGAAGGAAGTGTTTGTTTTTTTTTTTTACTTTCAAACATTTATAAAATTTGTGTGTGCTGCACTGCCACTAGAAGAGCGAGCTGGACAGAAATAATTGTTAGTCTGCAACAATTCCCAAAGCCCAAAATGTACAGACCTTGGGAAAGGGTCTTCAAAGCCTCAGCCTTAAGAGCTGCGTATTATGTGTTTGGGAAGGCATTCACTTAGCTCCTGTGTCTGGGGGCTCTTGAGTCCTAGTCATACTTCAAGGCTGTGGTGATGGTTTATATGCATGCTGTAATGCAAATGCAGGACAAAGATGATGAATAGCTCAAAATGTTGCACCTCCATTTTGAACAGACTCAAAATGCAACTACATCGCACTGAACAGCCTGCCACTGATGCTGTTTTGAATGGCAGTGCATGGATACAGGACTAGATGATCTGCAGTGATCCCTTCCAACCCCAACTATTCTGTGATTCCATGCATCATACCCATGCTGGTAAGGAGGCACGAGTACATTCTAAATTAACTGCCTGTACAGGCTAATGCTTGCACCAAAGTAAATGACATTCCTATAATTTAGTCAGACTAAGGCACACTGCTGAAGTGGTGACAATACCATTAGCCAAAAGGGGTTAAGAGCCCCACCTCCTCTAACCAATCCAGCATGCTGGGATAGAAAACATTTCTGACAGAAACTCATCTAAGAGTCCAGAATGGGCCTTCAGTTCAGCTTATCTGAAATGATCCTTTCAGAGAAGACCTTGCATATTTCCTTAGGTGGAGCAATTAAAACATTATGTACAATAAACTGGGCAAAAAATACTTTGCAAAAACAGTTTTACATTCAGACCAAAGCAAAAAGCACACATCTGCAGATAGTCATGCTTCGACAGATAGTGAAATAACAACACGTGAATGGTATTGTGAAATAAAATAAAGGACACAGAAGTATTTCTACATACAGAACAGGAAATACTTGTTAATAAAGCTAAAGTCTTCATATGTAAAAAGCCTGGCAGCATCACACTTTCATGAAACACAACAAAAAAAATCCAAACAAAACAAAACCCTTTCAAAAATATTGTTTGAAATTGATTTTTGGCATAGAGGAAAGGGTTAAAAAGTAATCAAGCTTTAAATATGAAACTCTATCTTATTACAGAAGATCTAAGATTACTATTTCATCATAGAAAACTGGCTTCTTAGAAGTAAAATTTCAGTCTGGATCCAGTTAGAAAAATATGATTATCTGGAACAATGACTTACACTGTTGGTGCAAGAGCAGACAACAGCTAATGCTGATGCCTGTACAGGAATCTTGGTGTAATCAGGAAGCGAATCAGGGGTTGGCTTTTCTGCCTGTAATGGGAAAATCTGTAGGTGCACTACAGTAAGTAGATGGAGAAATAGTTGGTGTGGGTGGGTGGCGCTTTTTTTTTAACTTCCAACTCTTATGGAATATTTTGAAAGTTTGTGTTTTGTATAAAAAGTCTCTCTGCTCAAAGATTCTTAATGCCAAAACAGTTTTCAAGTTTCTCTAAAAAAATGCGCGTGGCCAGGCCAGAGCACAGCAAGCAGTATCGCAGTATCTTCATGTCTTACCTGATTTTTATAGAACATCCTTGATTCTTCAGTGAACGTACCACAGCTGCATCATTTCAAGGACAGACTGCACTGTTTGGAAAGACCTTGCCTGCAAGACTTTTTGTTGTTGTTTTGTTTTGTTTGTTTTTTTTTAAAGACTGAAAAACCAAGAGAGTGATTTATAAAATTTCTCTTACCACATGACATACACTGTTGTAAAACAACTCACAATAGTAATAACAGCGATTAACTTAGCTGAATGTCATTCAGGTACTTCAAGTTATAAGAAGCTCAGAACCAGTAATACTTTTTATTTACTTCAGTTTCAGTCTAAATCTCTCACTGATTACCTACTGTTAGAATGCCACAAAAAGTAACGGTTCATTAACTGAGAAAAGAAAACATACCTATGTCAAAGATACAAACATCACCAAATCAGGCTGAACTAGCCAGAACAACACGGGTTCTATAAAGATTAATCACCAACACTTCCAGCCACATTTTACCACTAGAAGCAGTGTTTGTGACATTCCCATAGAGCTCACAGAGTTGTAAGAAAATGTGAAGTAAGGAAGAAATTTTTTAAGACTCTCTTCACTTCAAGTCAATGATGTCTTCATCATATAAAGAAACCAGCTGAAATGGATAGCTAGATGGTGAGTTCTCCTCCCTCTTTGCTAAAGTATCGGGATCTGAACTAGTGGAAATATGACGTCCTTCAGAATAGCTTTCAAAGGAGCTTGAGATTATCCTGCAAAGAGGAAGACAAAAGTTGCTAAAAAAATACACAGCTCAAGGTGAGTAGGATCATTGGCTATTAACAGGTATCCTGAAGACAGAGACAGACCATTAAAACTGAGTTTCTCTCTGTTTTTCTCTGCTGAAAATCATCAAAAGGCAATGTTAATGAACCCCCTTGCCCCAATAATTTCCAAATAGTGAAATAAATCAAACATGGTTTTACACTGGAGCAGATTTTTTGTTTCGTTAATCTCAGTCTACTGTATCTTGGCTGACCTCTGCCACTACTCTGCACAAACACAGGCTGTGAAAACAAAAGACTGGTGATGGGGTCAGGTAAGCAGAGCCAAACAGACACATGCTATGGTGTTTCTTCACAAAATTTATTCTGGAAATAGCAACACAACAGCATACGAAGAAAACAGCAAGCAAGCCTGCACAGTGCAGATCTAGTAGTCCAGATCCTAATGACAGGCTGAACTGCAGCAGGTCCCCACAAAATCCCATTTAGTCTTGTTTTGCTCATTAATCTGTCTTTAACATGAAGTATAATCATTTCAGTACTTCAGTATTAATCATTACAGACTTTACTAATCATTTAGTACTGACAGTAGTCAGATCCTTCAGCAAACACATTAGCAAGAAATTTACATTGGTATACAACGGTCTCAGTCAGCCCAGTGCCAACTGAGAGAAGCATGAACAGCTTGAAAAACAATCAATTCTGAAAACATTTACAGTCTAACTTAGCTACTTTTCTAAAGCCAGTATATTTACCTGTCACTACTAGTTGATCTTACTGCTCCCTTCTTGGGGTCTGACTGTCTTCGAGGAACATTTTCTTGCTTCTGAGCACTTTCTGTCTTGGGTACACGCTCATCTGAGAGGCCTCAATAAAAGAATAAAAGACTTAATACTCTCAACAGAAAAGAAAGCATTCATGAAAACATTAAAGTATCTGTCGCTGGTTTCCATTATTAACTAAATAGTTTCTACCTGGCTTAGAATATGGTCACCTTATATGTGATCAGATGCTCACTACACTATTTGCAAGTAATGTTTTCTCACAGTTGCATTTGTTTGTTTATACTACTTATTTATGAATACTGGTTGCATGTTACAAATGTGATGGTCCAAAGATTAGAAATAATACACTTAGCAAATGATATGTATGCTGAAGAATGAGGAGAGTTTACCCAGCAATTCTTTACGTGTTCTGCTTGCAATTTCTTTAATTTCCATACGAGATAAGGATAGTGAGTGAGTAACCGGAAGCGAGGCAATGCCACTGGATGCTGTAGTAGTGATGACCTTGGGAGCCAAAGGTGACTTCAGAGGTCGCTCAATGCTTCGCCCAACCAGATTACTGAGAGGAATTTTGTACAGGTTTTTGCATGCAACTTCACCTGAAACACAGAAGGAAAAAGGAATGTTACACTTTCACAATCAGTTCTTAATACTTCCAAACGAAAAGTTATACTCCTTGTGCGAGGTGCTTTTTAACCCAAGCAACAAAGATCTTCCTTGCCCCAGTGATCTTTCCATATAAATAGGCTAGGAGGAGAGAGAAATACAATCACATTGTGCAGACTTGGAGTATGACTTAGAGAGAAAAAGATTGACTCTTGGCAATGTGATGAATCAGCAGTGGAACCAGGAAGTAAATTTACATGTCCTGAGGCTGGTATTCTGACTATTACACCATGACTCTGCACTCTGCAATATTCCCCATGTATTTTAATACATTGCAACTGTATCAGAGCCTGGATCCCAAGCAGTTTAAATTATGGCTCCTCTTCTTAGGTGACATAAAATACCACGTTTCCCTAATTCCTAGGGGAAAAAAAAACAACAAAACCCAAGCAACTTAACATCAAATACCACTGCCTTTTAAAAAAATGAAATTCTGATCCCTTTTCTCCTTTCCCCTTCTGCCAACAGTGCAGCACCAGATTTAAGTGAGGAAGATACACATACATCTTGCATTATCTAGCTGATGTTCCCTTGTTTCTCCATTATTGTTCACAGATTACATTACACTAAATTGACTGTGCAAACTCTTTCAAGGCTGAAACAACTTCTTACTTTCAGTTCACCAATAGCTTTAACCATCCAGTGGTAGTTCAGCTTTTCTTAAGTGAAAGGAATGGTGTATGCGACATCTCAACTGTTCCCACAATTTTATACCTCTTTTTGCATTATTAGTCTTGGCCACATTGCCAAAGATTCACCAGGCTACTAAAGCTTAATTCCTCCCCTCCTGCAGAAATGGTTTCTTCAAAACAGTGCTACCATGCATTTAGAAGAGACACTATGGGGCAAAAGCTCAGCCAGATGCTTCATATCTGTGGATAAACAGAAAATCTCTATCTTTCAGTCTCTCAGCTAGGAACTCAAAATCTTTTGCCTGATCAATTTAATCTTACTCAAGATCAGCTGCACTGAGATGTGATAGCTGTGGGAATGATCAGATTGTTATTCAAGCTGGTTGGAAACCACGTTACCTTCTAGAGAAGAAAGAGGACATTCTGGTATTTCATAAGCTGTCGGTGTTTGAGGAGAACTTGAACTCATTTCCTTAGAGCTGCTGTCAGATGATCCACTTACTGCAGCAGTAGCTTTAAAATAAATATCTGACTGAAATGACAAATAACTCATCATTAGTACAGCAAGACTTTCTTCTGAGTAACAGCTCAAACGTTTGTCCACTATGTTCTATTGCCACTATTGCTGTACTGTAGCTAAGTCAATGAGGGTTGGTCATGGAAAGGTTATCCCACTGTAAGTGGAGGGAATATCTGATGTTGAGGATAGCATTTGCCCCATAAACAGTCAAATATCTCAGATCTGCGTTACTGTGAGCAATAAAGGACAGTGAGATCAATCCCGATTCTCTTTGTACCTGATACAAACCTAAGAGCACACACATGAACAGTTACCATAGATTAAGTAGCACATATTTCAGTTTTGGCTTGTTTGGGTTTTGGCTGCAGTAACTTTTTATATGAATTAGATCCCAACATATCACAGAAACAGTCAAACATCATTTTCCTGTGTCTTACCCTTGATGCTACAAGTTGAAGCTCAGGCACAACTGCTGTGTGGACTAAGTTTCCATTCACCACTAATCGGATCTCAATGGAATCAGTAGTGAAGGCAAGGATATAAGGGAAAGCACAGACTGCAATGAAACAAAAATTATTTGGCAAGGGAAAATGGTTAATGTAAATGTTTCTTGGATGCTCCATGAAAACTGTTCTTGAGTATCTGACCTCTTCTGGCATCTCCCTTTCCTATGAAAAAGGTTGTCTAACATACTGATGGACATTGAGCTACATCAAGCCTGAAGAAAACTTCACTCTCCATGCCTGGCAGAACGTAGACTGAATGGAAAATGAAAAACAGAAAAAAGAGAAAGGGAAAAAAGTTCAGCAGAGGAAGAACTTGGCACCAAGGCTCCACTTCTTAAAATTATCATATGCAGAAACGTAGCTAAAGTGGCATCATGAACGCAACATGCTTACTCCTAGCACCTATACTGTAATTCTGCTAACAGCCAAGTGCAAGCCTAAATGGTAATGAAAAAAACAGCCATCTAGTAAAAACAGATATTTTCTTACCAACAGCATAAGGAACTTGATTCCAGCTGAAGTGGAAGTCATAAGCTGATGGCTGGATCAGTGGAGAACCTCCATTGAAAGGATATACCTTTCTGTATTGGCAAACATCTGTAACAAAAAAGAAAAAAGAAGCATCCATCACCTTACACTACAAGTGAAAAACACAAACTTTATAGGCATATTTTGCAGAAGTGTGGTCATTACATACATAAACATTTATATACAAGTCTCTCTGTATCTGAACAGGTGAGACATGCTTCCTCTGTGAACACAGCATTTGGAAGATCAAAATAAAAGACTTTTATTTTAATAAGTTGTCATATTTCACAAAGTACGTATTACCTTGTTTCAACAGTTATCAGTTCCTTACCTTGTCTATGGACAGAGGAATAGGCAAGAAAAATTTAGAACTGCCCTTCAAGCAGCCATATGCTAGCACAGTTTATCTTCTTTGAAGACTGTTATATACACGGGGTATTACGGACACCAAGATTTCATTAATCACATAACTTGTAAACCTACTTCTTAGTTGCTAAAAGTCCACTGATTCTGAAATTAACAGTCTTTTTATGCTGGCTTATACAGCTTCTCGCTGGCAATGCAATTCTGAATTTTTAATTTAATAGATCTAGATAATGGGGAACTTAACCTTCCACTACCAACAGATGTTTATTTAAACAAATGCACTGGTGCTGATCAAACATCTGTTAAAGTTCAGGACTTGAGAAGTCATCAGCAAACAGTAAGAAAGCTTAAAGATGAGATGCAATTACAATCATCTTTTTTTTCTTTACAAGCTCTTATGAGTGTACTGGGGGCCTCCAGGTAAATATCTATGACCCTCTCAAATATGTGCTGCTTCCAGCTCTTTTCTACTTTTTAGGCAAAATTCAATTTTTTTTTCCTGTAATTGATGTCCTTAGATTGAATCAAAGTTTATATCCAGACGTGTATTACAGGTCTTTCTCTAAATACAAACGTAGGACACTGCCAAATCCTATGTTTTCATATTTGTTCTATGATGATACTTTCAGAATTATACAAAACTCTCTAAAGAACAAATGTAGCTTTCCTTGTGACACTGGCCTGGAAATAGGAATTCAAGTTGCTGCAAGCTTGTGGAGCATCTTTACTGTAACTTTAAGATCAGCTAAGTTTGTTAGCTTTATTATTAGCTGATTATTACCCGCTGTTGGTAATGCAGGTTGGCGGGGACGAGATCACAGAGAGAAGTCCCAAGGCCATCAGAAGGGACTTCAGGGCACTGGGGTGACTGGTTGAGGGATCAGGGGCACAGGTGGTGTTTTCCTCAATCCCATCAGTGGCAGGGAACAGCACTGCAAGGGGCAGGAAAACTCACCTGATTAACAAATGGCTCAGGGACTGGTGCCATCGGTCAAATTTTGGCTTCTTTGATCACGGGGAGGTGTACACAGCACCGGGCCTGCTGGCGACAGACGGAGTGCAGCTATCTCAA
>Ga0065711_1040001_pt1 | contig 17322 bp, 20 predicted proteins | sample Hoacrofraction12_FD_59098 | JGI IMG/M metagenome (GOLD analysis project Ga0065711, IMG submission 59098) | Hoatzin crop microbial communities from Cojedes, Venezuela - Epithelial fraction 12 v2 (version 2) | ecosystem: Host-associated > Birds > Digestive system > Esophagus > Crop | place... | reverse complement strand
GGCACAAACTGAAGCACAGGAAGTTCCGTCTGAACATGAGGAAGAACTTCTTCCCTCTGAGGGTGATGGAGCACTGGAACAGGCTGCCCATGGAGGTTGTGCAGTCTCCTTCTCTGGAGATATTCAAGACCCGCCTGGACAAGGTCCTTTGCAGCCTGCTGTAGGCGACCCTGCTTTGGCAGGGGGGTTGGACTAGGTGACCCACAGAAGTCCCTTCCAACCCCTACCATTCTGTGATTCTGTGACTCTGTGAACTGGTGTTTTCAAATCTATGAGCGCAGACAGGTCTCTGGAGAATAACCCCAATCTGGCTGGTTCTGTATAGTGACAGACTGAGGAAAGACGGGATATACAGATATTTTGACTCCAGAATCTCTTCTGTGTTATACTTACACGGTATTCAAACTCTTTGAGACATAATAAACTAATTCACTAAACAGTTGTGGTGATGTTGGCTAAGTTTATTATATACTTTGTTACCGGATCATCTCTGAAAAGTAGCAGCTTGAGGATCTTTCTCCAAAAACCTGGATTTTGTTTAAGGTGGTACTTGACTACCTTCAACAAACTGAACTGATTTAACTTGCCTTCTCATGAAAAGTATGATGGGGGAGGTGATTTAATCAGTCAGAGAATTCATCATTGCATAAACAGAGGAAGAAGCTGAATTAGCGTTAGTGAGAGATCTGTAAATGTTCCTGGAGAAATTTTATTACTCTCAACTCAAAGAGCTGACTCTGGGGCCTGGCTTTTTCTGCTTAGCTCTGTAACATTTCCCAGTTGAGCGCTCCATGATGAGTAATAACTCAGTTTCTTCTTTTCTTAAATAAATCTAATTAGTTTTTTTTCCATGCAGGAAATGGAATCAAGTTATAGGTATCACTCATTCATCCTTTTATATCTCATGTAATATTAACAAGACAAAATCCTGCTGGTGAGGAAAGTGGTGTGCTTGGCCCTGAGCAGTCAGCAGAATGGAAGCGTCTGATGAAATTACTCAGCTTCACAAAGAAATCATTTTTAGATGCTGATGATAATTATCCACTCCTTGCCTTGTTCTGTCCAGAGTTGTTCCTAGCCATGGAAAATCACAGTGGTGGAGGAGCAATGGTGGCCAGGGGGTTATGGCTGGTGCTAAGCACGAGGGTGCCACCGGGGCAGTGGGCTGGGATAACCCATAAGTACTTGGTAATCTCATACGTATCTCGGATTCTTCTATACGGCTTAAAGCACGTCACCATATACATCTTGAATTATATATGAATAGCTGTTTGGACATAGCCTATCTCTGTAACCACAGCGTTATCCATTCGTCTAAGAGCTGTCGGCTCCACCAGATGGGAAACGTCTGCTCCCGCACAGCCCATCTGCAGTCTCTGTCTTCCTCCTGTGTCGGAGATCCTGGTGGCTGCCAAACTGGAGTGGCCTCTGTCCCAGCAGAGGAGCTGGCCCTGTTGTAGGAGGAAGAAAAGCTCAGGTACAAGCATCCCATGGGGAAGAAGGGGCTCCCGTCCCTCCCTCTGTCCCTGGCCGGCTTCCCCGGTGTGTAGCACCGTGCTGGCCCTGGGGGCAGGCAGCACCCCCAGAGCAGCACGGAGCTGCGGCATGGTGGGTCTCAGACCACTGCGGTCGCAGGTAGCTGGGGGGACGGTGCCTGGCTCTCTCAGTTGCCGGGCCCTGCTGAGGAGTGGCTGCATGCGCTTTGATGCAGCTCCAGCAGCGAAAGAGGGGAGAGATGCAGACCACCAGTGCGGCAGAGAGGTGGCAGGGTGGACAGAGCACTCAGCTTGGGGGGACGCACGGACTCTCTTGGGAAATAAAACACCACTGGCCGAAGGTTGAGCCTGGGGACTTTAAAAGTGGGTTTGTGGTGAAGCAAGGCAGGGGTGGCCCTCGTCTCATGGAGGTGGACCCCAGGCCCCAGAACATGGGCCCGGTCCAAGACCCACTTGGTCTGCAGTGGATGCAGTCAAGAATAGAGATCCAAAAAACAACGAACAGAGATCTCCTCTATCTTCATGACTTGTGAAAAGCTATTAGCAGGTCCGTAAAGTTTACGTGCAGGACTAGGGCTGCCCATAGGTAGGTAGGGCACGCGACCAGCACACGGGCTCCGCACCCCCTTCCTGAGCACGGGGCTCTTCTTTCCTAGTCCCCCGCCCCGGGGAGCTGACCCAGGCTGACCCCAGCTCTTTGTTTATTTCAAATTTTACAGTATTATCATCCTAGCTGATGATCTGGATAGACCTACTTACACTCTGCTGCCATGTAGTAAAATTCCACCAGCGCTAAGCAATATTTCAAACAGGGACCAAGCTTGCTGTCTGAGTTCAGCAGCTCTTCACCATTGTGGGAACAGATCTGAAAACCTCTCTCAAATACTTGTCTTTTGTGTCCTGTCCTGAAAATTACATGATCTGGACTTTTGTGGACTAGAGAAGAGTGAAAGGCACTGCCTGTTTCCCTGGCCCTCTTCTCCACATGGGGCTAAATCCTCTACCTGTGTCCCTGGTAGCTCTGGGAAGACTTGGTGATGGTGGTGATGGCCAAGCATTGAGGCTTACTGAGAGAGGACACATAGGGAAGCCAGATATAGGTAGCTCCATAGATTTGCTAACGGAGGGAATGGGGTCCTGGGGCTTTCCAGAGCCAGCTCCTATGGTTGTTCCCATCTCTGACTGGTTTTTGCAGGTACTTTGATGTCTCATCTTAGCCTCTGCTCGACAAATGTCTGCAGTGCTGGGTTCAGGGGGATCTTCCTTTCTGTTTGGGGGGAAAGAATGAAAAGTCTGGGACTGGTAACCTTGGAAGAAGACTGAATACAGCATAGGTCATGGTAGCTTGAGCTTCAGTGTTTATGAGGTTCAGGAAACCTCACAAAAGGCCAAGACTGAGTTAAGGTACGTGACAGTCTCATGTCTGCCTGACCATGTGGTTCTCCATTTCCTTCCGAACCGCCTTGCTGGGCCTGCTGCCAGACGTGGTAGACCTCAGGCTTCAGTCAGCATGGCAATTCGCTTGACCCTTCTACTAACTGTTTCCCACAACCCTCCTACCTCCCCGGCTGTCAGCTGTATCAAAGAGGACAGGCTGGATAGGCTGCAAGGGCAGAGCACCCGCTCCCCGGCTGCTGGTCCTCCCCAACTCCTGCCACCGCAACTCCTCGTTGAATGAAGGCTGAACCAGGGCCACTTCCTAGCTAAAGGGAGAACGCCTGTCTCCGCACCCAGCTTTGACATCTCGTGTCAGCAGCAATTTCAAGTTCACCAGATAACACCAAAAACCAAACCCACGCCTGAACTGCAGCCATGTTTGGCGCGGTCAGATGCGGGGTGAGTCCCTGGGGACGGCCATGGGGCTGGAGGAGGGCAGCGTGTGCCCCATGGGTGGTTGCATGGCTGCTGCTCCCGGTGCCTCCCTGCAGGAGGGACGGCAGCCATGTCCCCCCATGCTGCCTGTGCCCTGGCCGTGGCTGAGCTGCCAGCCGGCTCCTCAGCCTCCCTCTGTGGAAGGGGAGCGAGTGAGGAAACCACAGAGGCTTTCTGCAACCCACGCCTGAGAGCTCTTTCCCTATCTGACGTTGCCTCCTAATAGGATTTGGCTGGTTGATACCGGCCTGTGTGCATGGGCTGAGAGCATTTTTAAACGGGTGTTGAAAACTCTTTTGTGGAGAATTTCCAGCCTGCTTTATTGCTCCAGGTGGGAGAAGCCTGGAAGAAAGCCACATGCGTGCAACAGTCTAGACATGTTTGATTTCTTTTTGGAATTAAAGAACAGAAGTCCCATAATACCCTTTTTTTTCAGCATTCGTACAAGTAGCCAATATAAACAATTCTCTCACTGCCCTGAAATTTGGAGTGGCTCACAGGATGAAGCAGTGACCTACTGAACCTCTGGGAAGAGTAATATTGGCCTCCGTCTGGTCTGCTGCTGCTTGGCTTGGGTCTGGCGACTGCAGCCCAGCTGCCCCGAGGACCAGCACAGGCACCCTGGGGCAGCGTGTCTCCAGGGCTGCTGAAGTCGAGGACCCCCCCCACATTTAGGCACCTGACAGACTGTCTGCTCCTCCGATGCAACAGATTCCCCAGCTCTGCTTCAATCCACCCACAGGTAACCCGCAGCACTAATCTACCGAGGACTAATCCTGGGGTCTGCGACTGGCATTAGATCCCATGAAATTGTTGACCACAGAGAACAGTTTTCCATCAGACCCAAGAGCTGCTGCTCAGCATGGATTTCAAGGCACCTACAGCCATACATTCATGACGTCAAGTCACCAAGGCAGATGACTGCTACTTAATCAGAGATCACTTCCAAGGTCACCAGAGCCCTTGCTGCAGACTGGCTCTCACGCAGGAGTGATGGAGTTTTTTGTCACAAAATGAAATACTAGGATAAGCGTCAAGGAGACCGGATAAGTAATGCACTTGCTCTCAAGTGAGGGTGGGGGCTGCTGGTTCCTCTCATGTTGGGTGTGCTGCTCCGTAAGCCTTCTTGCTACCATATTGTTGCCTGGAGAACTGCTGCTGTCACTTCTCCAGCTTGTTTCATGCAATTGGATTTCCTTTTCTGGGTCTTCTATGCCTTCAACTTTGGTTCTGCCTGCACACTCAACCATGGTTGGAATTGCAATGAAGAGGCACCCAACAAAGAACGACAAGGAGCAGCTGCCCATATATCCTTCTTGGCTTTGAGTGCAATGGAGGAGATGACAGCTGTCCAGGTTGGACTCCTGAGCATAGAAATGGCCCACAAAAGGGCAAAGCCATAATGAGTGAAAAGGTATCTGCTCGGGAGTCAGCATCCCTGACAGTGCAGGGAGGAAGGCTAGATGCCGGTAGGTTTGCGATGGCTGTATAAGCTGCCCTATGCAATTACGAGACTTATTTTCGATCAACAATTGAAACAGCCAAGAATGGAGAGTCCATAACCTCCCTATAGCGGTAGGATGAGTGTGGGGGACATAAGGAACTGTTAAATGGAGTGAAGGGATTGTTGCCTTTCAGCTAAGCTCTTGTCCTTGCCTCTTAGGACTTCAAGACAAAGAACAGGCCTTTGGATCCAATCAGGACTTAGAGAAGCAGCCAGGCTGATAACACTTTTCAAGGCTTTCAAGCCCTCTGGATTTTGGTCTAATCCCTGTGTAGTCAATTTTACTTCCCAAAGCCCCCTTTTGCAGGCTCTGTCACAGGCTGTGTTCTTACTCATGTCCCACCTCAGGTGTAGGTGGTGCTGTTGGGTAACTTTGCAGAGGTGCTGCAACCCACCACAAGTACCTGGGTCCATCAACTCCCCTGTGCTGTGTGGGTTCAGGAAGGCAACTTGGGGTCCCCTGGCTCCCAAGGTGCAACCCCAATATGAGCAGATACTGCCGTTATCATGGCTGAAAATTCCTCGGGTATCTCTCATCAAACTTCATTTCCTGCCTCACTCTGGCAAAGCTCCCTGTTTCCATGGCGATGATTTATTCTTTTAAATAGTTCTCATTCAAGAACAATATCATGGGTCCTTCTCTGTTGTTGGTTTAATTAAAAATAACCTACTCTTCTCCTGGCGTCGGTCTTGGCTGAAGCAGTGGAGTTGGACACTAGCCTCCAACTTCTCCGACCCCATTCGCTCCCACTCAGAGACAGCCCTCCTGCCTCTCTGCCGCTCGGTGTAACCCCTGAGGTGTGTCCTTGGCCCTTCCTGACCCGTCCGACAGAGAAATCTCACGCAGGTGAGTCTGGAAGGAAAATGCAGAGAGGAGGAAAGGAGGAACTGGCTGAGTTCTCACAGGACAGCGCCGCGCAGCCCGACGTCCATCCAGCGCTGGGGAAGGAGCCTGATGCCCTCCGCGGCTCTGCCCTTGAGCTTTCCTTGCTGTGAGTGGGGAGGCTTGTGGGAAGTAGGAAGCCTCGTGAGAACAGCATGGCCAGTGATGAAATGGTCTATGGGGCATCACTCATTGTTCCAGCCTGGATGTTCAAATAAGCTGCCAAAAGGGAGCCTGTCCCATCCTCCCTGGCCCTTGGTTTCCAAAACAGATATTTTTTTCTATGAGTGGAGCAAAGATTCTAACCTGAAAACTGGAAACAAAACAAAAAAAAAAAAGAGAAAGAAACTAAAAGGCTGAACTGCATATTTGGTATATTTTAAGGTGCCATTTTATTGCATAAAAGTCTGAACAGGCAGCCTGGTCTCCATACAACAGGGACCATTCAGTGTTTCTTGGGACACTGACTTCTTGCTTTGCATAAAGAGGGAGACAGAGCATCTGGTTTCTCTGCTTCATTTTAAATGCCAATGCTTATTTTGCTAATACATTTACATTCCAATTTTCCTCACACGTAGTGAAGAAGGAACACTGTGGGGTTCTTCTAGGTACAAGCACATTAGCTTGGTTGTTTTTCAGGCAGCAGTAGCAGAAGTGCGCTGAGAGCCTGGAGTTCAACTGTCAGCAAGGAGAGTGGACTTTGGGGAAAGTGAATTCCCATCTACGAAACGAATTTCTGATTTGCTGCAGAAATTTTCTGACTTGCCGCATTAACTGGAACCAGCACTGGCTTAGGCTGGAAGAGGTACAGAAATCTATCTACAAAACCCAAAACTACATGCTGTAGCTTCCCCAGTGGTTTTTGCTCAGGCACATTAAACAGCATCCCAGGCATGCCAGGTTGCTAATCCAGAAGGGCAGGTACCAGGTACGCTTCCTTCTGCAATACTCAGGCTGCGAAGTCTTTGAAAGTGGCTGCAGCACCTTTCGATTGCAGCACCTTTCGAATGAGCAGTGAAACTCGTCCTTATAAGGTGGAAAAGCTCCACGTTCTGCTGTTAGAAGACTGGAATGTGAGTCAGCAAGGATTGCTTCACGTGAGCCACTTATCTGAGAGACTGGCGATAAAACTGAAGAAGTTCACGTGACACAAGAAGAATTTCTCCTTTATCTCAAGGAAGCCAGAGATGTGCAAGTCAGAGGTTCGACACGCAGGATGAGTTACGAGGAGGAAGTGATGTAAAGGGGCCAGACGGTTTGGAAATCTGCCTGCTTGCTCAAGTGTGTCCTATTTTGTGCTTTGGAGGATTGTGTTTACATCAATACGACACCAATTTTAGAAACACTTGGCTGGAAGCTTGAATCTGCCAACTGTGGGGCAAAGCGACAAAATCCAAACTCTTTAGGGACCCTCAAATTGTGCCAGCCCTAGTTCTGACCTCTCTTTGACACTGAATTGGGAGAAAGCGAGGGAGGATTTTGACATAAGCCTTTCAATCTATCAGTTATTTGTCATTTCCCTCAGGCACTTTTTCGTGAAAGCAGCAGCCTTCACGCCGCTTAAAACACTGTGATATCAAAACAATTCATTTGCCTCTTGCCAGACACCCACAAAGTTTGCCCGGCAGAGATTTTTCAATCATTTAAACCTTTGTTTTAAGATGGCTTGTTTCCTTTACAAGCAAAGAGGAAAAGCCTACTTCTTGGTATAAAACACAGGCATACCAAGTGTTAAATTCCAGCTATTTCCTCTGTACCTTTTTCAAAGCCTGGCTAGAAACTTCTTGCGGGGTTGCAAGAAGCCTGTGTGGTCCTCAGCTTCTCTCAACACATCACTTTAGACAGTGTCTCTCTCTGTGCTCCCTGGTTAATCTTCACATCAAAGCCCTCCTGCTTCCATCCCTCAAACCACTGCTTCTGCACATTTCCCCTTTTACCTCTTTTCTGTGGTGTGCGATGAGGGCAGTGGGCAGCCCCATCTGCCACCAGCCCCTTTCCCTGCCCGATCTGCCACCAGTCTTGCACCAGTGGGAGATGTTGTCCACCTTTTGGGCATTCAGGGGAGAGACCCACATCCTACTTGTGACATTGAGGATGAGAAACTACCCTTTGAAGAGAGCAGAGATTTTCCACATAGTCATAAGTTTCCATGGAGGAGGCAGGACTTAATTCCTAATACCAGACAGACCCAAACACTGCTAAGTTTCCCACTGGGAGCACATGACCTGATGGCCCCCATATGTCCTTCCTCCTTCCATTTCTCTGGTTCTTTGCAGCCTCTCCTTCTCCACATTTCCTTTTGCTTGGCTGAAACACTGCTTACCCCACCCAGCACTGCATGATGGAGAACCAGCCATCACATCTTCCATTGCCCAGTCCACGGACTACAGCAAAAGTGGTTACAAGGCACAGGGCTCCTGGTGAAACCAGAGGGCTGCAAGGAAAGGACCGTAAGCTCACCTGGCCTCCTGGCAGTGCAGATCCAGCACGTTCTCTGTTTGGCCAGGAGATCTCCAAGGCAAAACCCAGGCACCCCGGGAAGAGGTGTTTTAGTCGTGGTGCTATAAGGCCATGCTATGGCAGATATTGTATTTCAGACATGTTTTTTTATCAAAAGACCTTGTCCTTCATGAGGAGATCAGAGCATGTTTTTAAAGAATATCCCTGGGTTATTTTTATCAAAGACAATGTGGCCATTAGAAGTAACATAATGGGGCTCAGCATGACTTGCTTTTTTCCAGAACAATGGCCATTGTTCTGGTGGAGCTGAAGACAGTTTGGGCTCTTACCAATTACCATTTTTATATAAATCAGGGGAAAAAATAAAACAGAACCTGACTCCTTTGCTGGGTAGAGCTGCAGTGGTTTCTGCATTGCTACTATGACTAAAATGTGGTAAAAACACAATCCAGTCTCTCAGACCAGCAGATAGGATGAATAAGAAAGCGTTTGTGGAATCATGCTTTTTTGGCCTGAGTAATCTGATCAAAACTGGCCCTGCTCTGGGCCGGCGGTCGGACCAGATGTCCTCCGGGGGCCCCTTCCTACCTGACTTACCCCGGCGGTACTCAAGAATGACAGACTCCTACCGGTCTGCAGAAAAATTTGTCCTGGACTTTCACAGACGTTAAACCAGAACAAGAGTCAAGCTCCTAATGCTTTTTGCATTACAAACCTGACTTGACGTGGTTTTCTGGTTTTGTTTATGAGCAAACCACGTGGAACAAGCAAACGCAGGGCCTCCCCTGGTGCAGAGCTCCCCACCAGCCAACCCTCCCGGCGCTGCGGCTCAGCTGGTTCCATCCACCCGGCAGCCCATGCATCTGCTCGTCCTCCCCGGGGGCTACAGCCTGCCCTGGCAGCTCTTTCCAAGCCTCCCCGCTGGAGCTGGAAGGAGCAATAGACATGTCTGTAGCTAGTGAGTAAAATGCGAGACCTGAATTTTTCTCAGCAGGGCCAAGTGTTGAGCGAATGCTGCTTCTCCTCTTCCAGGGGAGGTGAAAGGCAGATACTGGCCCTGTTCCTTCATCAGGGCTTATCTGAAAATCGAGGCCCATGCTGGTTCCAGGCTGGTCTGAATGTCATCTTGTGCCTAGTGAAAGGGAATGGTGCAAATGTGAGAGGGTGTTAGCACATGCTGCCGGGGGCTGTGCTCGGGGGCTATGGCGGCCCTTGCTTTGAAGCAACCGCAACAATGGTGGCCGTGGAGAGCTGGGGATCGCTGGGCTGATTGTGTGGGCAGAGCCTGGAGGGAAGCCGACCTGAGGACATGGCTGCAAGGAAGCTGGTGCTTCTGCTGAACCAGGCTGGGGAACGGCGGCAGGAGCTTTTCAGCCATTTGCAGCCATCTCTCATTTTCTCCCGCCAACGCCCTGACAAGGCTGAATTCTAATGATGTTTAAGAAGATCTTGGAGCTGAATTCTTCTCTCAGGGTGTTCTAGATGCACACAACACGCTGTGACTGTGCTCCCAAGAAACCTGTTGGATGGGCTGCTTTTCGTAAATATAAATGCTAAGTCACAGATAAATGAACAAAGCAGATAAGCAGGTATGAGAGAAAACGCTGCTGTAAATCCAAGGTGTGCCTCTTCTGTAGCTTTATTTGGGAATCGGGATCAGCCAGCGCTCAGTCCTGTTCAGGGTAATGGTAGTTTTGCTATTGGGCACACAATAATTTGGACTAGGCCCAGACCCTCTTTCTCCCTCTCTCTTTTTTTAATTGCTCTTTCCATAATTACCGCTATTGTTGTGTGTAGGTTTCTTTCCCTTGTGAAAGTTTTCATTACTGGAGTGCAAAAGCTATGATGCAAATGGGAGTCACTCCCAGAGAGCGCCCAAGGGCTGGGGCGCAACTGCGCTTAGACGGCTCGTGCCACAAAATAAGAAGGGTCCGGGGACTCGGCAAAAGTCCAGCTGGCATCGGCAAAAATGTTGTGCCATCGCTGTGCTGCAGAAGAAATGCAAGCGCCGTCAGCCTTGGTTGTGCCCCAGAAGAAGGTGCACAATCGGGCTGGGACTCACCTGTCCTCTGTGGTGGGCGTACAGAAGGGGTTGGGCTTGCTCTCCCTGGAGCGGAGCTGTTTGAAAGGTCTGGACAAAGAAGGAAACTGGCCCCAGAGAGGAAACTTCGCAATTGCATGGTGCTGACAAATGTCCAGAGACAACAAACCGCAAAAGCATGGAGAAAACATGGAGCCTTGTGCTTGCTGCTTTGTTTTTTGCTTGTAGGGACCTCAGGCACAAAGAGACCAGATGTCTGCAGGCAACCCCATGATATTTAAGGTTTATTTTTAGCTAAAGCAATGTAACTTGTGGCTAATTTGCTGGTTTAAGAAAACAGAATCGGAGAGGAGTGAGATTATTTACGTGTTTCAGTGAGACCCACGCAGCCTGTTCCAGCAGCTCTACAGCCCCAGCCTAAGCCCCCGGGCAGAGGAGATGTGCATGTAGATGCCACCACTCTGGGAGCTGCGCTCAGCCCCACTATTAGCAGATGTTATTTGAGCACGTTATAAAGTGATATTCCAATAACCTTAAGCTCATATATTTTCTCCTTTTGACTCAAGTCAAGCTACGGTGCTAAACTGACCTCAGCGCAAGGGAGAGCTGGGTGCCTTTCAAAATCCAAAATGGAGCCTTGCTTGAGTCAAGTGATAGAGAAGGATTTATATTTATTTTCTACCATGTCAATTGAGTGCTTATTGCATTGCCTGTCATTCAAAGAATGGTGACTTAGGAATCCAGGGGGATGGAGGGGGATGTCTGGTTGCTTTTTTTGCCTTAGCAGAAAAACATCCTTGAATAAAGAGCCTGGAAACATGATTAGTCCCAAAGCTGAATGTTTCAGAAATTATGAGTATGTGGAACAGTCTATACACAGACCTATGATGGAAATTGTTTCATGGTTTCATCTGCTGAGAATCACAGGGTGCCACCTGAGAATCACCCAACGAGGTGCCACCAGGACAGAATTTAACCAGAACTTCCCAGCAAAAAACCTTCATGAACCAAGTCCTTATTTGTGTAGTGCCAGGGCTGAATTTGGCACTGTCTTGGCAGCGGGTTGCAAATGGAGAATTTGCATGTCATTTCCCTTAGGTTCTTAGTGAAATATTCACAATTTTTTGGTTTTGATTTCCATTATTCTGCAGAGTATCAGGTACTCAAGGTACTTGAGGTGCCCTTAGGTACACTTGGATCTGAAAGAAACTGAGAGGGGTTAAAATATGCTTCATCGGCTGTGGGTGGAGGGCTGTCAGTGGGGAACTAGAATTGTTTCTCTGAGAGCAGATCTCTGGCCCTGCACCCGAGATGGCCATGAGCATTAGGCCATGAGCATTAGTAACCACAGAACTGCGCCTACTAGTAGTTGTAATGATTTGCAGTGGAAAATAATATATTTCACTGTATTTTGCAAACAAATATTGTCAATTCATTTTACACAATTGGCAGCCCTCATTTTTTTCACATTTTGCCCTTCAGAAACTACTTACCGTTCAAAAAGGAACGAACTGCCTTTATAAACAGACGGGCAGAAAATGCCACAAGGGTTTTTCTTTTGTGTGGGTGTTGCTGTAGGGAAAGATAGATTACAACCTAGGGCTATAGCCCATGGGGTATCTTGAGAACCATCTGAGTGCATCTATGACAGCAGAGGACCTGGAACAGGACCTGGAACAGTGTGTCCCAGAGACATTGTGTGGCAGAAGGCTGTTCAGAAGAACAGGATAGTGCCAGAAACCCACCTCAGCCCCAGAGCTGCTGAGTCCTGCAGTAAGACCAGGTCACTGCCTTTTTCTTCCCAGGCTTCTATTGTCATTGCTACTTTTCAAAATCCTGGCTGATGGAGTAGCTGAAAGATGGTCTTCTTAGATCACCTTTACAAAGGGGAGTAGAGAGTGCTTGTGGCTCTTTACCACAACAGTACAAGGAACCTTTCCAAGGCTCGTGTTTGATTAGCTCAGCTTCTCCGGCCATAACACTTTGGGTACAATGTACATAACCTGTGCAATGATTACTGCAAGAGAAAAATCCTTGATGTTTTTTTCTGCCCCAGGGTCTGTCCACTGCCATCAACCATGGGAGATTTTCTGCTGGCCTCATCTATAACTCTGTTTCCAAACTCCTGCAAGCTCAGTTATCACAGGAATTACTGCAGTAAAAATACCCTGTGAGATGAGGTATTTAAAAAAAAAAAAAGCTAGAGATGAGTGATTAGGAGAAAGAGGCCAGCACACTGACCTGGTGGCTTATTCTCATCATCTCTCTCTTCCTTGGGTGGGGACGTCCTCACTTCTTGTCCAGTGACTTAGAGGCAGTGGTGCCTAGTTGGGGTCAGCTTCTCAGAGCTGTGGGTCGAAAGCAAGTCATAGCAGGCTGCATATTGCCAAAATGCTAAGACGGAGGCCATGGTAACAAGTGTCTTGGCTGGAGAACTGACCTCAACTGAGTGGAAAAATGCTGTGGTCAGGCATCAGGATACCCAACAGCCACAGGGCCACCTCTGCAGGTAAGGCTGGCTCTCTTCTTCCAAGGGACAGGCAGCAGCTGCCACCATGAGACTGAGGGAAAACAAGGACTTTTGCTCTGCCTTTCTGTCTTTGTAAGGTTTGTTTGTCTGGAAGACATGACTCCCATGAGGTAGCGCATTGCTTTTTGGGGATGGGGAGACAACACTGGGGATATGCTTCGGGGAGCCTGGGCTCCATACCTGTAGCCTTTCCCAGACGCTTTTCAACTTGTCCCTGCAAATGGAAGAAAAGCAGATGTTTCCCACCCACTGTGTTTTGGTCCAAGGCTTGTGTAGGACAGATGAGATGGGGCCAGTGATTCAGTGACAGAGGAATGTGCTGGGCCCCTGCCAAGGCTGCAACAACCTTTTCCCAAGGCCCTCCCTCACCCGGAGGAAGGAGACAGTGGGTCCCACTGCATCAGCCCCAAGGCCAGAACCCTTCTACCTGTGATGGGGCTCCCACCGCACCCCTGAAGCCGCCAAGCCCTCCTACAGCGCTGCTCTTGCTGAATGTGTGGGGTCTGAGACCCACTGCCCCCGCCCCTGGAGCACAGGCAACAGAAACAGGAGGTGCAGCAGTCCTGATGCTTAAAAGCCTCCATTTCATATCTATAGCAGCATGGATGGCTCTGAGTTTGCTGATGGCCACGGCAGGGTTGTTCTCCCGCTCGGATGCCCACGTGCTGTGTGCTTCCCAGAGCCTGCTGCCCCCCCACAGGCCAGCTGAAAGTGCAAGCGCTGAAACCCTGTCCACTTCTGCCCTGTGAAGAGGGTGGGGTAGGGATGTTTGGGGTATTTTTGGTCAGGAATAGTGATGGTGAGTTTGCTGTTGGCCATTACACAAGAGCAAACCGCATCTTCCTTTATATCAACAAATGGCCCTCTGTTTTCAGCAGGGGAAGACCCAGGGGAGCTGTAAGGGCAGCTTTCGCTTTCCAGAAAGGAAAGCACCACCGCTTTCTGCCCGTGCGCCGGAGGGCAATATAAAGCAGCGCATCTTTGCACAGACAGTTATTTAAACAGCACCGATATCTGGAGCAGTCAGCCCACCCCCGAACACCCCACTCCATATTTCTTCCTCGTGCCCCCAGCTTGAGTTTGGCCCTCCATCCCTCAGCTTCGGTCCTTGCAGCCTCCCACTCTGGCTGGGGAGAGAGCCCAGCGGGGGCTGTGGACGAGCCGGGGGCTGCGGGAGGGAGGGTGAGAAAAGCTGCCCCGGGGAGCCGGCACCAAGCAGGCGATGCAGGCCTGGGACTCCCCGGCCAGCGGCATGGCATCGTCCCGCTGCCGCTCAGCCGCCGCCACGCTCCGTACAAAGCTGGAAGACTTCCACCTCTCTTCCCCTGCTGCCGCGCTGCGGGGGGGCGAGGGGCCCACGGGAGCCAGCCTTACCCTAGAAGGCTGAGAAAACCTCCAGGCTCCCGGCCAGGCGCCCTGGGGCCAGGCGCAGCCCGGGGCAGGGGGAGCCCGAGGTCCAGGGGGTAGCATGGCCCACTGGGATGGAGACGAGCGCTCAGCTCTGGTCCCCACCCCAGGTGCTGGCCACCACTCGAGCCAGGGAGAGAGCGAACAGGTAACGGTGAGCCCGGTCGGCAAGCACTGCGGTGATCTGGCTTCTGTGCGTCGCCTACCCAGGGGACGTGGCCAGGTCAGCCTATGGGCTGGGCTGGACAGCAGTTGCATCAAACCCCTACTCGAAGCTTCAGATGATGTCATGCTAAAGCCTACGGTTTTATTCCCGGGCATCTCTCATGGAAGCACATCTGTCTGTCCCGTGACAGGAGGAACACTGTAGGGAAGACCTCTACTTGATGTCTGCCCTGCCAAAAAGAAGCAAAAGGAGCATTTTCTAGATTTCTTGCTGATCTCTTAAAGGTCAGGAAAGGAACTTGTACCCGCAGATGTTAATTAGTTAGTCCAACAAAAGACATGAGAGAATGATGTCTTGGCAGGTGGACTTCAGGCTTAATGTGAGGTCTGCTCCACCATTTCATGTTATTTATTATTCCTCAGCTCCTTCATCTCCCTCTCTGCTATTGTGGAAACAGCTGAGGCTTTCTCAGGGAAAAAAAAAAACAAACAATATTAAAAAGCCGAATGTATAAATGGAGAGCGGGATGCCCTGGGAGGAGCTCCTGAGGATGGGGGAGGTCATGCTTATGGGATGAACTCTCTGTGAACAGTGGAGATGACTTCTCAGCACCTGGCCCTGCCTGCTGGGCCACAGCCGCAGAGAGCACAGGTGGGGTGTGCATGCAGTCGACAGCCCAGCCTGAACGTGGTAGTGGCTGGGCTGCCCTGAGAGCCTTCTTCGCTCGGTCTGAAAGTGCCATATCTGTGCTGCTCATATCCCTCTTTACTTGCTGTGTCTCAAAGCTAGCTTTGTGGCAGGCTTGGAGGGAAGGCACAAACAGGCAGTCATTACTCAAAAAACACAAGAGAGACAAAGCACTACAGGGAAGTGCAGAGCTTGCACTGCTGGTTTGGAGCTTCCTCTTACGAGCAAACTCACAGGTGTATGTTATGTGAGAAGATGGCAAGGAGGGGGAAATCCTGCTAGAGAAGAGATTAAAGGAAGCTGGGGAGAGCAGCTGATCTAGTGTGCTTGCTGACAGGCTGCTCCTGCCATATGCTGTTGGTGCTGCCTACCGGCACTTCCTCGCTTGTTGTGGGCCTTCTCCAAAGTCCATTTTACAGCACCGGATGTACTCCTCCGCCAGCGTCGCCTTCCTGACAGTGGAGCTACTGCAAATATAAGGGTGTGAGGTTTGCTGCTGCTTCCCAAATCAGCAGCTTTCTGATGTAGGAGGTAACTTTGCACTGTGTGGTTTGGTTTGAGGTAGCTGTGCACAGTTTCTTCCACTGTACAGAGAAGAAACAGCAAAGGGAATAGGCCAGTTAGTTAGGATGAATGCATAATGAACACAAAATAATTTTCTGTGTGAAAGCGTGCATAACCCATAGCCACTGCTCTGCAGCAGTTTTTGCTTGTGGAGCACAAAAACGTAACCTGCTCTGTGGAGGCAAGCAGACTGCCGATCACACAGGTGCGCACCAGCCGGAGAAGTGGGGTGAAGGACCTTCTTCAAACAAAGCCCTTACTTGCCCCTGCTTGTATCATGGAAAAATTTAGGCTCCAGCAATCATACTTTGGGAAGGCGAGTTAATGGAGTGGTGGCTTTAGGCTTAGCATGTGGGTCCTGCTCCATTTCTGAGATAAGTCTGAGTTTGGATCCCAGGCTCGCTGACTCGGCATCGTGTTCCCCACTCACTGCTGGGCCACCACACACCAAGAAAAAGTTGGCATACCTGGAAAGCTACTGGTGTGTTCTCCAGCTGTACCAACCACTTCTCTGAAAGGAGCAAGCTCTTCCTCCACACTGCGCTGTGCGAAGCTGTGTCACCTCTGCAGCTGGTAGAGGTGGCTGGCTTGGCATGGCACAGAAGACACCAAAAACCTGCAGCTCAGCTGTTTCTCCCTGATCTCCCAGGGCAGCCTTTGGAGCACTGGGTGATGTTACAAAAGCCTCGATTGTTGTCCTGAAGACCACAGCTAACAAGTAAGAACTAACCCACCCCCTCCTCCCTAATTTTAAGAGCACTCATGTCCTGTTGGTCACTAATGATGAGGGTAGGCCTCCCTTCTGCCACATGTATCTGTTTTCTTAGCCCTTTATGAACTATCTGTCATTGTGGCCTCGTACCCAAGCATGGATTGTGAACATTGCTTGCAGTCCGATGTCACTGTGACCCATCTTGCTACTGAAATAAAAAAACTGGTGCTAATAGCATAAGGAGATGGAGAGGCAACAAGAGGTGCATTTGAAAGTCAAAACTAGGAGTGAAGTATTTCCTCTCGGCATTTGGAGTACGGATGGTGAATTTTGCTGATGGCTTAGCACAAAAAAGAACTGCTACTTCCTTTATGAGAGAGCTGCAAGTGGATTTAAAGCAGTTTTTGTCCATGTAAATGTACACAAATGTGTGGCTGAATTTTTTTCCCACAGCCTCTCTCACTTTAGTCACCTCTTTCAGCTGAGTCAAGTTCCTGCTGCAGTTCTGCTGCAATGTGCTTTACACATGGGCATCTTGATGGGACTGTCTAGGTTGGATTCCATGTGTCTGATTTTACATTTTTACATCCCTGCAGCTGCAGATGCTTTTCTTCCATCGTTAGTCTCTTTACAACCATGTCATGTTGCTTCATGGTATTGTTTTACCCTCTGAAGCTGGCTGCATTGCAGGGCTGTGAAACAGAGCTGGAGGGGATCTCAAAAGATAACACAGGGTTCATCCTCCAGGCTCATGGTGGGATCTGTTGTCCCTGAAGTTTAGCCTTTCTTATAGCTGTCCTACATGTTCTTTAAAGCCTCCAGCAGCGGAGATTCAGCAGCTTTCTTTGATGGCCTACTCAAGTGCTTTGCTATCCTGACTGTTCACAGATCCTCCAGCGGTTCACTGTCTTCCACTTTGCAGTAAACTTTTACACATTTGAGGTTTGCTACCGTGTCTCACTTCTTTTTTTTTTTTTTTTTTTTTTTTTTTTTTTTTTTT
>Ga0065711_1006448_pt1 | contig 17322 bp, 5 predicted proteins | sample Hoacrofraction12_FD_59098 | JGI IMG/M metagenome (GOLD analysis project Ga0065711, IMG submission 59098) | Hoatzin crop microbial communities from Cojedes, Venezuela - Epithelial fraction 12 v2 (version 2) | ecosystem: Host-associated > Birds > Digestive system > Esophagus > Crop | place... | reverse complement strand
TGTGCAGGACCCTGCATTTGCCTTTGTTGAACCTCATCAGGTTCCTCTCTGCCCAACTTTCCAGCCTATCCAGGTCACGCTGAATGGCAGCACAGCCTTCTGGTGTATCCACCACTCCTCCCAGTTTGGTGTTTCACACTAACCTCAAAATACTTCATCATGACATGGATCCTCAGTGAGGAACATGGACTTTGGAAAGATTTAAACTGTAGCGTGCTGTCTTAGCTCACACACTACTGTTCTCTGGAGCTACCAGACAAGTTCCAGGTAAGATATCAGTATTTTGAAAAAGACGCGAGTCTCTAGTGAAAAACTTTTCAAATATGAACATGTCATTCTGATGTAGAAACTGAGACTGGTAAGAGAGGAAGAAAATATACAGCACTGTCAAGAGAAAATGACATAGAACGAGGCATGATTATGTATCTTCAGTTGCACATAACATGCATTCATTTTAAAAAAGAGACTGAAATTTAAGTATTTCTAATAGAAATCCATGCATCTATCATAGCCTTCCAGTGCACTTATACTACAGAATTAAACGTTTTAGCAACAAATACACTCCAAATTCTAACAAAACAGTTGTCAAGCCAATATTCCTTAGGCAAGATTGTAAGTCAACAGACAGACTTTCTGGATGACAGTCTTATGTCTTGACAAGATACAGTAATAATAATGTTAATAACCCTAGCAACCGAATTAATATTCAAACACATGCATATGAAAAATTTTAACCAGTGCAACTATCTCAGAAGTTACCCAGAGATTACTTCAGCCATATCTGAAAGGTAGGAATCTATGGTGCAAAAGGTAACAGCCATGTTACACAATTGTTTTGGTTGGGGAATATATTCCAACTGAAACTGCAGAAATAATTTAGGCAGCTACACAAATTAATGTAAGGATACAGAGGTTAGAAACCTTGAAAAGAATCTTTACTGACCACAAATGGCTTCTTTCCAAAAGACACCTTTGTATCACAACATTCCACTACACCTTACTCAAAGGTTGCATACCAAATATTGAATTTTTAATACCGATTCCTAGAACGCGGACATGGTCAGTGTATGTTTCTAATCCAAGTTTTTACTGAACCTAGTGGACCCTGACTCACAAAATGTGATAAAAATTAAGGCACAGTGATAAAAACTGTGTGAGCCATATCAGTTAATCACACGCATCATGCACCTATTTCAAGCGTGAGGCTGATAGACTGTTATTTGTTCTTTTCAACTCCTGGAAACATATACATTAAGGATTAATTGTACTGTTAACTTACTAAAAGTTTTCCATCAATAGTCTGTATATTACTACCATACTGTGAAATGCTGAAACAGGAAGAAATTACATAATGCTCTGAACTTTCAACTCCATATAATTAACAAGCCATCCTTAAGCAGTAGTAGATGTGTGAAAGACAAACTGCTTACATCTAAAAGGACCAAGAAAGGAATAATTTAAGTTTCCAACATACCAAGCCTCAGAACTCCTTGCTCAAATTGCTGGAGATTAATAAACTGTAAGTGTCATCATGATCATGAAACCAGAGGGAGTCTGCATTTTTCAACAATGCTATTCATTTCACTCAAGAAGTCAGAAGTGAGTCACTTCCAATAGTAAACAATAATGGGACTTATGAAACATGTCTGAAGTAACTGACTCTTACTGGTAAACCAGTCCACATAAAGCCATTTGTGTTAGGAGAGATTAAAAAAAAAAAAAAAAGACTGGAATAGGAGAATGCTGATTGACCAAGGTATACAGCTCCACAATTCTTTGACTGCACTGCGAGCAGCTAGATGTATTTCTGCAAGCCTTCCCAATGCAAACAGAGCTTGTCTGATGGCAGTAGTTCTTTCCACAGTACAGTGGCAAAATGAAAGCCTGCATATGGAGCAATGTGTAAATTGGTTCCCAGTGTCTTACTGCAAGATGTTACAAGACTTCGCGTGCGGAGTATCATTCGGTTTGGGATATGTGAAGCAGTGAATGTCGATCTTCAGATCTGGAAGCTTCCGGCACAAGGAAGCCTTGAAAATAAAGAAATAATAGTTGAGTTTTAGTAAATAAAATAACTGTGTATCTCTCTCCATGCTTCCCCCAGGCTCCTGCTTGCTTGGCTGGAAAACACAGATAAAATGGAGCAGCTCATCTGTTTCTCAACAACATGATGAAAATTCTTTTCATTTTAAGAAAACATTTTACATTTGAACAATCCTATTTTTTGACAACAAAAAAATCCTACCAGAAACCTCATTTGACCAATCCTAATTCCACCCATTTCACCAACTAGAACTTCCCTTGCCTTTCATTATTCCTTCACCCCAAAACACAAGCCCCTATTTTTCTAAGTGAAGGCTTCTGATTTTGTTTGCTTGACCACCTAGAAATACTCCAGAGGGCTAAGATATGTAAAGTAAAATCAAATAAACTTGACAGAAACCAGATCTTTCATATATCATCACACTCAGTTGGAAATTTCAAAAGAATCCTGAGGACATTCCTTGAAGTTTTGGAATAAACAGTATGGCTTCATTAAAAATTAAGACACTGTAGGCAGAGAAATGTTAATGTCTTGAGCGTTAGACTTTACTTTGCTCAGCCAGTATCGCTGATATCATTCTATTGAATTAATAAATATGGCTGAACACATTTCCTGAATCTGGCTGGAGGTCTGGCAGCAAGCTCATTGCCAACATGGAAATCTTTTGGAAAGCCTGTGTAATGATAACCTTCGTGACAGATATTCAAAAAGCGTGATAAAAACAACTGGATATGGATTTAGAGGAAAACCTGCATCTATGCTTATATAAGGATGACAGATCCTTGCATGAAAGAGACTGTAATTTGTTTGTTATTTGATAGAGTGAATTTAATCTCGCAACTGTAATACAAAACTGCAATAAATATTCCAGTAAAACTCTTGGTTTTGATTCTGTGCAGAACTTTTCTACAGACCTTGATCCTTCCTTCTTCATGCACCTCAGAGAACACCCCCAGTTTTCAGCGCCTTTCAGAAAAATCCAAACTCTCTAAGTCTCAAACCAGAAATGAAACAGAGAGGAAAAATCAACTTATCTGAGAAGGACTACTGTTAACTTACAGTTCTCACCAGATTATACAGAAACTGGGTTCCTAGCATTATCCAGCCTGGTCACTGGCTTTTTAAATCTTAAATACGTGATGCAATACTTAAGTGTAGTAAAGGACTAAATCCTTAAACCCTGACAGAGCAGAGCATTTAAGCAAGTAAGCCCAATGAAGTGAGCAACTAAATATGAGATGGGACTTCCACAAAGAAAGCCATGCTATGAGAAGTTTAGCAAAGGTTTCTACAGCTAACTTTCAAATACATAGGATTATAGGAGGAGAAGGAATAACCCAGATAAGTCAAAAACATAGCAAATTTAAAAAAAAAAAAGTTAAATTAGGTAAGGTAGGTTATAAAAACCTGCTTAGTATATTCACCAATGAAAAACTTAAAACATTTCTGTAAAGAGCAGTAGCAACTTCAAACGCTATTAACAGAGCAAGGCCCAGTTTAAAATAATACCCACACTGAATCTTACGTGGTGAAGAACTGTGCTGAAGCCAGAGTAACTGGGGATAATGGGACCTGATTAATTAATATATGGATGCTTTTTCTATAGACAAGAGTTGAAGAGAGGAAATAACTCACCAGTACTAAAGGATGATAAAACAGATGTTTGTACTGTTGACATCAACTTTCATCTGGAATCTGGACTGTTTAGTTTAGAACATACGGTATAAGGATGATTGGTAGTGAGAGGAAATACTGTGAACAAGTTTACAAAATCTAGCATATATGTAATTCCGAAAACAGACTTACTGCTTCACGAAACAAAATTAACTTCACCAAGTTTTATGCCAAAAAACAACCAAAATCATTCACAACCCTGCCTCTGAATAATTACATTTTTCCCAGTCTTGCTGCAAGACCATGCAATTGCATTAACTCTGTACTAATTCAACATCACAAATACGTATTCTACATTTTTGTGTACATTAGTTAGCACACATTTTCTAGACATCCATATTAGTAATAATAATAACACCTTTTTTAAAGATTTGCAAGCATGGATGAGTCTTGTTCATATCCAGGGTACATAACAAAACATGAAACTAGAGGTGTTTTGTGTGGGTTTTGGATTTTACCAAGAGCTCCTGGCTCAGCATAGCTCCCTCCTATGCTGTCATTCTAGATCACAGATTTGAGAAATACAAAACATGTTCTCATTTACTTTTAAGTCTGTGGTGTATTGTACCCAGCATGGAATTTCTCTGTAAGCAAAATTCACTTAGGTAAAGTATTATTTACTAATCAAGTGTTTGGTAACACATTAAGCAGTTCAAATAATAACTCCTATACAATCAACAGTGTACTTTCCATGGACTGTAGAACATATATTCTTCACAGATTAAGAATTACCTACCATAGTGAGTCACATAAAATCCCAACACTTGGTTTCTTTCCAGACAGTCTTACTAGAACACAAGACTGAAAACTAAAGATATATTGTAAATTACTGTTCTTTTTGCAACATACTCTGCAATTCTAATAATTAATCAGTTGTAAAAAGGTTTCATTTGCATGTGACAATATGGGGCAACATTCACTACAAGAAAATCTAAATACATCACCTGTGCCAGGCAGGTTTTAGTAACTTTCCTTGGTTTCTTTTTCTGCATGATACAGCTCTTGATTAGAAAGTCATACAGAAAACATTAAACTGGAGAAATTAATATAATTTACAGACAATAAAAAAGTTAAACACATAAAATCCACTGGAATAGCAGTAAATTATAGTTAGATATAAATTGTATTTTTATATGTATTTATACATATGCATAAAATAAATTACTTGTTACCAAACTGTATGATTGGTGCTCGTCTAGGATACCAGGTTGGTGAAGAACATATATGAATAGTGGTTTGTATACCAAGGTATAATAAGATATATGTACACTGAAACATAGAGATTATAATCTGCAATTTGTACGCAACCTGTTTGAAATACAGATATTGTATCTAGCATACAGAACAGAGCGTCTGATCCCATTCTAAAAACAGCACTCCCACTGATATCCCCCTGTCATATGGAGAGTCACATTCATATATACATCAACACAATGCTAGCCACATTTTATGCCCTAATAAACCAAATAACTTGTTATGCAAAAATATAGTGACTTTGACAATACTTTGTGAAAAACTTGGCAGCAGAGATAAGGTTATAGATTAGTACAGGCACACATGAGGAGTTACTGGATGGTTATCCTGAACAGTCCTGTACGTATTTTGAAATGTACTTCATTAATTAAGTAACCATACTTTTTAATTATCAATAGCATATATGGAATTGCATTAAGAAAAATAATTCAATTCTAAACTGGTAACATCAAATGGAACAGAGTTGCCTGATTTTTTGTGAAAAAAATCACATCATCTGGTAAAAGAGATGGCAATTTCAACAGCAACTGAAAATGGAAACGTGGAACTGTATCGAGCCTTTCCATGAACAGTCCTGCTGACCTAGGAGGAAGAGTTATCTATGCAGGATTAATATTTGAGCGCAATGCCTGCTCAGCTTTCAGAGCAATGAAAGAACAGGCACTGCACATCCAGTACAGGGAACAAACAAAAAAATCCAGAAATCCTGTTTTTCCAGGGCATGGTTATATTCCGCTTACGCCAATGGGACCTCTCAGCGCATGCAGCCAACAGGTAAACAAAAATTCATGAAGAAGACAGTGGATATTGATGTGCAGCTATGAAGTGAAGAGAAAAGTCACTTTAATGTGGGCAATTAATGTAAATTCAGTGTACCACTAGCTCCCAGAAGAGCATTCTTATAAAGCAGAACTGCTGTCCTCATTAAACAATTCTTTTGGTGGTTGTTCATACTGGTCTTAAATTGGCTATTCGCTAAATACATTGTATCTCAGTCAAGTGCTTTTTGAGTATGTGGTTTTATTTAACACAAAACTTCTTTGAGTCACCAATAGGTATATTTAGATTAAACGACATTTAGACTAGAAAACTTCAGGTCATTTCGTATTCTAGCAAGCCATTTTTTGCCACCATAAATAGCAATGTTCTAATTCTCACCTGTTGAGAATGAGTGAATTTACAGATTTAACTAAATCCTTTATGAATTTAAGTCAAACACTGAAGATTAATTCAATATGGCCCATTTCAGTTTTACATTCTATACCACTTGCTACGTCACTTCTCTACCACAAAACATCTACATAGCTATCTATAGTTGATCTACACATGACTAAATCAGCATATGTGCAAAAATAATTCTGTAACACAATATTTGCTTTCAAAAGGTGCAGAATTACCCAAGATGTATGCATCATAAGGTCCTGTTTAAAGTTACTTTAAAACCTCTCGTGTATATCATTGCTTAGAATTTTAAAAGTGTGAAGTGCAACTGACATACTACCTTTTTCATGTAAGATGTGTTCATACTGGCATGTGTTGTTTTTCCCTAAGAAAAAGAACTTCTATACTCCTTTAGTCGGAGTGGCTTTTATCTTAGACCAACAGAAACAATAAAATCAAAGAGAAAGAGGAGTGTCTCCAAAAGTTGTCCTCATAAAGAAAAAATTATGTTAGCTCACAGTAATTAAAAACGCAGTCATAACATTGGCTGCAGTATGATCTAGACATGCCTGCTCTAGCTTCAGAATAAGTTGCTGGGATACTCGTAGCGATCTAGGCTGGGCAGCACGGAGCTCAGCAATGGCTAGCAAAAGGGTCTACTTCGGGCAGTCAGGAGCTCAATGGAATTGAAAGCTTCATAATAGCAATACAGTTTGTAATTCTTACATAAGATTTGCTAATCAAATTTATAACTATGCCTCCTCATAGTCTTTAATTCTGTCTACGTGCTTGGATGAAAAGTGCCTTCACTTCCCCAGGTTTTGCCTTTATGTTTATAGGAATTAAGAATCCTTTCATTCTTCAAAAGGCTCATACATGAATGGGACTGGCACGTCAGATCAACTATTACTTTTTGATCTAAGAACCACTCCTGCACACTGCTTTGAAATTTGATATTAGATTTGGTTTTGCTGTAATCTTAGCTCAAGTTGCAAGTTAAATATTGACCTTAATTTAAGTCCTATCTATATATAAAAATCCCTAGCTTGATACAGCACTGGAAAATTAAAGGACAGGTAAAGGTCAATTTATGCATCTCATCAGTTGCTCACACCACCACTTCATAGCGTGGATACTTGCTCACAATGCTCATATGCTACTTGCACTTCACAGATGTTCACAATTACTACCACGTCTCCAGAACAAACGATTCACTAATAATTCAGAGAGCAGCAAAATCCACTGTAAGAGAAGAATCCAGGGAATATGCACTTGAATTCACCCTAGCACACAAAAAAAGAAGTGGATTTCTTGTATGGACATATTATCTCACACGTCACTTGGCATCGTGGTCCCTGTTTAGGCTAACGTGAGGATATGAGTTATACAGCAGGAAAAAAAAGCCCGTTGTCTGGAGACAACAAATTCACAGTGGCTGTCCTTACTGTGTGGTTTCTCACAGTACCTGCAGATTGTCCACATCAGCTCAGATTCGGCCCTGTTCTTATGCCAGTGATGGCACAAAGATGTAAGCAAGGTGGCTTCCACCTTCCTCAGTGAGGGTCAGGGTCATGCACAGTCATCAGCACAACTTAGGGCAGTTCTCCAGATTCCCCAAGTTGTGCTCTTGATGTAGTCCCTGTGAAGTTACTACAAAGAAAGCTGCCTACCTGCACACAAAAGCATCCTGATTGCTCCCTCCTGTCGAAGGACTTCTCTGTTCAGACTGTGTAGAGGGGCCAGAAATGCAGAGGCAGGACACTATAGTGGCTATGAGGAGAACAGAGAGCCAGTGTACAGAGAGGAGGACAGACCTTTTTGCTCTCTTGTCCCCTGATATCTGCATATGGGGTAAGGCAAATCAAAAAATGGCTCCTAAATGTAGAATCAGTACACAATCACTACATGTTACTAAAAGAACGTGGGTTTTTTTTTTCCTGTTACAGTTATTACCCATTTCTTTTTTCTTGGGTAGGGCAGGAGACTTTAATCAAGAAAAACACAAATATCTAAGAAGATTAAAGAAGTTCCATCAGAAAATTTTCCTTTGAGAAACTTAATCTGTGAGTAAAGATGTCACTACAATATTCTAAGATGTGCTTTGTTATCTTATTGTCTCTTATAAAGACATAAAGCAACATTACCGCACAGAACAAAAATACGCTCTATAATCTACTTCAGTACATTTCTTTTCCTAGGCTGGAAGACAACAGCGACATTAATCAAAGAAATAATAAGTATTGCTACTACAGAAGAAGTAGCCCATCCCCCCAAGCGGATGCACATTTATATTTAAAAAGCAATGTCATGGTTTGTTATACTGACTTTTAGCTGTATACTATTCTCAAAGACAGCAATAATTTCCATTGTGAGGAACATTATACGGCCAGGGATGTGTAGTATGTGGTAGGGAAAAATGGTTACTAACCTTTTCATATATTGTTCTCAGAGTAGATACATCTCTTCTGCTCTTGGTTCAGGCATCTCCTGGGCACTAGAGATATTTTTCTTGACACTGAGTGGAACGAGCTACTTTTTTGTGTCTTTTGACCAGAGTAGATACCACTCTGACCTGTCTTCCATTCTGTCATGTGAAATTATTGATGGATATGCATAGTGTAACGGAAGAAAAGGCAGAACACACCTCACAGAACAGGCAATTCTAAAAAACAATAACTGATACTTTGCTTGTGTTTATAATTCTTCTTATAGGACTTCCACAAGTTACTTCACAGATTCTGAGACTCACAGTCTATTTGGAAGACATGAACATTACCAAGTCTGCATCAGCCCTCAAAGTGACAGTACTCTGCAATGACACAAATGGGTGACCAAGTAATTAGTTTGCAGAATTACAAAAAAAGTTGACTCCCCTACTATATCACATGTGCTATTTAGAAATTGTAAGGTAATCTAGCTAATGTAATGGTAAGGTAATCTAAAAACTTACAAGCTGACATTTTAGCTCCTCATTAAGAGAATACTATCCAGCAAATATTTGTTAGAAAGTATCTATGGATAGGCAGGCATACATTTTATTTTTTCTATGCATGGAAAAAAAGAATAATGCCAAGGCTTCAGTTTAGAATAACACAGAGGGTTGGACAAACAGTTGAGGCTGTAAACTTTCCCTCTCCCCTATGCCTATGAAGCTCGGTCATGAAAATGGAAGATAAATAATATCAATGAAGCGAATACATGTTTTTGTCAAAAATTTGGATAAAACCTCAAAGGTCTTTGCCCTTGAAAAAAGAGACAAGAAAAAAAAGGCCCTGGTACTAGCGATAAGCACATTAGTTTGGAGTTATTAAGAGTGAATGAGGTCTTCCACAGTAATCAGACCACTGCCAAATAGACCTGACCTTACCTAGCGCCAGCGGCTGAAGACTAGCCATTGAGACATCTTGAAGTTCCAATGCGTCTGTAACCCTTTAGCAACTGTCAACATCACCTGATGTAGCAAAAGACTATTTCAGGATTTCACCCCATGATGATGAGAAAATACTATGAGCAGACTACACGATGGTAAGTTTTCTAAACTCTACCTTGTAAGACACCTGCTCACATATGGAAGGTAACCCTGCACAAATGAGACACAGAGCTGACTACAGTCCTTGGAGACGACGGAAGAGATGACCCTTCTTTAAAAAAACTAGTAAAGTAGGACTATCTACAGAAAGGAATAGGTACAACCCACATTAGGCCATGGAAAAGAGGACTGCTGCTACAAGTTCCATGGACCTGTCTCTGGCTCCATGGCCTATATATTCGCTGCTGTGGAAATAAACTTCTTGGATATAATCTGGACCAGCAGTTCAGATTAGCAGTTCACAAACCAGGAATTGTGCATCTGGGAGGAAAAAAAGGGGTAGCAGGTATCAGTCTCCAGCAGAAAATCTCTTAAAGCAGCAGCCTTTTCTGTTTTTTAAGTTGCTTTGGGCCCAGCTCAGCAAGTTGATTGCAACACCAAGCTTCTGTGAAGCAGTTAATAGCTGCTGGGGAGAGCTACTGAAAGTAAGTGTTCCTGGGGAGAGAAGAGCATGAAGCTTCCTATGAAGTAGTAGCGAAGGAGACGATCTTTCTCATTAATGCAGAGTAAGGAACAATGCCCAAAGCCACCATTTTGGCATCTTCCTTTCCCTGGAGATACGGTCTGAATACGGTGTGCACTGCGGGGCTGGAGTGGCAGAACTGCAGCCCCCAGCAGCCACCCTTGTTCTGTAGCAGGCAGAGGTACCTGTAATGGCAATTCTCCAGAGCACAATCTAGAGTAATAGCCAGTCTTTTATCTTATCCTGTTCTGTTCCCTCTACCTCAAAAAAACATGTATCCAGCTCAGAGGAAGGATAGAGAATGGCAGAGAAAACGTGAGAACTGCTCCTGGATCTACCTCATGTAGTGTTTCCAGCACATCTGGAATTTAGCTGTGGGCAGTTTACTGGCACAGGTGAGACTATATGAAGAGGAGTAAAAATAGGATGGTGCTGCCAGTTTAATGCTGCTTCTAACATCAGTAGATATTGCAACGCCAATGCGGACACCTGCCTCAAAGAAAAATAACATCAGCTTTCTAGCCTACACTTCAATCTGTAGTGGCACTGGAAACAAAGGAGGGAAAGGAATACTCAGGTAAGAACATGCTCAAGCTCTCAGGAGCAGGAAGAATACTTTGATACACAACAAGGGAGACAATGGAAGTAAGAAAAAAATTTTCTTACATAGAGCAAATGCTGTGACATAAATCTTTAGCAGGGGTGGCACCAGAAAGGTCCTAGGGGTGGCACCAGAAGGGTCCTAGAGATTAACAAAAGGTGAGGTGGATGGGTGGATGTGTAGAGTTTCAAGCAATTTTTTTATGTCCTTATGTCTGGCTGTAATGACAAACAGGACCAGTCTTGTTTGTGGAAAGCATCAAGCCTTGGGTCTTCTTCTTATTCCCTGTTGTAAAGGTCAGACACTTTTATCTGAGATATCCTAATATATTTTCCTGTCTTGAGGCTTTTTAGTGATCCCTCAGCTACTGCTCTGGAAATCTTACAAAAATGCCTTGAAGACAGAACAAACCTTCTCTTGTCCAAAGATAAGACATGTACCTTCAACCTTACAGAGGAGAGTTTAAAAAGCACCAAAGCAGAACTCTTGTGAGCAACAGGCTTGCACAGCTTTAAGAAGAGAAGGTCACGAGGAGTCCTATTGCTGTCTTCCATGACCTAATAGAAGCGTGTTAGAGAAGACAAAGTCAAACTTCTCCAGAAACGCGCATTAGATGAGGCAACAGATGCAAGGTGCAACAAGGGAAATTTTGATCAGATATTCAGAAATTATTCACCATGAAGACAGTCAAACCTTGGAACAAGTTACTGACAGAAGATGTAGAGTTTGTATCCTTGGAAATGCTCAGTATCTGACTGGACAAGGCCTTGAGCAAACTAATCTAAGTAGGCTGTGCTTTCAGTGGTGGTTTGAATCAGATAATCTCCAGAGATCCCTTCCAATCTGTATTGGAAGCCGAGTGGTGCAGTTGACACACCAGAAGGATGGGATGCCATCCAGAGGGACCTGGACAAGCTCGAGAAGTGGGCCTGTGTGAACCTCATAAGGTTCAACAAGGCCAAGCACAAGGTCCTGCACATGGGTCACGGCAACTCCCAGTATCAATACAGGCTGGGGGATAAAGGGATTGAGAGCAGCTCTGCGGAGGAGGACTTGGGGGTACTGGTGGATGAAAAGCTTGACATGAGCCACCAAGGTGCGCTCACAGTCCAGAAGGCCAACCGTGTCCTGCGCTGTATCAAAAGCAGCGTGGACAGAAGGTCGAGGGAGGTGATTCTGCCCCTCTACTCTGCTCTGGTGAGACCTCATCTGGAGTCCTGCGTCCAGCTCTGGAGCCCCCAGCACAAGGAGGACATGGAGCTGTTGGAGCAGGTCCAGAGGAGGACCACAAAAATGATCCGAGGGCTGGAACAACTCTCCTGTGAAGAAAGGCTGAGAGAGTTGGGGTTGTTCAGCCTGGAGAAGCGAAGGCGGCCGGGAGACCTGATTGCAGCCTTCCAGTACCTGAAGGGGGCCTATAGGAGAGATGGGGAAAATATTTTCAGCAGGGCTTGCTGCAATAGGACAAGGAGTAGTGGCTTTAAACTAAGGGAGGGTAGATTTAGACTGGATATAAGGAAGAAATTTTTTACCATAAGGGTGGTAAAACACTGGAACAGGTTGCCCAGAGAGGTAGTGAAGGCCCCATGCCTGGAAACATTCAAGGCCAGGTTGAACGGGGCTCTGAGCAACCTGGTCTAGTTGAAGATGTCCCTGCTCACTGCAGGGGGGTTGGACTAGATGACCTCTAAAGATCCCTTCCAACCCAAAGCATTCTATGATTCTATATAATCCTGTGATTCTTCACCAGGCATTCCTCTTGTCAGAAACAGAAGATGGGACAAAGATTCAAGAGAAAAATAATCCTGTTAGTGTATCTCTAGTAACTTCTGAAGCTTTTTAAGCAAGCACGTGCTATGTTTACCTCCACTGTGTTGCCTTGTGGCAAACGTGGAGAGGTGTAGAGGCTGCTGCCATAGAAGCTTTGGAATTCTTGTGGTATGGGGGGCAGAGCAGAAAACACGGTCCACAGTAACATAAAGAAACTAGAGACAAACTTAATGAAGAACAGTACTCTCACAAACCTACCTATTTAACTCTATGCTATTTACATTAGAGACAGTTGTTCAAGGAATGTTACCGCAGAAGTTCTTATCCGCATCAAAGGAAGGTCAGAAAGCTCTGCGTGAGAAGAGTGCCCATCCTGTCCCGATGCTACTCATTTTTCCATCTCTGATGTCCAAGATACATACATACCAAGCATGGAAAACACACATGCTATCAGTGGAAGAACTTTGCTTAGGTCTTCCCAAAACACTTGTGCTACTATTGCAGCCCAGTATCTTTATAGCAAAGCTGAATTATATCAGGAGATATCTTAACAGATATTAGAAAAGATTATCTTAACAGATTAGAAAAGTTTTCACCTTTTTCTAATGTTTTATGATGTCTATGTAAAAGAAGTGATAGACATTTTTCTCCTAAAACTAGAAATAGCACTATAGCATGAGTACTTCCCATAAATTTCACAGCTTAGAAAGGAACACTGCGAGTTACTGCTTTCCTTTTCTGCCGTTCACTATTTCTACTATGTTTTGAAAGTATTTGTTAAATGGGCAGTGTTCCTTTTCTCCAGTGCTGTAGGGCATTTCTTGATAATCAGGAGGATGTAGGAGAAATGAAATGAGTGTTACTTTCAGCAAAAGCTGAGTCACAGTTACATTTCATTATGCAACACCCTGCCCTTTGTGCCCTTCTGCTTAGAGGCTGCAGCAACCTCCAGCTGTCTACAAGTTGAAAGTCATGTTCGAAAACCAAACAATGAAATCAGCAACTTTTGTAACATGTCACATGGATCTGTGAGCAGGATTTTGGGAAAGTTCCAAGTTTAGAAAATGTTGCTCCTACTATTCCAATTCTGTGGCAAGAACTTTCTGTTTACATGGTTTACTTGTAATACTGTGTAGGATTGGGGGTTTCAGCCTGAAAATAAAAATGAGATATGACTGGAAACCTAGTAACGGTGACAATGGTCACTGATGGTCCTCCATTATGTGTGGGTGCACATTAGGAAGTGCAGAGAATTAATCCACACAAGCCTGTGATGTCATATGGTGATCAACTAATCGAAGTCAATGGAGAGACTTGTGCTGCTTTCAACAGCCATGATGCAAAAACAACCCAATCGCAAAACAGTTGATATTGTACCCTTGGGTACATGCTAAAGAAAGACGACTGAAGTTCCTAAACTGACATATTGCCTGCCAATAGTCAGATTCCCAGACTTCTGAGCACTCACTAATAAACTTAACTGCCAGTAAACCTGGCAGCTTTTTCAGCCTCATGTTGGTTAGGGTTTATATACCCAGCTTGCATACTTCGCAAACAATGCTAGAAACCCTTGTTACTGTTGGAGACCTGTTAGTGCATCTGCCAATACCTATGGCTTATTCACCCAACAGACTCATGTTGTTTTAGGTGCTCTTGCCTTTCTGCTGAACTATACTGACAAAGTTATACAAGCATGAAAATATCGAACTGCATTTTTGTACTACATTTTACATATCTATAATTCAGTGTATAGGGTCAAGTTATTATTACATTTTTCTGGCCCATTTATACTCTTATCAAATTTATCTGAATGGAATCGTGTAGGCATATTGTACATTTGCCTCTATTCTCTTCTAAACCAGAACTTCCTAGTTTCAAAAATGTTAAAAGTAAGTTTGCAATATTCAATATGAGCCTGCATATTGTCTCAGCCATAGCTCCAACATGAACTCAGTTAATTACAATGGCAAAGTGCCACAACAAAGACTCAAACTAGACACGATGCCGTGACATATGGCTACCATGAGCTTATTCAGAACATGGGTATCTCTGTATGTGCATGACTAGATGGCATAGACATCCATAGTGTATTTCAGAAAAGGACCCATCTGATCTCTGTAAAGTTGGTTCCAATCTGCACCCATCTGTACCCAGTGAAACACTACGTACAACTCCTACCCTGCATGATCAGAACGCCAATTATCAGAAAGTGAGCCAATATTCAACATCCTAAAATGGAAGCTCTCAGAAAGCAGATATAAGCAGAAAGGATATACTGTCATATTCGAATGTTATGCAATACTTCACTAACACAAATGTCAGCGTAACTCACAAAACCGCAGGTCATCTCCAGTGTCACATGCTATAAGACTTCTTCATAAACCGTTAAGCTTTGGAGAAAAGGTGTCTGAAGAAACCCATAAAAGGACACAAGTAGCTTTCAGCATGTTTTCTGCATATTGCATCATACAATGAAAACAAAAGGATACTGTGAAGAAAGGGTAGAAAATATTTCTTCCTCTGTGTGACGGCACTCCTTTAATTTACTGCACTTTGTTATAAACATAATCCAATTCTGTGAGAAATAAATGCTCTTTTATGGATCTAAGTATTTAGCAAAACCAGGCAAAGACCGTGAGAGTCATCTGCCCAATCATATTAACAACAAAACTCCTGTGATTGAATAGATCGAGAGTTAACACTACAACACATTAAAGCGACAGTTTATAGTAACTAATTGTCCAAATTGTAGGTCTTATTTTTAATAAGAGTATCATCACAATAAAATGTTTGTTATAAATGCTAGAGCAGTATAATAAACCAGAAACAGTCAAGCTCACCTCTGAGAATCATTACATGGGGGGGGAAAAAAAGTAAAAACATCTCCAGGTAACATCCCTTACTCCTGTTACTAGAAAGAATATAAATCAACACCTACAGCACTAACGCATCCCAATACCATAGTTTATGTGTGCAGCTAACTCACTCTTCTGAGGAATGGATTAGCTTCAAAACAGCACTGCCCTCCCACCTCTTCCTTGGCCTCGCGAAGCACATTCATGAGGGGAGAAGAGACTATAAGGTTGGGGACATACATTACCTCCACTGTCATTCTTGGAGGGTTTACAGGAAGAGAATGAACAGCACAGTAGAAGGTTTATAACAATAAGGTACTCCCACATCAATGCCACTAGGTATGGGAAATACAGTTAAACAATACTGAAGTGGTTTTCAGAACCAAATTCTTCATTAGCCATTGTCAGCTGCTTGCTGATAGCCTTTCACCTGCTCAGTGAGAATGGATATGCAAATCAAGATTTAATCTAGTATTTAAAATGATTGCTGAAAATTATTTAAAAAGAGTATTTACTTTAGGTCAACATGATTTATTTTCTTTTATACAGATAGTCATTGTATTTTGTGTCTAGATGTTCACTGCAGTGCTTAATATTCTACGAGACTGCTATTTGTAACCAGACAAGAATCTGCAAAGTAACACTTAGAATACACATTTACTCAATGCGGAATCAGAAATGCTGATTAAAGTGTCACCTTGTTTTATGGTTCAAACGCACTATAAAAAGTGTTCCCAAGAAACATCTGGTTCGTATTCACACCAGTTTGGTTTAAATACATATGTCAACAGATAACCCTCATATTCCAAGTCTGAGTGAAAACAGACCTTTTCAGCAAATTCAGCCTCACCCTAATGCCTTCTGAAATAAGTGTTAATTTCTACTTTATTGGGTGCAGAATGTTATCCAGAACTCTCAATGAACTCAAGAATCTTACCTTTAATTATCAATTCTTACCTCATCCTATTATCACTGATCTCAGTGACACAGGAACATATTCTAAGGGATCATTAAACAAACAAGCATATGCCTTTTTAGATTTGAAACTGTACTTTTCAAAGAACTGACACCAAGCATAAAAATGAACCATAATAACCTTTATTACAGATGCACTCTTATTTTCAATAGCTGAAGACTCTTTGGTTTCAGTGTTAAATAACTTAGCATTTAAGCAGAACAGCAATCACAAAACAACAAAACTCTTCAGCAGTTATGAATTAGCAAAAGAATAAAACCTGGATTTCTATATCTGCATTTTCAAGCTCTTACAAAAATCGCACTAAAGATGGCATAACTGCCCAGGAGGTACGCAGGATACTACATTGTAATCAGTTATTAAAAGCGATCTGAATTACAGAAGTTAAAACAAAACCAGACTAGCATTTAAGTACTGTGTTTAGTATAGCACAAAGATTAAAAATCATTATTTTTCCTGATTACAAAGGGCTTTTAGGACATAAGCTACCATGCCGAATTATTGCATTTCATTTTTCTAAAGTGTGAATAAAACAATGATCGATTATGTGAAAATGAAATAAAAATCAGTTTTCAGAAGTCTTGACTATCTTTTAAGCTGTATGAAACTCAATCCTTGAAAAACATTTCATTATTTATAACATAAATCAAATTAAAAAGCTTTAAAAAAAAATAGCTTATAATTAGGCATGCTGTATCACTGAAATGCATTTTCCAAAGCAAGTTAGTGATTTTACTGGGAGGAGGGAGGAACTAAGCTTTTGTGGGAAATCTCTCAGTTACAGAAAGTAAGCAAAACTAGACAAAAGCTAATTAGAAAGACTTCACAGAATCACAGAATGTTAGGGGTTGGAAGGGACCTCTGTGGGTCATCTAGTCCAACCCTCCTGCCAAAGCAGGGTCACCTACAGCAGGCTGCACAGGACCTTGTCCAGG
>Ga0065711_1039999_pt1 | contig 17324 bp, 4 predicted proteins | sample Hoacrofraction12_FD_59098 | JGI IMG/M metagenome (GOLD analysis project Ga0065711, IMG submission 59098) | Hoatzin crop microbial communities from Cojedes, Venezuela - Epithelial fraction 12 v2 (version 2) | ecosystem: Host-associated > Birds > Digestive system > Esophagus > Crop | place... | reverse complement strand
CCCCCCGCCCCGTTCTCCTTATGTTTCTTTGTTTCTTTCATGCTATAGCAAACTTTGGCAGCACTGCAGAATGCTGATGAGACACATGCTCGCTGGGTGAAATCCCAACAGCCATTTTCGGCCAATACCTGCCATGAAGTGCCTCCTCTTTGTGGGCTAAGAGAATTTGCTTATCAGGCTGTCTTGAAAAGTTTAGTGCTTCATTATGACTCACCAAAAAGCTTGCAATTTTTACAAAACTAACATCACATTAATGACAAACTCCAGCATTTCTAGCAGTAAGGGACCAAAGTGGCTTTTCCTTTGAGAATACATAACAAAAGCATTTTTATTCCATCTCTAAAAACAAGATCAACACTGTATATGCAAAGTCCTTGTTCATTTACTTTAGCACTGTTTTCTTTTTCGAAAGTGTTGGTCGAGTGTAAGGTTATCACAAAAGGCAATTATATGGTCTTCATAACACAGTATTTCCAACATATGTCAGTTCTGACTTGTCACAGTCCTCAGACTGCCCTGAGGAAGGCCTGTCGCTCATGATCTCCCGTCAACTGTGAGGAGATATCCATCAGCACCCATACTGAAGGCCTGAAGCATTTTGTACAATCGTTTAGGTTGGAAAAGGCTCTTAAGATTGAGTCCAACTGTAAATGATGATCTCTAATTACAAAGGAGTAATTCCGTGATGTTTGAGGCCTCCTTACGTCTGAAGAGTTACAAAACACTATTCCAAATGCACTCCTGCTACTTCTGAGTATCAGAACTCAAAGCAAAAGATTTTTTTATTCCATCATATACCCAAATAGATGATCCAGGAAGTATTTGAGTTAAGTTTAGCAGTGATTGCATTTTTAAGCTGCCCAATCTCCAATTCTGATTTGAAAGAGGAAAAATTTGGAACCACTGGCAAATAAGGTTTGCTAAAGGTACCGCTTTGAAGTTGAAGGTTGGACTGTGGGAAAACTGGTAGATCCTACCTAACCTTTTCTGATCACTAACCTACCCATTCTAAATACAGCTTCAGAAATAAAAAGAACTGAGGAACAATCTGAAGGTGATTTCCAGAGACAGAGAAAGAAGTCAGACCCCATTCACTCATCTAAAAAGAGCCTTCTAATCCTTTCCTCCTGGCCTTGAAAGCTTGTAGGTATACCATTCACTACTTTGACGACTGAACCAATCCCCAGGCTACTCCTGCCCCGGAAAGGGGTCTCACTGCTCTGAACTCAGATCAGGTCGGTTTCTGTTCTGCTTTGTTAACCTGATGAAGCACAGTAGTTTAACAGAGGGGACTGTCAGCAAAGGAATGTGCTTCATCTTCTAGTCACCTCATTTTATGAGGTTTAGTCAGTAGCTGTGTCAGAGCCATTTTAATTAACAAGGTCACTAAAGGATCTTCTTTTTACCTTGAAAAAGATGTGGTCAGGACTTTACCTGAGCCGAAATATTTGAATTTCATTAGGCCTTTATCCAAATACAACTAGCACCTTTAGTTCAACACATCAATACAGCTATTTGCATGAAGTATTGATTAGAAGTCATTATAATCACAAAATGTTAATTACACCAATTAATTCCCAGTCTGTACCTTAAGATTGTTTGCTTTCAGTGCAGAAGGTTAAAGCAAGAGTGAATCAGTCTTGGCTTTCTCTCTGAGGACAACTTTTGGTACATTGAGGACACTCATCCTGTAAACAGCAATTTTTCTGTATGACCAGTCTTTTTCCCAACTTTGTTTCATAACTCCCCATACCATTTTCGAGTATTACACAGGGATACCAAACTCTTGGTTTCCTCAGCACCGAGCAGGTTGCTTACAGCCATCATAATTAATCTGTGTGGTTTTGTAAATAGTGGAGAGCAAAAAAATGTTCTAACGTGCCCCTGCTGTCAGATGGAGGAAGTGGTTCTGTGGGACTGGTACAACCTCAGAGTGCTGAGCAGCTCTGAAAAAATGAGATCCTGCAGTGTGACTGATCAGTTTCCATTTCCCACTTTCCCTTCTACAAAAAATTTCGTTTAATCAATTTGTGGAGACACCTTGATTCCTGCAACATCATAGCTTCTGTGCCTAAGGATGACTGGTATCATGTTCACTCTAAATACTTCAATCCAATCCCTTCATGTCAGTTTTAAGGGTGCTAGCAGCCCTCTTATTATTTCCCAAGGAAAGAAAATTACTGCCTTGTCCTTATTTTCACCTGTGCCTCCACATCTTCCTCTGACTGTTCAAGCAATTTGGTTTCTCTCTTAACCATTTAAAAATGCTAATAACCAACAAAAAAAAAACCACCTTTCTCTACTCACTGCCACATACGCTTCTTTAAAGCTGCCTTTGGCCTGAGATCTTTTAAGTGAAAGATGATATAAGCTCTCTCTATATAACCTAGCCATTGCTTGCAGTTGGCTGTAGTAACAAGGACAAGTGGGAAGAGGGAGTTTTGCATTTTCTTTGCACTGTTAAGTACAAGGAAGGTACCATTAATTTAATAATGTCAGATCCACAAAGTACATGGGAAGAAGGAAATTATATATAAAAAACCTATTTAATCCCTAGGAAAATAAAAAATTACTTTGCACTATTACAGCCCTATCCAGAAGCAGCACGCAAAGAATGTGAATTCACTGGAGGCAGATTTTAAGTTGCAGTAGTACTTCTTATGACATGAAAGTCAGTGCCGTGTGGGCACAGACAATGAGTCCACTTTCCCATCCCTTTTCTTAAGCTACTAGTAAAGAATGATTATCTTTTCACATAATATTTCTTGGATCAAAATAGTTGGTGTGCAATATTTAATGAATTATTATAAAGCTCTGTTTAAAGTGATGTTATTGCCTCAAACTAAAACAATAGGCTGATTCCTGAATCATTCAATCCCAATTGCTGCAGTGCTGGGTTTGGAATAGTGATACGTCCAGGCGTTAAAAGACTTTGCCACTACCTGAACAGGAAAATCACTTCAATGTAATGAGGCGGCTACCTACAAGCCCCATTATCAAATGCACCCGGAGATCAGCTTGTGAAAGATAACTGTTATGAAGATAACTGTTGTGTATCAATTGCAGAATTCAGAATAAAAAACTTTGTAATTTCACTGTGCCCAGTATTTCTCCATCAAAAACTAAGGTAGTATTTGTCAGCTCCATGCAGCATATCCACAGTTTTAGCAAGACTGATTACTGATCCCTCAAGCCTTTTTCACATTTACCTCAGAAATTAGAAGTCTGAACAGCTAAGTCTCCTCTATTGGCCACTATAGGAAGCCGCAAATTTCAGAGAAAATCACTGAAATGAAAGGCAACCACTAAAGATGTTCTGAGATAGACTGATAACTTACCTAAACTCACACTGAGCTCCTGTAATTTCCCACATATAGGCCAAATTAAGAAAATGCCAGTGTGAGACACAGTTCTGGAGCTTAGTATACCCCTTCTGAGATCATCAGAGCATGGTAGTGTTAACTCTGCCGAGGAGCAGTTTGGGCTTTGTGCTTCCATAACCCAGAGAAGTCATAGATCAAATATCTGACAAAGTTATGTAATAACAGAATACATGTAAAAGTCCATGCAAAGAAAGATTTAGAATGAAATAGCTAAGACGTCAGTAGAAAACCCTCTAGTTAATATAGTTGATACAACAGGAAAAAAACAGATTCTATAGGTTTCAAGTTCAGAGTTTTCTGGTTTTGTTTTTAAACCCAGAAACAGATTAACAGTATCTTTTGCATAAAGTCACAGGGGGGTTCTGTGCTAAACTTTGGAAAGCTGGCAGTCCTAAGTTAACCAGCATTTCCAAGTAAAATTAGCTACTGTAAGCTACTCATGGTAAAGGCCAGTAAAAAACTTGGCATGCAAACTGCATGATACAAGAACTCAGAACTTCCTGACAGTTTAAGCTTTTCTAGCAGAACACTGTATTATAACAGCTAGAAAGGTAAAGATGCATTTTTTTTTTTTTAAAGGTAAAATCTCTTTGGAGATCACTGTATTATAATTACAGACATAAGGCAGTAATCTTCAATATTAAAAGGCATTTAAAAAAAAACCCCACACCCACCTTTCTCTCCATGCCTTTGGAAAGGATTTTGTGGCTCACGGAAACCATCTGCCTAAAAGTAATTGAGTGCATAATCCTTTGCACTTGCATCCATGCCCTTCCAGCACCATTTTTTAAATGATAAAAGTCTGGGGATCTGGCTGTAGGCCCAGTCAAAAGGGAAAAGCAAGTGAATAGAGCTGACAGCACCACAGCCTAAGCCTGAGGCTGCATTAACTACTCTATACATCCTTTTATATTTCCTTGAAGAGCAATGGCAGCAGCTGATGAGAACCTCAGACCCACAACTCCAATTGGAGAACAACAGTGAGGACTCAGGCTTCAAAGACACATCTCTGGCCTTCTACACATCCCCAGGGGCTGGAATATTTGGGCAGGAATCAAACCTATTCACTGATGGGTTTTGTCTTCTAACACTCCCTTGTTTCTGTGGGAAGAAGTTACCTGCATGAGAAGCACCCAAAACACCAGACTATTAATATCTTCTCAGCACTGGAAATCATGACCATCCATCAGAGGATTATCAAAGACTGGTTTATGAATGAGTCAGACTACAGACCGAATATCATTTATGAGTTGCGGCAGACATGGATATTTCATGCAGGTCAGAAAAAAAGAGCACACGATTTTCTGTCATGATCATTTATGAGGTCCTGACCTTAATGCAACCTCTCTTTATAGTGCCTATGACTTGTTTTCTTTGGTAATTCCTGTGAATTAGCTTTTTTGCTTAGCTGTTTAAACTAATTTTTATCACATGTAAAAGCCTTTTCATGAAGTACCGGAACAGCTTTGCTTCTTACATTTAAAAAAATCTCTGATTTTTTCCTGTGTATTGATACAATTTCATAGTGAGGACAATTTTACATAAACTATTTTCCACTCCACTGAACGTTATGTCACTTTACATGAATACATTTCTTGGTTGATGCTAAGGCAAAATACTGCTGTAAATGCTATATTTTCATAAATGCAATTCTTGGACTGTTTAGTAGATTCATTCTGTGCATACTATCAATACCAAGTCTTACCAATGGACCTGTATTAAGCTGCCAGCATAATTTCCACTGTTGTCACCAGAGCCTTCACCTATGAGTCAAAGGGAGAAAAGCTCACTAGCACTTCTGTATTTCAAGGCAACGAAGTGATCAAGATGGAAGGAGAAGCTCCAATGATTTGAAAAACTCCAGTCAGTAATACAGAAAGGGAGTTTGAGACTGAGTAGTAGTAAGTGGGAAACAGATTATTTTTGTGTGTATCTTTTTTTTTTTTTTCCAAAAAAAAGACCTACAACAAAAACAAACATTGAAATAATAACAACACAGAATGGCCAAACTTAGAACTAGATGTAGGTAGGGGTAAGTTAAATATTGATAAATTAATGCCAGATCCAGGAGAAGTATAGCAACTGTAAGTTTCTGATAGCATATAGCACATGAGAAATCCCTATGATTGTAATGCTAATAACGGAGGACATGAAAGACAGCATGACTTTACCAAATTTAGACTCCTTTTAAGTATCGCTTGGCTCATGTTGGGACACACAGTTTGTTCTCTTCTACATTAGTTTAAATCTAAATTTTGAGTAATTGGCTCCAGGGTTATATTCTTCTGAAGGAGACTGAAGATTAGTGCTGCCTAGGCTTGTTTCTGGAAAAGGCCCAAGAATACTAGCAATAGCTACATATTTTATTCTAGCTTTTTAGCCTGTTGGGAGCAATTAAACAAAGTGCATCAAATCCAAATACAGTGACTTTGATTCTTCATTAACATATATCTAAACCAAATTTTTCCTTGGCTTTTAGAATTTGTGGTTACTGATACAATCTTGTTTGACTTTGTCCATTCTGTAACTGACTAGTCATATACCTTATGAGTATACTCTCTATGCCCTATCAGTCCCCTCAGCCTTTTGTAGGGTTTCTGGAACATCATAAAAAAATTCTCCCTATTCTTATAAAGGCATCCATTACTAAGAGACTGAACTTCTGGAGATGCAAGTTTTGTCACTTTCTAGAAATAGAAACCCCACAAAACTTTATTTTCAAGCTATGCTATATTTGTTCTGAGCCTCGGCTGACTATGAATTAACAAATAACATATATTGCCTTTAATCATCTAGCTTGTATGATTACATAAGATGACAAACTGACAATAGTTTCAGAGACAGTTCTGTCCAACATCCTGTTTACCCATGAAAAGTGTCACATTTTAAAAGCAGTATCAAAGTGGTTCTGCTAATACAACTTCACAGCAGGAACAAAGACCTTGGGAAGAGATTTTGGCCAATTACTGTTCCATTGTCCTAGAAAGATATACCTGCTGATTTAATTCAGGACAAAAAGGGTGTAAGGCATGTCTGCTCACAGGAGAGTTCTGCAAAAAGTCTTCATATCCACAGAGACGACAAAGGCAATAGACTCTTGCATTCTTATTCGAGTTAACATTAAAGTCAAATCACATAAGAGACATGGGCTAAATATAAAGGAATTCAGATCTCCAGCTGCTTTTAGTCGGTGTTGCTCAGTGGTTTACACAGGCCAACAGAAAACATGGCCCTCTGTGGGGCTGGAAGCCTATCATAATATAGACAGGGAGGAAAAGAGATGAAGTTGCCACAAAGCAGTCCAGATGCATTCAATCACACCTATTCCTGAACTTGCAGTCTTCTGTGGTTTATTTTTGCAGTTCATCACTGCAGAAGTCACGTGACCTTTCAGGAAAGTCTTTAGCCTCCATCTTTAAAAGGCTTTCAAGACATGGGCTACAGGAGACAAGTTACAGTAACAACAGCAGTCAGTCAGGGTGTGAGACGTTTCATAACCACCAATAAGGATCATACTAAAGCCTCCTATGCATGTGAAGTTAGGGACAGTGACATTCATCATCCTTAATTTGCTTTTTAATGCTGAGGCTCCACCTCACAAAAAACAGGGAAGGGAAATACATTCACAAGAAGCATCCGCTTCAGCTTTGGAAGACCAACCAGGAAATCCTTAGGAGTGGATGCAGGTTGGAGGACTACTTATAGAGGCTTAAGTCAATTTGCACATTGCCTATAATGTTGTGTTACTTTATTTCTTAAGCAACACTTGACTCCTTCATTTATGAGAGATGGTAGTTCAGAGGTGTTTGCTGATGGGATGTTCAGTTTGAAAGTTCACTCATGGTTGTGAGGCACCAGTATGGCTGCTGAATTGGTCTGAAATGGAGAAGAAGGGCAGTAACTATGCACGCTAATTAAGTAGTTACTGGCACAGAGGCAACCTGTCATCACTTTGACTTAGTCCACAGAAAATTTCAGCTTTTACAGTGTAAGGTATCTACCATCTCACTGCATGTTATCTAGTGCTGAAATCTTTACCCCTAACTAATACCAGAGCTGCAGAGAATCCGAACAACCTGCTGTCCAGTGAGCATATTTTTATGTCACTGTTAAAACTATTAACCTGTGAACAGTGTGTAGATGTGCAGGCTGTGGGACACAGTGGTACTAGGGCTGCAGAGTCGTTGTCAATAGCCAGCTGAGTATGGATCCTAAACAATGCTGCTGCCAAAGGGCTAATCTGCTCATCTGCTAATCTGCTCCTAGAACGCCTGAAAAGAATGAATGGAATCAACAAGTTTTATTTCCCTTAGTTTGGCATTAAGGTGATTAGTACTGGAATATGGACTTTAGTCTTAACATCCACAGTCCAGAAACACTATTAAAAAAGTAGAGCTGAGAAAAACCTCCAGAATAAAGAAAATTTGGAAGATACTCCATCATCACCAACGTACAGATGGATATGCACCTGAGCAAGAGAAGGTTAAGATGTAAACTGTGATCAGGGTCTGTAAATACAGAGATGAGGAACAAGTTTTGGTAACAAATATATTCAAAGGTGAAAGACAAAGTCCTAGTGTCAGCAAGCCAAAATTAAATATAGATAGACAAATAATAGAAATGCATCCTATTTGAGAGCTACTTTTTATTTTAATAATATTGCTAATAATCAGACATTGGACCTGACCAACATCTTTGGGGGTTTCTTCCTCACTAGCCATTTTTTGTCACCTTTTCAAATAGTTTTCCTGCACATCAGGGTTCTAGATAAGTTCCAACCTGTGCCCTGCATACAAACATTTTTTAGTCTTTCTGCTGTCCTGTTCATGTGATGCCTGCTGGCATCCATTTGCCTTAGATTTACTGCAGCCATGTAGTGGGCTGATGTTTTCAAGGATTTTTATTTTTTTTCCTAAGAACCTTCTTAAATCCTTCTCTAGACAGGACTGCTGCAAAACTGCTCTGACTAGTGCATATTTCCAGCTTTGTTTTATTGGTCCTAAACCTTTTCCCCCCCAGCTGTTTTTAGCATGTTTACACAGGTAAACACTTTAAGTTTTATTTTGCATTGAGTAGTGTCTTCACTTAGAAGTGACCAAGCTCAGAGTTTTCCGCTTTCTCCTTCACGTCACTATTTTATAGTTCTTCAACTTTGGTACCTTCAGCAAAACAGAGATGGTTTGTCCAATTAATTGCTAGCATGCACTTTAACTTGCTACTATATTATTATGTATCACAAATGGAAAATAATTTCAGAATAGGAGAGCCAGGTTTTCAAACATTGGCTTTCATTTTTTGCACATGTAATTATTTGCTGGCACAATGTTTTACACACAGATGGCTAAATATATCATTGCACCTCACTGTAATTTACAGAGGCACATTAGAAGCTAGGTTGAAATTGTAGTCCTAAAGGTCTAACCTGAGCCTCAAAAACCCCAGGATATGTAGAATTAGTACACTTAGTTTGGCATATTATTGCATATTGTTTGTCTCATACTACTTAGTCATATTATCAGAGTTCATCATAATCAAGCTCACAAAAGGATGCATTACTGATAAAGTGTCAGTCTTCATTGGAGAGCATTCTTTGTCAGATATACTCATTTTCCCTGTTTGATGCTCTTGATCATTAAAAAGCCTTATAAGCTAATAGTCCTCAGTTAATCAGAGGAAATTATATATATAAAAAAAAACCTATTCAATCCCTAGGAAAGAAAAAATTACTTTCCTAAAAGAAAAAGATCAGGACATCAGTTTGCTCATTCATTCCCTCCCATCTTTGGTGTTGCAAAGAAACACCACTATCGTTGGTTTGTTTGTGTTTTCCTCCAGTCTGCTTCCTGGTAATTTGATTCCTCTTAATTTTTGTACTGGGAGAAACAATGGGCGAAGACTCATAAAGGAGATCCTTACAATTCAGTCATTGCTGTTTGGTTCTCTCATCCTTTCCCCTTTTAATTACTAACACAAAAACCAGGGTCAAATGACAACTTGTAATTGAGTAAGCACAAAATACCTCCAACCTTCCTTAGCTGTAAGAGAGTCTTTTGATGCAGCTGTATGTGGGGTAAAAGGGTACTCCTAGGGCCCAGGTTTTGCACTTGGTGTTTCTACACTGAAAAAATACAATTTAAAAATTATGGGCATGTGCAAACAACTATCCTTGCCTCATCTGCCCTAAGCAATATTACCTACAGTATTTATCTGCTTTGTAAGGAAGTCTGCAATGCAAGTAGTCATAAAGCAAGCTCGAAATATGACCTCCATCAATCTACAGCCCATGCAAATGCTTAATTTAATTTTTCCACCAATTTCCAAATGAAAGAGGCTCATTGTATTGAAAAATAAATACAGCTTGGCCTTTGACTTCGTTTGAGATTACTCTTCCACGTTAATGTTGTCAGTGTTTCTTGCAGGCTTTGGAAGAATTAGATGAAAAGCATTCAGACGATACACAGACAATATCCATTTGATCTTTACACATTTCCACCCACACTTACTGCCAACAAGACAGAGAAGCATTTAAAGTAAGTACACATTCAAACATCAGCACAATATGCCTCAAGGAGAACTGAAGACATTGGTGGTAAAACCTTACTGAGATGTACTGTCGAACAAAAAGAAGAATATACACAAATATCAGAACCTCACTTCTAGCATGCACAGCCTACGTGATACATTGGTAGCCTTGTCTCTTCTGCTAACAAGTTTTTCATATTTAGTGTTCCTGAAGAGAACTATTTAATTAAACAGAGATTGAGAGAGGCTGTTCACTACAATCTGAATTTCATTTTGTTTTGCATCCATTGTCAATGAACGCAAATTGTAGAGCTATTAAAGCTAGAACTCAGTCAAAGTTTCACACTCCTTAAGCAAGGCAAAATGGAGTTTAACTACACACATATTGACATTGCAATCAGCCAGGATATATGACTGTACACTCCAGTCATATACATGCTATCCTTAATCAAGTTAATTTAATCAACAGAAGGGAAGACACAGTAGAACAGTCTTAATGCAAGCTTAGGGAAAGCTGCAAGCCAGCAGGGTATCCAGTAATCCTGTAGAGCCTGTGCTACTGCCTTCCACGGCCCTTATATGTACTGGTTGTCAGAGAGATGGTTGCAACTCCTCAGTCCTTAGGGAAGACCTGTGACCTACATAGACTAGAGACAGTTGGAGGGCAAGGAGGGGCAGGGAGGAAAATGGCTAATTGATATGAGCTGGCAAAATGTGTTTGCTGATCAGGTTGGGAAGACAGTGTCCAGCACTCACCTGGTAACACATGCCTTACATCAGAGCAAACAGGAGGTGATACAAGAGTCAGGTGTTCGGCTCAGTGTTAGAGCTTCTCACACTGGGAATTTCCACCTAGCCAGGTGACAGATTTAATACCTGTGTGTTTAGACTGTGCAAAGCATGTCATTACATTCAATTTTTATTCCATGCAAAGCGCACCACATGCACTCAAGAGAGACAGGAGGAAAAAGCTCTCATGATAAGAGACTGATAAATGGAATGGATGCATCTTTGACAGTCACAGCATCTGGAAGCATTACTATTTTAGTATTTACTTTGTCTAAAGTGTTTTATTTAAAAAATTTAATCCTTTCCTCACCTCTGTAAAAAAAGCAACACAATGCAGCAACTCATTTTTACAGATTTACTGCTAAGCATGTGTTTCAGAAGAGTAAATGACATTCAGAAATGAGCCTGGTCCCAGTAGTGGCCAACAGCAGATGGGAGGGTAACAGATTCTACCTACAGTGTAAATATATGAGCATAAAATGGGAGAGTGAATACTTGTGAAAAACTAGAAGGTAGCAGCGACAGCACCCAGAGCCTTCCATCATTGCCATGTTGTGAAAGAAATATTACGGGCCACAAAGCTCTTAAGTTTCAGTTAAACTCAAACTTTGACCAAGAGTTTAGAAAGCTTAATTTAAATCTTTCCTCTCATGGGAAATGAACCAAATTCAAGCACTAGGAAATCAGAAAAAGTTAGCTTTCCCAAAAGCAAGCGTCTTGCTTGGCCTAAGGAATTTGGTAGGCAAAGCCTCAGGTATAGCAAATTTATGCAGCTCTGGCTTTTTACATATGAGCAGACTCTTACTCTCCTTCGTTGCCTATGATTCCTCTGTTTTAACATCAGTAACACTATTAAAAGAATTTACAGAAAGCACTGAGGACAATGTCTATGAGCAATGTTTTTCTAGCCTTTCCAGGACATTTTAGGCAGCTGTATGGCAAGTTGTGACACAGGGAATAAAAATGAAAGGGATTCTGCAAAGCCTTTCCATCAGAATTATTTCTTTCAGGACAGAGCTAGGAACTGCCGCAGATTTCATCAAGAGATATTTATTTTTCAGCATTTTTTAAATAACAAAAATAATAATAATAAAGTGGGTGCTTTCATTTTGGTTTTCACCTAACAGTGACACAGTTATACTGTGAAATGTTTTATTTGATTCTCAAACAGCACCACAACAAAAACAACGCTCCTTTCAATTCAATTTAATGGATTTAGGCCCTTCAAATGTAAAAACTTCAAAAAATCCTTTTAGCAATCCCTCTGCCTTTCTAGTCTCTAGTGTGCTGTATTCACCCTGGTTTAGGAAGATGCCCAAGTAAGCCTTCCTTAACTTGCTGGCTACAAGCTGCCTGCTTTGCTGTCATCATGGTTAACTTGTTTGTCTCAGAGCTGCTCTCACTGCTTCCAACAGCAGGTTTTCAGATCTAGAAAGCGCAGCTGCTGCTTAGCAGACCTTCCCAGTCTCCCATCTTCACTAACTGTTTCCTTTTTCCTCTGCAAAGGAAGAGCACATTTCAGAAAAAAAGGTGCCCTCTCAGAACTTGGAAAGCATCCTACAGAGAACAGTTCAGTGTTAGAAAACGGACAACAAAACCAAAATCAGCTGCCACTTCCACCAGCACAAGGTATTAATGACCTTCAGAGCAGCTCAACATCAGAACAGAGGGCAGCTTTTGTTTGAAGACCTGGGACATCATATACTGTCAAAGGACCTCAGATCTGTGCAGTTCATTGCATCATAGTACTAATAAGATTATCTTGCTTTGAAGACTACTATTCAGGAATCAAAGCCAGGTTGCCTGTGGCCATTTTAAACACTTGAGCTAGCCGCTATCCAGTATCAACTCAGATACTTAGGTTAAAGACTGATGGCATATCTGTAATATACCAATGAGTAAAGCACCTTGTAGGTAGTAAAGATTGAGTCGCTGTTTCCAAAACAGAGGTTTTCTTCTCCTGCATACAAAAGGAAGGAAACATGGTGACATTCTCTTTGCACTAGTGACAGAGATTACTGCACACGGCAAGTAGAGAAGTCAAGATTATAACATACCTTTTGGGCTAGAAGTGTTCCCAGTGACATCATACACCAGTGTTTTAGAAATCAACACTGGAGACAAGTGGTAGCAGCAGCTACAAAAGCACTGAAAGGGTATCGAGATGCAATTTCTTTAATGTATGGGTTACTAACCCATATCAGGATGGCCAGCAATAAACCTGACAGGCCTTGCAACATGAAGATGATTGATCTCTAATTTTCACTATTCTGCTCCACTGGCAATGACACAACATTAAAAACATGCCAATAACAAGAGAAGTGGAGATGGGTCACAACTTCACCAAAAATATTCTGCCATCTTCACTTGATGTAGCCTCCTATTACATTAAGATACCACCTACGCTTAGTAAGAATAACTGTATCTTGTCTCAAGAAACTTGTTTTCAAGTTACATCCAAATTTTTTGTGCATAAAGAGAGAGAGAACAACTACTCCATCACTCAGGCTCCTTTCTCTCCCCCAGGAAATAAAAAGCCCCAAAACATAGTTCTGTTCCCAGCAGATGGAGAATATCCTGCAAAATCCTCTCACTCTTTATTCAAAGCATCTCCCAGAAAACTTTGAAGGACAATCTCTTTTCTGCACTGACAGCAATTGGTCTTCTCATGTTAGAGAGTTTTTGCAATAAAATTATTCCATAAGAATATTCAGCAGAGAAGGCTGCAAAGGTGTTCTTCACCATTTTGCTAAAAATAGCAACTGTTTTCTTTTTCACTACAAACTGCAAAATTCTTCACTTAGAAATGTAAAGCAGAAGGTACAGAGCCCTGAGTCAAAGCAAGTATGTTTTAAATATTCTTCTTTCTAAGATTTAATAAGACTGAATTTGTAACAATTTTACAAAATGCAATTCATTTCTTAATTAGGCAAACTGAACATTCCTAGCTTGGAAGCACCCATGAGTGTACATAGTTAATCTCAACCCTATTTGCTTTTATTCAGTTGTCTTTTATCTGTACCTTTGCTTTGGCTAGGTAAACTCCAAAGGTTTTATACTTGGGGTTTTTTTCCTCTTTTTTTTCAGCCCCACTAAAGTAAAAGATGACAGGTAATAATATAACGTGTGGTAGAAGGAGAAATGCTGACAGACATTGTGTTACTTTGCTTCAATTAGGCTCTAATTACTTTTTCTCTTCAATTAGAAAATCACATGAACAAATTATGCCAGATAATGTGTGCTTATCCTATTCAAACTGCACAATGGGTAAGGTCTATTCACATTGATTATCTTCAATTTATGCTTTTAGCCTTTTTTTCCCTTCTGTCTGCATGACCCATTACAGTTTTAAAGTGGAAGCTCTTAAGCAGTTCACAGTATTATGATATCATTCATAACAATTGTTATGTTTTGATGGAAGAATAATTTTTATGCCTTGAATACAGAGGGGAAAAAAATCTCTTTGGATTGAATGTATTCCAATTTTGCTATTTTGGTTAACAATATTCCCATGGTTTTTTAAAGAAATATGATACAACGTGGACTACTGTTAATGGACAGAGCTGAGTGAAACAATTGGTTCTGTGGGAACAAAGAGATTTCAAAACCAAACACACAGTATTGAACACAAGAAGTGCTCGCTTGTTATCAGCACACAGGTATCAGTCCTAAAAGCCCTATTGGGCCTCCTTCATGAATGACCTGCAGAGTGGAAGGCAGTCAGCAAAAGCAAAGTTACAAGCGTAAAACCTAGAAGTGGAGAAAACATAAGAATGTTTTCCTGCAAAATAAATGGAGGAAAAACACGATGTAAATCCTCACCAGTCATAGAACAGGTCAGTATATCTGGATGAGTAGAAAATGCTGAGAAACAACACTGAATACTAGAGGCAACTTCAAGAATTTCACTTCTTCTTTTATAAGGATTTAAGGGATTCTGCTGATACATGGTTCTATTTATCTGTGTGGATAACTAAGGAATTAATTCCTTTTAATTCTCCAGGGATTAAATATAGAATATACCCTTTTCTGTCCAGCAATCTCCAGATAGCCAAACACCGGGTAAGCTTCAGCTGATTCCAAATGACACCTGTCTCAGTCAGTGGGAATCTTTCTTGCTTAAAACACACAAACTCCACTCTCACTGGCTTGCTTGAATAGAGTTTATATGCAAGAAACAGGAGTCTGTTTCCTGGGGAAATGAGTAGACACAAAAAGACAACAAAAATCTCAAATAAAAACAAGAGATTCTTGAAACTGATAATCTTTTTTCTTTCACCCCCGCAGGGGAGGAGCAGGCAGGCAGAGACAACCCTTGAGTACTCAATCATCCCAGAAAAGGATTCCAGACACCACTAAAATCATGGTGATCCTTCCACAACATAAGACAAACCAATTCTTCTCCTTCAGGAAGAAAACAATCTCAGAGTCTACTATTTTAAATGTGAAAGGGATTATTTTCCCCTATGTACCTTTTCTGCTATATATCATGTGCCATTTCATTGCCCAGTCACTCAGTCTCAGAAGATCTTACTGAAATTCCTTACAGTCAGCTCTTGTCCATACCACTCAGAACAGCTTTGTCATCAGCATACCTTCCCGTTCCTAATGTTTGGAAGGCGTATCTGCTGAAGGTCTTTTGTAGTTTACCTCATTCTATTTTGAAACTCACCATAACTTACTATGTTTTCCATTTTCTTCATTTGGACTAAATTTCAATTTTTAAAGGATGATTTTTTTGCTACTAGCAAACTTTGTTGCCCTAATGTTTAGCTATCCTGCACATTTCTTAATCCTTTCTCAAGCCTTTCCATACAGACACTATGCGTTGGCCCTGTGCTTCCGATAACACTTTGTTATTGACTGGCATCCAGGCTACATGCAAGGATTCAATACTTTTAGATGTCTGTTTTAGTTTCTTTTAGAACAGAATATTTCCGTTGGAAGGGACCTACAATGATCATCTAGTTCAATTGCCTGACCACTTCAGGGCTGACCAAAAGTTAAAGCATGTTATTAAGGGCATTATTCAAATGCCTCAAACACCAACAGGCTTAAGACATTGCCTACCTTTCTAGGAAGCTTGTTCCAGTGTTTGATCACCCTCTCAGTAAAGAAATGCTTCCTAACGTCCAGTCTAAACCTCCTTTGGTGCAGCTTTGAACTATTCTCACACGTCCTATCGCTGGATACCAGGGAGAAGACAAGGAAAAGAGCTCAGCACCTCCCTGCCCACATGCCCCCGTCAGGAAGCTGTAGAAAGCAATGAGGTTGCCCCTCATCCTCCTTTTCTCCAAACCAGACATTCCTTCCAGCCCTTTCTCCTCCTCTGAACACATTCAAGTCCCTTAACATCCTTCTTAAATTGTGGGGCCCAGAATTGCATAAAGTTCTATTCTGTATATGTGTCTTCATTCAATGAGCACTGGAGAGGAATCAGTAGAGTAAGGTTTCTAAGCTAAGTGGGACAAATCCAGAAGCATCTTTTGATATTCACAGTGAGAGCCCAGGAAAGTAGCTTAGCCTAGCCACTTAACTTCTTGATGGGTATATTAAATGAGATTAATTCCATTCTAAAAGTTCTGCGACATGTTAAAAATTAACTGGGAAATAAAGACCCAAAGACTTTGTTAAATAAACCGACATGGGATGACATAGCCATTGTGATTATCTTCTTTTCTAACTAATTTTTGGTCAAGTACATGAGCAATTAAGGCTCTGTGAATGTGACAAACATGAACACGTGTCAGGTACAAAATTACACTCTTTTTACATGTGGCATACATGCATTCCCTAAAAAGAAGGCTGTTCAAGAATACTAATATCATACTGCATAGTGAAATAAAAACACGGTAGAGGCTAAATGGTTAAACAAAGACAAGCTGTTTTCTATTATGTTATGAACATGAAAAGTGTATTTGTCAAAATGTAATTACAAAGAACTCTTTATATTACATGATATAATGAATGCCATAATGGAAGTTCAAACATCTCAGGGAAAATTGTTACCTATGACAGGCAGAATCATTTTTTGTTGAATTATGACTAAGAGCTATGACTAACAACTGAAGTATTTGCGAGACCCTGCTATGCTAAGAAGTTACTAGAGAGTTCTACACAGTTTAGGTAAGACAAGCCTGTATAAGAAAAACCACTGGTTTGACTAACAAGATTCTCTGTGATCAAAATGCTGTGGAGAACTCAGCTATGAAATTTATCCTCCTTCCATCCAATTTTTTTTTTTTTTTTCTGAAGTGCAGGTCTAGGTCCCACTAAAGTCAAGGTCTTTCAGTCACCTGCTTCCTCTGACAGCAGAAGGGAAAGCAGCCAAGTGAGATAGAGTTTTCCCACAAAATTTTTACAGTGGCAGAAATTAAAAATATTAAAATATCAGGTGTCAAGAGACTTCCAGTCCATCTGCCAAATCAAAGACTGGAACAAGTTTAAATGAGGATCTAAACTTTTGGAAGCTGATACGAGCAGAAGTATCTCTCTTCAGAATCCTCCTGCCATGTCCTGGGTTTGGCCAGGACAGGGTTAATTTTCACCGGACTCCAGGAAGGGGCACAGCAGGGGGGTGGGGGCTGACCCCACCTGGACAAACAGAGCCCGGTATTCCATACCATGTGC
>Ga0065711_1009813_pt1 | contig 17324 bp, 14 predicted proteins | sample Hoacrofraction12_FD_59098 | JGI IMG/M metagenome (GOLD analysis project Ga0065711, IMG submission 59098) | Hoatzin crop microbial communities from Cojedes, Venezuela - Epithelial fraction 12 v2 (version 2) | ecosystem: Host-associated > Birds > Digestive system > Esophagus > Crop | place... | reverse complement strand
GCGCAGCGGGGGCTCTGCTGGGCGGCGCGGGGCTGGCTGCGTGAGCGGGGGGACGCACGGCCCGAGGCCGGAGCTGCGGAGGCGGGCGGGGGGTCGAGGTCCGCGCCGGCGCACGGGTGAGCGTGGACAGGTCCCGGGCGGGTTTCGGGGCTCGGGTTTGGAGGCCGGCGGCGGTACCGGCGGGAGGAATTATTAACTCACGGGGAGCCCGTCGCGGTTCGGCGGTGGGCAGCCGCCGTGCGAGGCGTCGGGAGCTCCGGGGTTCTCGGGGTTCCGCTCCCGGTGCGGTGAGCGCCGGGCTCTGCTCGCAGGCACGCCATGGACGCGGCCGGCCACAGCGTCCTGCTCCTGCAGCAGCTCAACATGCAGCGGGAGTTCGGCTTCCTCTGCGACTGCACGGTTGCCATTGGAGATGTTTACTTCAAAGCCCACAGAGCGGTGCTCGCTGCTTTCTCCAACTACTTCAAGATGATATTTATTCACCAGACGAGGTAAGGACGCGCAGCTCTCCTCCTGCCCGTTAACCGCTCTGCTCAGCTTCCTGCGTTTTCCCCTTTCTGAAGGGGTTGCAGCCTAAAGGAGCGTGAGTGGGGGTGTTAGAGGGCCTCAGGGTATTTTCCTAACCCAACAACGCCTCGGCTCTCTAAACGTTCCCAGTCCAGAATGTGCCGTCCTTTAAAACCACCCTCTTAGTCAGCACACGCCAGCATCAGGCCCTGTGTTTGGAGGCTGAGATGTTTGCGTGACCAGAGAAAATAAACATCCCGCGTCCTCCTGCAGTGAGGACCTCGCAGGTTTGCAGTGTGGGGATCGCCAGGTACCTCCTGCCCGTACGCAGCCTGTCCATGGCTTTGCCTTAGCTTGTAGGTGAGCTTGCTGGGTGGGGCTGTCCTTCTGGTGGGACCGTGGGCTTGGAGCAATCAAGAAGCTGTAGCCTTATCACAGTTCTGCACTTCAGGCTCTTGCAGATAAGGGGCTGAGATCATCGATTTATTTCAAGCTGCTGTTCAGATGCTTCACCCGGCCGGGTCAGGAGCGGTTCTGCAGGTGTAATGACGGCGGTGCCGAGGTCTAATCTCGCCTCTGAGCTGGAGCTTGCTGCTTGTCATCAATTAAACCCTTCTTCACTTTCCTTCCTTTTCAAGGGTCCTGGCCCCAGCACCTTTGCGGGACGGTCGTTAGCCGTCGGCAGCGTAGCCCTTCGGCTGGAAGTGAGGAGATCGGTGAACTTCCTTTCTGATAGATGCTGTTTACTGACACTCAAGTGCAAAGCTCATAAAGATTACACAGTGGAGGCGGCTGAATTTATTGCTTAAACACACAAATATTCTGTGCCTGGCGTTACTGGAGTGGCACACACCGGCACCGTGTAGCTTGCATGGCATCGCCGCGGTGCCGTGCGGCGGCGGGCTCTGCGTGCGAGTGACGGCGCGACCGGGGCTGGCCGCTCTCGCCGCCGTCCCTGGCTGCGGTTGTGCGCATGGCCCTGGTAATCGCAGGGACAAACACACGCTCGGGCACTCTGCTGCGCAAACAGGGCACGTGGGTTTGTGCGGGTCCCGGCGGGGAGCGCTGCCCGCTGTGAGCCGGGAGGCAGGCAGCCGCGCGCACGCTCGGACAGCAAGCGGTGGAGCGCCTGAACGGGCAGGCGATGGATCAGGACCGTAGTTTGGAGCCCTGTATGTACTCACTAATCTGTCTTTGTTTCAGTGAATGCATAAAGATTCAACCTACAGACATCCAGCCTGACGTCTTTAGTTACTTGCTGCACATCATGTACACCGGGAAGGGGCCGAAGCAGACCGTCAGCCAGAGCCGGCTGGAGGAGGGCATCCGCTTTCTCCACGCAGACCACCTCTCCCATATCGCCATCGAGATGAACCAAGTGTTCTCCCCAGAGCCGGTCCAGTCTTCAAACCTGTACGGCATCCAGATCTCGACCACACACAAACCGGCGAAGGAACGCCTGGGAGCGAAGGAGAGCCTGCCCAAGGCGGGCAGCAGGTCTGCTGCCCAGGGCGATCACCCACAGCTGCAGCTCTCTCTGGCCATCGGCCTGGACGACAGCTCCCTGGACCAGCAGGTCGCTCACCCCTCCGCTCAGCCCACTGCTCTTGCCAAGCCGGCAGAAGACCATCCAAAGCTCTCAGTCTCCGTCAAGCAGGAGAGGTGCGACTCGGAGCCCGCGGTGTCCCAGCACTGCACCCCTCCTTCTCCGGAGGTCGCAGGCCCCGTCTTTGCCAAGGCCAGCCTCAGGGTGCACTTGTGTCACTACTGCGGGGAGCGTTTCGACTCCCGGGGCGGGCTGCGGCAGCACTTGCACACCCACGTCTCGGGCTCGCTGCCCTTCGGCGTGCCGGCCTCCATCCTGGAGAGCAGTGACCTGGGCGAGGTGCAGCCTCTGGCCGAGGACAGGGAGGCTGGGGATGGCCACCGACTCGGGGCCTTCCTCCTCAAGGAGGATGAGCATCAGCTGGAGCACCTGAGCTGCGGCGACCTGGAGCCTCTGCAGATCGGCCAGCTCTCCCTTATCTCCAAGGACCACGAACCGGTGGAGTTGAACTGCAACTTTTCTTTCTCGAGAAAGAGAAAAATCAGTTGCACCGTCTGTGGCCGCATGTTCTTCCGGAAGAGCCAGCTGCTCGAGCACATGTACTCGCACAGGGGGAAACAGCACAAATATGGCCGCTGCCAGCGGCTGGAGGGCCCCGCAACCCCCAGGTTTCGTCCTTACTGTGACAGTGAGAGCGTGAGGAAAAGCTCTGGTTTGTCCCAAGACCACTTGGATGAATGTATACTGGAGTCGGATCTCATCCAAGAAAGCGTGGATACGATCCTGGTCGAGTAGCTCTCTCCCTGTGTAGCCTTTAGATGCTGAAACTGGGTATTTTGGCCTTTTCCACCTAGTGAGCAGCTGCTCTCTGGAGCTGATTTTCTTCAACCACCATTCCTGTCACCTCTAACTGTGAAGAACTGCCTACTTCGATTCGTGTACTTGCTTTTTTACTTCTCTAACTTTTAATCCGATTCCCATCTAAGTCCTTCTTGGAAGCCTCCGTGTAACTCAGTTCTATTTTTCGTAAATGTAAAATTACTCCTGCTCTGCTTTACTGCGGTGAAGAATGTATGGCTGGGTGTGAGGTTTGAACATCATCTAATACGCTGCGCGGTGCCTAGGACTGTTTGTATCCTGTAGAATTGCTCTTCTGAAACTAGATGGAGGGAAATGTAGTGGGGAATGTGTGTTGTGTTTCCCAATCAGTTTGTTTTTAATTACAATAAATATCTCAAGGAGATGAATCCTGAAGTTTGTGTTGTGTAACTGCAGTTAATAAATCTCTGCATAAATACCTGGGGGAGCCGTGAGGCTCCTCTTCTCAAGGGAGCTGGTGGTGTTGGTGTAGGGGTGGCAGCCCTCACTTTGACAGGCCCTGGAGTCCCCGTCAGTACAATCTTTTAAATTTACTTTTAAACTCAAGGGATTTGCATGTATTTTTCCTCATCCCTACTCCTCCCTCGTCAACCGCTACTGCATGAGCAGAGACAAATTTTGATGCCCCGCTAGGACCACATGCCCTTGTTGGACCATCTTCTCTGCAAGAAGGAGTGAAAGCTGCAGAGAAGTGTCCTCTCCTCTCCGAGAAGGGGCACATCCTAACCAAAGTCTTTACAGGATTAAATGCCATACATGGGTTTTCTCAATGAAAATGATTTCTGACTAGAAACAGCTTGGAGCAAACACATTCTTGAATATTACAATCTCCGTATTTACTAAGAGCAAATACGTAATGTGTTACTTCTCTGCTTGTGGAGCCACCATAAAATGGTGAAATGCAAGCTTTTTGCCTTTCATTTATCGTTACTTTGTATCTGAAGAATAATATCCAAGAGGGGTTTAAAATTGTATGTGTGCCTCTTGGATTTGTATTTTGTCCCTCTGTGGTTTTTCACCTGATACACCCCAGGCTTCCTACGGGATGCTCTCCAACCCATCCCTCAGGAGATGCTCTGAATCAGAAGGCCCCAACGAGGCACACGAAGTTCTTTCTTACAGCACGGAGGTTTCTTCTGCAGCGAAGAGCAAACGCCTTGCAAGCTGCTCCCGTAATCTCATTACCCAGTTTTTGAGAAGCTGGAGGCTCCCTGCCAGTCCGGGTGGAGTTGAGTCATTGCTCTCGCAAAGGGGGAGCCGGAACAATGGTGAGAACGGTTTATTGTCAAAATGCCCGCTCCAGAGCTCTTTGTGGCCAGGACCCTTGAGCTGTCTTCTTTGAAGCTGTCCTGGAGCAAGAGCTGCAATTCCGTCGCTGCCGAATTAAAAGACCATCTGAGGTCTTTGTGAGGGCGGCTGCTGCTTCTCCTGGGCAGGGAGCTGCACACTCCGGGGGATGGACTGGCCGCTGAGGGCTGCCAAATTGTGTCTTAAGACAAAGGGGGAAAAGCAAACAGCCTCTGAGCCTGCCCGGATGGTGTTACAAAATGCGCGCTGCGGTTTGGTGTGTGCTCGCCCGAAAGCTCCTCTCGCTGTGTGCACCCATCAGAGCCGCTCTGGTGTGAATGCGTTTTAACTCTGCTTAACAAGCCTTTCTTTAAGACAAACAAACAAACAAACAAAACCCTGCCGACATCCAGGCGTGCGAGTGCCACGTCAGAGCACGGAGCGCTTCGCATGGGGCAGTTCCTAGAACAGAGCCTGCTGGGGCTCTCCGGGGCTCTCCCACCCAGCACAGACTGCTTCTAACTGGGGCAAATGCCCGCCGGTTTCCACCGACCTCTATTTCCACATAGAGGGTAAAAAATAAAAAATAAAAATGGTATTTTGTAGGCATTCCCTATTTGTGTGTGACACTTTATGCTGGCTTCTCCGCGTGCTGCTTCCTCCACTCGGGTTTTTACATTTCCAGCAGAGAGGAGTGTCTGCTGGGTCAGGTATAGCTGCGCAGAAGAGCTAAAAGCAAGTTTTCGGGCTATGCAGTCAGCAGATGAGCACCTGGGAGCTTCGAGCAGCTGCCTGACTCTGCCTGAACTCACTGATGTTGGAAGGCAAACGGCCCTGGATGCCTCTTAGAGCTCAGGGCCAGGGACAGCAGGGGGGACAGCAGGCAGCAGCGCCCAAAGGCGTCCCTGGGACACGCTGCTCTCTGCGGGTTTGTGGGGAGGACTGTTTTGTTCACTTCTTGGCCATTTAAAGGGAGCTTTAATAAAAACTACGAACTCAGGCGGAAGATCCAAACGTCGCTCAGCTATACAGGCGTACGTGTGGTAGGAGTGACGCCACTGCACTGACTGCGAATGCATCGGTAAAGCTGAAACCACACCGAAATCAGCACTGTTTTAAGGGCTGTGTGTGCAGTATGTCTTTGAAAAGTTACAACTGTAAGCAACTTTTTTTAATTGCCACACCCCTTTTTAGGGTGCACTTTGGTCAAGCTTTGCGGTGCTGAACATCTGTGACATCAAACATCTGCAAAAGGCATTTTTTGCATCATTTGCAATACAAGAAGTGCGCTTTCAGCAGTTTTCTACTGCAAGCATTAAAGTCCTGTTACAATTAAAGCGGCAGAAAAAACTTGAGAGACAGAAGTCGTCAGCTCCGAGTTATGTTAACTTGAAAACATGATTCTCTCTAAGTATTATGAATAGAAAATAATTTTAGAAGACGGTTACATTTGCTAAGCAAGGGCAGCAGCTGCTCCTGGATACATCACAGCAAGTTTCATTACTGTGTGTAGAAGACACTCGAGACACTGAGCGCTTCACCTCTGTGCTGGTGCATGCTGGAAAATCCGCCTGACTTGCACAGCTGGGCTTGGCAAATACTCATTTCTTGTGGGATTTTTTCATGAAAACATGAAAGCACTTGTCATGATGTCTAATCATACTGGTGATTCCTTCCAGAAACCTGGGACTGGTTGATAGATGCACATGGGCTCAGGCAAAGAAAGCCCCAGGGTGATGCCACTTGCAGCCTGGAAGTCTCTAACACCTCCGGGGGATCCCCACAGCTTTGCCTTTGCTGTGAGGGGCTCCCAGCATCAGGGGTGCGGAGCTGACGAACCCCAGGCACCAAAGTGCCTGGTCTTTGGGCTCTGCAGCTCATGTTTTTGTGAAAACATGGGGAGATTGGGGCTCAAACCGCTGCCAAAGCCCCATAGCATGAGCAGACTCCTTGGCCAGCTCACGTTAACCTCTGAAATGCTAGTAAGTGCTGCAGTGACTCCCAACACTTTCACATGCAGCTGGGAGCTGGCCTGAAGATGCTGCCTGTGGGTTAGCTGGCTCAACCACCAAAGCATGCTCAACAATTTCGAGATAGGTATTTTGAAATATTTTTAGTGGTCTGATGCTGAACGGGCCGGGTCCAACAGGAGCTATGTTTCTTGGGCTGCTTAGGGTGCAGTAAAGGGTGTAGAATAAAAGGTATTTATCCCTCTTTGCAGCATGGGGTCTAATTAATTTGCTGAGAAACTTGCCTTTCAACCGGCTCCAGTGCTGGCTGGAGATGCCCTTTGGTAGCACTTGTGCAATGAAAGCGCGAGGCTGAACTTCTGCATTACCAGTGCCAGAGGAGCAAGACTTTGATGCCTGTTACTTGCACAAATAATCCTTAAAAAGCAACCCATCCCCTCTCCACATTCACCTGCAAATGTTCGGATTTTACCTTTCCACCTTGAATTTTTGGGCGGCTGGGGCAGAGCAATGCGGACACTTGCCTGCTGGCTGCCCACAAGGTGATGCTGACGGCCAGGCCGCGCTCGCCTCAGCTCCACGTGGGATAAAAAACCCCTTCAGCTCGTTTTACTTTCTGCACGGGCTGAGGTTATAACACGGGTCTTCAGCCGTCTGCCTACACACACCAGCCGTCCGGGCAGGCTCTCGGCTGGCACGTCGTCTGTCGAACGGCTGCAAACCCGGGCAGGGGGTCCGGAGGGGCTGACAGCCCGGCCGTGGGCGCGGTGCCCCTCGCCGGAGGGGTTTGGGACATTTGTACACACTGAGAAGGTTAAAAAGGGAAAAGTTTGCTGTCAGGATGTCGACCTAAAGCAGTGAGCGTTGCCGTTGAAAATAAAACCATGAAGTACCGCTAGCGCGAGCTTTCTAGAAAGAGTGTAATGCTGACGCGGAATAGCTTTCTCCTGTTTTGGAGGCAGGAGGTACAAACCCCGTGTAGGAGAAGTCTTCAGAAGTGTGAGAAGTGGTCTCAGCATTTGCAATTCGGCGTCACTGAACGGGACCGTGAGCTATCCATGACCAAGGCGGGAGGTTTCTTCTTGGCTTTTCAGAGCCCTCCCACGGCAACATGCCAGCAGCTGGTCGCGCCGTACCGCCGCAGTCATCTGCAGCTTCACTGGTTAAGAAAACCCAGCCTTTTCTTTCCCCCTGTTGCCATGGTATGTCCTAAAGGACTGCAACTGAGTGGGCTTCCCACCAGTCCAGCATGAGGAAAATACATTCCGAGCAGTAAGAAATCAGGAGGAAAAAGGTGATGAGGATGGATCTACCCTAAATTACATGCCAGTTAAATGTTTGCAACTGGAGCAGTGACAGGAGTGAATTCCTGGAGATGCAATCGCAGCATTTGCAGGATTTGCATGTTTCATTAAGAAAAAGTAACGACACGACTTCAAAAGCAGCACTAACTATTCCAAACCAGACGCTCACGCTCAGAACCAAGGCGCAGCAGAGCTCAGCGCCTTGCCTGCTGAAATGGGCCAGCTTTCACCCGAGCTTCGATGCCCCTGGGGAGCTTTGCCGAGCTCAGGGCAGCACGGCAGCCCACGCCTGGCTCTACCCTCCCGCGATGCGCAGGGCAACGCTGCGACAGGCTCCCAGCAGCACTCTGGTGAATTCTAGTCCGTGCTAACCCACCTGTTACTGGGACAAACAGTGTAAGGAGGGGTGTGTAAAACCTTCTCTCCCTCCCGGCGCTGGAGTTGCCACCCGACAGCAGCAGGACGCAAAGCCGGCTATCGGCAGCGGGGCAGGGAGCCGCGAGCCATCGAGGGCGATGCCGGGGAAGAGACCTCACGGCAGGCAGAAGCTTGGTGTCACCCGTCGAGCCAGGCCGGTGCCGAAAGCGGTGCCGTGCCGGGGGTGGAGGCTGATGCTCAGCGTCACCCCCTTTCCCTGCAGCCACCCTGGGAGGGACCCACTCCGGCAGCGGTCGCCTCCGCCACCCCGCAGCCACGCCGGACCTGGCAGAGCAGGCGCCGAGGCTTGTCATTAGGGGCCGAGCATCCCCCGCCAGGCTCTGTTTACCCCGGCGGTGCGGTTGCGAGTCGCTTACTCATCGCTTTAATGAGCAGGGTGCGGGCGCGCGTTCCTGTTGTGCCTGTTGCGCACGCCTGCCGGCCCCCAGCCCGCTGCGTCGGGCCCGCGGGCTCCCGGCTGCTCTGCAAACCTCATGGAGACTCAGGGCGAGAGGCTTGCAGCGCTTCGGCCTTCCCCGCTTTGCTCCGGCCGGCAAACTGAGTGCAAGCTCCGTCGCAGGGTGGCTGGGCTGCGATGAGCGATGTGATGGAGCGATGCGATGAGCGATGCGATGGAGCAATGCGATGGAGCGATGCGATGGAGCGATGCGACGAGCAATGCGATGGAGCAATGCGATGGAGCGATGCGATGGAGCGATGTGACGAGCGATGGAGCGAAGCGCAACGTCCACCCGCGCTGCAAGGCGAACACCCGACGCCTTCGTGCGGCGCGAGTCTGGGAGAACTTTCGGCAGGCAGAAAGCGAGGGGCTGAGGCTGCTGGCAGGAGCAGGGGGACGCACCGCTCCTCCTCCCCGGAGAGGACGCTCCAAAGCATCCCACCCAGCCGTCACCTCACCAGTCTCGCATCGCGCGGGGCTGTCACGGCACCGAGCCCTGACGCATCGGCACCCTCAGCCTCGCGTCTCCATCAAAACGGCAAGCAGCGAGAGCAAGCGTGACACGAATCGCTGTCGTTAGATGGCAGAGACGACATCCCTCGCAAGATTAAAATCCGCTCTCTGGGATAGCAGCAGAGCGGTGCTCGGCGTGTCCGTGCACCGGTGGGGACTCGGTGCTGGAAAGGACACCGGGACCTGCAGCAGGGACCCTGCCGGGCGCCCGCCTTGGCGAGGAGGGGTCTCCTCTTCCCGAACAGAGAGCTTTGGAAGGACGATCTCTGCCAAGCCTAACTCACGAGCTGACGGGGTGACTGCCAGTCAGCGCGAGCTGCAGATGATACTTTCATCTCAGCAATTTGAATTGCAAAATGTGTTTTCTTAGTGTCTTCTCCCTTTTTGTATCCAGCATGTTTGTCAGTTTTTATGTAACAAAAACTATTTTAGAACGCCGGGTTTGGGTGGTTTAGCTGAAATCCGCTTTCCAGCTAAATGGACTTTCACCCCACTGCAGGAAAATCCCATCGTTAGCACAGAAGAACCGCGCCTTTCACAATTCTCTGCAAAAAGAAAGAAATGTGAAAGTTGTGCCTCCTAAAAAATGTTAACCTATATTGTTGCTTAAATAACTGTACAAGAAATAACATTTTCCTATTAGGTTTTTTAAAAGAATCACATTTAATGTTAAGATTTTATCTGGTTGCAAAGGAAAGTATTTCATTATTTTAATAGCAGTCAACAAGGGCTAACAAGAACCATTTCTCTGGGAAATAAAACTGCAGATGTAAAATAATATTAAAGCAAATTATTTAAATCAATCTGGTCTCCTGGAGGATTTCATTGTTTTGAGTGGCTCCTGTTGAAACCCTGTACCTGTCAGACAGGCAATGTCAGGGCTTCACTGCCCCTAACATGTGGGTCCATCAGCAGGGTTCAGCTTCCATCCATCCATCCATCCATCCATCCATCCATCCATCCATCCATCCATCCATCCATCCGTCTGTCCATCCATCCATCCATCCATCCATCCATCTGTCCGTCCATCCATCCATCCATCCATATCCCCACCCCCCCACCCCCCCACGCACAGACCAGGACTCCCATGTATTTCATGACTTTACTCAACTTCTTACATGCATATGTAAAAACAGCTCTTGGGTTTTCATTTTTAAACATCAGCACACATAGGAAAAAGCCCATTATTTACACAGGGACAGCATCTTCAGTTCAAACGCTCGACTCCTGGCTGCTGTAGACGTGGTCCTTTGAAGCATACGGAGCTGCAGTGACCTTCAGCAGCTGGAGATCCGGCTTAAGCAGCCCACGCATTTCTAATGCACTGTTGGTGTCCCAGGCCAGGAAAGAAAACGCAGTATTTGTTCATGCCCTTGTAACCGGGGTGATAGAATCAGTTGACCATAAACACGAACAGTGCTGCTATGTCCCTGGTACAGCCTGACCCACCTGGACATCAGGTCTGGGAACAGAGGGTCTCGTCTCTAGGTGACCACTAACGCGAACCATAGCGGGTAATTGTGTTTTTGTCAAGAGAAACGATGGAGTCTGGTTCTGTGAAACGGGCTGAAGAAACTGAGCAGGTTTGCCAAGATTGAGAGCCCAGTAGGTAAAAGGTGATTCCAGCAGGGGGAGATGGCGACCACCGACTCCCTGACCCCCTACTCAAGTGACACCACCTACCCAAAAAGGAACAACGGAAGAGGGTGACTGAGTCTGCGCAACAATTCAAGTAAGAAGCGAGAAAAGTTTACACCAATCGCCAAAGAGAATAATACTGAATATGCATGAATAAAATAAATATGTATATTTTTGATCTATATAAACTGCATGGAAAAGGTATGAGGTATGCACGTTCGGTGGAATTATCCCCATGCATCCAGCGCTGCAGTAAAGAATGCTGCCTGTTAACACTACAGTGGTGCTACGAGGTTTTATTCCCAGATTGTCGGTCACACCCTCATTGACTAAAAGCAATTTCCACATGGACCTTTCCAGCGGGTATATTTGTTTTCTGCTGGGCTCAGTGTTGACACAACAAAAAAGCTTTTTATCCCTCTGGAAGCCTTCCTGGGAATGAGTTATACTGCTTAAATACTCGTTGCTGGTAATATAAAAAAGCTGAGGGAAATGAAAATACTCCAAATGACACGGCGAAGCAGGGCTAGGGGACTTGTTGGATGCAAAGCCAAACAGTCCCCGCTGTGAGGAGCACTGGGAACATCTGGGAGAAAAGCAGCAACACAGGCGGTGGGGTGAGCAGAAGAACCAAATAATTCATTAAGATGCTGCTGCAAAGAAACCACTTCCATCATACAGAGGGGCCCCAAGCAAGGAACTCCTGGGTCAGGATCCAGGTGGCCCAAAAGCAATCTGAATGGGGCTATAGGAAACCAAGGCTATGTATTACTCCAGTTCATTTCAGCTGCCGGTGAGGAACCCGGTCCTGAAGCCAGGCCACCCTTTGGTGCTCAGGCACAACCAGGCAGTCACGTCCTCACAGCTCTCCTGGTCCGGTTCTCCTTCGCAATAGTAAATTTATCATTCCTTCCCTGAAAGAATAAATGTTTTATTAACATTCAACTCTCTAATCATAATGAAGGAGAGTGTTAATTAAGTCATTAGCAGCTGCTACAAGTCTATATTTTGTTCTGTAAACCTGAAAGAATAAATAGCATTAATACTATTAAAAATTTAGAACTTTTTTCTATATTTTTGTCATGTTACAAAGTATCTCAAAAAATTACATCGATGTTAAGCAAAAAAAAAAAAAAAATCGGGCATGGGACCCCTTTGAGCTGTAACAGAAAGCGCTGAAGCACCGACCCTGCTGCTCCCTGTCCCGAGGTGCCAGCCCCGCCGCGGACCCCGTCAGCACCAAACCATTCCTGGACATCGGAACCCAGAGCCTTGGGAGCAGAAAGCACGAACCGGCAGCTGGTGGGGAAAACCAGACCCTCCACGCGGGATCCAGAGGAGCCATCGCGCTCCGTGCGCAGCCGGGTTTGAGCCCCGGCAGCCTGCAGAGCCTCCAACATTTTCCTCTGGCGGTACGGGGCACCGGACAGGGAATGACCTGTCGGGCAGCAGGATGGCTTCTCCGAGCCCCTGGAGATCCGCGATCCCTCACAAACAGCTCGCAGCAGTCCCCGGGCAGCCGGGACTCTGCGAATGGCAACGACTGGCCAGCAACCGCAAGGAAACCTTATAAAAAAGCACCGGAGGAGCAAGCCTCCAGAGATTTTAGGTCTCTGATTTAAGATTTCTTTCTGCTCACCGTATGGCTGCCTGAAAAAGCTGGATACAGCGGAGTGCCACTGTGAATTTATCCCTGCCTGTATAAAATCTCCCCATACCTGTGCACTCAGTCACGAGGCAAGAAAACAACAGGTACATTCAACTTTAATGAAATAATCATCAGTTATCTGTACAGCTACAACCGAGGGGAAAACCAGCTACAGAAAGGATGCGAACACAAGCCCGGACGCAGAGCAGCAGCCCTCCAGCATCTCTGCTGTTCTCCTCCCGCTTCTGCAGACGTGTTTCCCCTAAAAGGCAACACTGAAATCCACGGAATCCTCCCGAAGCTGCTCGGCCGGCTGACAGAAGAGGGCAGCCTGGCCCTGCGGGGTCAGCTGGTGTTTCTCGACCAGAGCCCGGCCACCCTCCTCGGCAGCACCCACCGCTGCGGCGCCCAGCGTCACCCCATGCAACCCCACCAGCAACCCCCAGTATGGCTTGTCTCACGGCGCTGCAGCAGCTCCAAAGGTACCTAGAAAAGTCCTTGGAAAGTCCTTAAAAAGTCCCTTTCAAAACTATGGCAAAACACCCCGAAGGGCCAGGATGAAGTACAAAGCCGTTAAAATTGTACAGAATGGATTATCGGTATGTGATAACATCAAATAAATTCACAGAAAAAGAAGACACTTTTTTTTTTTAACACCCTCTGATTTTTCCCAAGTTTTACTTGCACAGAAGCAAGCTGTGGCGCTCGCTGCTCGCAGCCCCCTCGTAACAACAGAGACGCTTTCTCAAAGCCCAAAACGTGACTGCGCACCGGGCGCGAGGAAAGTTCGCAGCCCTTGTGTTTGCCCAGGAATCCAAATCCGACGCCGGGAAGGGGAATCGCAGCGTGCCGCCTCTGGTCAGTGCGTAACTGCCAAGCGAGGCTGCGATTTCCGTATCGGCTGAGAAATCCTCAGGAGAATTTTCTCAGAAGAACAGGCTGACTTGCCTGCAGCCGTACACAAATCCCGGCCGCGCAGATGCCGTCCCGAATTATTCCAAGCCCCTTTCTCCTGGAGGGCTGGCAGCTGGAGGCGATGCTCGCGCACACACGCCGTGCTGGTGCAAACCCCCTGGGAGCAGGGCAGTTTGTGGGCTCTGACAGCGAGCGGCCTGCCCAGGCGTTCTACGGCCACGTCCCCAGGCCCTCACGTCTGGGTTTTTTTCCCCCTCCCGAGGAGGACTTCGGTACGATCTCTCTGGCATTTCCCCGCCGGTTTCAGAGCAAGCAACATGGCGTCCCGCAACCAGCCAGCGCCCGGCGGCAGCGAGCTGGGGGTAGGGCACGTTTCCCGGGGGATGCTCCAGGCAGGCTCCACAGCGAGCGGGGGGCTGTGTGGGATGGGCAGCCGCCAGCACCCCGAGACGCCGGCAGCGCCCAGACCAAACCTCCTCCCCGCTCAAAGCAACTCCGGCGCCGGCAGCACCTTGCAGCTACCCGAACCACGCCAGCGCCCAGGCAAGAGCTGACTGCCAACACGCGTGTGGCTCGCTGCTATTTATATCACACAGCACAAACACGCTACACCCGAGGACAGCTTCACCACGCCGCTGCGGGTCGGGCGGAGGAAGGCGAAGGAAGGAGCGGGGCTGCCTGCAGCGGGCACGCTCCCGCCCAGCCCGTGCCGCTGCGAATTTTGCTCTGTTGAGCTTAACGGTGGGAGAACGGCCCCGCCGGCAAACGAAGCAACGTGGTTTTCTCGGCGTTTGCGCAGCCCCGGGGTCAGCAAGGCGAGCGGCTGATGCTGTGCTTTAACATGTCTGGAAGTGCACCGGCTGCTTGCGACGGGGGAAGAGGCCGAATGAAAAACGCCGCTCGCCGCAACCCTCCGGCTTCGTGCGACGAGACAGCAGGGGTGACCGTGGCTTCTGGCATCTGTACGCAGCAAGTACCTGTTTGCAATACCAAACACTGGCCTGAGCCTGTCTGGCACTGACGTCTTCGTGCCAGTGCCGCAGTCACTTCACGCTCCCTTGTCTCCGCCGAACCCCAGGACAAGCTCCAGCCGCGTCCGATGTGCCCCGAATCCAGCCCAGCAGCGGGTCGGGCGCTCGCCGCCTCTCGGGACCTTTCACTAAACACACGGATGAAGAGCAGGGAAACCCAGCACGGAGGAGGGCAGAAACACGGCCTCGACGCAGGGATGCCAATAAATGAAAACACAGTCGCTGCGGCACCCGCATTTTTCTGCAGCCGTGGCCGACGGCGCTGTTGGAAGCCCCAGCCCCGGGGGACACGGTGCACGTCGCAGGCTCTGCCCCACATCCCAGGATCCGTTTCACACAGACACACAACTGAACGGGCATGCAGAATGAACTACACCTCGGCCCCGGGAGCCCTTCGAGATTTTCCCCCCGGCCCCGTGGCCAAATGGAGCTTTAAATCACTCCCTGTACTCTTTATTTTAGGGGGATTGCTGCCGTCACAGAAAGCTGTTGTGTTTATTCTGTTCCAGGGCCATTTCGCTGACCAGCTGCTCTATGGACGACTGAATGGCCGCCTTCACGAGGGAAGACGCCGTTTCTACGAGGAGCAATTCGTACTGCTCCCCAGTTCTGTGCCCCTGGTCACCGGCACCCTTCTCCTCCGCCGCGGGACCGCCGCCAGCCTCCGGGCCCTCTTTTTTACCAAAATCAAAGCTCCCGCTTGATTTTTTATTCCCTTTTTGCTTATTTCGGTGCAAAACCGGGGACGGCTCGTAGGCCTGGTCAGAGTCGGTGTGGTCGGAGTCCTCAGCTTCAGTGACGGTGATGACGATGCCGACGCCGATGCCCCCGCCAACGCCCGCGTTTGCTTCTGACGTCACCTGATGGCTGGAGCAGCCCTGCACGCTCGCTGCATCGTCTTTCAACGCCGGCTGACTCAAATCCACGACCGTCTCTTCGGCCTTGCACTCCTCAGGAAGATTTATGCCCTTTCTGGCTTCACCCCCTCCAGGCAGCTCTGTATGGATACTGGGGATTTCCGGCACCTCGGTGGTTTCAGGGGCGCAGTTGGGTTGACCCTTGGAAACGGGCGCTTCAGGAGCAGCTTCCCCGCCTTCCGCGTGGATGGGGGTTTGGGGCAGGCTCCCCTCCTGCCGTTTTTCCTGGGCTGTTTCATTACCCGTCTCCGAATCGGTTATCTCCAGCTGAGCGGTGCTCTCCGTACGTCCATCTGGCTCAGGTGCGGGCTCTGTCAAGGGCTCGCTCTTCCCAGCAGAGTCAGTGCTTTCCTTCGCCGTACCCTGGTCCTCCTCTGCAGACACCGGGCTGAAGGACTCAGACTTGTCCGTCGGGGCCAAATCCTCTGGCTCTTCACTAGCTTTGTTCAAAATGCCCGCCACCTCGTTTGCTTGAACACCACCGTCCGACTCCTCCACCGCTTCACCAGGGCTGGGTTTTTTCTTGCCTCTGGAGAACCGCACGCAGGGCATCTTCACCCCAGAACTCGCCCGTTTTTTCGGGACGCCTTGTGCGCCGCCCTCCTCAGCATCCGTCTCCAGCTGCACTTGGGAATCACACGGCGCCTGCTTCCGCGAGGAGGGTTTTTGCCTTCTCCGAGGTCTTGCCAGGTTTTTGATGGCTGCCCAGGCTCCTCTGGAGGAGCGCGGTTGATCAGGAGCTTTCTCCTCCCCTCGGTCAGCGCTGACACGTTGGCTTTTCTCCTCTGAGGCTCCCTCGCACGCATCCTTCACGGTCAGCCCCTTCTTACAGGACTTCTTCCGCTTCTTAAAACAGAGCATGGAGGGTTTTTCTGCCTGTTCCTCCGACGGGGAGCACGCCGCCCCTGTGCTCTGAGTCTCCACCTCTCTTGGGTTCTCCATTTGAATTTCCTTGGCTGCCTTCGCCATCTTTGCTCTCCTTTGTTTCTGTTATATGATTTTCTTGACGGATGCTTCAGACACCAGAACTGCAGAGATGCTTAAAGTGCATTTTATTCCTCAAATTGTTTTCAAAACAACATTAGTCGCTTTTTAACAAGCGGATGTGGCAACGAAGAGAAGTTCTGCTGGAGCTATCGCGTCCGCTTTATAACTCCCACATTGTCTCCTTACTCACTTTATCACCTCTCTGAGGAATCCCAGGTAGACGTGAAGGTGAACGAGCTTCTCCTCGGCTCCGCTGGCCGTGTCACTCTCGCCTCTGGGACGGCCCACTCCAGCTTGCGCTTGGTCTAATAGCACGACTATTTAATTGCCAGTCAGCCATCACTTTTTTTTTTTCTCCCCCAAAAGATGACAAATCAAGGCAAGAGTTAACAATTTTTATTCACCCCACAGACCTGGAAAGAACTTGCGCTTCCTGAGCCATCTGTAATTCCACATCGCACAAGGAGCTTGACTGAAGCATCAGTAAAACCAGCGGCGGCCAGTGGCTGTTTCCTGCCCCCCAGTGCCAAGGTGGGACGCTGCTTTGTCTCGGCTTTGCTTTCTGCTTCAGTGCCCCTCGCAGGCTCTGTGGGGTTTGCGGCGAAGCCCGGCCGACGCTTCCGTCCTTTATCTGCAACACAGCAAGCAAACGGTAAGACGCGAAGGGCGATTCTTGCTTTTGAAAAAGTATCTAAAAGTGGTTTTTAAAGAAAATGTTTCATTTTGGGAGGCAGACCAGGGCTGGGGAAAGCAGTTCTCCGTCTGGATGCACCACGGAAGGATTTTCCACTAATCAGCACCAATACCCAAAGGCAAAATAAGGCCACCAAGGCGTCAACCCAGCGCTGTTCCACCACAGAAAACACTATTTTGTGTAGCAAAAGGCGAGTATATTTTTTTGATTGCCCTTATTATGGCGAATCTCTATTACACACGCACATGCATGCATTTACTTCTCCTATGGTTAGCGAGATCTTTTCCCCACGGCTCCGTATGCACTCATACATCGTTCCAGCTAGGGAAATGACACCCTGAGACAGCAGATATTTTTACCTTTAACGCACCACACGACAACATGCAGAAGCACAGAACCCAGCAAGGCGGCTGGCGGAATACAAAGCCGCATCACGTGGCGAGCGGGGCGCTTATCGATACTACGTGCGTGCCTCCCATGGCAACCCCAATTAACACCGCACGCGTTCACCCGCTGCATGACACCGTCAGGTATCTGGCACCCACTTCAATAAATAAATAACAAAAAAAGCGGCGCCTGAAAGCGGCCCGTTTTGGGGTAGCGAGACGCGA
>Ga0065711_1006999_pt1 | contig 17324 bp, 13 predicted proteins | sample Hoacrofraction12_FD_59098 | JGI IMG/M metagenome (GOLD analysis project Ga0065711, IMG submission 59098) | Hoatzin crop microbial communities from Cojedes, Venezuela - Epithelial fraction 12 v2 (version 2) | ecosystem: Host-associated > Birds > Digestive system > Esophagus > Crop | place... | reverse complement strand
TGACGGAGCACTGGAACAGGTTGCCCAGGGAGCTTGTGGAGTCTCCTTCTCCGGAGATATTCAAGACCCGCCTGGACAAGGTCCTGTGCAGCCTGCTGTAGGTGACCCTGTTTCAGCAGGAGGGTTGGACTAGATGTCCCACAGAGGTCCCTTCCAGCCCCTACCATTCTGTGATTCCCCTGATCTCCGCTAGAAGCTCCTTGTTTAACCATGCAGGTCTCCTGCCTCCTTTGCTCAATTTCTTTCTCAGGGGGATGCACCGATTCTGAGTGTGAAGTAAGTGGTGTTTAAAGCGACCAGCACTCTTGGAACCCCCTGCCTTCTAGAGCCCTGGGCCACGGGATTCCTCCCAGTAGCTCCTTGCAGAGGCCAAAGTTAGCCCTCCTGAAGTCCAAGGTTTTGATCCTGTTATCGCCCTGCTTCCTCCAAGCAGGATCCTGAACTCAACAATTTCATGGTCACTGCAGCCAAGTCTACCTCTGGCCTTCACATCCTCCACCAGTCCCTCCTTGTTTGTTAATACAAGGTCCAGCAGAGCGCCTTTCCTTGTTGGTTGCTGTACCACTTTCCTCAGAAAGTTGTCGGTGCTCTGTAGGGACCTCCTGGATTGCGCCTGCCTAGCTGTATGGTCTTCCCAACTGATGTCAGGGTGGTTGAAGTCCCCCATGAGAACAAGGGCCTGTGATTGTGAGGCTGCTTGTAGCTGCCTGTAGAAGGCCTCATCTATTTCCTCCTTCTGGTCAGGTGAAATGTTTTTTGGAAGCCATCTTAAAGGTGAATGCACTCCAAGTTGAATGTTACTTAAGTTGAAGAGAACTTAATTGAACTCATGTTTCTCTGAGGTTTGTGATAACTTTGGGCATCGATAGACCTTGCTTATTTATTCACATGATAGTTTTCGCATATTGCTGTGATCTTTACTTCCCTTTATCTTTTAAAGGGCTACAAATAGGAATTAGAAAATGGGGATAATAACAACAGAAACTTGAAAGTCTTGAACATAAAGATATGTCATATATTATTATTCATGAGGATTGAAAAGTTGAAGTTACATTTATGTTCTTTTACTAAATTTTGTACCCAGTATAAAGTTGCATTCAATAAAATCTGCATATGATTTCTTACTATTTTATTTGTTTTCATTCTAATTGAAAGAGAAAAGGAAAATAAGGCAGATCACTGTTCATGCATGCCTTGAATGGCAGCTATTGTATGTAATGTGTCTGTCTTCTGAGGATTCCAGTGCTGTTTGGCACAGTCGGAATAAGTGACCCTGACATTTTCTCCACACTGCTGATATTTTGCTGGGAACTGTAGGCTTTCTGAGATAACTAAGAAGTGTATAACTGTGCACAGAAGTCTTTTACAGGCTAGTTTTAACCCCAAAAAATCTTCAGAAATTATTTGTAGTCAGTCTTTCATGCTGGTTAAATCTGTGGATCAGGTGGCTTGGACCTTTGTTTTGTCAAGAAATTCACAACAGTCAACACTTGCGCTTGAAAGCTTTGTGGACTTTTTGTTGTGGGTTTTTTTGTTTGTTTGTTTGCTTGTCTTCTTTGGAATTTTTTTTCTCCTCCATCAAAATTTGGCTTTTGGATTGCCTATAGCAAAGGAGCCCTGGATTGTGTCACTCATTCGGACTTGAAAACTGAATAAAATGTGAATATAAGGAGTAATAGCTTTGAACAACCATAGATATTCCCAGTTCTTTATCAGTATAAGATAAAATGACTATTTTGTCCACTAAGAACACATTTCAATTTAAAAAAAAGGTAAAAGATATATGTTACTGTTTAAAAATCACAAAAGCTTTGAAATTCTGTTAATTTTCTACTACTACCTTAAACGTACAATATTCAGTAATATAGCCTACGCATAAGTATTAACCTTTATGTGGACATAACATTGATTCACACTATCCACCTGACATGCAGAAAGTTAATTCTGGGAGGAAAAGAAGGAAGAAAATGAAAGCCAATATCCATTTCTACCGATGGATTCAGGCGTCTGTGTCATTTGAATTGTATTTTGCATCTAAGGGGGCCATTCCATAGTACTCATGAAACTTCTGTGGCTCAGCCACTTTCAAAAGTCTCTTTAGTGCTGAAAGGAGCCCTTAAGCTTTACAATCCTATTAAAGCCTTCATTTTCCACTCAGCTTAACCTTTATACTTTAAATCATTGGGGTATTCATCCTCACTTGAAAGCAGACTGAGGACGCTATGGAAAGTTAGAGACAAGAGTTCATAGTTTTCAGCTTTGGCTATTTTTTTTAAATATGGGGGAGAAATAAACCTCTCTGTGAGCCCCACAAAAAAAGAAAGCCTCATTCCACGGAAGAGACATAAACTATCAAATATAATGAAATGTTTTTGTTAAATAATAAGCAACAGAAGCGTAAAGAAATAAATATTTTTCATAGAGGTAAAATATATACAACTATAAAATCATAAATATACTGGAGAATTATAATATGAATTTGTAAATTGTATGCAAATAGGTTGAAACCAGATCTGCAAAGACATAAATAAAGCAACAAGACTGAAAGGTTTATATGTTGGCTTGTTTATAGAGTAGCACAAACATTTTTCTTTTTTAATTGGCAATTAATTTTCGGCAGCCATCTAGGTACTTTCATGTCAAATTACTTTCCCTATACTAAACAAGATTAGGCATCCAAGCAGCAAAGCACTTATGTGAAAAGTGAGAAACTGACTGTCAAGTAGATATTTTCCACATATAACCAATTAAAATGTTTCTTTTGTGATGAATGATTGTTGTAATTCTACATCTTGTATTTCCACTTTGGTCTGCACACCTGCCTAACTTCCTGGTTCTTATGTCTGAGGACAGATAAAGACAATACTGACTTCTCTTGCTGTTCCTCTTGCTCTTTAACTCCAGGACAAATGTAGCTCACAAACATCTGTTATTGAGGTCTGAATTATAAATAATATATCCAACCAGTAATGTTGCCCATACATATTTTAGTTTAGATGAATACCCATAATTCAATGGGTGAATGCAAGCTTTTTAGCAGGTCATTCTTTTGATGACTTTTTCTTTTGCCTCACTTCAATATTTTTTCAAGATATCTCTATATTTAGAAGTAAGGCCACTGACATACAAGGTATAAAGTAATGTGTTATTGATACTCTTCAAATGAATGACATAAAAAGGAAAATATTGATTTTTAAGAAGTCTCATTTTTCTTATTTTACAGAAGACTGATGCAAGTTTATGTGACTATCAATATTATTTGAATTAATGCATATTCCTTACTATTGATTGTCTTAACAATGATTGTCATAACTGATTTATGGGCACTTACGCTTGTGAAATTTTTAAAAAGGCAAATATCAGATTTGTATATATAGATGGAATGACTTGAAGAAACAAGACTGCTAAACGTTAATGACAGTGTTTGACAGAATTTATATTATAATACAATATGTTCAACACTTTATTTTTAAAGTGCTAGTAAAAAAACTCGAAGATTTCTTGGAGCAATTTTACAGAAGGACAGATTCGGCTACTCTCATTCCTGTTATCTTATTCAACAAGTTGTACCTATGATTTCAATAGGTTTTATTGTAAATAAATAAAATAAAGAAAAAACACTAAACATATATCAAAAATCAATGAAAACATCTACATTGACTTCAGTGGGCTTTGGATAAGTCTCAAGCATCTTCAACCTGAACACAAACAGGGAAAAATTAGTTGGAAGGAGGGAACGCAAGACAATTTAGGGAAGATGACTGTGTGTAACAGAGGAATAAACCCATGTCAAAAGGAATGACAAAAAGAAAGTAATTGAGATAAGTATAAGGAATGTAAGACATATAGAAGACAAATTCTGTATTTCAGTGGAAATGCCTTGAATTACAGAGAAGAATCCTGGACAGCATAATACAGTGACTTAGAATCATAGAATCATAGAATCATAGAATCATTGAATCATAGAATGCTTTGGGATGGAAGGGACCTTTAGAGGTCATCTAGTTCCAATCCCCCTTCAGTGAGCAGAGACATCTTCAACTAGACCAGATTGCTCAAAGCCCCGTCCAACATGACCTTGAATATTTCCAGGGATGGGACACTTAACACCTCTCTGGGCAACCGGTTCCAGTGTTTCACCACCCTCGTTGTAAAAAATTTCTTCCTTATATGCAGTCTAAATCTACCCTCCCTTAGTTTGAAACCATTACTTCTTGTCCTGTCACAACAGGCCTTGCTAAAAAGATTTTCCCCATCTTTCCTATAGGCCCCCTTCAAGTACTGGAAAGATGCAATAAGGTCTCCCCACAGCCTTCTCTTCTCCAGGCTGAAAAGCTCCAACTCTCTCAGCCTTTCCTCATAGGAGAGGTGTTCCATCTCTGATAATTTTTGTGGCCCTTCTCTGGACCCACTCCAACAGCTCCATGTCCTTCTCGTGCTGAGGGCACCAGAGCTGGATGCAGAACTCCAGGTGGGGTCTCCTCAGAGCAGAACAGAGTGGCAGATTCACTTCCCTCGACCTGCTGGCCACACTTCTTTTGATGCAGCCCAGGAGACAGTTGGCTTTCTGGGCTGTGAGCTCACACTGTTGGCTCATGTCCAGCTTTTCATCCACCAATACCTCCAAGTCCTTCCTGGCAGGGCTGCTCTAAATCCCTTCATCCCCCAGCCTATACTGATACTGAGGGTGGCCCCAACCTCTGTGCAGGACCTTGCACTTGGCCTTGTTGAACCTCATGAGGCCCACTTCTCCAGCTTGTCCAGGTCCCTCTGGATGGCATTCCATCCTTCTGGGACTGCACCACTCAACTTGGTGTCTGCAAACTTGCTGAGGGTGCACTTGATCTTGCTGTCTACGTCACTGGTGAAAATATTAAACAACAGCAGTCCCAGTACGGACCCCTGAGGGACACCACTTGTCACTGGCATCCATTTGGACATTGAGCCATTGACCGCTACCCTCTGGCTGCGACCTTCCAAACAATTCCTTATCCAGCGAACTGTTGACACACCAAATCTGTATCTCTCCTATTTAGAGAGAAACATGTTGTGGGGGACCATGTCCAAGGCTTTACAGAAGTCCAGATAGATCACATCAGTTGCTTTTCCCTTGTCCACTATGTAGTCACTCCTTCATAGAAAACTACTAGGCTGATCAGGCAATACTTTCTCTTGATGAAGCCATGCTGGCTGTCTCAGATCACCCCCCTGTCCTCCAAGTGCCTTAGCATAACTTCCAGGAGGATCTGTTCCACGATTTTCCCAGGCACAGAGGTGAGGCTGACAGGTCTGTAGTTCCCAGGTTCCTCCTTTCTGCCCTTTTTAAAAATGGGCACAATGTTTCCCTTTTTCCAGTCACCAGGGACTGTACCTGACTGGTATGACTTTTCAAGTATGATGGAGAATGGCTTGGCAATGACATCAGCCAATTCCCTCAGGGCTCTGAGTGCATCTCGTCAGGTCCCGTAGACTTTTGTAAGTTTAGGTTCCTCAGGTGGCCATGAACCTGGTCTTCCCTTAAAGTGGGAGGGGCTTTACCCCTCTGGTCCCCATCTTGCAGTCCATCAACTGGGGAGGGCTGAGGAGAGAGGTTGCCAGTGAAGACTGATGCAAACAAGTTGTTGAACACCTTAGCCTTCTCCTCATCTGTGGATACTAGATTGCCATTCTTGTTCATCAGGGGGGTACCCTTTCTTTAGCCTTCCTTTTCTGGCTGACATACCTGTAGAAGCCTTTCTTGTTATTCTTTGCATCCCTTGCCAAATTCATCTCTAGCTGTCCTTGGCCCTCCCGACCCCATCTCTACACAACCGAGCAGTGTTCCTATGCTCTTCCTGAGATACCTTTCCCTGCCTCCACTGCCTGTGAAGTTCCCTCTTGCTCTTTAGTTTGACCAACAGGTCTTGACTCAGTCATGTTGGTCTCCTCACTTCCTTGACTGATTTCTTACACCTGGGCACTGAGAGCTCTTGTGTTCTGTGGAAAGCATCCTTAAAGATCTGCCAGCTCTGTTCTGCTCACCTGTCCTTGATGACTGTTTCCCAGGGTATCCTATTGACTAACTCCTTGAAGAGCTGGAATTTGGCTTTTCTAAAAATCAGGGTCCTGACTATACTCTCCTTTCCCATATCCCTCAGGACTGTGAACTCTACCAGTGCACGATCCCTGCAGCCCAGGCTGCCTCAGATCTTGATGTCGTTGATGAACTCACTTGCATTTGTGACCATTCACTCATAGTACACAAGTGTGCTAAGAGAGTGAAGAAAGCATCTGGGGAAACATCTAGCAGGTTTATGAATTTGTATTGCTGTGTGTATGTCTAAAGCACCAGTATAGGCTGAAGAAGTCGGACTGCAGCACCTCAGCTCTTGGACAAGTGCACTGGAGACAAAGGTGGAGATTCTTTTCATGTTAAGATCAGTATTTGTAGGGTCATTGCTAGTTTTCTAAGCCTAATCAAGTCACCCACACATAAGAAATGGGGAAAAACATCCAAAGGACAATATATCTAATTTTTAAATGGGTTTGCAAAATAGGTGAAGTGAAACATATTTATTTCTTTCCACTGACTGGAAAGACAAACCAGGATGAATACTTTAGCCTTAGGAGACCATTTCTTTCCACTGACTGGAAAGACAAACCAGGATGAATACTTTAGCCTTAGGAGACCATATGTTAAATATTTCCAATTAGGTTAAATGAATTCCGAGTATTTGGAGAGTGCTTATAAACACCCCAGTAAGCAAAACTGTCTGGATTCTGTTAGGACTCAAGGAAATTAAGGATGACTGGCGTCTAAGTTGGAAGCCAGCACAAGACCCTGCTCTATGTCCAGCAAGGCAGTTTCACCAGGATGGTTACCACGTATGCTTGACACAGGTGAACCATTTTCTCTTTCAGAAGAAATCCTGAATTAAGCAGAAGAAGATTTAAGGAATATTTTGTTCCATCTAAACCCCAACTGAAAAAATAGCATTTGAGCTTATCTTTAAGAATGCTGGCATTCCTTCTGACTTAACGGTATCACTTTTTGTTTAAAGAAAAGCATGAACTTACACATTCATGGTTTGTTTGGTTTGGTTTTTGTTTTATTTTGTTTTATTTTTTAAAGAGCCATACAAGACAGTTTGATCATAGGCAAGAGCACATAACTTTTTAACCACGAATCTTTAAAATGGTAATCCCTTACCTCAAAAACTGGAGGTGTAATTATCCTAAATTCACGTGCGACTTAACTGTAAAAATGTTTGTTCAAAATATTAACACATAAAATGCCCGGACTGCCTAGATGTCAAAAACATTTGGGGTTTTTTGTTTGCAACATCTCTATTAACTGGAAAATTTTTAACATATAATGACTTCATATTGAGAGCTCAACTGCTTCCCACTCTTATACAGTTCCAACAAAGCAACTGACATCTGATAATCCTTGAGGTGCTTTGAGTTTTGTCATGTTTTTATGTCTTGGATTTGGATTGGATAGATCAAAACAGATATACAATTATTTTTTATTCACAACTTATTTACTATGTAATTGCATAGTAAATGCAATGTAATTACAAGATAATCACATGCTTGTTTATCTCTGTTACAAAAGTAAGATATTCTGCAGCTATTACTGTTAGAATCATATGACAGTTGCACTACAAATGTTAAAATATTTATAATATAATTAAAAGAAAAGCAAGAAAAGTAGGTTTTATTTAGTAGACACACAAACTCCCAAAGACTGTCACCTTAGCTCTGGAACTTTCACAGCACTTCATGCTATGATTAAGAAAATTCTACCTCCCTTTATATATACAGCATAGTACATACAGTACTTCTCCCACACAAGGGAAAAATTAGTCTTTGCAGTGTATTCAAAGTCTACACCAGTAAGAATGTAATGATTTGCAATGATGTAGCGATTTGCAAAACATGTGTTTAGAAGATGGGCTTGAAAAATGGTGATGTGATTCAGATAAGCAGTTTGTTTCCCAGGAAACAGCTTTTCCCCTGTCTCTCATGTTTTTGTGGCTACATCTAGGCTAGGGAACCTAAGAAAGTTTCTTGTGTGGCATGATATTACATACACACTGGCTGCATCTTAAGTCTGTGTTAGGTGAGCCCTAGGTGTGTCTCACTTTTGAAATTGTTGTTGTGGTTGTTTGTCTTTTTGGTGTTTTTAACCAGCTTCCACAACGAATAAATTCTGAGGCATTGATCAGATGGTATCCATGGCCTACTCCAAAACCTACCCAGTCTCAACAGTGAGAGGAATGGCACACTGAGGACAAGAGTGAGTCTAGATCTAGTCCGAGCCCCTGATACCACTATGGCTTAACTTTCTGACTTTGATACTTTGCCCTTTTCACAGCACGAAGACAGCACGAAGACAAATCACAGGAAGATGGCTGTATCATGACACGCTGTACTTATTCACAGGTTAGAAGTATACAAAGCCTATTTATTTATCCATGTTATTGCTTTAGTAGGGTCCTAAATGGCTACAGTAATAGAAAACAGTCTCAAGGAGGAAAGGTATATGGATTCATGCACAGGAACAACTGTAACTTTTTTTAACCAGGGAAAAAAAAGTAAATCCATACACACTTTATAGGACAGGGAGACCTCAAGATTGTCTTGAATGATGACATTAATACTTTTCTATTGCTGCTGGCACTTTGATTAGGACACCATATCTATCCTGTTTGCCTTTTTTCACAGCTATATTTTGCTGATGGCTCTTAGTTATGCCTACAGTTCTGATACCATTCGAAAGACAGTTTTCATTGTACAAACACTCAGAAGAGATATTTTTGCTTTGGGCTGGAGTCCATAATTATTTTCAAGCCTGTGAACACATCACATTTTGCCAATCCAACTGAATCTTTCTCAGCCATCCTCTACCAAATAATGCATGACCTCCTCATTTCACAACATAAGGTTTTAACATATGTTGTTTACAGTTATATGTTACCTTCACCATTACAACACTCAGGGGAGTGAGGATTTTCCTTGTATATGTTTTAGAAACACTGAAGTTTTCTGCAATTTCACCTTCTTAAGTAGCCTCTGACAAACCTGCCATGAGATTACAGAAGCAGCGGACTCTGGATCAAGCTCAATTTTATATTGCTTTACTTTCACTTGCAAAGGAACTCATAATAACTTCTAAATTAAACAGCTGTAGAGATGTTAGGGTATTCTCTATGGACTCTGTGCTGTCGTCTGCAAGCTGATGATTCTGGAATTCTCAGGTATTGTCCCCATGAGGTGCTTTTTGCACTGACCTGTACATCTTTTCTGTGTATGCCCCAGTTTCTTTGCACTGTGTTTGTCCTTGAACCAACAATAATTGGCACTGTGAGACTGTGTTTCATAATAAGAATATACAGTCTGTAAGTGTTCCCTACACTGTCCTTCCTGCTCTTCTCCTACTGTATTTGTTGATAAACAGATTTTCTGATGCTGTTGTGACCCCTTGCCATCTTCAGTAGCAGTCCAAATTAAAATAGTAATAACTAGTATATATTTTATGGTGAAACCAGCCACAGCCGATAGCTGATTTGTGTTTTCATACTACTTGCTATGTGTCCATTTAGAAATGAGAATTATCCCTTAACTCATCATTGAAATCACCTACCTACTGGCAATGCATTTCTTTGATTCAGCCACTTATTAACATATGGGGTTTTTAGTTTTGTTTTCTTTGACCAGTCTGTAAACACTCTACAGTCACCTGTAACTTCTGGAGGAGGATAAATTTCTAGAATTTCTACAATTTCAGCATTTGTTTACTACTGTAGTTTTGTGAAGCAGCACCAGATATGCAACAATTTATAGGTTTAACCCCTACTGCACTCAATAAAAGTGCTACCTTTTTCTTGTCACTAATATCATTATTGACTATATACCATTATATTCTCTCAGTATAGGTGCTTTAGTCCTCTACCGAGATATCAAATAAAAATGTTTTCCCCAAGCAGACAGTTTAAGTTCCTTTTCCTTCTGTATTTGAGCTGCACTGCACCAGTGCTGCAGGATGTGGTTTTAGCTTTACTTTCTGTCTACAGATAATTTGTCTTTTACTGTATATGTGGGATAGGGTCTTGTGTTTGTCAGTAGTAATTGTGTCTTGCTGCTTGCTTGCAGCACAGAATGTCAAATAATCGTATGCATTACCTGTGTAGGAGTTTACAGAATATGCTGCTATCTCAGGATTGCAATTCCTACAGCGAGTATGACAAGCAGATAACTCCATGGCTCTTGAAACAAGGCCGGTGCTTTGAAAAGAAGATGTCATGACTACGTTCATTTTACTAAAGGAACTTTTGTTGTTGAAATGGGAATACCAAAGTTGTGTACCAGATGGTAGACATTAACAAATATCCATCACCCCAGTGTATCTACCTTACAGAAGAAAGCAGGCATTTTGTTTTGCCTTTATTATATACAACCTAACAGGTGTTTCATTTGTAATTAGGAACAATCCAGCCATTCTGAGGCTATAAGGATGAGCTAAAAGGATGAAGCTCAACAGCAAATTAAGTACCTACATTTTATGGATTCTACTATAAAGGAAGAGAGATATCACCTGGTGGTACATTCTGCATTTATTTTATAATACTGAGAGAATCTGTACGAAACCTCATGCTTACTCACTTGTCAACTTTTGTTTCTGAGTGGGAAGAGATGTTTGGTTTTAGACAAAAGTCTTTGAATTTTCAGTAACAATCTGGTGTTGTGGAAATGCTCTATCACAAAGCATGTGTTAGCCTGTCAGGTTTCTGAAAGAGGGGAGCCTGTGGATAATTTCTCTCACATTTAAACATTTAGTCCCCAATAGAAGAAAATCCATTCTTCACTTCTCACGAAGTCAGCTGGTTTAAGAGCAGCACTTAGCTGGAAAAGCAAGCGGTCCAAGTGGACACCACCACCAGCTAACTAGGCTATCAGTGTATGTATTACCATCAAAAGTATCTGGGTCTTTGTATTTAAACAAAGTAAGCTAAATATGGAGAGACATTTTTCCCACAGTCTCTGTAGAATATATGTGAGTCTAACTAGCACTAGCTGTATAGTATTTCACAAACTTGATTCACATAAAATACACAGAGAAGAGGTCAGAAAGAAAACCAACCTTCTTTCTCTCCTTGCTTTCTCCATTTCTACTTTTTCAGCTGAGTAGTCTAAGTCTTTATTTACCAAAACTCTTGTTCAACTCTTTTTATTTTATTTATGCATATGGTTTACACATGGTTTACATGTACATTTTCAAAATGGATGGTCAAAAGTGGTATTAATGACTTTTTTTTTTTTCATATTATTGAGTATATGGTTTATAACTTAAAGATATTGTGAAAAGGGAACTTTTTCAGGACTGTCAAAATGGTTTTTGTTCATGTTTGGGATACACCATGTAAACTTACGCCCTGGCCATCTAGGCACTGAGAAATGAATTTCAAAATAAGTAAGAGGAAAACACAAAACATTTTTGGTAGGTTAAAAGGAAGAAGACTAATTTTTAATGATGAGTTAGCCAGAGAGAAGAATTAGTACAGGAACTTCTCATATTTTTCTGGGGATCTGAGGATAACCTGGGTAAAGCAGTGATCTTTTTTGTGGAAAGGGGCTTCAACTATCTTTATCCATTACATGTCTAAGAAACAATTTCTTTACTTCATCTCTATAGATGTCAATCTGTATCTTGTTCAAGGATTAATACGCTAATAGATATTTTTACCTGAGGTACACAATAACCCCAGACCTCCTATTCTAAAATACAGTTACAACATTAACAGGCTTAGCCTTAGTCTCTAATACTATGGGAAAACAGCCATGGAAAACTTGAAATGAAAATAAAAGAAATTTTGCAAGTTAATTTGTTTTACTTGTAGCTGTTTTAGCCACCCAGGAAATCTCTTTCCGTATTAATTCCACGGGGTTTCTCTATTTTAGACCAGAATGCTATGCAAGTAGTTTTTGTGATCTCTTGTTGAGTGTCTATTCAAATATCCCTCCGAATACTTCAGTTAACAAGAAGACTGATATTATGGTTCAGCTCTCATTCAGTTTTATTCTTTTTGAGTCTGGTTGATGATAGAGGGTCCATAGCTAGCGCAAACAGCAGTGACCACCATGACTATTTCTCATTATTTCCTTTCTTGGACTTGCATAGTACAGTTGTTTTAAGTTTCTACTTAAAGTGCAGATAAACAAATCCTCAGTTTAACTGAGATCAGTTTTTCTTACAGAGTGCTTAAATATACCTTTCCTATCTTGTCATGTACATTTTTACATATCAGCACCTCTGTCATTTTTACGTGCTGTATCTGAGGTGCAATATATCCCTATTACTACAAGTCTTCTTGGCAAGTAGCCCAGAGTCTCTCTTTTATAGTTGTGACAACTCTCTTTCCTTCTTTCTAAGAAAAGACAGCTTCTCATTGTGTGAGCTCATTAAGTAAGTCTATTTTCATAAGAGTTAAAGATTGGTTTAGAGCCTTGTGAAGGTTAGCTATGAAAACTTTGAGCAAACTGCCTTAGATTTCTAATAACAAAATCCACTTCCTCCTTTGTAATGGAGCAACACAGGAGTTTCTTTTCTTTTCCCAAAGGAAAGACACTTCAAGACTGTTTTTTAAACTTCTTTTTGGTTTATCTGTATCTTCCTTTATAAAATTATCAGAAAAAGTCCATTCTCTCTTCTGAATAGTGATCGACTTCACCTAATTTCATTTTTCTGTAACTAAATAATAGGGTTGCTGTAGTATTTTTTACTCGACTCTATGAGTAAATCATTACAATACAATAGTGAAAGATCAGGCCAGCTTCTAAGGAGAGTCTGCACCCTGATTTACAGTAGAAAATATAATTTACTGAGTAAGTATTATTGGACAGAAAATATGGGGGTCTGTAATACTAACACATAAATTAAAGGTTCATTAACCTCAAGATCTCATATTTTAAACTATGTTTTCAGCTGTCCATAAATCCTTCTTTTTTGCATTTCCATATGTAAAACTGTGACAATAAAATAATGTCCTTTGTAACCTATAAGAGAGAAATTCAACACCTATGTTCACATTGGACCATTTATGTAATGACCATGCAGTGTGGACTGCTTATTAACAATGACTTTGTCTGAACTTTATTCCCATGAAAGTATTTCTTTCTGACCTTTGTATTTATTACATGTGGTCTTTGTTGCTCTCAATCTCGTGATTAATTATATTTCACAATAAAACAGTAATTAAACATTTGATTTACCTAAAATAATACCACAAAGAAAAGAAAAAATGTGATAAAAGATATATATAGTATATATTATATGTATAGGTATTTATGTGTGTGTATACATACATATATACATATGTATAGCTATGTATGTACATAGCTTTTATTCTTCTTCTTCAAGGCATATTCCTCATTACTGCAGTGAGAGCACACTATGTGTTGTTTCCCAAGTACAGACTAGAACAAAAATATTCTCTCAATCAGTACTTGATAGTAACCTAAGGTTAATGATAAAAGCACCTAAGGTTGATGATACAGATATGGGGATCTGGATTTCTTTTCAATGTCTTACAGAGCAGAATATGGGCATTCTCTAAAAATTAGTGTGGGCTGATCACCTAGAATGTCTCTGTAGTCATGGAGAGAAATGGGATTCTGCAAAGCACAAGTTTGCTTTTAAAACAGATAAAAATAATGGCTCTCCATTGAATGCAGAGGGAGCCTTCAGAGCACTGGGGCAACTGGTTGAAGCATCAGGGGCACAGGTGGTGTTTTCCTCAATCCCATCAGTAGCAGGGAAGAGCACTGAAAGGGGCAGGAAAACTCACCTGATTAACAGGTGGCTCAGGGACTGGTGCCATCAGTGGAATTTTGGTTTCTTTGATCATGGGGAGGTTTACATGGCACTGGGCCTGCTGGTGGCTGACAAAGTCCAGCTGTCTCAAAGGGCAAAAAGTATTCGTGCCCACGAGCTGGTGGGGCTCATTGAGAGGGCTTTAAACTAGGTTTGAAGGTGGAAGGGGACATCGCCCAGATCACTAGAGATGAGCCCAGGCATGGCATGCCAGTGTCAGGGGTGAGATCGACAGCACAGCTAAAGTGCATCTAGACCAATGCACGTAGCATGGGCAATAAACAGGAGGAGATGGAAACCATTGTACAGCAGGACAGCTACAACTTGGTCGCCGTCACAGAAATGTGGTGGGACAACTTGCATGACTGGTATGCTGTCATGGATGGCTACAGACTCTTTAGGAAAGACAGGCCAACAAGGCGAGGTGGTGGAGTTGCTCTATATGTGAGGGAGCAACTGGAATGCACTGAGCTCTGCCTGGGGGTGGATGAAGAAGGAGTTGAGAGCTTATGTGTTAAAATCAAGGGACAGCCTCATATGGGTGACGTTATTGTGGGTGTGCACTACAGGCCACCTGACCAGGAGAAGGAAGTTGAAGAGGCTTTCTACAAGCAGCTGAAAGTAGCCTCACAGGCCCTGGTACTTGTGGGGGACTTCAAGTACCCTGACATAAGCTGGGAAGACAGTACAGCCAGGCACATGCAGTCCAGGAGGTTCCTGCAGAGCACTGATGATAACTTTCTCATGCAAGTGGTGGAGTAACCAACAAGGAGAGGCACTCTGCTGGACTTTGTACTAAAGAACAAAGAGGGACTGTTGAGGAAGTGAAGACTGGAGGTAGGCTCGGATGCAGTGACCATGAAATAGTGGAGTTCAGGATCCTGCATTTAGGAAGCAGGGTGATAAGTAGGATCAAAATCTTGGACTTCAAGAGAGCTAACTTTGGCCTCTTCAAGGAACTACTTGCAGGAATCCTGTGCGTCAGGGCTCTAGAAGGTAGGGGGGTCCAAGAGTGCTCGTCACTGTTTAAAAATCATTTCCTCCATGCTCAGGAGCGGTGCATCCCCCTGAGAAAGAAATCTAGAAAAGAAGGCAGGAGACCCACTGTCCTGGGTTCGGCCAGGACAGTGTTAATTTTTACCAGAATCCAGGAAAGGGACATAGCTGGGTGGGCTAACCCAACCTGGCCAAACAGAACATGGTATTCCATATCATGTGCCGTCATGCTGGGTTCCGGTGAGGGGGAGTTGGGTGGCGAGAACTCACTCGTGGTTCAGGAGTGGGCGGCAGCGGTCCGGGAGAGCGGCTCTCTGGGTTGTGCGGTTTGTGTTGTGTTTTCTCCTCATATGTATTGTTGTTGTTACTGCTCCCTTTGTTTGCAGTTCTGTTAAACTGCCCTTGTCCCGACCCACCAGTTTTTTGTCTCTTTCTTCTGCACCCCGGAGGGGGGAGGGGCAGTCTCATGGCGTTTTTCTTGCCGGCTGCAGCCAAACCGCAACACCCACATGGATGAGGAAGGAGCTTTTAGCGGAACTCAGATGGAAGAGAAAAGTCCATGGAATGTGGAAAGAGCGACAGGCCACTTGGGAATAGTACAGTAATGTTGTCAAAGCATGCAGGGATGCAATGAGGGAGGCTAAGGTCCACCTGGAATTGAAGCTGGCAAGCTATGTCAAAGAAAACAAGAAGGGTTTCTTCAAGAATATCAGCAGCAAAAAAAAGACAGGGAAAACGTGGGGCAGATGCTGAGTGAGGCGGGTGTCCTGGTGACGGAGAATGCAGAGAAGGCAGAGCTACTGAATACTTTCTTTGCTTCAGTCTTCAATGCTAAGGCAGGCCCTCAGGAATCCCAGGCCCTGGAAGCAAGAGAGGAAGCCTACAGAAAGGATGACCTTCCCTTGCTCGAGGAGAACTGTGTGAGAGATCGCTTAAGCAATTTGGATGCCCACAAATCCATGGGTCCCGATGGAATGCACCCATGAGTGCTGAGGGAGCTGGCGGATGTCATTGCTGAGCCACTCTCCATCATCTTTGAAATGATGAGAGGTGCCCAAGGACTGGAGGAAAGCCAAAGTCACTCCAGTCTTCAAAAAGGGCAAGAAGGAGGACCCAGGGAACTACAGGTTGGCCAGCCTCACCTCCATCCTGGGAAAGATGACGGAGCAGCTCATTCTAGAGGTCATCATCAAGCAAATGGAAGAAAAGAAGATTATCAGGAGTAGTTAGCATGGATTCACCAAGGGGAAATCATGTCTGAGCAATCTGATAGCTTTCTACGACGGCATGACTGGCTGGGTAGATGAGGGGAGAGCTCTGGATGTTGTCTACCTCGACTTCAGCAAGGCTTTTGACACTGTCTCCAATAACATCCTCCTAGGGAAGCGGAGGAAGTGTGGGCTGGATGAGTGGTCGGTGAGGTGCATTGAGATCTGGCTGAATGTCAGAGCTCAGAGGGTTGTCGTCAGTGGCACTGGGTCTAGTTGGAGGCCTGTAACTAGTGGTGTTCCTCAGGGGTCAGTACTTGGCCCAGTCTTAGTCAACTTCTTCATCAATGACCTGGATGAAGAGTTAGAGTGTACCCTCAGTAAGTTTGCTGATGACGTGAAACTGGGAGGAGTAGTGGATACACCAGAAGGCTGTGCTGCCATTCATCAATGACCTGTACAGGCTGGAAGGCTGGGCAGAGAGGAACCTGTTGAAGTTCAACAAAGGCGAGTGCAGGTTCCTGCACCTGGGGAGCAATAACCTCATGCACCGGTACAGGCTTGGGGCAGACCTGCTGGAGAACAACTCTGTGGAGAGGGACCTGGGTGTCCTGGTGGACGACAGGTTAACCATGAGCCAGCAGTGTGCCCTGGCTGCCAAGAAGGCCAATGGGATCCTGGGGTGCATTAAGAGAAGTGTGTCCAGCAGGTCGAGGGATGTTCTCCTCCCCCTGTACTCTGCCCTAGTGAGGCCTCATCTGGAGTACTCTGTCCAGTTCTGGGCTCCACAGTTCAAGAAAGATGAGGAACTACTGGAGAGAGTCCAGCGGAAGGCTATGAAGATGGTGAGGGGACTGGAGCACCTGTTGTATGAGGAAAGGCTGAGGGAGCTGGGCTTGTTTAGCCTGAAGAAGAGAAGGCTGAGAGGGGATCTTATAAATGCTTATAAATGTCTGAAGGGTGGGTGTCAGGAGGATGGGGCCAAGCTCTTTTCAGTAGTGCCCAGCGACAGGAGAAGGGGCAATGGGCACAAACTGAAGCACAGGAAGTTCCGTCTGAACATGAGGAAGAACTTCTTCCCTCTGAGAATGATGGAGCACTGGACAGGCTGCCCAGGGAGGATGTGGAGTCTCCTTCTCCGGAGATATTCAAGACCCTCCTGGACAAGGTCCTGTGCAGCCTGCTGTAGGTGACCCTGCTTCGGCAGGGTGGTTGGACTAGATGACCCACAGAGGTCCCTTCCAACCCCTACCATTCTGTGATTC
>Ga0065711_1039998_pt1 | contig 17325 bp, 12 predicted proteins | sample Hoacrofraction12_FD_59098 | JGI IMG/M metagenome (GOLD analysis project Ga0065711, IMG submission 59098) | Hoatzin crop microbial communities from Cojedes, Venezuela - Epithelial fraction 12 v2 (version 2) | ecosystem: Host-associated > Birds > Digestive system > Esophagus > Crop | place... | reverse complement strand
GGAGCGGAGCGGGGCCGGGGACGGGGGGAACCGGGCCGGGCCAGGCCGTGGCCGCTCCGGGATGGCGGTGGACGCGCGGCGCCTGGAGGCGCTGAGCCTGCAGGAGCTGAGCGCGCTGCTGGACGACGAGGAGCAGCTCCAGGACATGGCCCGCGAGATGGAAGAGGTGAGGGTGGGGGGCGACCGCGCAGCGCCGGGCCGCGGCCTCCCCTCGGGCCGCCGCCCCCCTCACGGCCCCGGGACTCGCTGTCCCGCCGCCTCCATTGCCGCTTGCTAATTGGGGGGAGGGGGGGGTTGTGTTAATGACCACCAGCCCCTCCGCAGGTGACTCCCTCCTCCCGGCCGCGGCTCCGCCGTGGAGTGACCGGTAGCTGAGGAGCCCGAGTGCTGAGGGAAGCGCTGCCTGCCCCTCTCCCCCCCACCCCCTCCCGGTCTTTTGTTCGCTGGTCCCGGTGAGGGGGGGGTGGGGGGGGTCTGTGCCCGAGCGCTGGGTGCCGGGGGAGGGGGCTGAGGGGCTGAAAACTCTCGGTTGGTGCGGAATGGGGAGGCGCTGGGGGAGCGGCGGTGGGGTCGGCTGCTCCGTTAATGCAGCCCTTGTTCGGTGCCTTGGCCACCAGCAAGGGGTTTGCCGGGGTGAAGCCGGTCCCGTTTGTGGTCTCGATCTCGGCGCAGCTTGGATTCAGAACGGTAAGAAAGGGATTTCTGTGTGCCCGAGCTGGCGTGCTGGGCGCGGTGGAGGCTGTCGGGCTTCCCGGCGCTCGGTTTGCCTGGCCGGAGTGGCTTTGTCCGTGTATCAGGCTCCGAGCCGTGCCTTTGGATCTGTGCTGCTTAAAACAACGCAGAAGCCTGTTTTCTTCCTGCTGCTGTGGTTGTCTTTTACTCGTTTTTCTATCTGCCAGTGGACGCTGTGTGTTACAGTTCTGATATGAGGGCGTTCCAGGTTGGTTTGGCCACAGATGCTCCTAAAAGGCTCTGTGTAGTCAGCAACAAATCAGATTAAACCATTTATATGAAAATTGTAAAAGAAAGAAATGTGCTGTACTTCCCTGGGTCTTTTAGTTACTGGTTTTCGGTTTGGTTTTTTTTTTTAATTGGAGGACAAAAGCCCCAGGACAAAAGAAAAAGTGGCACTATATCCTTGAGAAAGAAGCTTAGCTGATTAAATAAAATCGATTATAATTGCTTTCCCTCAAACTAAGATTCCTGCCAATTCGGTGCTTGCAAGGTAGTTGTTCTGGATCACCTCAAAACAAATTGTCAAAGAATTACGGATGAAGAAGCCCACTGAAGGCCGAGGTAATAAGGTGTCCCAGGGAATTTACTTGTGCGTTATGCAACAATTTGTATTTTGAACTTTGTGTAAATAGATTTGCGAAAGGGGGGCAGGCATCATAGCTTTTCGTATGAGCTTGTATTTTGAGAATTTAAGCTGCTGAAGAAACAGATACTGCTGCGATAAGTAAAACATGCAGAGATCTTAGAGGCATCGTGGTTTACCGAGGGGCAGGAGTACCCTGTTATATCAGGACTAAATATTGAAGGAAAGTGAACAGATTATAAGGGGCTTAACTTTGTAAAGACATAAATGGGTGCAGTATTGCTGCTTTCAGTGTGACCTCTGACAAGGTACATCAGTAGGCGGCCTGGCTCAGTGGGCTGTGCTTTTTTTATTACTTATTTGTCAGTACACACTTAAGACTGTAGGTCAGAACTGACAGAAAACCTCATGACCGTAGCAGAAAAGATCCTCTCTCACTGCAGAACTAGACCAAATTCTCAATTTGACCCTCTGGTTTTCCTCTTTTGTTGGCAGCAAAAGGCTCTTAAATTGTAGAGTAAAGTTCTCCAGGCCTGAGGGAATATTTTGTGGTGTTTGGAAAGTGTGGCTGGGTTTGAAGGTATCCAGGCTGTGTGGAAATACAGCTACGCGACTGTCGTGTATAATCCTCTTTTATGGCACACGGAGGCTTTTACGAGAGTCTGTTCATCTAGAAACACATTTACCCACCTTGGGAGGAATTGGCCGTGCTCAAATATTTCTTCCTCGTTCTGGTTTTGCCTCCACTGGATTGTTTGCTGCTTGGGTTTGTGCTACTGGGTCCTGATTTTTCAGTGTGCAGTATGTGGCAGGAAGAGGGAGAGAGGGAAATCCTGAACATTAAGGAGGAACCATGGTGACTTCACTGCTACTGGTGTAGATGTTTGGTTGTCAGTCCTTACATATCTAGGTTGTAGGGTTATTCCAGAGTCCTTAGATTCGTAATTTTGTTGTGGCATGCCAATTAAATCAGGATTCCTGAGTCATTTCTCTGAGGTCACTGGTATTTTCAGTGGCAAAGTTGGCTTAAAGCTGATTATTCCGTAATTGAAAAAACCTTTGTTCTCCTTGTTGCAAGGGAAACCCAGCTCAACACCCAGTGTTTTGTTCACCAAGAGGAGGATTTGGAAAACCACTTGGCTTTCTTGCTAATAGCTAAAAATAGGCGCCTCCCAGCCTTGAAGTGAGTGTATTCCTGTGCAGCATTGGAGCAGGATTTGTATGTCGTTGTGGGGGTGTGTGTATATATCCATGTATATCTATATGTCTGTGTGCGCGTGCTCACACGCACATTCGTGTTTCGCTGGGGTAATGTGCATGCACAGTGTCCTTCACGCTGTACCCCCAGCTATGTAAAAATGGGGCATCAAAGAGCGAAGTTGCTTTTTCTGTCTCGAAGGTTGTTTTTGAAGCCCCTGGGCTTCTAGCGCTTAAACAACGAACATCTTGTGTGATAGAAAGAGGAAGGAAGCCAATTGTGTGGTACTCCTAGCCTTTTAAAATTGAGGAGGGTTTTTTTTTTTTAATAATCCTTTGAGGTTAATCTCTGTAGTGCATCTACAGTATTCATCTTCATTAAATAAAAGTACATTGTTTATAAGAGTCAATCTCCGCATGGTAACTCTGAACAGCGTAGATGAGAGAATTTGTGACCTGACACTGGTGGTAACTCAAAGAATTTCTCCTGGGAAAAGGAGTTTTTTCTACTGGAACATCACTTTAGTAACAGTGCAACATTGTGTTACTGACCGCTGAGGTTCTACTGCCAAAAATTATTTGCTCTTGAAGACCTTAATTATATGAAATCAAAAAGTCAGAAATGTATTGCCTTCCTCTCATTCCAGGATTTCAGAGTACACTGGCAAGCATAGAAGGGGTTTTCGAGCGTAGTCCTTTTCTCAAAAGCTGATTGAAAAGATCGGGCGGTGCAGAAAGTCCAAGTTAAAACTATGTGAATGTGTGCCCAGATTTCTTGGATTCTAACTCCTGTCCTACAACCACATTGTGTAAGTGGTTATGTTCATCTTTGCCAAACATGAAATTTAGTTACAAAGTTAGGAATTAGACTTGGTGACAACTATAGATTTTTCTCTTCCAGCTAAGCAACAGATGAGTAATCTGTCTGTGTCTGATGAGTGCAAATTGCAGTTCTGGGTGCTTCTTTCCTCTGGAATAAACGTTTAGGAATCGCAGCTTACCTTTTAACCTTTATTTTGTCATTTTTAAAGCTAGTGCTTACATAATCAGAAGACCTAAATTTAGCAAATCTAGTTACTTTGGACTCTGTATTAATATTTATTACCAAACAGGTGTTGTTAGAGGGTGTATTATCAGTCACCAGTATTTAATGAAAAGCGCTCTTAAATAGTCTGCTGTAAAAGAAGTCTCTATTCTCCTACTCTGCACCTGTCGGCTCCTGTTTCAGCGGTTAGTCTGAGACTATGAGCGTGCATCGTTGTGCTTCTGCAGTGTGACTGCATATTTTGTTCCAAATTTACAAGTATGCGTAAGTGAGGGAGAGAATGTGGGAATGATAAAGGCTAGAAGCAAGACCAGAGAAACCTAAAACGAATGTGGATATATGCTATGTATAAAGCAATTAAAATGGTGCCACATAAAACTTCTTTTTATTTATAGCTCCTTAAGAGACTTTTTCTTGAGAGTACCGAGAGACTACTTGCCGTGGTGCTTGCCAAGGCAAGCTTGTAATTATAGCAGCACTCGATGGACTTCGTGGGTAGCTGGGATTTCAGCCGCTCAGGCTGCATCTTGGGAGGCATCTGCTCTGGAATTGTTCTTCTGGGCACGTGCTTTCGGATGAACCGGAGTGACGCCGCTCAGAGACATTTTGCACAAATAATGCTGCAGATCATTATTTTGGAGTAAATGATAAATAGTGAAAATGTTGCTAAGCTAGTACTAGCTTCTGTTTTAATTTTATCCAACATTTTTCTTCTTTTTTTAAAAGTGGGAGGAAACGAAGCTGCGGTTGATGAAAGTAGCAGAATGTCAGTTCCCAAAGCAGTTGCTGCTGCCGGTTCTTGGAAGTGCGTATTAAATAAACTCTTGAGTAAAATTATTCAAATGATTTCTGTTAAAGAAACTCACCATTTTAAGCATCTTAACATTTTGAAGCGCTGCATAAATCATTATTTTTGTCTGTAATAACCTCTGTGTGTCCATGGCTTCATTTTCTTGCAGCACGCACGTTTTGGTCTGAGTAGTGTACTCAGTGGTAGAGCAATCCTTCTGCCATCAAAATCCTTTTACAAGCAGCTCAGTATTGTTGCCCCATTTGTCCCAGTCAGAATTCGTAGGGAGAGCTTAGCAGTTTAAAACAAACAAACAAAAGAGTATATGTTCTCTTTAATATTGTTCTATCTCATTATGTCTCGTGATTCTGACTGGTGTTTCTCGTCTGTTTTCAGATGAATATTTCTTGCCTGTTGAAGTGCTCGTGACCTCCGTAGTCTTGGTAGCAATTCTGAGGGAGTCGCATACTATATGCTTATTTTTCTTAATAACGTTTTTTCATTGCGCTGCCAGTAGGCAGGTGAACATCTGGCACAGTAGCAGTTCCCTGCTAATACATCACATCTGACAACAAAATAACCTCTCTTGGATTTATTCCTTGCTTGGCTATTGTCTTGGGCTTGTGGAAAGCTGTGAACGGATGCTGAAAGCTTGCTTTGTGTTGCGTTGATAATCTTAATAGACTGGTCATGCTGCGCTGTATCTTTGACCCTTGGAGGATTTTGCAACTGTTTGTTTTTGTTTTAAATTAGTCAACGTTTTTTGGAAGTGTTCTGTAGGGCTTTTTAGGCTAACTTCACAGTGTTTGCTTTTCTGATTCCTTGAATTAGCTTCTAAATGCACTGGAACAGTTGCAGAAAAGTTTATTATGCGGACCTTAACGTCAGTGCCAGAGATTATTCCGTTTTGTAAAATTGTGACTGTATTCAAGGGGCCTTGCTTTGTGCTTTATATCTGTTCTGGTTGTTGTGAAATAGAATTCCCTCATTCCAGCAACTTCAAATTTTTTCAGTGGTGTGAGGTGTTTAAATGTCCCGAACAGGTGAATGGGTCTTCACCAGCTCCTCCTTACATTTACCTTGTGTTTGAGGAACTGGTGCTTCTCATGATGTTGAGTAAGACTCGGTTTGAGTTTCTCATCTCTTCAGGTGTCCATTTTTTGAAGAAATTTGACACAGACTAATGCTGGAAGTGAAGACTTCAAGAGTGACACCTTGAATTGATCATTAAATGTCAATCATGTTTTTTGTTCAACTTCTGTAGAAAAAATGTGCCCTTCTTAGAAGTGGTATAAAATGGAAAAAGTTGAGTCATTAAGTCTTGTAACTTAAAGTGCAATTACGAATACCTTAACGTTTTTCAGTTTTAAAAGAAGTATTTTTAAGACTTTTGCTTAAGTTTAGAATAGTCCATAACTGCTAGATATCAGATGCTAAGGACAGGGAAGGATGTCACTCTGCGTTAGATGTAGATACTTCATAATACTGATTTATTTTTTTTTCTTGTTTTTACACGTCAGGTAAATCATGTCATGCTGATATTTGTTCATCTTTACACATCTGAAATAATTTAAAAGTAAAGTCACTCAGAAAATCATTGCAGAAAGTTAGGTATTTGCTTCCTCCTTCCCCTCCGTAGTCCTGTTGAAAGACTTTATGATCCGTGAGGCAGGAGACTTATGTGAAAGTAGCGTTTAAAAACACTGCAAAGGCCTCGTCTGACTTGAGGAAGCTTTTTCTGGTATTGTGGCTGTTTACCTGGAGTTCCTGCTTCTCCCCTTTACTATATACAATTTCAGTAAAAGGTTCCTTTTCCTGGGATTTGTGCTCTTGAAAGGTTTATAGGTTTGTGTCCGCTGGCCTTTTTTCTCTCTAGAGGAAACATTGATGTTCTTCGTCCTGAAGAAAGATCAAAGTTCACTCAGAAAACTGGTCTTCCCAGACTGACTGCGCAACTGCTTTGAAATGAGAAGATCAGCCTCATGAGCAGTGAAAATACAATCACCAGATCAAATTGAACTCTCTTGAAGGAAGTAGTTTGCTCATTAAAATGGTGAAAGAGGAGAGGCAGCATCAGAAACCGTGAATCTTTTTGCACGCAATCTGCTTTGGCTGGCAGTTCGGAAGACAGCTAGTTAGCAGAGCTTGTGGTGATGGCAGGTGATTTGCTAAGAAGCTGGATGCCAGTAATTAAGCTGTTAAATTGTGTGTATTATAGTTCCCTTCATAACTGTTAGAAAAAAATGTCAAATAGAGGGACTTAGGCTTCCTGAAAGCAACAGTCTTAACAGCATTGGATCATATGGAAAGAAACAAATGGAAGCAACCAGTTTAACTTAAATTATTTTGCATTGGATTCAAAAGTGAGAAGAGAAGGTTTTCTTTTTATTCAGATTTGAGTTGAACGCAAGGATAGGGCTGGAAGCTTGTTTAGGCTTGATGTGAGAATCTCGAGAAGACAAAATAGCATCGCAAGGACAGTTTCTCTGATTTTCACAATTTGCAATAGAATTTTATTTTGATTGGTGTAGACTTTAGGACTCAGCATTATTCCTGACATGATTTTTTTTTTATAGTGATTTAGCAAGATCAGGGTGTAAGAGAGTAGAAATTTGGTATTTGAAGAGTAGTATGTGGGGCCAAAGATATGTTTAAGTAACATTGAACCAATTTTGAATTTAGGAGATTAAAGCAGTGTATAAATATTTCAAAAGGAAGTAATTGCTTTTGAAGACACTGTTGCTACATGTGGAGAAGATTTTCACCCAGTGCACCTAGTCATGTGCTCAGACTGCCAAAAACACCTGAATTCCGATCCTGCTCCTTTCTTGGGCTTTAAATAGCTGATTTGGGTTTCCTCTGTTCCTGTTTCTGAGGTGTGGCTCTCCTATATCCACCCGTGAGTGTGAAAGGAAGAAAGCACGGTACTCCTCGTTTGCACTGAATTCAGTGCGACTGTCCGTAAATAAGATCTGTTACAGCTACACAGGGACGATGTGGGCTGGAAGGGGCAGATTAATGTAGTAGGTCTCAAAAAACGTACCAGAGGTTTGGTTGATTTTCAAGGCAGCTTAACAGAATCAGTCTGGTGTGCCATGGGAAAACTATCCCACTTGTGGGTTCAGACTGAAAATCTGAAATTGGATCCCTTCCTCTGCCCCCCCCCTTTTTGATGTCTGAATATTTTAATGACTCTGATGTGACATCCAGGACAGACTTCCCCAAACGCTCAGATTTCCCAAAGCTCATGAGGCTGGCTTGATAAAATTACGTGTGTGTGTGTGTGAGCAATCTCAGCATTTTGCCAAGTCTTGGTTTTCTGAGAATTGTTGTTTGTTCTTTAGGAACAATGTCTTTGGGCTAGGAGCTGTTAAGCAGAAGGATTAAACTGAAGAACAGGCTTTTGGCATTGATCCAGGATTGATTTAACATAGTTGGGGAAGAATATTCTGAAGAAAGAACCGTAATGATGCAGTCCTTGATTTTTGCATTTTAATAGGAGAAGAGATGATGTTCTTCTGTAACCGCATTGCATCTCACTGGTGGGATTCAAAGATTTTTTTTTAGAAGCAACTGTTGCTTTATCCGTCAATATTCAACACGGGGGAATGGTAAGGTGGTGTGCAAGGTGGAGATGAATAACCATCAACATCAAATAATGAGTAAAAGTTCATACAAAGCACCTTCAGGTAGCAGGGCGTGAACGTAAAAATCAGATCTCACAAAGCTGTGACAGCCAGCAGGTTGGACCTCACATCGGTTTGTGATACAAATCAGAAGAAACTGGGGTGACATAAACTGCACTCCTCTGCCACGTAGCAGAAATGTCGAAGTGACTGCCCAGAGACTGGTTTGTACGTGGGAACCACTGCTGTGCCACCGAAACCTGCCTCTTGCACAGTTCAGCGCAGCAGGAACCCAGTTCCTGTTCTAGTTGGATAAAAGCCATTCTGCCTGCAGCAGTGTTCATGGGCACCTCTGCCCTGCTCAGAGGAGAGGCGGATTCTTAGGAGACCATGCCCACAACACAAACTCTTCAAGTAATTATCATTTCCAGCTTGGAGAAGAAATCTCCTTAATGAGCTCTCTGCTGCACGTGGAGAAAAATGTGTAGGAAAGTGACTTCAGATCAGTACTAATTCCTGCTCCGGAAGCGATTCATTCACAGATGCTCATAGCTGAAAGGAAAGAAAGATCCTTATTCTCAGGGCAATTCCTCCAAAGGTCTTTTCTCCATGAGCTTCAACATTCGGTTGTCATTCTAGATGGTTTCAACAAGTTGTTTGCAGCATAGACCGCCTTATTCCTTCTAGATGACACGCTAGTAAAATGGTATATTGATAGAGCAGTGAAAATACATTTTGTGAGAAAGGATTTTGTGTGGCAGAAATAAGAGATCCTGGGAAAAGAGCGCAATAGCTGAAGCTGACCGTAGCCACCAACACAGTAGACATTCCCAGTGTTCATAAAAAGACCATAAGTTTTGTTATTAGTTGCAGGTCCAATACCATAGTACTAATTTTCACAGAGAGCTTACTTTTGTGGTGTATTTAGAAGTTTTGAGATTCTCATATTGTCTGAATAACCGTTAGTCTTGCTTAATATTTTCGCTGTCATTTCACACACTATTTTTTTTTCAGGCCCAAAATGTTCAACACAGCAAGGACATGACTCTCGCCAGCAACCGCAGTCTGGCAGAAGGCAATCTTTTGTACCAGCCAAAGTTGGAGTCTTTGAAATCAAATTTGACCGAAAAATACCGAGAGCTGCAAGTTCTTTTTGAAGCGTACCAAATAAAGAAAACAAAACTAGGTAACATTTTCTGTTGACGATTACGATGTGCTGTTTTGTAAATCTGTTGCATGTTTTTTGTTTGGTTTTTGGTGTCTCATTTTTAGCTGTGTGAATTAGGATACAAAATGAAATGTCATTCTTGTGTAGTTCTGAAATAGATCATGCTTCGAATGATTTACGAAGTATCTGTTACTGGGTGTAGCTGTGGATTCTTTCTGTTACTGTGTGGTTACATACCTGTTGTTGACCTGCTCTTCTCTAAATGATCAAATCCGTTTATCTTGCTAAAAAGCAAAACACTATTTGAATTTTCAGTGATTAATCATAAATCAAATGGAATATTGCATTTAACTTTCTCATTTCATACTGAATTATGCAGTATTATGCGTCTGATACTGCACTTCCTGAAGTTCTTTGTCTTTCAATATTATTGAATTGTAATTAAATTTCGGCTTTTTGCCTTCTGACAATATTCCTAAACTACTTAATATATTTTCTTACTGTAGATCATCCTGTCTAGAAGAATGGAGTATGCTAGTTGTACATAGGTGCCTGAGAAATGTTTACGCTTGCTGAGGCTGTGTAGCTTCAGTTAGAAGTCACTTAGAGCCCGCTGTCCTTTACTCTTTGTGCCGTTACAGACAGACAGTCCAGTAATGCTTCACTGGAGACACTGCTGGCGCTGCTTCAGACCGAGGGAGCTAAGATTGAGGAAGACACAGAGGTAATGACACTACACTGCAATTCTGCTGCTTCCACCCATTACCGAAGACTTCCAGTGTACACAGCTGCAGTGTAGCATTGAACGTGTGACAGACCAAAGGGTTGGTTTGAAGGATAGGGGCTGGTCTTTGCCGTGAATGTCAATAAACAGTCATTTGGTTTCAGCAAGATTGTTTTATCTGAGTAATTTTTACTCTTAATGTCTTTGAAGTTTGAGAGAGAAGATGCTCCTTTTCGGAAAAGAAAGCCAAGCTGTTCTAGTTCCTGGGCATTGCCTTCAAACTCGTAGCGAATAAATGTGGAATATTTTTTTTAGTGGTGTTTGCCTGGTAGATGTATTAATCCATTACAGAGGTCAGTTAGTAACCTAATGAAAAACTGTGCCAGCACTGTTTTTTCTCCAGCATTTCCAGTGAAATATTCCATTATGATTCCAACATATCTGTCTAGGTGGCAGAAGTCACCACTCGCTGCGATACAAGTGCTTGAAGAGTGGTCTGTTTTCAGAATAATGGAAGTGTTTGGGTTTGTTTGCTGATTTGCCTGTAGGAAGTTCTCTGTAACTACATAGCGTGTTAGCGCTGGGGGAAGAAAAATCTGCTTATTGGCCCTGAGTTGTGATCACAAAAAGACATTTCCTGGGACAAGCTGAATTTTGTGGTTATGTGTATGGTCTTCTCTCTTAATTAGTAAACATTATTTACCCAAAGCCACAAGTAAGCGTGAGTATCAAACCTGGCTTAGCAATAATCTGCCTCTCTACTGAGGCTTGCAGAGTTCTTAGTATTTCCATTGGCACTGCAAGCAGTGCGGAGCTGTAATTCAGCTTAGCTGGCAATCTGGAAAGCTGTTGGACTTGATTTGTTCCCATCTCTAATGATCAGAGGAATGCGCAGAGCTAGATTCAGATGTTCTTACTGCTGTTACTTCAGTGTAAATTTAAGCAAAAAATATATTTAACTCACAGTGCTTCTGAGTAATAACTTACTGAAAATTCTGCTCAGAATTCTTAGCATGCCAGTCATCTGCCATATGCAAGCTGGAAAATCACAGGCAAAATTGTGCTATTTTTAGGATATAAGCCATGTAGATTCTCTTGCAGCATGCCATTTTCTAAGAGATTGTTCCATATTTGACAGAACATGGCAGAAAAGTTTCTTGACGGTGAAATACCACTGGATTCCTTCATTGATGAGTACCAGAGCAAGCGTAAACTGGCTCACCTGCGACGTGTGAAAATTGAGAAGCTGCAAGAAATGGTGCTGAAGGGACAGAGACTTCCGCAGGCTCAGCCGCAGGCTCAGCCGAGAGCGCCCGAGACAACGCCAGCACCTCAAGATTCCTACACTTCGGATGCAAGCACTCCTCCTTCGGTTGTGCCCCGACGAATACCACCCCCTCCACCTCCTTCAGTCCCGGCAGGACGCTTTCCTACTCCGTTTACTGCAGCCATGACTTCAGGACCAGCTCTTTCTTATCCAGGTGCTCCGTATCCTCCTCTCCCGCCTCGACCAGGAGTTCAGTCTGGAAGTCAAATGCCACAGCCAGGATACCCATCTCCGTTTGTACCACAGTATCCTCCAGCTCTTCCCCAAAGACCACCTCGCCTTCCGCCACATCCTGGCTTTATCCTCCAGTGAATATTTTGGTGCGCCTAACTTATGTATTGGTGCTTATATTTCCTTTTTCTCCCCGTCACAGACTTAATGTAGGCAATGGAAAGCCTCTGTTTTTTGCACAATGGAGTACAAATTTCGAGCTGTGGCACAGAGGTTTGCAATTGCGTGTGGTAAATGTGATTATTTTTGTTTTTGAGTATCAGTGACAACGAGGTTTTTCTAGGAAGGTGATAAAGGTCTAGATTTTGTAAATCCATCAACTTGTGAAACAAAGTACAGTGGATTTCCTGCCATTACAAATCAGATCGTGCTCTGAATTCTTTAGTGATGGTAAATCAGCATCGTCTTCTGTTCTGATGTACTCCCATCGCAGCTGGGTGTATGCGTGGCAAACTGGGAGCTATTTGTCTCTCTAAAGAATTCTCTATCGGTGCCAGTGTTTGGATAGCAACAACCCTATCTGAATACCGGGCAGAGAGTTGCGATGGACCGCTGCAGCGTGCTTTGCAGTGTGCCCAGACAGCGGCCTTCTTGGCCAGGTGCACAACACTTTCAGAGCTCACTGAACTGAAACTCTTGTCAGAAAATGTTCTATAGTTTTTACACGGTAAAAGTTACAAGAGTTTCATTTCTACATTTCGGTTGTTACCTTAGACGTTTCGTAATAAAAGTACACACTCCTCCCACTCCTCAGTAGCTTGATATTCTGAAAGTCCTGGTCTCTTGAAATTAAACTAAACTGTTTGTAGAGCCAGTTTAGGGTTTTATAGAAATTTTACCAGGTGTTTTTATTTCCTTGCCTATTAAGACTCTTTCTTACATTTTTTTTCTTTTTCACACCTTGGATACAAAAGTGATTTTTTTACACAGGTGCTTAGCTTTTGATATCATGTGATTCCAGGAATCTGGGCAGGGTATTTTCTTAATCAAGTACTGGGTTTTCACATCATGTAATTGCCCACTTGGAGCTCCACAATTTCATTTTATCCCTCAAACTCGGTCTCTCTCTTTGCAGAACTATTTTTAACTTCCCCAGTTCCTTTAGCTTTGCCGTTTTTGGCATGTGTATCTATCTGGAATTTGCAGTTAACGTTTCTCTGCAAGCAGGCGAAACAGAAAAGCTTTTTGAACTCTGTGGTGGCTGTTTGCACCTTACAGAATCCATTCCCGACTCCGTATGCCACTGGAGGGGGAGGCATTTTAGGGGAGCTCAGATTTCGCTCTGTGTGACTCTTGAAGCCTCAGGTGCAGACACATGCTGGTATTTTAGTCTGGCGTTGGGGGAGGCAAATCTGAACGCTTATTGCTTGCGCAGAATGCGTCCCATAAATTCATTATCAAATTCTCACATCCACAAACAACTTTCAGCTAACTCGTGGTAATTTAAGAAACTCACAGTCCAGAATCTGTCGTAGCCCCTGCATTATTTCAAAACATTTTCATATCATTGTCCTGGAATGCACTACATTGTTTGGAAGTCTGTACTGCAAACAGCATCAGTCAAAATAGAATTTTTTTTTTTTTTATTGACCTAAGGCCCTTGGCTTGTCCCTTAATCATTTCCTCTGGAGTGTGGTGGTTGCTAGCAAATACTAATCTGAAATTAAGCTCATAACAGGAAGCTCTCTATTCTGAAAATACGATTATTTGGCTTGTTTTGCCTTCTGAAGACAAAGGGCAGAAGGTTGGTCAGCGTTACTGGCATCTGAACCTATTCCCCGGTGTAAGTCTGCAAAGTTTCTATAGAAGGGGATTTTATGAAGCAATGTGCATTGGATTTGTTTGCAAAGTGTGTTTTTTCTGTAATCTAGTGATGGTACAGGATGTGTGGTTTTTTTAAAATAGTGTAATATCTTTTCTTGGTATTATTTTCTCACTGAAGCTTCGTATAAGCATGGTTAATTATGACTCGTTTCAAAGTAATTTTGCTGTGCTATTAGTGCCAGTATTTGGATGGCAACTGTTGTATCTGAATGCTAAACAGAAGTCTGCTGTAGAAATGATTTGCGTCCTAGAAAGAATTAAAATGGGTGGGGGCTACCAGGGTGGTGACTGAGTACAGAAATTCGTACTGTGAGCCTGCTACACAAAAACTCTAAAACACTTTCTCAAATTAGTTTTGCTAATGTTTAATGAAAACAACCAGGTATCTTCCTGACACTTATCAAGTGCCAACTTTTTTTCCCCGAGGGTTGGAAACCCTCAGAAGTGATGGAGGTGATAGATACGTGTGTTGTGAATTTGCACTGCATTTTATGTATCTAACTTTATTGGTATTAGTAGTCCAAAAATATTTTTACTACTTGTTAAATTTTCTGTCTTTTGGTAACTTTTGTGATAACATGACCTTTCAGGGATACTTTATCGAAAAACAAACTCTTGTGCAAACTAAACACAGACAAAGCTAATGCAATTTCTCTGTCTGAAAGCAAAACAATGCATTATTGCGTATGCATGTGGCTGATGTGCCTTAGGATCACTACTTGTGATTGTAATACTAGGATATTAGCATTTTTATCATTTGAATGGCCATTGCTCAACTCTAATTTAAGGGCTCTTCAAGAGCGCTTTCTTTCACAAAAAACAACCTCACCCTCGTACTTCAGAAAAAACCGAAAGCTGTATCTGCTATTTGTAAGCGTCAGTTGCCTTCGCTGGTGGGTAAGTTCGAACACGGATGATGTAACTAATGTGACGTTTCAGTTATAGCGACCTCATAACTGAAATCCAGCTGCTCATGGGAGACTTTCTGCCATTAATCGTGTGTGCGCACGCACAAACTGTAAATAGATACTTGACTGCTGGTGATGTCTAAAGGAGAAAGAGGACTGCGGGAAGCTGTTCAAATCCTTTCAGAAACAAAGTTTCTAGAACGCTAACCTGAATAAATGGGGCAAGGGGTGCGTCGGTGCTTTCGACCTGTTGCCCCTCAGACAGCTTCTCCTGTTCTGTTATAGCTAATAAATAAATTCTGCTATGGTTAGGATGTTCAGAATCATACTAATTTGCACTGTTTATGAGGTAGTGAGATTAAAATGCCATAGGCAAGCAGAGACTTGAGAGGGGGTGGCTCAGTATGCTTGCCAAAATATATATATTATTATGTTGTCTTGAGGATTTTTAATGTCTGCTGCAAATAGCATATACTTCCCCAAAGCAATTGGAGTGGAGAGAAGTCTTTTAAACAGGATGTGTAACACGGCTGTAGAGCGTTGGTAGCGTTGAAGATGCTCTCTTTGGGTGGCATTACTTCTGCCAGTCTTTTGTATGCAGTTTTGTAAGTTATGAGTAATTCAGTTGTATGCGGCTAGGTCGTTTAATCGATGATCAGCATTGAATGGTTCTAACTCAAGGATGAGTTTCGCTGCACTTCAGTGCTGTCCCCGAGAGGAAGCGGAGTCGGTTGTTCTAGCACGGCTGATCCGCACAGGTCACCTTCGTACCAGGGACCCTGGGGAGACTGTAGAGAAAATAAGCTTTCACGCGATGCCAGGAGGCAGAGCCCTGGACATGTAGTGCCCCAACTTCCACAACCTCAGTCTCGACCTCTTTTGGGACCTCTCTGCCTTCTCAAACTGGAATAGTAACTGAGACACAGAGCTCAAATCGACGAGTCCTTTAGCCTGGATACAGAGCTACTTGGCAAACGTTGCGCTCGGAGGAGGTAGAGTCGTCCTGCACCCCAGCGGTTCCTCTGTAATCCTGGACAGTCTGGTAACGGGGCAATTTTACATGCCTAGCAAGTTGTGAAACGTACAGTGGATTTGTTTGCATAATAAGTCTTTCTGTAATCTACTGTGGTCTGATTTTAAATAAAATAGCGTATCTCTCTTTGGTGTCATGTTTCTACTGTGGCTTCATTTAATCACGGAGGTGCGTTAATGGTTTTCAATACTAATGGTGGTTTTTATGTAGCAACATAAAAACAGTTGTAGGTGAATGTGGGACACAAATTTGAAGGAAAATAATTATTCATAGTAAATCTGTTGGCCATGCTTTTAGTGACTGGATATAGTGAGTCCATTTTGCGTGCAGCTGACACGGAATAGGTGTGCTCAGAGTAGATTCTGCATGGTGTAAGCATGGCAACGAGGTGGGTGGGCTGCCGTGCCAGGTAGAATCCCTTCGCTGCTGTTTCAGTTTCCTACTGTTAGCTGGAATAGTGGGGGTGTTCAGAATCTGCGCCTGGGAAACCTGAAGGAAGGGGGAAAGCCGCTTTTATTTGTTAAAAGAGGAAAAACTTAGATTTCAGCCAAGACAAGTTAGGAGAAATGAGTCAACCAAAGCTATTTAGGAGTATGAGTCAGAGGACAGAGAAGACCTGATGTAATTTTCTGTGATAGCTGTTGCTTTAATAGCAGTGTGAAACACAAGTCCTCCTGCAGAAGAACTGATAATACATGGAAGAAAATCCCTTTTTTATTTGTTTCTTGATGCAGTCTGTTTGTGGTGGCTGCGGAGATTTCATAACCTCCTGCTGATGCAGAAACGGGAAACTACGGGTGAGGAAAACGGGCGGCGGTGACTCAGCGCAGGTGGGTGAGGGGACGGGGTTATGTAAAAGCCGCAGTTCGTAACTCAGCTCTGTGAGGGATTTGGAGCAAGGCCCGTGTTCTGCAGCTTGAAGGCGCGTGCAGAACATCGGGAAGTGCCTGCTCCGAACGCGGGGCTGGGATGGCCCTTCCGCGTGGTGCTGGTGTGCCGGGAGATCGAGCGGGGTGGGATCGCTCCCCGTGCAAAGGCGAGGTAACCCGGGAACGGTCCGGCCTCGCCGGGCAGGGGCCGTGCAGGTCGCTGGTGTGACGGCTGACAAAAACGCGCAGGAGCACAAAGCCGGCGTGTGGTGTGTCAGTGGTACCCCGGCAGCGTTTCACGTCGGCTTGGCTTGTCCCTTCTCTTTGGGCGCTGGCTTCGGAGGCTCTGTAAGCCTACACGGATCCTCCGGTAGCACCCGTTCCTGCAAGTTGAGTCCTCCTCTGTCTATTAATCCACCCTGATATGAGTCTTTTGGACATGTCTGTTCACCTCCCCGAGGCTTTGTCGCTAGAAACAAGACACGAGTCGCTTTCAGTTCTTGTGGGAGGTTTCTGTCTCTGCTGAAGCTGTAGAGAAACCTCCGTCCGCCTCTGGTGTCTCAGCTGCCGTCGTGGCCCTGAAGCAGGCTGTCCCTGGGCAGGCTGTCCCCCGTGGTGGGCTCTCAGCCTCCCCTGAAGCCAAATCTCGGGTTTGCTTCCTACCTGCAGGACAAATCGCAGACCGCTGGGGCTGGGAGGACTCGCTGGTGCGTGCCTTGGACCCTGGGTCCTGCTGTAAGCCAAAGGCTGTCGTGTAGTGCTACTTCTTACCTCCGACCTCTTCAAGGGTGCGTTTTCTGCACTCTTGTAGATGGTGGATAGGAGTTATATTTTTGTTAAAGCTAAAAGCGTTTTCTCTCACTGTGTAATCTAATTTCATACCTTGCTACGTGCCCTTGCAGTTGGGCATTATTCTGGCAACCTAGATGGGCTAATTTCTGAGAGATTTGTTAGCCTGGAAAGAAGCCGGCGGCATCCCGTCGAGGATGGGAGGTGACAAAGTGGCCGCAGTTCTCGGCACTGGAATGAGACCGCCTGGGTGAGGAGAAGATGATGATGGTGAAGAAATGTGGGAACGTGATGATGCCCTTTGGGCTGGGGGGTGTGTCACAGAATCACAGAATGGTCGGGGTTGGAAGGGCCCTCTGTGGGTCACCCAGTCCAACCCCCTGCTGAAGCAGGGTCACCCAGAGCAGGCTGCACAGCACCACATCCAGGCGGGTCTGGAATATCTCCAGAGAAGGAGACTCCACAGCCTCCCTGGG
>Ga0065711_1039997_pt1 | contig 17326 bp, 10 predicted proteins | sample Hoacrofraction12_FD_59098 | JGI IMG/M metagenome (GOLD analysis project Ga0065711, IMG submission 59098) | Hoatzin crop microbial communities from Cojedes, Venezuela - Epithelial fraction 12 v2 (version 2) | ecosystem: Host-associated > Birds > Digestive system > Esophagus > Crop | place... | reverse complement strand
CCGGCCTCGCGCCTCCCCCCTGGGCACCCCCGGACCCCCCCTAAATGGAGATTTTTTTAATTATATATATATACACACATATCATACAATATTTAATTCTATCTTCAAATATTAAAATACAACCTATATTTATACTTAAATTTTTAAAATAGTAATAAAATTTACAATTTCATATACATACACGCACACACCGCGGTGAAGCTTTTTCTTAAAATAAATCGGTTTAAAAACCGAAGGGCCGGGCCGGGCTGGGCGGTACCAGCCCGGTTAGTAACGCCGAGTGCTGCCCCCCCGGGAGAAAGCCCCCCCCCACAAGCCAGGGCCGGCCCCCCAGCCCGGAGCCGGGACGGGGGAGGAAGGCTCCGTCCCCCGGCTCCCCTGCCCCATGCTTCTCGAGGGTCCGGGCGCTACCCACCTGCTCAAGTCGCAGCAGTGTAACAATAATCAGCAAATAATAACAATTAGCAGCAGCAAATAATAATGAAAGAGGATCAGGATGAGACAGCTGCGTTCTGATGTAACACGGAAGAGGGGTCTGTGTTTCTATAATTGCTCGGATGTTAATTAATTTCAGTTTAGACGCTTAACCACAGGTCCGTCAGTTTGGTATAGCGAAGTGGGTAAAAGCAGTTGGTCGCCTAATTCAACGGGAATCACAGAACCACAGGATGGTCAGGGTTGGAAGGGACCTCTGTGGGTCATCTAGTCCAACCACTCTGCCGAAGCAGGGTCACCTACAGCAGGCTGCACAGGACCGTGTCCAGGCAGGGTTTGAATATCTCCAGAGAGGGAGACTCCACAACCTCTCTGGGCAACCTGTTCCAGTGCTCCATCACCCTCAGAGTGAAGAAGTTCTTCCTCATGCTCAGCTGGAACTTCCTATGCTTCAGTTTGTGCCCGTTGCCCCTTGTCCTGTCGCTGAGCACCACTGAAAAGAGTCTGGCCCCGTCTTCCTGACACCCACCCCTGAGATATTAGTAAGCATTTATAAGGTCCCCTCTCAGCAGGGAAAGCGCATTTTAATGAAAATGTCGGGCAACTAAACGAATCGTTATGTACGCGCAGATGCAGGCGCACATGGCTGGCCTTTGCACCTCGGGCACCCACCGCCGCCCCAGAGACCCGTGCCCGTGTAGCAGCGGGGCCCGCACTCCGCAGCACAGGCTCAGCCTGGCACCGTCGCTCTCACTGACAAGCTGCTACTCGCAGCCAGGTGCGCTAACGTGTCCGCACAGGCAGGCCTAGCTTCGTGCACTGTCTTCCAGAATCCTCCTTCCCCACATAGAATCATAGAATGGTAAGGGTTGGAAGGGACCTTAAAGATAATCTGGTTCCAACCCCCCTGACACGGGCAGGGACACCTTCCACTAGACCAGGTTGCCCAGAGCTCCATCCAACCTGGCCTTGAACACTTCCTGGGAGGGGGCAGCCACAGCTTCTCTGGGAAACCTGTGCCAGTGCCTCACCACCCTCATGGTGAAGAATTTCTTCCTAACATCTAATCTAAATCTGCTCATCACCTCTTCTGTCCAACACCACCTCCTCCGCAGGACTGACGCTGCACCCTGGGAGGGTTGTGCTCAGAGGCAACGCTGGCTGTGGTCACTCAGCTCACATTTATGCTACAGCACAGCCATCAAGGCCATCATTATTAAAAAAAAAAAAATCACTTATTAAAAAAAAAGTAAAAATTAAAATTAGAGATATCTTTTCATTAAAAAATGCAAATTACTTTTGGAAGGTACCACCTGCCTCAAAATCAGGCTTCCAAAAAGCCTTGCTATGGATATGTGAAAGAATTACAAAATACTCCAACTACATTTATTGCCAAGCTAGAAGAAAAAACAAACCTGGTTTGTGCAGAAAAATAGCTATTCACCAGAATCAGAATTTAAGGAGAAATCTACCCTTTCACAGCGGTAACCTTTTCTTTAAATAAGATTTATTTTGTTGCTCTTCAAATTAAGTTATTGACTAATCATGAATTTAAAAATTACAAAAAAAAAAAGCCAAGTGCAAATCCCCCCCCCCTCCTTCCTTCAGCATATGAAAACACACCAACAGAGCCCCCTTAAACAAATGGGCAGGGTCAGGGAGCGTGAGAATGACTAATTTGCAGGCCTCGAAAGAACAGTGTCCCGGTACAACCGGGTGAGCTGTCTAACCACAGAAAGTACCTCCGCTCGCTAAGCAAGCTGGTTTCCTTTCCATACAAGTGTATTTTTGGTCTGCTTTTTCTCTGTACATCAAACACGTTTAAAAATAGACTTTTAAATTAGAATCTTGAACAATCCTCTTATTTAAAAACAGATTAATTAAAAGCTATTTTGAAATAATTTTTAATAAATGTGTGAATTTAAGGTCTCCATCTAAGACATAGACCACGTAAGAATGACAGAAATATGGCTTCATTATCAGCAGCAGCATGAGTGTAATGGTTCAGCATTCCCAAAATGAACAAGCACAGATTACAGTTAAACTCTTGTCAATTAGCAAGAGGTACTGCTAGGTCAGAACTGCTGATGAGAATAAATCTTTCTCTGAGAATACTTCTTTCCATAAAATGCTAATGAGATTAATACTGCTTATGTAAATTACTGTTTCCTGCTTGCTGATTTGAATCTCGATTAAAATTCAATTACCCCATCCACCACCTCACTCCAGCTCCCTGCTCCCATTTCATTTGGAGCTGATAAACATTCTTTCTAGACCTTGTCCTCCCTTTGCTGATAACTGCATTGGGAACACAGCAAGGATGGGGAGAAGAACAGTCCAAGCAGCTTTGCAGGTAGCCCGGTGGCAACTGCTGTCTCTCTGCTTGGAAGAACACCCAAAGAGGTTTTACACAACTCAAGACATACTCACATCCCATCACACAAGGCGAAGGCACGTCAGGTAAGGGGGTGATATGTGGAAGACTTCAACCAGTCACCAATGTCCCTATTCCCTCACTATCATTTCCCACCTTGTAATCCTCTTACTCTTCTTCTGCACCCACACCACCCCCCAGTGCAGCACACCAACATCGCCCAGCTTCCTGCTCCTCCAGCCATCCAACCTCTGCCTTCTATTGCCCAGGGTGTTTTCCCAAGGTTAATCAGTTCCTGCTTGTCAGGAGTTTCCCCCCCAGCCGCAAGCAACTGATGCCCAGGAGCTCAACCTCCCAGGTGCCTGTCCCAGGGCAAGCACCTGAGCACCACCATGGAACAGCTGAGTGGGCAGGACATGGGTCAAACGGCCCCAAGGAGAATGGGTCACCAGTAGCAACGGCTTATGCTGACTGCAGTTGCTCCTCGCCGATCAGCAGTTCACAGCAGCTTGTTCTGGGTAACAACACACATCTGGGGGAAAACAAGCATCAAAGCCCATCAAGCTATGGGTGGTTGCTGATGTTGGCAACAACTGATCTAAACTAACAACCTAATCAGCATAAAATTGCCAAAACACAGCAATTAACCTGCATTGTTTATCAGCAAGAGGGACTCACCCTTGGATCACAGAATCATAGAATCATAGAATGGTAAGGGTTGGAAGGGACCTTGAAGATCATCTAGTTCCAACCCCGCTGCCATAAGCAAGGACATCTTCCACTAGACCAGATTGCTCAGAGCTCCATCCAGGGAGGGGGCATCACAGTCACTGCTGATTATGACTCCCAGTGAATCCTACTGCCCCTGGACATGTATACCGTCTCCAAGGTCTGCTGTGCTCTTGACCTCGGTTCTGGAAGCACAATTAATCTCAAAGTCTTTGCAGAGGAATAAAACCCAGCCCCACTGCCTCTGAACTCCCGCCGGCTAAGAGGCACCAGCTCGCTCATGGCAGATGCTGGGCCTACAGAGGTGAAACGGTACGAACAAGGTATTTATCCACACGTTGTTCTCGGCCAGAGAAAGTCTTTGGTGGGTGGTGTGTGGTCAGGGAGGCTGTGCATTGCACAGGCCTGATGTAGACGTTACGTAGGACCAAGGAGCCTCAGACTGGAAAGGATCTCAGAGGTCACAGAGTTTAGTCCTTGTTCTGCCAGATAATGGGCATCGTACAACCCTGTTTGTAAACTGCCTTAGCTCTATTCCAAGACAAGTGAGAATTTTTTTGCCTACACTACTCTGAAAGTTAGCTCCTTGCCTAGGATTATGAACTTTTCCCATAGTCGGCCTATATTATTTATAGCTCATTCATGCCAGGGCGTTCCTGTGCCAGCATTGTCCTTTAGGTGAGATTCTCTTTTCCTCTCTAACAATGCCTAGAGGTAGCAGTGGCATCCTTTCTCAGCTTTTGTTCGGCTAGACTAAACAAGTTGACAGCTCCCATTCATTCACGAGCACTGTCCCACAAATCTGCACAAACCAGACTGGCAAATCGAAAAAAAAAAACCCCAAAGAATCGTGCTGTCATCCATTCACACACAGCTGAGCAGCAGATCTATTTTAACACCTGTACGTCTTAGTTGCCTTATCCCCAACATTAAATGGATCCCTAAAACGGGATTAGCATCTTAGCTAAGAGTCTGGCTGTTTTGCAGATGTTTCCCTTTCTATTCATGTCGCAAACAACTACTTCCCTTCCGTGGCCCTGACATGAAAAGCTGGTATTATGTACGTATTTCGTTTGTTTGGGTTTTTTTTAAAAGTGAGTTGCTTACTGGCAACTAAAGCAATCTACAGCAAGTGACTGCCCAGCTTGACAGAGTCCAGAAATTGGTGCTCTGCAAACCAAAGTCTGATCCATATGCCTCTGTGTCACACTTTTTCCTCTTCTACACTACTTAGGTAATACAGGACTACTTGCAGGTGGGGAAAACAACCCCTCAGAAGCAGCTTTGCTCCTCTATTTTTCTTGGCTTCCTCACTTTTATTTTCCGCCATTTCAAGGGCTTCACTAGAGCCAGGCTTCTTTTCTCAAGAGCTTCGTGTTTCTGATATGTATTTTGCAAGAGCAGCTGAAGCTGGGGCAGCAGAGGATATTAATATCTGGAAGCACTGAAGGAAAACAAGAAGCTGCCTGAGACCCTCAAGGAAGAAACACCAGATGCATCATTCACCTCAGCTAACACAGTCATTGGAGCAGGAAAAGCTGAGCCTCAGGGTTTACTGCTTTCAGGCCTGCATTGGGCATGTTGAGCTTTGCTGCCTCCTGTCATTCAGAAATGTTTTAACTACATCTTTTTCATTTTGTGAAAACAGCATGTACACACTTCTTTGTGATGCTTGGTTTTAGACCGAGTAAAAACAACGTTTCAGGAGTCACAAAGGCCCTCATGAAAATTGCTCTATTCTGTTCCATTCCTTCAAATAGAAATGTGGCTGCATAATTAGAATCATAGAATCATCAAGGTTGGAAAAGAACTCTAAGATCATCAAGTCCAACCACCATGCCTGCTAAACTGTGTCCTGAAGTGCCATATCTACACATTTTCAAACATCTCCAGGGATGGTGACTCCACCACTTCCCTGGACAGCCTGTTCCAATGCCTGGCCACTCTTTCAGTAAATAAATTTTTCCTAATATCCAGTCTAAACCTCCCCTGATGCAATTTGAGGCCATTGCCTCTCGTCCTATCGTTAGTTACTTGGAGAAGAGACCAACACCTGCCTGACTACAACCTCCTTTCAGGTAGTTGTAGAGAGCAATAAGGTCTCCCCTCAGCCTCCTCTTCTCCAGACTAACTTGTTCTCTAGACTCCTCACCAGCCTCGTTGCCCTTCTCTGGGCACACTCCAGCACCTCAATGTCCTTCTTGTAGTGAGGGGCCCAAAACTGAACACAGTACTCGAGGTGCAGCCTCACCAGGGCCGAGTACAGGGGCACTATCACTGCCCTACTCCTGCTGGCCACACTATTCCTGATACAAGCCAGGATGCCGTTGGCCTTCTTGGCGACACTGCTGGCTCATGTTCCGCCGGATGTCGACCAACATCCCCAGGTCCTTTTCTGCCAGACGGATTTCCAGCCACTCTTCCCCAAGCCTGTAGCATTGCGTGGGCTTGTTGTGACCCAAGTGCAGGACCCAGCACTTGGCCTCGTTGAAACTCATACAATTGGCCTCAGCCCATTGATCCAGCCTGTCCAGATCCCTCTGCAGAGACTTCCTACCCTTGAGGGGATCAACAGTCCTGTCCAGCTTGGTGTCATCTGCAAACTTACTGAGGAAGCACTCAATCTGCTCATCCAGATCATGGATAAAGATGTTAAATAAGACCGGATCCAAAACTGAGCCCTGGGGGACACCACTCATGACTGGCTGCCAGCTGGATTTAACCCCATTTACCACCACCCTCTGGGCTCGGCCATTCAGCCAGTTCTTTATCCAGTGATGTGTACACCCATCCAAACCATGAGCAGCTAGTTTCTCCAGGCGGATGCCGTGGGAGACAGTATCAAAGGCCTTACTGAAGTCCAGGTAGAAAACATTCACAGCCTTTCCCTCATCCACTAGGCAGTCACGTGGTCATAGAAGAAGATCAGGTTGGTCAAGCAGGACCTGCCTCTCATGAACCCGTGCTGGCTGGGCCTGAACTCCTCATTGTCCTTCACACGCCCAGTGAGCACACTCAAGATGAACTGCTCCACAATCTTCCCTGGCACCAAGGTCAGGCTGACAGGCCTGTAGTTCCTGGGATCCTCTTTCTGGCCCTTCTTGTCTTATTGTACAGCTTTTTGCTGAGATTGAGTTAATTTTCTTCATAATAAGTCCTATGGTGCTGTGTTTTGGATTTGTGACCAAAACAGCGTTGATAACACAGTGATGTTTTAGCTATTGCTGAGCAGCGCTTACACGGTGTTGAGGCCTTTTCTGCTTCTCGCGCTGCCCTGCCAGCGAGCAGGGTGCGGGTGCACAAAAGGCTGGGAGGGGACGCAGCTGGAACAGCTGACCCTGACTGACCAAAGGGATATGACATACCATATGATGCCATGGTCATCAATAAGAGCTGGGGTAAAGAAGGATAACAGGGTGACGTTCAGAGTTACGGCGCTTGTCTTCCAAAGTCAATGTTACCTGTGATGGAGCCCTGCTTTCCTGGAGATGGCTAAACATCTGCCTGCTGATGGCAAGTAGTGAATGAATTCCTTAGTTTGGTCTGCTTATGCACAGATCTTGCTTAGGCTATTAAATTGCCTTTATCTCGACACAGGAGTTTTCTCAGTTTTACCCTTCAGATTTTCCACCCAACCCACTGGGGCGGAGTGGGCAAGTGGCTGTGCAGGGCTCAGCTGCCTACAAGGGCTAAACGAAGACACTTACCCAACCCAAAATACTTTTTCAAACCTTTTTCCTCTTTTTTGTTCTTGTTTGGGGAAATCTAAAACTACATGAGTTTTTACCTTCCAATTACATTCAAAAACTACACTGAGACTCTTTGATTTGATGCTCCTTCATAGTAATTGGCAGGCACTCGGAGCCAGTGTACAGCCGTGGAGGGTTCTACAGCGCAGCTGACTTCAGGACATCAGGCAAAACCTGGACAATCAGAGCAGCTTTTACTACACATTTTATGGTGTGATAGTACACAAAACAAAGGGAAAAGCCAGTTTTACCACAGGCTGCCAAACTCCACTGAGTCAATGTAGCGCTGCCACTTGTGTTAGCCCGGATTTTGGGCTAATGATTTACAGCAAATGCTAGTTATTTCAGTGTGTCATTTCTATATCTCAGGTGTATCACTTTACTTGCATGTAAATGTAGTTTCCTCGCTTATATTCCACTGTTAACTCTATCTATACCCTACCAAAAAAAAGACAATCTCATGTGTACAACCCCCTAAGAGGCTTCCAATGCTCAGAACAGAGCAAGTCGTATTTTGACAGCTGTCCTTTGAATCCCAAACTACAACCCCCCAGGGGACCTAGCATTATGTAATTTTAGTGACAGCACAATTGTCATTCTGCTAGAAAGAAGGATATTGTGATCTCAATGGAAAAGAAAAGCGATGCTGCCATTTGTAAGCTTATAGCCCTTTTTCTTTGGTAATTTGTACCTCTCATGAAGGGTTGGGAGTGGAAATTACTACAAGCTGTTGAATAAAATGACATCATTTTGCCACCCACAAAACGTTACGGGTTTGACAGCCTAGAAAATGGCACAGCAGTAAGGAAAGAGCAATCTCATGGCAAGTGAGTGCTGCTCTTTCTGGAGGAAACGTACGCTCATTGTGTTGTCTGACCACCATCTCTGTGGGACTCTGACCACCACAGCCACAAACCCCGGTTTCAATAGTTGCTCTCTCCACTGGCTGCAGGAAAGGAATATATAACTGCTGGAAATGCTACGCAAGCTGCGGTCCTCTAATTCTTACAGTTCGGACAAATGAAACAGAATTTTGCTTTCAGGCAATTTGCTCTCAATTGTAAGTCACCATGCTGCAAAATTAACAAACAGGGAAATTCAGTTATGCAATTAGAAGTTGTTAGGAAGAAGAGGATAATATAGATTGAAGATTTCATGGATCATAAAGAAAGAATTTCCCGTCTATTAATTCTGCAGCTGCTTTCATGTGTTCCTCTTAACGATGGAATACTAGAGGCTATTTTTTTCCATGGTTGAATTCTCTTCCATTACACTGCACACACCCTCTTAAGTAACCTGCAGCTGCTTTTATCTGCCAGTACGAATACTGGTCCATTGTGATATTTGACACGTTACAGAGCCCCCGTGATTTCTCAGTACACCCTAAGTAAAACCAACCTGAAGCACAAGAAACGGGTGCTGCAGGCATGAGCAGAATTTTAAAATGTGAGACATTCAGAAGGTGAATGAAGATCAGGAAAAAAGAAACCAAAAAACACTTGTGTAGACAGAGTTACTCACTCACAGCTTCTGGCCAGCTCCACATGCTGTATGGCAAGAAAACTGTTTTTAATTATTTTTTAATCAGCACTTTCTCCCTGATCTGCCCTGTACCCTTCTGGTGGCTCATAACCTGTGCACTCCAATATCCACCCAAAGAAAAGCTGGACTCTGATGCTGCTCTTTTGAAGCCAGCTGCAATTTAGGGGACCAATAAGAGCAATTTTTTTCTCTTCGTTTTTCTCCTCTGAACTGCGACACCACCACTCTTCAGAAAAGAAGACCCAAATCTATGGAGGACTGTAATTCTAACTGACAGTGCTGCCATTACTTAATGTTTATTTTATACTTTCAGTATGTAACACAATCTAATTTGGATGTTTTGGAGCAGTAATGAACTTCTTTTCCCTGTAACAGCTGATGTCAAAGGCAGTATTTATGGCTTCACAGAAGCAGAGAGGAATGTCCAGAGATCCAAGAATAAAGCACATGGCCACCCTTTTAAATGGGAGCTAGCTGATTAGGCTTTAAACACAAATGCCTTCCTTATGCACTTCACTCCCTTCAAACTTGGCTCTCTGTTCTACAAGCTACAATTTCGCATTTCTACTACATGGACTTTTTTCTTTCTAGCTCTCACCAAGCCAGCGGCTTCTTTCTTTATTTTTAGCTCTTCATCTTACTGCTTTGTCTGACACCTTTATGCCCACACTTCTCAGTATTTCCCTCCTTTTGTTATGGAAGCAGATTAATTAAGAAATAGCTGTATGACACTGTCTATTCTATGGATTATAAAGTTAATTCTTTAGATATCACATGATAAATGAAATAAATTTAAAAGAAAACCATGTTAAATACTCATTATGTTCCTTTCTAAATCAGGCAAACATTCAACCCCGTTTTTATTGCACATGCATGACAAATCCATCCATAACACACAGAAACATAACGTACTGGTCATGTTTCCCTTTTGTTCACAAAAGGAATAGGTCTACAGTCAGGACTTTATTGCACACCAGCAGGGGCACAGCGCAGCACAGGTAGGAAGAAAGTTTGAAGACAGTTAAGGAAAATAATCTGTAAAATAGATGAAGTGGGAGCAGCAGGGTAAGACAAGACGACAGGTAACCAGGCATGGTCTGCAGTAGAGCACAAGAATTTGTGAGGGAAGCAGCAAAAACATCCAAAGTAGAAAGGCATGAAGACAGTCTGGGGGAGTCGAGGTGTCCATCCGTACAGACAAAGGGAGAAGAAACCTAAAAAATGGTACCTGAGTCCAGCAACCTGCACGTGCCTGCTGCAGGACCTAGGGTATATTGCAGGAGAGATGGTGCCTGCCAGGTCTCTTGTTCTCAATCTGTCAGCCGACTGGAGGCCAAGTGGTCACTCGCTGAACTGAAGAGCATGAGAGCAGCTGGTGAATCACCCTGGCTGGGAGACCATACCTGGGGCTGCTGCTTGAATCAGGGACCACAGGGCACACCACGCTCCGCACAACAATATGTCACTCAGCGGGGAAAAACTGGTCTGCACTGAGAGGAGCACTGAGAAGAGGCTGTCAATACTTGCAACTTTTTGTTGATAGCAGTACTCATGAGTAAGGCAAAGGTTGTCAGAGGGGCAAATATTTTAGAGGATGCTAATTCCTTAGTAAGCTGGACATTTTATCAAAGTCAAATATAAAGTCACACACTTTAAAACAAGGGATCATACCATAACCTAAAGAGTATAGGACAGCGTTCAGGAGGCAAGAGCTTCACAAAGTGCTCAGGAAGCATTTGGCTATATGGTGAGAAAGTCAAAGACAAAACATGGTGGGACATTTCCCTAGAAACCAAGGAAAGGGAAGGGAGAGCACTCGTGGACAAAGACGGCAGGAAAAGAGAGAGGAAACAGAAAATAATACCTCCACAAAACCCAGGAAAGACAAATCTCCAAACAAGATGAAGTCATCAAGCAGGCCAAAGCTAGCAGAGAAGCATGTCGTCAGTCCGCTGAACACAGAGAGCTGTCTAGGAACTCTTTGGAAATGGGTAGAACTGTATTTCTGGAGAGACAAAAAATGAGAGGAGTGCAGATAACAGCGATTAAATGTAACTAATTTGGCTAGATAATGATTTAGCTAAATTAGCTTTTTCTAGCTCGCCCTGAGTAATCTGCTTAACTCCTGCTTAGTGGAGAAAGACATCAAAACACCATGCATGTTAAGCACTGCATTCAACAAATTTATTACCACTACCACTTCATGAGATAGAAAGAGGGGCTGTGGTACGAGTTTGTTTTGAATGCCTGTAGCCAGTATAGTTTCATCAGCTTTTCTGTTCTTCTCCTCATGTGTCCAAATGGTTCCCATGCAGAGACTTCTGTTTTAGGCACAGTAACTGTCTCCTTGCCATTTCAGTTTGCTCTAAACTGTTTTAGCTCTCAGAGATTTTGGAATCATCACTCTCAAGAAGAAAAGTTGCCCTTTTTGTAGACAGAATTTAATCTTATCCAGTGAAATGTGAGTGTGATTCTAACACATTCAGTGTGCTAGAAAAAGTATTAGATATCTAAGATTTTTTGATCTAATCCTTGAGTAAATACAACCAAAGCAGTGACTGTAGCTTTAGGCAGTCAGCCAGGGAGAAATTAATTTTCCATGCTGATGTTCTCGATGAAAAGCACAGGTGCCTCAAACAGTTTAACAAAACTAAACATGCTAGTTTTTCTGTGAAGGCTCAGTCTTTGTGATAAAAAAACAAATCGCTCTTCCTTGATTGCCTTCTTGCCAAGATATGTAGACTGTATGTGTGCCTACCACTAAACAGCATTAAATCACATATTTTGATTATGAGCTTGAGCACAATTTGATAAAGGTCTGCATGTAGAAAACGATTACAAATCTTATAATTAGGCAGTTATAGTTCAACATATTTTGAACAACTTATGTTTTATAGAAACCCTGAAGCAGCTAACTACACTAGGGCAGCTACTCTAGAATTGCGTTTGTCTTCTTTTCCTCTTCCCAGAAAGATCTATGGCAATGAATTCTTCCCCAAGAGAGACGAGAAATATTCTGAAAACAAAGACAATCAGTTATCTGGGCATAACGCTGGAGTTGTCGCTGAGGTATATAGAATCCAGCGCAGCATTCCATAGGAAAACAGCAGCAGCTTGCAAAGAGGCTGGAGCAGCAGCAGCCACTGGTGGCTCAGAACATTGTACCACCAACCTTTGAAGAGTTTAAACTATTTTCTCCCTCCATCTCATGCAGAAGAACATGTCATTTGATCAGGAAACAGGGAGTTACTGAGGGTAGCCTGGGAACATTCATCCAGTGGCACAACCCACCAAAATTCCTGTTTCTATCAAGCCCTGTCTTAATTAAAAACTCTTCACCAGCAGCTACTGTCAGTTCCTCAGGCTCTCTTGTGGTTTGTAAGATTCGTCTTAAAGACAGTCAGTCACCAGCAAACACCTCTCTGAAGCTTAATTCCCTACAAAACTTCCAGGGAAATAAAAAGCCTTTTATTCCACGTATTCTGCTACTCATCGTCCTGTTTGAGAAGGGGAAAGGAGGAGACTCTTACTCTGTTTTTATGATATTGAAAATTTATTTATCCGCTTGTGTTGCTTACTGAACTTGTATTATTTATACTGACTGATGATTTCATGTACTCAAAATAGGCAATTGTCTCTGAATTACTTTTACACTGAAAGCTCTCAGCCTCTGCAAACAGAAACTGAGCCGTAAGACTTGCTTTCATGTGTACAAAGCGCTATGTGGAGTCTGCGATGGCAAGCAGGTTATATTGCTAAAGCAACAATAAAAGGTAGGCATTTAACCATCGTTCCCACTGGTACAGGGCATGTGAGGCAGTGGAAACCAGGCCTGTGTCCCACCCTCTAGAAAAAGAGGAAAGCTCCTTTTCTCTCACACCACCTAGATGCCCTGCAAAGCGGATATACTTTTTATCCAAATTACAATGTTATCTTCAAGAAATATGAAATTCTTTGGGAAGACTGATGCAACTTTGAAACAGTTTCTTGGAATTTTATGCTAATGTTTTTCACAAACGTTAGGACAATAACAGGCAAGGGCTAAGTGTGTTTTGGATGATGGGAGGAGGAGAGAGGACACCCAGGGACAAGATACAGCACTTGCTCACCTGACATTTAGTCAGTGTGACAATTAATTTAGGTATAATTAATCCATTCTGCATGTATTTTATTCCAGCTCCAGTGTAAATTTGAAATAACTCAAGCAAAGAACAGAGCTGGGTCTCCTGTATTGCAGGGAAAAAAGCCAGGAAGAAGAGATGAACAGTCACCCTTCAGTGGTGTGTGTGTCAAGGAATATTTCTGCTTAAAGACCCATGTGACAGCCTTTCTTTGCTTGGAAACACATGCTTGGTTCTAGCACCTGCAGAAGCTTTCAGGAATCTCAGACTTTGAATTAACCACATTAAAACAAAAGGACACAAAACAATCAATGAAACCACCTTTTTTCTCCATGTGTGAATGAGATGCACAGAATGAAGGCTGCCTCAAATGACTGTTGTGACCATAATACCAGCAGGTTGGTGTAAGTACCAGAAGAACGGAAAGACGTCGGCTTTACCTCAGGGAATGCAGAAGCCATCCGTCCCACATGTTTACAGGCTCTGGATCCTGTTTGACATGTGGCAGATCCTCCTCGAGTGGGCAGCACCTGTGACAAGGGCACTTGTTTCAGCTGCTGGAACATAGTCCTGGCTGCGGTTTATTTCTCTGTTATCTCAAAGTGGAGGCAATATAGGGTTCTTCAGATAAGGCTGTGTGCGCAGAGCTTGTTTACAAACGGGAGTTACTTTTTAATGGAAAATCTTGCTTTTAAAGTGGATCTTTTATTGTCGGCATACGACGGCCAGGCAGCTGACCTGAGCCTCCAGCACTCTGGGTGGGCAGGCACTGCCTGCGTGAGCCTACCTCAGCCGTCATCGGCCGAAGGATCCGAGCCGAAGCCTTCACTGCTACCAGGTTTGGAGAGACTGTACACACAAAACCTTTCTGATGACCCAGTGTTGAGTGAGAAGTCTGTACTTTTGCTTCCCTGAAAAGAAATTTATAGTCAATCCACGAGTGATGTGAGGATTAATTTTTGAATACTTGACAATTACTTTGGAAAAAAGATATCTTAAATAGTAAATATGTTCTACTGAGTATACTCCAGCTAGTAAATACAGGAACAACTTCTAGCATATGATTAACTTTTGCTTTATTCTTAAGTTTGTTGTTTCCTGTTCCTCATAACATATTTACTCAAACTACGGTGAGATTACAGCTGTCACACAACTTTGCTTGGGCATCCCTCCTGTGCAAGGAAAGATCAGAACATGGATTTTTAAAAATATAATGGTGAGGAATCATGCTGAAAATAAGCTTTTTAATATCTGTTATTACTATTAACTTCTGTTTCACAAGGACATCTGGCTTGGGACCTCTCTTTGCTGATATAGTTAAGATAGCAAAAGAAGGAAGTGTAGTTCCTTGACACAACTCCATAAGTCAACACACGTTGTTGGCTTTATTACAGTGAGTCACTCTTTGAGGCCTTTCCATGCTCAGCGGCTGGTGGTGAAAGGAGACTTACTGTTCCAGGTACTTTAATGCAATAACTACTGCAGTTGGACTACAATTGCTACAACGCCTACTGCTTGGAACCCAAGTCATAAATTCAAGACACATTTTCAAATTTCTACAAGGTTGGAGGACACACTGAAATCGAGGGCTTTGTGGCACTCCCGTATGCAGAGGTACCACACTGCCTCTAGCTGCTTACATCTTCAGTGGTTGTCCGAAACGAGACACTGAGAAGAACAGGGTGGGGATTTATATGCCGCGTTTCTCATACTGACATGCATGGAGTCCCACTAGAAGCAAATGGACCTGGTCTTAGGGTGTAAACTACTATTTTTGTGTAGTAATACTGAGCAATATTGCATGTTTATAACCATTCTTACAAGGCATCTTTCTGATACACCAGGTATCTTAAGACGTTGCTTTTCCAGTTGCTGACCATCACTAAAATAGTAGGTAAAAAGGTCAGATGGAAGAACAATTTTCTAGCTTTGTCACAGAAACAGGGATGAAAAGGAGAAAGGAATTAGTTCATAAAATGTACTTGGAGTTTGAAGAAAGCTTTGACAGAAATTGCTCTCAGTGGACTACGGAAGACACTAGCTGCTGCTGGAGGAAGAAGAAAAGTGTTGTTGTCTTGAATCAGAAACTAACAAAGAGATGGAGAAAACCCTCAAAGCCACAGCAGTCTGCAGAAAGGAGCGGTCAATGGACAGAGGCGTCCTCCTGCACATCTGCGTACGTTCGGCACGTGGCACAGCCATGACACACAAACTGTAGGGTAAAGCAACAAACAATACAAACTACTGGGAAAACATGGATAGCTGGGATGAGTTAAGATTGCAAAGCCTCCAGGCAGGACTTTTAAATTAATGGCCTGGAAAATAGAATTCTGAGGTGGCAAAATTTGCAAATGACACAAAAGTCCTTAAACTAGTGCAGAGTAGAGAAGGTCCCATGGAACTTCAATCAGCTGAAGTTATACGTTAATTAAATTTTTTCAGACAAGTGCATGTATTTAAATTACTGGAATTTTTTAATTAACAGGCATCTGGAATATCTCATTTAATGGACTTCAGTAGAATGCTTCTTCTGGTATACTGATAGATATATATATCTTAATAATGTTTATCTATCTATACAGATAGAATCACAGAATCATTTAGATTGGAGGAGACCTTCAAGATCATCGAGTCCAACCATTAACCTAACACTGTCAATTCCACCACTGCAACGTGTCCATAAGCACCACGTCTATACACCTCTTTAATAGCTCCAGGGATGGTGACTCCACCATTTCCCCGGGCAGCCTGTTGCAATGCTTGACAACTATTTTAGTGAAGAAATTTTTCCTAATATCTGATCTAAACTGCCCCTGGCACAACTTGAGGCAATTTCCCCTTGTCCTATTGCCTGTTACTTGGGAGAAGACTCTGACACCCACCTGTCTACACCCTCCTTTCAGGTAGTTGCAGAGCGCGATAAGGTCTACCCTCAGGCTCCTTTTCTCCAGACCAAACAACCCCAGTTGCCTCGCTGCTCCTCATATGACTTGATCTCCAGACCCTTCACCAGCCTTGTTGCCCTTCTCTGGACATGCTCCAGCACCCCAATGTCTTTTTTATAGTGAGAGGCCCAATATATAGATATAGATATAGAATTATAGATACATAAATATATAGATATATACCACAATTGTGTTAACGTTCAAGAGAGCAAAGCCACAAAAGCTTATTTCTATAAAGGTTAAAACTAAATATTAACTAAAACTATTTCTTGCAATTATTTTTAAATTTAATATGTTTTCAAATGCCAAGTGACGCAAAAATCATTCTCTCCCTTTATACACTGGGAAAGCGAAGCGAAGGATAAGGCTGGTGTGCTAAGTCCCAGGCTGACCTCATGAAAGCTCTGTCAATCAGATGCTGAACTCTGCAGTGGTGCCCAAGAAGAACGCCTGCAGAAAAATCAAAGCAGCACCTTCTCCCTTGCTCCTTGCAGCCTTATTCCCTTCCACCCCACGAGGCGGCCTGGGAGGAGCACGCAGCCCTGACCTACCTGCAACGGACATTTCCAAGAGTGCCCTGTAAATGCAGTCCTGACATTGGGGATCTGATCTCTTCAGAGATGAGGGAGGCATTTGAGGTTTGTATCTCCCCTGCTCTCATGCTCACATATTAGGGGACCACAGCAAGTGCTTAAGGCCAGTATCAGAAATGCAACTGCCACACTGGCCTCCCCACCACCTTATCAGGGCACTAGGTTACACTTTTCTTGGAATATTACAACAGTGTAGACAGGTCATTCTTGTTCTGAGACCTGCACAGTCAATAGCAATAACTAGTCACAATTGACATTGAGCGACATAGGCAGACTCAGTCTATTAACACATGGCTCCGTGACTGGTGTCACCACCACAACTTTGGGTTCTTTGACCATGGAACAACATACACAGCACCAAGCTTGCTGGCATCCAATGGGAACCAGCTTTCTCAAAGGGGGAAGAGGAAGAGGATCTTTGCCCAGGAGCTCGCGGGGCTCATTGACAGGGCTTTAAACTAGAGGTGAAGGGGGAAGGGGAACCTATCAGGCTTGCCAGCGACAGGCTAGGGGATGATACACAACGGTTAGAGGGATGGGGGGCCCTCAACCCGTTGCCCAGCAGCAGGCGAGGGACACTGCAGCAATGTGGAAGTCTTGCGGAAGGGAGCTGGAGGCGCCCGAGGTATCAGGTGCCAACAAGAAAATACCCACGAAACACCTCAAGAGAAAAAAGGGGTGCTCTGCTATGAAGGTAACAAGGCCGACAGCTCAGATGAAATGCCTCTATACAAACGCACGCACCATAGGAAACAAACAGGAGGAGCTGGAAGCAATCGTGCTGCTGGAAAGCTACGACCTGATTGCCATCACGGAAACTTGGCGAGATGAATCCCAC
>Ga0065711_1039996_pt1 | contig 17326 bp, 14 predicted proteins | sample Hoacrofraction12_FD_59098 | JGI IMG/M metagenome (GOLD analysis project Ga0065711, IMG submission 59098) | Hoatzin crop microbial communities from Cojedes, Venezuela - Epithelial fraction 12 v2 (version 2) | ecosystem: Host-associated > Birds > Digestive system > Esophagus > Crop | place... | reverse complement strand
TGGCCCCATCCTCCTGACACCCACCCTTCAGATATTTGTAAGCATTTATAAGGTCCCCTCTCAGCCTTCTCTTCTTCAGGCTGAACAAGCCCAGCTCCCTCAGCCTTTCCTCATAGGAGAGATGCTCCAGTCCCCTCATCATCCTTGTAGCCCTCCGCTGGACTCTCTCCAGTATCGCCTCATCTTTCTTGAGCTGGGGAGCCCAGAATTGGACACAGTACTCCAGATGAGGCCTCACTAGAGCAGTGTAGAGGGGAAGGAGAACCTCCCTCGACCTACTGGCCACACTATTATTGCCTACCAAAGTGGGGTTTAGTCTTCATTTCAGATGTGACTGGAGTGATTTCGTGGTACTTTTACTGATTCGTTGATTACTGACCTTGCTGCACTGCAGAACAGAAAAATTCTTAGGGTTGAAATAGAAACCCAGCACCAAGGGCATGAACGGCTACTCTGCTGTCAAAGTATCAGGAATGGAGCCATTTCCTCCCATTTAAAACTATTAGAGGTAAGAGCAGATTGGGGCTGGTTTTAGTGGATTTGCTCACTTTGTCTCTGAAGGGAAGGCAAATCGTTTCCTCTAATTCGGTCCTTGGGATCGGACAGCACATGGTAATGCAAGCAACCAAGTCATCTTTTCCTCTTCCTTGAATGCTCTTGATTGACACTGCCATTGTACACATTATTGAACCCATGGCTTGTTTTAGACACCGAACTGTCTTGTCCCAGCTGAAAACAGATAGGTAAAAATTTATACACTGCAACATGTGATTTGTATTCACAATTTCCTTGTATGATTCATAAGTTTTTTCTCTATAGAGCCATGGTAATAATGCCAAGCAAGACACCACTGACAGCAAAAGATAGAATTAAATTACTTTATTTAATAGCGTTCTCCTTCAGCAGTATGCCATATTAGTTTAAAATTTTGGAAAGGCTAACTTGACCAAACGTTCAACGAAAATATCTACATCTTTTCACTCTGAAAAAGACTAACTAAACTAATAACTGCTAACACTGAAGGTATATATCCAACTTCTATTAAGCAGATCAAACAAGGAAAGTTAACTGTCCTACACGGAATATAATTCTTAGCTGACTATCACAGCCATCAAGTGATGCTTGTTCTACACAAGCAGAGAGGAGAGATTAAAGTCTGAGTGGCACTCTAGACGCTGCACAAACATGGACACGGGCATGAATGTGAAGATAAAAAGAAGTAATGGAGAAAAAGCTGAAAGATTATGACCTTGACAAGTCATCTAATGCAATTCTCATTGGCTTTTCATAGAAGAGTTAATTGAGCAAGAAAGCGTGACACCAGCCAATATCGGATGAAAATAAAAACATGATAAGAGTTGGCTTGGCTGAAAGTTCTGTTGTGGAGGAATACACAGCAAGAAGAGGGATATATCCAAGGACATGGTGGACAAGTTACCCACGTGCTCGATGCTGAGCCACATGCTGCAGGCGAGCTGGGGCAGTCAGTATACTAGAAAGGACATTATCAAGCCTGCCACCAGGCTGTAGCCAGGGAAAGACTGACTTCTCTGAGCAACGAAATTACTCAAATCTTTCCCAAGAATGCAGTCCTTTATGAAGATGTCTGGAGTTTCTAGTGCTAAGGAGCTCCCTGAAAAATTAAAAAAAAAAAACTGCAATATAAAAGCTGGCATCAGGCAGAAAGTGCATAAAGGGCTGGGAAAACTACTGACAAAAAACAGTTTTGTTTTAAATTCAGATACTAACATTTACATTGAAATGTTGAGCCACAGGAGAATGGAATCAACTGAGCCTGTAAAAACAAAATAGGCCACACTATTAGATGGTTTTGATGTTCTCTTAATTATACCCCCCTTGACTGAGTCAGGAAAACAGAACCTTGCCGTATTATCATAATTTCACATTGCTATGAAGGTCTTTGATTGGGTTGAGTAGATGGTCTTAATGGGATCTTTCAAACAATAAGATAATCCTAATTTAAAGGAAAAAGATCTCTCTCCCAAAGGTGCAATTTTTGCTAAATGGCTCTTTCATTTAGACACAAATCTAGAAAGACATTGAGTCATGTGTTCAGAATACAATGGCTTACATGATTAGCACAGAGTCAACATGGGAAAGGTATGATGTACTTAAGAAAAATCTATTTATTCCCAGGAAGGAAAAGAAGGCTGGGATAGCAGGATTAATATTTACTGCCAGCTCTACAGGAATCACATCCACACTTGGTATGAATTATTATTTAAATTCTACTGCCCTCCAGTAAGGTGAGGGTCCAGGGAACTTCGGACAATAGATCATTCAGAGTTGCCTAAAAATGTAACTCTATTGGAAGAAAATTCCTTGATAAGCTTATCAAAATTGTTACCAGAATGAGCAATTTCCTCCAACACAGTTAGAACCTGAGTATAAAATCAGTCAAATCAGTGAAAGCAGAAAGGTGCATTTGTCAAAGCACTATTGCCAGCAAGGAGGTATATTATAGTAAAAATGCAGAAAACTGCACTTTCTCTGCTCAGAAAAGTTATAATTTGGCAAAGAACTTCAGCATGTGCCTAAATTATAAAGTATATTGCGTATGATGGAAACCAAGCAGTGAAGTTATTACTCCCTGGAATGGTGTAACTTAATTTCCTCCATTTTGCAATTAACAGAGCATGGGAAAAAATACCTTAGAAATTCAAGAATAAATATATCCAGAGAAGTGGTAATATGAGTCTGATTAGTACAAGACTTTTGGCTATGATGTCCAAATATCACAAAGCTTGTACAACTGTTTCTGTTACTGACTCACCTGCAATTGAACATGCTACAGATCTGCCAATATACCAGAGTGCCTTAGGCCTTTCTGGAAACCCATTCGACATGAGAAACAAGAAAATCCGCACTTCCATTATTTATGATTTAAAGCAGAGTCTCTAGAGCTTTGTCAAGGCTGAGAAATGTTCATGTTTCAGGGCACATGGTAACCTCCAACTAGTAGAGGCTGGGAGGAACACCTCCTTGCTGGCAGATTCTCCCATAACTGCAGGACTACCTGTAGCATCTCAAGGTATGTGCTATGGACTATTGTCAAAGACAATTAGCTGACCCTGTCTGGTAATTCCTCTGTCCCTGATCACCACGGGCATTTCCATGAGGACCTGAAAGGATATTGGTGATGAAACATCAGCTTGTGGTAGAATCCCTGTGATGGTCCTTGCTTCTTCCCCAGAAAAATGCAACCCATCCATCTGTGGAAAGGATGTTGGCTTTCAGGTTAAACCTGAAGGGTGGCAGGCAATGTAGCTGTACATTGGGAATTGCAACTAGAACTGGAAATGTGGGGAGGGCACCATAATGGAGAGAGACACTCAGTGAAAGCAATGTGCTTTCAGCCAGAAGAGAAAGGAAGAAAGGAGATGTGCTTTGTACACAGTAGCGTTCTTCATTTTTTGAAGTCAGCTCTGGAGCAGCCTTATGACTATCAGGAATGTTATGTAGAGACCTGTGGACTCCGGTCTCACTGGATATGTCCCTACCATCATATAACTTAGCTTCCCAGTCACCTCCAGGGCCTTAGTACCTGATCTTCCACAGATGTGTAAATATCAGTTCAATCCCAAGCTATTTTGCAATAAACCAGCCAGTCCTCTCCAAAACAACTGCTAGCTCACCATGGGTAGTTTTCACTCCAAAACCCTTACTCAGTGAGCAACGTAGATAAGATTTTGCCAGGTTCAGCTCTCTCTGGCTTACAATGTGTTCAGACAGCGTCCCAGCTGGATTTGCATCCTCCACAGTGCAGAGCCCAATGCAGTGTGAAAGCAATTGGTCTGCTCTAGAGGGCAAAAGTCTTGATCACCATGGAGGAGCAGTGGGCATAACCAATGTGGGGAACATAGAAAGTGATGAAAAGATGGGAGTAAATGGTTGCGAAAACATAGGAGGCAGTGTGATGATATCCCCAGACTTTGTAAGTCTTCTATGTTGAGCTTATTACTCCCACTCAATACATTCCCACTGTAGAGCACACAGTTCCCAGTTACAACCCAGCACTGCAGCTCCTTTCTCCAGGGTGCTGCCATTCCATCTTACCTGCAGCAATGATGGCCAAACACAGCAAAGCTGAATTCTGCAGGGCCAGAATTTCTCCTGGAATGGTTTCAGTTATGCTATACTCCAGTCTGTCCCAGTAGAGCTCTGTGGAGCTTTGGCAGCAGAGATCTGGGCCCAGTCCTCGAGAGTTCGTGAACCTTTCAGTAAAACTGGCTCCTGTTCCAAAAAATCCTGGGCTGACATCCAAGAAAAACTCCAGCTCCAAGAATGTCCTGCCTTGCCTTAGCTCTTCTGCATCCATCTACCCAGCTCACGTCAAATAATGCTAGATGCTTTTTTCATCTTTAATAGCACACACAAAAGTGGTAAGGGATCTTGCTACCGGGAAAACAAATGAAAGCAGAGAGGCCAGGTGTCTGCTAAAACCAGCTAGAAAGATCCTTTCTCCCCTCTAGTAGCTGGTATAACAAGTGGGTACTAATCCATGCGAAATTGCAACTGCATTCCCGTGGAATTATATACTATATCCGCATCTGTTCTTGCACCGAATATCGAGGAACAGGGAAGCAGAAGCTGTTAAACTTTTCCTCCTGTTCTGCAAGCACAAGAGCATTTGGCTTTTCGCATTTGTTAACCTACTCTGGGAAAGTGACTTTCAAACACATGGCATGAACCCAGGGAGCCGCAAACATAAAAAGGGATTCGATGGTGTTTGCCCTTGAAGATAAAGGCATTGTTAGCAAGGGCACAGCCAGCCCACATCTGACAGACTTCATTTGCTGCCTACGCAGTCCAGGAATGGCTCTCGTGTTGCATTCCCGGACCCGCAGCAGTGCCGAACTGCCAGGACCTCCTAGGGTATCTGACCCCTTGGTCACTGTAGGAGATAAGCAGAGAGGATGGACAACCCAACCTCTTCAGGTGCCTGCTGGGATTCTGTCATGTAGCCCAGCCAACGACACCTTGACATCACTCTGTTGTGTGCTATCCTGCCCATGGACTATACCTGGAGCGGTTCCAACTCTCCAGGTATGGAGAAATATCCACAGTTTTCAACTCACAGCCATATGGAGTGTCTGGTACACTGCTGGAAGGAGCTGGAAGGTTTCTACCCTTAAATGACAGTGTGCACCCAAAGTCTGGAGTCTCCTTCCAGCTGTGACTCTTTCAGGAAGAGCTGATGTGTACTCAGGGGACTTTGACATCCACCATGTAACAGTAAAGGGCAGAGTGCTCTGTGCCATGGTTTAAGCTTCTTTCAACCACAGAGCACAGCAAGCAGCTCAGGGGTTTACAAAGCAGTAGTAGATCAAATGTGGATTTTTTCAGGTATAGTCAGACAGGGTTAGACAGGGCTAGACAAGCATGGTGTTACCATTTGCACTGCATTCCTGGCTACTGCATGCTCAATGAACAGAGAAACTCTACCCCTGATATATGTACTAAGTGGGTAGGACAGCACTGGAACAGCTTAGCACAACATCACTATCTAGCCTATACCACTGACATTGATTTTCCTTTCAAAGAGGAAGAAACAGGGGAAATCTCCATTTCTTCCACTGCCACCTCCAGGAATTTCCAATTGCCCATGCAGAGAAGCTTGTTATCATTGCTTTGCAAATCATACAGGAAGCAAAAATCCTTCTGCTGATTTGACACGCAATGCCAGCCCTCTGAGGAGCAGGTTCAGGTCTTCATGCCATCTCCCTTTCCCTGTACAGCTCTGAGAAAGTTGCTTGATCTGTCTGCGTCCTTCAGATCTGCCTGTATTAATCAAGGTTAATGCTGCTGACCCAGAAGACTGTTGTAAGGAGAAAGGTCTTCACTTATCTCTGGTATGACACAGAAGGAACCAAGAGAGAGCTTAAAGAGCGGAGAAGGGGTTAATTTTCAGCTCTTTTTCTTAATTGAATAAGTTGCTATTTGCATGTAATTGGGAGAAAACACTCAAGTGTCTGTGAGTGGGGTGAAAGAAGAGAATTCCTCTAATTTACATCTCATTGTCACTAACTGAGATAAATATGCTTTTCTCTTTCTTATAAAATTACTGTGAATGGTGGCCATACTGTGCAACACCAAACTGTCCTGAGTATGAACAGATAGTATATGTGCTTAGCACTGGCAGGACAAATTATTAATGAGACCTTTCTAATGGCGATGTGTTTCAGCTACAGTTATCACCCAATACTTAAACTAATGGGTAGCTAAAGCCTGGAAGTTTCACCTGTTTGTTTAATGAAAAAAGCTTTCTCCCTCCAGACTCCCATCCAGTCCCACTTAAAAACTCCGGTTCTGCTGCAGGTTTATTCAGTAATGGAATTGGGAGAGGTTTAAATCTGTTTACACCCCTGATACTAAGATCCAGAGGAGTCTCTACAAACTGCAAAATGAAGAGCAGGTTGGATCACGAACACGACCTGGTCACATCTACACTGGAGGTGGTTAGACTAACTGTAGCCCAGACTCAAAGCAGTCACATCGTGATTACAGAAAGCCAAGCTCAGGTACCTTGCCACGGACTGCATTTTGCCCATGTTTCATCTGCCCACACTGCATGAACAGGCACTTGGAGATCACATAATCCTCAACCCTTGTCAGACTTCTTGTACTTCAGCATTCATGTAAGCAATGTAAACAGTAGCTGAGGCTGAACCCACCTGCATGCTGAACTAGTCACACGAGCAGACACTTCATGACTTCATATGAGTTTGGATCAGTCTCTATCAAAAACCAGCCTAGAATAAAAGAAAACCTGGAGCCTTCCCAGGCACCTGACATCATAGGTAGCACCCAGATTTACAATATCCACATGTAGATGTTGGCACATACTTGTGTGCTAGAGTCTAAGCTCCCATTATAACCAGTGGAGACCACGGGCAACATTCAGTTGCATAAATTGAAGTATCAGTGCCATTTTAGACACCATAGGTAATCCTCTGGCTCCGACCACAACTTCAGCCAGACACAGCTCTCCTGTATGGACTTTGTTCTCTCTATCAATCCCATGCAAACAGTTTGGACACCATGGGCTACGTCAAACGGCACTAGAAGTCCGTAACAACAACGTCCTTCCACTGGTGAACAGTGCCAGCTGAGCCCAGAGAATGATTCACTGTAATGCAGACGCCTTTGAGTTATCAATCCAGGAAGGGGTCGGTCACTCAAAAGTCCTGTGCTATTTCTGCCTGGCCCATTGAGGTTTTGGGATGCCATGGGGCATCTCAGATAACAATGGTTATCTGTATTTGGCAAATGAATCCTACCTTTGTGCTGTCATTTGCACTAGCAAAAAAAGAATGTAAAATACTTCCAGAAAGGAATCATACCCAATGTCGATGTAAATGATCTCATGAGGTATAATGCAGCTGCTAAACAAATCCACCCTTTTGGGTCAGTTATTGTTTGTTTTCTCTGAGCAAAATTCCTCCCTGACATTTTAAGCTTGCAAGTCTGCATTAAATAATAGCATCTCACTCAACTTATTTTACATTTATATTGCCTCTCACATGTGTTTTCTGCATAGGATGCTAACTGCACTCCTTGCCAATATGCTGTCCAGAGAAGCAGAACAACATTAATAATCAGGAAAAACAAAAGCTAGTCAATAATAACCTTAGTGGTAATTTCATGACGAGAAATTCACTCGCACCATTATTTGTGCCTGGGAGCTCTCATTGTTCTTATTATGAATCCTCCAGCAGGAGAAGTGGATGTGATTTCTAATTTAAAGAGTTTGCATCAACCTCCAGAAATGAATCTTCCTGAAATGATTAAGCAAGGCTCCAACACTGCATTTTTAAGAGTCCTGCACATTCTGAATAATGTTGTAGGTGCATAATTGAATGATGGAGACAAACACCACTGCCCTCCATGGGACAGAAATGGGACCCCTTAATCATGACACATAGACTTCATGTAGGTGCATGCTAGAACAGAGTGGATAGAGGATCTCTGCTTCTAGAGCAAGAGCATGGGAAGTTTTCCCTGAGGTATCACAAGAAGTCATTATGGCAGCGAGCTGCTGACCTGCAAAGGATTGAAGGGATGTCAATGACACTGATGTTTGGCGGGATGTGCTGTAGAGTACATCGTGCCTCATCCTGAATGTTTGAACATCTGGAAAAGAGTGTTACACCCATAAATCTAGAAATTTTTGCCAAAGTGGTAGCATTGATGGTTAGACATGAGCCTCACTACTTCAATGAATAAATGGAGTTTGCTTAACTGTTGCAAGTTATCAAAAGACATTTATTTCTCTGACATTGTATATCAAATCCTGCTACAGAGCTCATGTGGACAAGCATTTTGGTACCCTCTAGATGTCACAAAGCAATGTGGTATCTCTCTCACTTATCAGAGAATTAATAAGGCATCAACAGCACTGTTCAAAGGACTCCCACACCCTCAGATATCGCATAAAATATGAACTGGATCGGTCACTTAATAAGGTTAAAGCAGGAAAGAATACATGTATTTGAAGATAGACTTGTATCACAGGACTAGAGTTACAGGAAACTATAATGTCAGATTTTATTACAGTTCAGCAGAACAAAGATCTTCCTTAGCTGTAGCAGGAGCTCAGATAGCTTCTGTCTCTTTTTGTCTCCTAAGTGAGGTGGAATCTCCAGCCATGGGTTCTCTGTTTCTTACACTGTCTAAAGAAATTTGAGGGTCAAATACAAGTTTTCAAAGTCCCTTTTACATCCTTCCTAGACCCCACCTTTCAGTGAGAAGGAAAGAGGTGTGTTATGAAGGCTTCTAGATCATTTTAAATTAGCATTGCCCAGCCTTGCTTACCTCCTTCTCATGGTCATTTCCTTCCTGTTTCCTATCTTTAGTGCTGCAGTTGTTCCTGACTTAGCACATGTCTGGCCTTAAGCTCCTTGTGTCTGCTACAGCTGCCTAAAAACATACTAATAAAACTCCTGAATGTTATCAGAACTATTCAACATAATTTCTTGCTAGAGTCACAACTATCTTCTCTCTGTGACAATACCAGCAGGCAGTACCTGTCAGGACCAGGGTGATTAAACTGTGTCACACTCCACACCTCATTCAAAATGACTGGGAATTCTTTCTATTTGTCTTCTTAATTGTCCCTTAAGTATAAAGCAGTGATGCAGTGCTGCTGTATGTGCTGGTTTCTGCACGTCAGACACTCTGTGGCAACTCTCCATCACTCATTGAATTTTCTGCTAGCAGAGGTGGCATTAGCGTGAAGGCAGATCTCAGTCAGCAAAACCCATCCTGACAATCTCTTCTGGAGACCAGCATCACCTTCTCAAAGACCAGGTCCCTCCCGAACTGGACGTACTCAACCCAAGATGTCCCCGAATGCTGCACACAGCCCTGCATCCATGTCTGGGTCATATACACTATGGTGCCATCACACCTCCCTCCTCTTGCATGACCTTCAGCAGGTCCTCGGGTGCAGCAGTCATCTACACTTGGGGGTCATAAACTAGGGGCATGCCAGGGTAGGCAGAGATAGGGAGTGGTGGGTGCTCCTCTGCCTTCCTGTCTCCTCTCTCAGTCAATTAATGTATTCAGCTCCAGGAAGGCCAAGTACATATTTTTGGTACATTTGACTTTTTTCCACATTAACTCTGCTTACTCCTACAGGGAGGACAAGAACACAGGGATTTGTGCCATCCCTACAGCAGGGGAGCTCTGTTTGGGAAAGCAGAGTCTCTGCAAAGGGTTTTGAGATGAGAGCAAACTTCCACAGTTAAATAAATCCTTAGGTGCATGAAGAAGTAAGTAGGACTAAGAGGGGCTTTAACCTCTGTACTGCAACCCCATGTACAGTTTTGGGTCAAGTAGGTTGAAAAATATATAAAAGTCTACACTAAACACCAACTCACACTGTTCAAGAACTATGGAAAGAGACTTTTGTGAAGGTCTTGAGGAACTGATCACATAGAAGATGGGGCTGATCTGATTCTTGCACAGAAGAAGGTAGACATGTATGAGTTATTTCACGAAGCAGAGAAAGAAACAGCAAAAAGTGGGGTTATGAGTTGATACAACATTTTTTCCTTTACCCCAACTTTAGAAATTAAGCAATCTTACTGTCTGAAGGACCAGTGTACTTTCATTTACAAATTAAAATATATCCTCCACTATATTTTCACAAGCAAAGAATATGCTTAAAATACTACCCTTCTGATCCTGTAGCAGCATTCAGAGCTCTGACATGGCAGAACTATTTGCAAAGCAAGACGATGATGGAGAGTTGGGACCCTCATGGTGAAGGGTTTGCAAACTACCCCTGGAATTCAGAAGGGTGAGCAGCTCTCCAGCATACAGCTGAAGTAATCACTCTCACTTCCTGGCTTCACAGAGCAGTTTAGGATACCGAGCATGGCCTCATAACACAGCAGGGGAGAAGTCAGAGCATAAAAACTGTGTTCATTTTTTACCTCAGAAAGTAAGAACACGCAGATTGGAGAGTCAGCATCAGTGGCCATCGGTGACCTAAAAAACAGGTTATTTCCAGACCCATCTGTGTGTTATGCTGGAGGTTAAGGTGAACTTGGGGGAGTGCTGGCTGACAGGCATGAAAAAAGCAGCTTGGAATCACAGGTCCAGTGCTGTCGAATTTCTTGTTCCTAGGACAAGACAGTTACTGGCAGCAAGAAATTTTTCTACCATGCTAGCACATGAATTAACCACTTCCTCTGGAAACCATTTTGTCTTATAGCGTAGGTGAAAAATGATCAGTACCATGGCTGGGGTCATGCCAAAATCCACTTCAATGACAGGTAAAAAATGATCAGAAAAGAATTATTGTCTCCATCATATAAAGAGGGAAAGTGAGTGTAAGAAAGGGACCACTGGGAGCTCAGAGAGGTCAGGAGCTCCAGGGATTCATACCTGGCAGTTTCCCCAAGTGCATCCTTTGTGCCTCAGAAGCTTACAGTATATACTAAATTTCCAATCAAAAATAATAAAACCGGTCAAGAGACTTTCATTGAAATGGCTCAAAAAGGGCACAAAGCCCAGAGATCTGAGCTTTCAAATTTGCAAAAAAAAGCATCTCTACAGCAAATCTAAAGCCCCCTTTCTTCTCTTTCCCCTCTCTGGTCCCCACCTCCTCCAGTGAACGACTTACCAGGACCCAACAAAGCCAAGTGAAAATGCTGCGTTTAAGCAGATTAACGTGGGCCAGTGCCAGGTGTGTGGAAGTCATTTCCGAAGACTGCACCTTTATAGATGGTAATTCATTGCTTCAGCAGCGGAACACTTCTGCCAGTACACAAAGATCTGTGAGCAAAAAAGTCTGTTATTTAAATCTCACCAACCACAACACATTCAATAGCACTCCTTATATCTAAAGAGCTGTGGATACACACTGGGGTGTGAGGAGACACAGGAGCTGTGGACCAGAGCTAATTCCATCCAATCACAGCCACATTCGGGGCAGTCTGCTACTAAAGCCTTCCTCCTCATTTACCTATTTACACTCTCTGCACTGAGGGTCATGCAAGTCACAGCCATGGACTATGCTATAGGAGGTCCAGCAAATTATGGAGGGAAAACTTGCAATTAAATACAAAAAAGAGACCACTAAGTTACTGATGAGTCAGAGCCAGGAAGAGTTAATACAGCAGCAGTAAAATCTCTGGGTGCAGGTTAGTGAAAACCTATTTGACAGGCTCCTCCAGATGGAGCCTACCAGCATGTCTCAGACAGGACCTGGGCAGGTTACCAGCTATTCCATCTGACTCTTGGTGGGTACAGTGGAGTTATGAGGCTCTGCAACATGTTTTGATCCCTGGAGGAACATCAAACTCTTATTCACATGAGGCAATACAGACCTACTCCACATAAAGATAGTGTTTTCTTCCCTTCAGAGCTAGGCTTGCTGGACCCAAAAGCTCTTTTCTGCTGCAGCTGTGTGGTTGTTCATTGTCCCTGGCCACCAGGATGCTCCTGGGGGCCAAGGTGTCCCTTATACTAGAGGGTGGCACAGCAGGGACTTGAGGAGAAAAGAAAGACTCTAGTTCCCCTGCCTATCCCTTCAGGTTTTGTCTGTCTGTGCTGAATTCCAGAGAGTCACAGCCACGTTGTCTGCTGCACCATGCATCAATCAGTCACCCAAAACATGTGACACAGGAGAAGACGGGGAGACAGGGACATACACAGCAGCTTTTGGGTTCTCATTCACTATGTCCCTCTGATTCTGCTGTGCTGCAATGGCTGTCCCACAGCTATTTCCACAGACATAGGAGTGCACTGGGGGAAGTCAGAGATGAACCTTGGTCTTCTACCTCTAAGTCTCTAGTTCATAGAATCATAGAATCACAGAATCATTAAGGTTGGAAAAGACCTCTAAGATCATCAAGTCCAACTGTCAACCCAGTATCACTATGCCTACTAAACCACATCCTGAAGTGCAATATCTATGCGTTTTTTGAACACCTCCAGGGATGGTGACTCCGCCACTTCCCTGGGCAGCCTGTTCCAATCTTTCACAACGCTTTCAGTGAAGAAATTTTTCCTAATATCCAATCGAAACCTTCCCTGACACAACTTGAGGCCATTGCCTCTTCTGCTATCGCTGGTTACTTGGGAGAAGAGACCAACACCCACCTTGCTATAACCTCCTTTCAGGTAGTTGTAGAGAGCAATAGTTCTGTCCTTCTCTGATGAAAGATTAGTGCATGACTACACAACAGCAACTTATGTTGTTATTTCCAGTCCCCTCATCTCCATCACTGCTGGGAAATGCCTTATTTTGCTTGCTGTTATTTTAACCTCTTTCAGAACATTTTGAAGGAGCCATTTCTCCATTAACCCTGAACAAGACATGCCATGCTACCTACCAGAGCCTCTTCTTTCTACTTACCCCCTCCCAGTCATGGGTGGACTGGATGTATGGCCAGCACGAAGTCTCTGAGCAGTGCCAACCTGCATAGCCTTAGTCCTTCGCTGCCCCGTTACAGCACAGCTCAGTTTACTTGTTTGCCATCACATAGGTTCAGTACCTCTAAAGGTAGCTCTGTTCTTCTGTTTCAAAGACAACTTTGAGGCATCCTTCAGGATCAGGAAAGCACAGATATTGTACAGCAGAGGAACTCCTAAAATTGACATTTTACTAGGTTGCAGTGGGGCAGTCTGGATAAAGCATCTTATCACCACACTATTACCACAGTCCATCCTCTGCAATATTAATGCACCACACAGTCTCGGTGGGAATGTGGTACCATGCTAAAAACAACAGGTTTCACAAAACATGGGTATAAGTAATGTCGTCTCTACCACCTCCTACGAGCAGATCGGTGGCCCATTTAAAAGATGTTCAAGCTGAGGAGCAAGCTGGGAAGCTAAAAAAGGCAAAGTAGCCCTCACGCACTCAAATCCCCTGCTCCAAGAAGAGCAATCCATAGTGCCTGCAGTTCCCGGGACTTGGGCTGACTGGTGTCAAGCAGTTTGGTGCAGGTCACCCATCAGCCCTCCTGGAGCTGAGTCCCCACTGCTCCACACTGGGAGGACAGCCTGTATTTCCAGATTCTGAGATCCAGCTCCCACAGCTAGGTATCTCCAGATATCTCCATCCTTCCTCTATATCAGCCCAATGCTGATACTTGCCCAAGCTCCACTGACTGCGATGGCAAGAAAAGCAACCTATGGAGAGGTGGAGATGCCTGCATTATAGAGTCAAATTAACCTCACACTTTGTGGGGCTGATCTGGATGTATCCCCCTCTTAATCTCTAAAAAAATGTGCTGAACTTCTTCCCTTATCACAGCAAAAATGACAATACCAGATGCCTCCTTCATACTCTCTCTGTTATACGCTGCCTGAACAGACAAGACCAGTACATTAGGCAGATGCATAAGGGAGAAATTCCTCCATGAGTTATTTAAAGAAAAACCATATGCCTTTCCCTTTCATTTTGATTAAAGTTTTTTATATTTTTTATTGGATGATAGATCAACTATTGGGGGTGGAGATCTATAGCACAGATAGTTCGTGTTTTCATTGCAAAGGTTTATTTGGCAAATAAAGCTAATTTGACTAATTAAAGGAGGAAAAGAAGAGCACATTCCCTTTTACTGGGCAATAAACTGGGGGTAGTGAGTTAATAAAACGGAAAAATAGCTATCGTGGTGGAAACAGATGCTGTATTTCAGCTTCCCACCTTCATTTCAGAGAAAGGCAGGGCTCTGCGCTGCTGAGTATCCAGAACTCACGCAGGGATGGTGGATGTCTGCATGCTTCCCATGCCACTCCTCTTGAACATGTCCAACAAGCCTTGCAACTACAAAGCACTTTCAGCAAGTATCCTGTTTGCTACTCATCAAATCCATCTTACAGCTGCTGTGTCTTTCTCCATCCCTTAAGCACTCTGAGCCAGAATCAACAGCACCCAGTAAAAGAGCAAAAGGAACCTGTGGCTTCTGGGTTAGCAGTGAAACCCATTGGTGAAGAAACAGGCTCTGGGAAAGAGGTGAAAACACGGGTCAACCCAGAAGGCACATATCCACACACACAGCCCTGTGGAACTGGAGGGGCAGAGATCTTCCCAGGGAAGGAGCAGGGTGTGCAGGACTAGCCTGAAAACCCCTATGCACTAGAGAGGTACACATCAAAGTATTTCCCATAAAAACAGGTCAACCTGTACTCTGTGGGGGTAAGTGATCATACGCCCCATCAGTTAGCAGGTCTTCCTGCAGGAGCAGGCTCACAGCAGAGGACATAAATCCTGGGCACTGCATGAGCAAAACTCTGCCCTTCACTCCAGGTCTTTGGGTTCAGTCGCAAATGACAGCAAGGGCAAGGGCGGGCAGATCTGAGATGCAGTTTCACACGACCTTCCTCCCTGAACCAAAACTGCTGACGTCCACCCAGCCCCGTTTCTGGGCACGGATCCAGGGCCTGCCTGTGAAAGTTTGTCCCCCTTCCAAAATATCTCAGCTGGAAATCCTGAATCCCTGAACCTGCTCTGAGAATAACCCTGAACCGCGACTCACCTACATGCAAATATAGCCTTGGTCTGCCTGCTGCACAGGTCTCCAGCAACAACCAGAAAACACCCACCACTACACCTCTGAAACAGGGGTGCGGAGACAAAAAGCAGGTTGCAGATTCACTAGGAAAATCCATAAATGAGCCTGGAAATTAAGCATTGCCATCCTCAGTTTGTAGCCAAACCCCTGTCCGTCCTACATGCACTACCTGGTTTGCTATCTTGTGTGCACAACCACTTCGGTATCTCCATCCTTCCACCTCCTCCTTCACAAGCGTAGAAAAGGCCAGATCTCAGCTGGACAGGTTACAATAGAGAGACTGGAGAAAGGAGCTCTTTGGGGTTTTTTTTTTCTTTTTTTTCTTATGTTAGTCTCATTTTCCACCTAAAATAAATAAGGAAATTATTCCTTTGAGAGGTGCCTGTATCTTTAGCAACGTAGCTGGGTTTCCATATCAAGGGGCTGGCTCTTATGTCTTGGAGTTAATAAAAAAAATGCCCCAGGGAATTCTGATTTATATTCAGTGGCTGGTGAGAAACCTATTGATAAAAGTTAGGAAATATTGGAGGAAGAATCGGACTGATTGTGTCTGAGGATTATCTCTACAAACAGAGAGGTGTGAAAAAATAAATAAAAGCAATAAAGGCCATTCCATCTGAACAGAGACACAGAAAGGCTCCTTTTGTAGGAAGAAAAGAGCTTACTGTAGTTCTTATTCTCCCAAAAGAAGAACAAAAAAGAGCTCAAATCCATAACCTAGCAAGTCAACATGATTAAAATAATCTATAAACATTAAGCTGTCAAAATAGGAATGTAATTAGGACAGTGAAAGCGAAAAAAACCCCAAACACTGAATTGCAGAATAACACTGCAAAACGACATTTCAAATAGCAATTTAGCCTCTCTCTACTTATAGGCTGGAAGGAGATGAACTTAAAGTAACCTGATAAGCAGATAACTGCATTATACCGATTCATTCCTTCCTCCAACACAGCTCCTTTAATGGGATTTTTATGCATTGGAGAGGGGTGGAGAACTGGCTGCCATCCCTCGCATAACAGTTCAAATGCTTTTCTCAATGAGAAGTTTAATCTCAGATCTGTTCAAAGGACCACAGGCCAAGAAATGGGCAGGAGCAGCTTCTGAGCAGTATTGTGCCCCAACTCCACCAACCCCGGTGGCCATCAGCTGGCATGTGGTTGAACATCTCTGTGAGAAACAATGACTCTTTTGGTCCCTGCCATGGGTAGATTCAGATGTTTAAGTCACATCCTGCTCCAAGCCAGGGATAACAGTAGAAGCAGCTCCTGCCGACATCAACCAGCATCTCTTGACCAGGTCTTCCTGCAAATCTGGAAGCATGACCCCTTAGCAACAGGTCTGCTCAGAGCTGCTGTCCCACATCAGCAACTCCTCCCGCCTTTTCATACCCCACCTCTTCACCCTCTCAGCTGCACCTTGGCAGGAATCACTCAGGCTCTGAGGAAAGGTCTAAGCTGGTTGATAATGTTAAGGAAGGCACACCTGGGGTGTGAGGCATGCTCCTTGTGAAAGTATTTTGATGGCTTTAGACAAGCATCAGCCTTCTTTGGTTCTGGTTTCCTCTCAAATTTCTTTGCAAACATTGAGGAGTATAGTGGCTTGGGTTTAGCATTTTCTGTTCACATATGCCTGAACAAGTGATGGCTGTGGTGGGAACCTTTGCTGGCCCCCCATGGCATGCCACAAAGGTGTGCAAGCAGCACCAGTCTTGTTACAGAGCTAAGGAAAGCAGCAAATAGTAAGAAGCCCAAACAATCCAGAAAGAAGGTGCTGTTCTCCTCCCTTATCAAGCTGCAAGTAGCTTCTGCAAGATTAAAAAGGCTTCTAAGGGAGATTTCCTGGGAGAAATGCAGTTTCTTGGACAATAACGTTGCCTTTTGAAGACCAGTCTAGTCTGGGGGCTTCCTAATTCCTAATTACATTCCTATTAGGGGACCTAATATATGCTTAAGGGGACATAATATATGCTTTAGGGGACCTAATATATGCTTACAAATATCTCAAGGGTGGGTGTCAGGAGGATGGGGCCAAACTCTTTTCAGTGGTGCCCAGCGACAGGACAAGGGCCAACGGGCACAAACTGAAGCACAGGAAGTTCCGTCTGAACATGAGGAAGAACTTCTTCCCTCTGAGGGTGACGGAGCCCTGGCCCAGGCTGCGCAGAGGGGCTGTGGAGTCTCCTTCTCTGGAGATATTCCTGCCCTGGCTGGAATCGGTGCTGTGCAGCCTGCTCTGGGTGACCCTGCTTCAGCAGAGGGTTGGACTGGGTG
>Ga0065711_1008659_pt1 | contig 17326 bp, 12 predicted proteins | sample Hoacrofraction12_FD_59098 | JGI IMG/M metagenome (GOLD analysis project Ga0065711, IMG submission 59098) | Hoatzin crop microbial communities from Cojedes, Venezuela - Epithelial fraction 12 v2 (version 2) | ecosystem: Host-associated > Birds > Digestive system > Esophagus > Crop | place... | reverse complement strand
ATTCAAGATCGAGATTTTTAGAGTGAATATGAGTAAAGTTGTGTCAGCAAAACATAAGTCACTGGTTTTACAATAATGATAATGATAGTTTTCTACTAAAATCTAGTTAACTTAGATTAAAAGTGGTTGTGAAGCCATGACAACAACTTGGTAAAGCTGCTGGTTTTAGCTTGTAGAAGAGTCTAGAATTGAACTGGAGTTGGCAGTCCAAACTAAAATCCAAAAGCCAATTTGGTTGAAGAACACACCTTGGGTTTTTTTGTGTAGGTGTATTCAAAACCACAAAACTCTGAAGTGCTAGAATATATTTGTTGCTCTTATTTCTTGCTTTAACTTTTTTTTTAAATTGCTGAAGACAGATAATGTGACACAGATTTGATTTAAACTAATGGCCAAATTCAGCTAAGATCTCACTTTGAATGGTGAAGTTACAAATTAATATAGCTTTGTATCAAAATAAGAATTTTGTTAAATCTGAAAGAAATGACCATGTTTTCAAGTAGTCCAAAAAGTCAGGGTATAAATCAACCTGTTAAAATCCTAGAGAACAACCTAGTCACAAAGAAAATGAGAATCTCCCTCTATAAAGTGAACCCTTACAGAATTAAATTAAAACTAGAATAACACCGATTATGTTCTGGAGAAGAATTAACAGACGTCTGGAAAAATATTCCAATAGGGCAGCTTCATAGAATCTTGTATATACCTAAACTTATTTCTTTAAAAAATCATTGCAAGCTTTAGCTTATTTAGCTTGTATTTGCTTGTCTTCAGCTGCATCTGGACCTGCTGAAGATGTCACTGCCCCAAGTCTGCCCTCAACTATTCACATCATTTCCATTACCCGTAGATGTTTATGTAAGCTCTCCCTTACTCATTTAAATCAAAATAAACCAGGACTTTAAAGATCTGCTATTTTAAACTTTTAAAACTAACCCTGGCTTATTTTGCCTGCAGCAGATTGGCAAGTTAAGACATGAGTTGGAAGAGTCCTGGACAAGTAGCTGAGCAAACTGAAAGCAGTCTCCTCAGCTGGCAAAGCCACAGCGGCTGGCTGGGATGATGCCTGTGATGCTCTGAGCCTGGTTCCCCCAGCAGCAGCAATGCCAGCTTAGGCGCCTGTGGTTCCCTGCCACCCCGTCCACTCCAATGACACTGCTTGTGTAGTGTTGCAGAGCTACACTTGTTTTGGGGAATAAATCCAGTCTAAAATACACCTTCCTTTATTTAGCATTGGTTTTCTCTCATGGCAGTTCCTTCATGTGGTCCACCACGTGACCACCCCAACAGTTACACTTGCGTTGCCCAGAGGGTATTGTGCAGGCATAGGAAAGAACAGTAGGAGTAAAGGGGTGAAGATGTACTAAATCTATTGTTGCCATCTGAGGACAGGCCAGGGAAGCTGTAGCCTCATATAAGATAACTTCATGTGTGTACAAGTATCTCCACTTCGTGTGCTACACTACTGCATCATTTGAGGAATTTGTGGGCGTTTCTCAGATAGCTTTATATGAAGTGTGGAAAAGTCTAGAACACAAAAATGTTTTGACAGCATATTCAATTACTGCTTACAGGATAAAGAAGTGCGCGCAATCTTCCTTAGGCTATTTGCACAACTTTTCCAAGGATACCGGTCATGTCTTCAGCTGATCAGAATTCATGCTGAACCAGTAATTCATTTCCATAAGGTAAAAGAATAGCAGTTGTCTGTATTTAGTCAATATTCATTTGTGTCACATTGTTCCCATGAGCTTGCTTTTGAACAAGTGTTAAAGTTTAAAAAAAGTAAAAAAAAAAAATCTGTATGTCATAAGCCTATCAGTTTGACATAGCACTATATCAGTCTTTTTTAGTGGAACTAATCACAGGGACTGCAGTGAAATGTGAAACAAATTTAACATTAAAATTTAATACAAAGAAACATTTGAGGAATCATTAAGGAATTTAGAAAACATGTGTATGTAATTAGAAGACAATACTTTAAAGTACTAGTTTTCTATTTATTACTTGTGAGATTTTTGTAATGTGTGGATCAGACTTCCTGTTATGTTGCTTCTGAATTTAGGTGTAAAAACATACCAGATAATGTAAAAGATCTAATTAGAAAGTAACGCACATTAGTATAAGCTGGTGAAAATGTCTAGCTACTAGTATGTAAATAGTCGGTTGTAGTTTTGATACTGATAAAATACATGTATTTTTTTTCTGTCTTTTTTGCAGGCAGCCTTCTTGGGGCAGCGAGGCTTAAGTGAGAATGACTTTCTAACCAAAGTTCTCAATGGAATGGCATTTGCTGGTTTTGTGTCAGAGAGGGGTCCTCCTTTCAGAGCCTGTGATCTTTTTGATGAGGTGAAAACTGTTTCTATATTCACAAGTAAATGAAAATGTGCCTATGATATTTCAGCATGTGAAAAACTGTTGGAATGCTTCTGAATCCTCACTGTTTATTATATAAAGTTTAGTATAAACTTCTCAATTCTCATTTTCTACTAAGCATACATTTCTAGCTTACTTCCGTAATATTATGCCCTGCTCATGTGTATGAAGTTAAACGGTTGTATAAATTATGATAATGCTGTAACTGTTGTCGGGTTTGGAACTTCATAATGCATCAGATGTGCTAGTACAGAATTATTTTGAGTAATTTAATTATATTCTTAGAAACTTTGAAAAAGTAATTGAGAAATATAAAATTACATACTCAACAATATAAACTGTGGCAAACATTTTTTCTTTTAAAAAGTAATTACATTTACTGTGCTGGCATTTATTTGAATGTAGAGCACAAACAGACTTTGGTATTAATTGTGCATAGTAGTAGTATATATGAGAAATATGGGCTGTGGTATTAGAAATGTTAAAGGAATGGTTTAGGTATGTAGGACTTGTGTTAGGTAGGATTATAAAATCTGGTAATGGAAGCTCTATAAGAAAGTGAAAATGTCTCAAGTTCCAGAGCAATGTGATATTGCACATTTTTCCGTGTTCAGTTTTCTTTGCTCAATTTCAATTTAAGATTAACATTTCATAACTTAAATAGGAAAGAAATTATTTTTGGTTGAATTATCAACATTTTTATTCTTGTTTGTTTGTAAGTTGGTAGCCTTTGAAGTCGAAAGAATTAAAGCTGAGGAAGGTAATCCACCAAAAATGATAAAGCATGTTAGAGAACTTGCAGAACAGCTCTTCAAAAATGTAAGTTTGCTATACCTGCTGCACTTCTAGAGTGGAGATAGTAACATTGAAAATTCTTATTTCTGAGATTGATCCGGTATCTGAAAATAGAAATGGCTGCTTGTGATAGTCATCTGCATTATGACAAAAGACTTCAGAATTTAAATGTCACCAATTTTGTACATGTGAAGGAAGTTCAATATATTAATTTTGATTTATTAATGGTAATACTGATTTATGTGTAGCCACTGCTACTGATGATCCTTAGTGTGTATTCACAGTCTTGTGAATCTCCCTCGCGCTTGCACTTCCTGTTGTTGTTCAGACTCCACAGAGCAATGTCTATTACATGATCAGTTAACACCTTTATACCCTTTATTTTTCTACATCCCACTCCCCAAGACTGTGATTTACATCTACACTTTTATGAAAAAATCACAAGATATACTAAGTACTGCTAGGTTCTGGGGCATTTGGGAGCTGGGGGGGTTGGCTATGTGTGTGTGTCTTTTCTAAGATGAATTGCCTTTAAACACTTTACAGCCAGTACATTCAGCAGTCTTTTGAGTCAGTAGATTTTAGATGGAAAAATACGTCTATGTATTTCAGGTAAATGCAATGTGTGAATAGTAGGGTGTGTGAAATGAGTTTTATCTGGTTTTAATATTGTCCTTCGCTGCAGAATTTGTGTGTCTGTCCTCAGACACACTCATTCACTCAATCACTCACTCCAGCTCTTTTTCTCTGAAATTGCCAAATAACTATTATACTTTTTTTGAAGGAAAAAATTGATACACATTTTAATCTGCAATGTTGACAGAAGACATTAGAAGAGAGAGAAAATACATCTTTGTGGACTAAAATAATTTTACATTTTAAAATGTGTATAAAATGTTGTCTGTTGTCCGTATGTGGTATAGCATACTTACTGAGTATCTTAACATTGATATCCGTACACTGACATTTCAGACTTACGATAAGAGGATGTGTCTTGTGGAAAAAGAAGAGAAACGTCAGGCATCAGAATTTTTGTTACACAAATTCATTTCATCCATGAGATTTCATCTGTAATAAATTATTATTTATTCCATGGTATACCTCCTCATCCCATAGCAGTCTCTTAATGATAAGTACTGATGTAATCATCTTCTATTACGAACTAAAATTAAGTCATTGGAAACAAAAACTTCTGAATAATTGTTAAATTCTCTGCTACGAATTTAATAGTGGTGCTGTATATAGCAAAATACATTTTCCAAATTCAGGTCCTTCTATGAGGTAAACACTGTCAGAATGTATATTAGTTGACAGTTCTTCAACATTCAGGACTTTTAGTGTCATTAGAAAGTCAATGGGCAATATTAAAGTAAACTAGTTTGGTTCTTTTTTGTCGAATGGCAGAGATGAGTGAATTGCAATTTGGAGAAGATACATCAGAAAAAAATAAGGAGTATTTCTTTAAAATCAATGTTTTAAAAGTTTTAATTTCCCAGAGAGCTAGGGCTGTAATCATAGAATCATAGAACGGTAAGGGTTGGAAGGGACCTTAAAGATCATCTGGTTCCAGCCCCCTTGCCATGAGCAGGGACATATTCCACTAGACCAGGTTGCTCAGAGCTCCATCCAACCTGGCCTTGAACACTTCCAGGGAGGAGGCATCCACAGCTTCTCTGGGTAACCTGTTCCAGTGTTTCACCACCCTCATGGTGAAGAATTTCTTCCTAATATCTAATCTAAATCTGCTCTCTTTTAGTTTACAGCCATTCCCCCTTGTCCTATCACTACACACCCTTGTGAAAAGTCCCTCTCCATGCTTCCTGTAGGGCCAGTTCAGGTACTGGCAGGCTGCTATAAGGTCACCCCAGAGCCTTCTCTTCTCCAGGCTGAACAGCCCCAACTCTCTGAGCCTGTCCTTGTAGGAGAGGTACTCCAGCCCTTGGATCATCTTCATGGCCCTCCTCTGGCCCTGCTCCAACACGTGCATGTCTTTCCTGTGCTGAGGGCTCCAGAGCTGGACGCAGTACTCCAGGTGGGGTCTCATGAGAGCGGAGTAAAGCGGCAGAATCACCTCCCTCGACCTGCTGGCCACACTTTTCTTGATGAAGCCCAGGATACGGTTTGCTTTCTGGGCTGCAAGCGCACTTTGCTGGCTCATACTGAGCTTATCATCCACCAGTACCCCCAAGTCCTTCTCTTCAGGGCTGCTCTTGAGCCACTCTCCGCCCAGACTGTACTTGTGTTTGGGATTGTCCCGACTCACGTGCAGGACCTTGTACTTGGCCTTGTTGAACTTCGTGTTATAAGCATGTGATTATTGTGGTACTATCCCATAAATATGGGAAATTGCTGCAAACAATATAATTGTTATTATGATACTAAATTACTCCAAAGGAAATGGCAAACATTTGTATTTGTTTTCTAGTGGATATAGATCCTTTTTAGAATGAGAGCCTATAAAACATAAGTGAAAATGCATATGTGCAATTTTTCATTTACGTTATTTCTTAAAATCAGTGTCAAAACTAATATAGTTTAGTCTTTTCTTATGATGAGATTTATTTATACCAGTGGTTGACCTGCCACTTCACTACCACTAAGTCAAGGACTTAGTGTATTTAAACTAAGTCAAGGACTTAGTGTATTTAAAAGTCAGATTTTTAGTAGTTATGCATACAGCTATCTTTGATAAAAGCACTGTGATGAGTAACATTGCTTCTTTGTTACACCTAGAGCTGCCTGATTTTAAACTTGCTGCATGATGTATTTTGACATCTTGTTCCTCAGTTTAAATAGTCATCATGTTGTACCTGGGACAGTCTAGATACATATGAGAAACAAGGTTTGTTAGGGAGAGATAATGTTTGTATTAGTGTAGCTGATACAAGTGGAAAATCTAGACAAGTTTTTGACACATATACTACTTCAGTAGTTGAAGACATTAGACCTATGTTCTTAATAGCATGTACAGCTGGGGTTAGGTTTGTGATGGCCAAGATTAAAGTAATGCTCTCTATATTTCCTCTGGATCTCTCTTCTCCATGAAATGGAACATGGAATAGTTATTTTCCCTTTCTGGCTTTTTCTGCTATATGTCATCTGTTGGTTACTGCTGAGATTGTGTTCCCATTCTCTGCCTTGCTTCTCCTGGCATCTGCTGCTCTCATCCCGCTAGCTAGATTTTTGGCCTGTTTCGTTAAACTTTCCTGTGCAGAGAATTTGTATGGCTAAGTAGCTGGTTTGTTCTGACTGCTGTTTCTCAAGTTGATGCATTTGATCTCCTTGTTGTCTTTTGCTCCCTTAAATGAAAGTATCATGCTAGCTCCTGTTTACAAGTTTTATTGCAAGCTAGTTGTGCTTGTACAACAGAAACCTAATTGATTGAGTAGCACTCTTTGGCAGTGGTACACAGTCAAGTAACAGCATAGAGTCAAATTGGAAAACAGTAAATTCAGACATGATTAATGATAAGCTCTGGTACATGAATGAAGAGATGAAAATATCCTGTTTCATCTGATTGATCATTACACTTTTCAAGACGCGAGATGTGATCGTTTGAATGGTGGTAGAATCCTTGTGGAACACATAGATATCAGGCATATTTTGGAAAAGATGCAACCTGAAGCCAGAAAAACACCTGAACAAACAGGAAAGATTATCAACCATTTGAGGAAGAAAATGAAAAGAAATGGTGAATTTTCATATCTTGCTCACTTCAGAATGTCTTTCTGGAAAGTGTGTTTTAAACAAGCTGAAATCCACGTGGAAGCAGTTGAGTGAAACTTAGTGACTGGTGATGTACATGGTCTTTCCGGTTGCTGAACACCAGAGGCAGAAGATGCATGTCCACATATAGGAACACATAGTGGACTGAAACTGCATCTCGTATTGACAAGTGCCAACAGAGCTTACCTGCACAGAGCAAGTCTTCAAATATCCCACGTACAGTCACATGTCTGTTGTATGGTACAGGGCATACTTTGCTAATGTCTTCAGTATTGCATGCTAATATCGAGATAAAGACAAATATAATAATTATGTAGTAGCAGATGCAGCAGTTATTTTGGCAAAACAAATAAGTCAGTGTTCTGCAATTGTAAACTGTTATTAAATTTTTTTTAATTCTAAAGAAGCTTTCTTTGGTGCTGCTTACTACATTTTTTTTTTAAGAAAAAGAAAACAAAGACCATGAAAGAGTAAAAAACCATTGTAGGCAAATATCTGTTATCACAGTGGAAATTCTGATAGTTTTGCAACAATAGAATTCTTTTCTATCTTTTGAGAACACTCCAAAATCTGATGCTACAACTTCTTTTTACTTACTTTGTAGTTTAGGCCCATCATTTATTCTCTTTGATCACCAGTATTAACATTTGTCTTTTTTTTTTTTTAGTGTAAACAGCGGGCTGTGTGGCATATTTTTATGGGACATACAGAAGATAGAAAATTGGTCCCTAATGAGGGACAGCTGTAATTTGATACCACATGGTACAAAATTGAGCTTTCACTTTGTAGTCACAATCAAAATGAGACTGTTTCTCAGCACTCGATAAAGAGATCGTATGTTTTAATATTCTTCAACCCTCTCTCTAGCAAGAGGTTGATTGGCAAATTAATTTCTATTCAAGCCCTAAATATTCATTAGGCATCATAAAATCAACCTGAGTTAAGCAGTGATTTTCTTTTGCTCTCTTTCTTTTTTAATTTTGCATGTTGATAAAAATAATTTTATAAAACCCTTTAACGAAGTTGGAAGTATTACACGTAATGAATCAAGGGTGATACGAACAAGAAACATGATATTAGTCAGCTGCATTTAAATACTTGGCTTCTTAATCTGTCAGGTATGCAGATACACAGAACAGCAAAAAAAACAGATGAGACAGATGGTAACACTGCGTTACCACATTTGTGTATGACCTTTTGCATTCGACCTGCAGGAGAACCCCAATCCCCACATAGCATTCCAGAAAGTGCCGCGACCCACGGAGGGCTCCCACTTGCGGGTTCACATCCTCCCATTCCCCTGGATCAACGAGTGCCGGGTGCAGGAGCTCCTCCAGGAAGGCCTTGCAAGGAGTCAGGGTGTCCCCCCTGCCGGACGGGGGGACAAGAAGTGCATCGTTCCAGCGGGTCCCCCTGTTGGTATGTTTACTTGTTCCTCAGCGTAACTGTTTGTCATCCTGTCTCGTTGCTTGAACATATAAATAGCTTGGATGCAATGTGTCGCTCTAAATTTCATGCTAATACAGTATTTTTAGTGATCATGGTAACCTTTAGTACATAGACTTGCCTTTGCATTTTAGAAGCCCTTTTGCATCAGCCTTTGCTAAGAAGTCAGACAACCACAGTGTGAGTGGCATGATTACTAACAACAAAAAAGGGCTTGATCTGAGTTTGATTGAACTGTTAGATTAGATATTGTCTACTCATCTAGGTCTGACGAATATCATGTAGGTTGCTTGCAGGACTGGCTGAACCAAGCTGTGAACTGTTAGGGTTTCCCCTTTGACATTAGTGGAAGACATGTCAGTTACTGGAAGAAGGCAAGGAACAAACATAGCATCTATCTCAAAATAAATATACCTATATTTAAATATAAAGAACAGATACAGACACTGTAGGCCTGTCAATTTAATTTTAATGCCAGAAAAATTCCTTTAGTCATAGTCATGTTCATCAATATGAATGATGGTATAAACAAGTATGCTTAGTGAACTTGCAGGACACATGAAGCTGGCAGAGCTTGTGAAACTTTTTAAGGATGTGATTCGGTTTCAAAACAATCTTGGAAATTTAGAGATCCAGTCTCTGTTGAGTTTTGTCCTTCTCTGCTGTTTTTCTTCAAATAAGGTATTACACTCGCATAGGCATGATCAGCTGACTAGGAAACAGTTCTTTGGAAAATAATTGGGGATTATAATGATCATAGGGGCAAACATGATCCAACGATATCAAGCTATTGCAAAAAAGACAAACATCTTAGTAAGACGTATAAACAGGACTACAGACAGTGAACTCCATGGAGAAATCCTTTCGCTGTACTCAGTAAGACCTCAGCTGGACTGTTTGTATTCATTTTTGGACACTGGAAGACTGTCTCTGTTTTTGGTTCTGTTAGAGGGGGTCCAGAAGAAAGCAACATGAATGACCAGTGGTCTGGAGAACGTGACCTACAAGGAAGATGGGGAGTTGTTTAGACTGAAAAATGGAAGACTGAGGGAATGCATAGAGCAGTCTTCAATTACATAAGAGGCTGTTTAAAAAAGGAAAGTGAATAATCTCTAGTGATAAGAATAATGGATTTAACTGCAGCACAAAATTAGAGTTATTTGTCAGGAAAAGCTTTGTAAAATGAGGATTGTGAGGCAGTTGAATGGACTGCTTGTGAAACCATGGAGTCTGTTATCACAGAACTTTTGGAACATATTAGACAAATATAAGAAATAACATAAATAGAATTGATCCTGTCAAGGGACAGCAGGATGAACTAGATGGTCGCTTGAGGCCCTTTCCAGCCCTGTTTCTCTTTGGGTTTATGTAAGAAGAGGAAATAATGTGTTCGCCTACCTTTGCTGTTTACTATATAATTGAATCTGTTACAGAAAATTCAAAGGGTATGTGCTTGTGTTGTGTTGTCTTTCTCTAAAAGACTCGATGCAAGAGAAGGTTTCCTTTCTTAAGAAGTTAACTTTTATGGCAAAGTTTTGTATTCTTTTTTTCAAGGAACAGCTTTCACAGGCTTACTCCCTGCTGTCCTGTGTGTCAAAATACTTGGATATTAGGAGCTCATTATCATCTGCTAGAAGGGCATATTCTGTGTTTATATTCTCTTTAGTTGATAAAAAAGAGAAAAAGAGAATGTTCGTTCTTCCATTCTGGATTTTCTTGAAAATTCAGAGCTAAACACTGCGTTGAGAAAATAATCTATAGATCTCAGTAAATTCGAATTGAGGTAGGAGAACAGGTTTGTCAGGTTTTATTCCATGTCACAGAATTCTTGACATGGCCAGTGAATTTTTCAGGAAAGAATAGTTATCTGCTGCTACAAAATATACAGTAGTTTACTGCAGAAGACACACACACATGCATGCATATATATATATATATTTTGTTAATTTATATTTATTTAGGTATTTTGTTAGTATGTTAGAGGTTGGAATCTCTTTGTGCCTGTAAAGAGAATCAATTACTCTTGTTAAAATTCAGAGCACGCTCTTTAGATAGTATAGGAAAATGAAAGATTTAGGGTCTTTTGTTGCAATCTGTATATTCCTACTAATGGTATTTGCTTAACAAAACAAAATGGAGGGCACGTTAATTTATTTTATTTTCTTTAAAGAACTTTCTGGTATTCTTTGTAGCTCTTGCAGAAGACATTTCACGGATATATATTCTTCTTTTTCTTTGTTAGTTTCCATAGTGGAAAAAGGAAGCACAGTTTTCAACAGTGCACAAAGGCTGGAAGTTGTTAGAAACTGCATCTCATTCATTTTTGAGAACAAATTTTTGGAGACTGAAAAGGTAATAAAATGAAATTTTTGCTTTCCCAAATAAACTTCTGTTCTGTTAATGAGCAAATGGAGACTGACCTTGCCACAAAATACATTTTGAAGTCTTGTTTCAAATACTGATGATTATTTTAACCATTTAAATGAATGAATTAAGCAAGAAAACTAATCATCTACATGCGATACTCTGTGTAGTATGAAGCTAACGGATTTGAAAACCCGTTTGTAATACTGCATTGGTGTGTTGAAGCCCTGTTGACCAATTTATATTACTATTATAAATAGTATTGTCCATGCGATTTTTTTTAAAAAAGGTGTGTATATTGGTCTAGCAGTATTGATTAGGAGGAATGTAAACAAAAGGCATACATAGACGTTTCAGTGTTTGTCAACCAATGCTCTTCCGAATTTTTTGGTACAGTGTATTTTGATGGTTTTGAAGAAAATAATTTGATGAACTCAGACGTGAATGTAAACATCTGGCATGTCTGTCTTCACTCAAATATACTAGTGAGTTGTTATCCTTGACATCCTTTTTTTTCACTTTAAAAAGTTGCCAGGTTTTGTAGATTCTATCCACAGAGAATTCAATTGTTGATTTTAAAACAATCACTCAAACTTACACTTAAATCTAATTCTACATATGAAAATGACTGTGAAATTATTTTAAGAAATGTTTTGATTTTTCAGAAAATTATTACCTGTATATCTCTGAGGCTATACAGCTCAGGATAGAAATTCCTAATACAACGTGTGGCTCTCTTTAAAGAGTTCTGATGCATGTGTAACACAGTAGGTTTTAACCTCTTTCAATTTACAGGCACTTGGAAAATATCAGTAGTTTTTTGTCCATCTGCATGGTAAATTTGTCCTTAGACAATAAGCTGCCATTTCCTATTTGTCTGTTACCACCCATTAAATCTATCTAAATGGCCACAGTTGATAGTCACTGATGTAGCACTTGATGCACCTTTAAAACATTGGCATAAATATTCTGTTGGCACTGTTTTAGGGTAAACTGCATAACAGTCTTGTGGCCTTGTTGCTGTAAGAGGTATGCCACTTTGAAAGTCATTTGTCATTCAAGGCTTATCAAAAAACATGCTGGTTGGCCTTGATATGCTAACCTGAGATACGGCCTGGCTGGTACAGAATAGAGCACTTGCTTTCATGCACAATAATCCATTTCTGATACCACATCCATTCAATGCCTTTCTGTATTCAGTCATTTCTATTTACAGATGTAGTTGAGAAATGCTGTTTAATGCATTTGAAAAAAATATGGTGTTTTGGTTTGGCCTGGATAAATGCCAGGTCCCCACCAAAACCACTCTATCACTCTCCCTCCTCAGCTGGACAGGGGAGAGGAAATATGATGAAAGACTCGAGGGTCGAGATAAGGACAGGAAGAGATCACTCACCAATTACCATCACAGACAAAACAGATTCAACTTGGAGAGAAAAGGAAAGTTTAATTCATCACCAAACAAATCAGAGTAGGATAGTGAGATATAAAACCAGATCTTAAAACACCTTCCCCCCACCCCTACCTTCTTCATGGGCTCAACTTCACTCCCGTTTCTCTACCTCCTCCCCCCGCAGAGTGGCACAGGGGGACGGGGAGTGTGGGTTATGGTCAGTTCATCACACGTTGTCTCTGCCACTCTTCCTCCTCAGGGGGAGGACTCCTCACACTCTGCCCCTGCTCCAGCGTGAGGTCCCTCCCACGGGAGACAGTTCTCCACAATCTTCTCCAACGTGAGTCCTTCCCAAGGGCTGCAGCTCTTCACGAACCGCCCCAGCATGGGTCCTTCCCACGGGGTGTAGTCCTTCAGGAACAGGCTGCTCCAGTGTGGGTCCCCCATAGGGTCACAAGCCCTGCCAGCAAACCTGCTCCAGTGTGGGCTCCTCTCTCCACAGGGCCACAGCTCCTGGCAGGATCCTGCTCCAGCACGGGCTCCCCACGGGGTCACAGCCTCCTTCAGGCATCCACCTGCTCCGGCGTGGGGTCCATTCCATGGGCTGCAGGTGGATATCTGCTCCACCATGGGCCTCCATGGGCTGCAGGGGAACAACCTGCCTCACCATGGTCTTCAGCAGGAGTTGCAAGGGAAGGCTCCCTGCTCTGACATTTCGGGCACCTCCTCCCCCTCCTCCTTCACTGACCTTGGTGTCTGCAGAGTTGTTTCTCTCACTTCGTCTCACTCCTCTCTCTCCACTGCCGCTTCCCCGCAGGTTTTTTTCTTCCCCTTCTTAAATATGTTATCACAGAGGCGCTACCACCGTTGCTGATTCGCTTGGCTTTGGCCAGTGGTGGGTCCGTCTTAGAGCCAGCTGGTATTGGCTTTATCAGAGGTGCGGGAAGCTTCTAGCAGCTTCTCACAGAAGCCACCTCTATAGCCCCTCTGCTACCAAAACCTTGCCATGCAAACCCATAACACACGAGAAGAGTTTTATACTTAATGACTCAAGCTAAATCAACCATTGTGTGAAATGTTGATATTCAAGCTAGTGAGTCATTTCCAAAGTTATACGTTCCTGTTACTTGCAGTTTCTTAATAAAGTATGTATAGCGCCATTTAATTTCATTTTCTTAAATTTTGTTTTTCTTGTTTCCAGACTCTGCCCGCAGCTCTGAGAGCCCTGAAAGGAAAGGCAGCTCGGCACTGCCTGACACAGGAGTTAGGCCTGCATGTTAAACAAAATCGAGCAATACTCGACCATCAGCAGTTTGACTACATTGTGCGAATGATGAACTGTGCTTTGCAGGTACAGTATGTGGAGATTTTGTTCTTCGGTTGTTTTTGTTTCGTTATTATGATAAGCAAAAAAATGTTGAGAGTGATATGGAGAAGCAAAATAATTAAATTATAGGATCGTGTGCTACAGTGATGTAGCAGATACTACTTGACAGTGGATTTAAGATATTTTGTGTATAAGGGACAAAATGCTCAGGTCTATACAGATCTGCCTGATATGAAGAAGAGAAAGAAAACTGTTCCTATTATTACTAATTTAGATATAATTTAGTTTTGGTGAGTATTAACAGCTTGAAGTACTTTTTTAATGAATGTGTGTTAGCTTTTCCAGGTTGATTTTAAATCTGAACTCCTAAAATGTGTATTACCCCCACTGTTTAGTTAAAAAAAGTGTAAGTGTGTCATCTTTGTCATCACAAGTGCGAATATACTTCAAGAAGAAAGCATACTTCCTGCTTCCGTGGTTCATGGTGATAGTTTTACTTGCCATGGTGACGTTCTAGTTTGTCAGAGACTCGCTGAAGGTGTTTGCAGTCCATCTACTAAGTTATTCTACTGATAAAGTAAATAATTTTGTGCTGAATAAACATCAACATATGGTGGCAGCTAACTGTGAGAGTAGAGTAAAATATGTGGATGACTTCTCTGGACTTGCATTTGAATAATTGTACTGGTTTAGCTTTACTTGTTGGCAATTCATTGTCAGAAATATTTTGTAGACATCAGAGTTTTCAGTCTGATACCCGAGAATGTAGTAGTATTTTTTTTTATTTTTAATGTGGTCACATTTGTTTATAATTTGCCTCTTGTTGCCCCTGTCTAAGTTATTGTATCAAATTAGGGATTCGATTGAGACATTGATATTGTAACTCCACTCTCCTCTAACCTAAAAACGGTTGAAATTATTTTGCAGCAGTTTGTTGGCCCATATTTTTAGAAAGGTGAGTGCTAACTGCAGCTCTCACTTGAGTATAGAAATAAATTAACATTGACTGACCAAATGCTACCTCAGGTCACCATCAAATGTAAGTTTTGTTGTCTGTTGTAGTTCTTGTTTATTCACAGTAGATATTTTTCTGCTGTTTGGAACAAAATTCAGCTTTGCCCGAGCAGTCGTCTTTGGACTACAGTTACCTGCAGTTATCAGATGAAAACTGAAGTTGACTGTCTAAAATTACACAACATGTACCAGTGTGTACTTTTTTTTTCTCTGCCCAAAATCATGACAAATGGAATACTGCACCTGCTGTGTATTCCAGAGTTAGAAACTTTCTTTCAAACCAGAAAACAGGATTGTCTAGATGTGCCACAGATTTTGCTTCTACTTTTTTGATTGTTCGTGGGATAAAAAATCAAGATGTTTTTAGACGATAGGAATGAAATACAAATCCCCTTTATTTGCCGTATCTTAGAACAAAATAGACAGCAGAAGAAAATGGGGAGTTGAGGAAGTTTCCTCTGCTGCTGAAAGAAACACTGACATCACCTTTTAATAAAGCAATAAAATAAATTTTTTCTCTAGGAGAAAAATGCTAATTTTCTTCCCAGTGGTTTGAAGACCCAAGAAGGACCTGAATGTCTGAAGTCTTACTGAAGTTAAAATAGATTTTTTTTTTCTCCATAGAACTAGCAAATACAGCTCAAATCATGCAGAGGAAATGGACAGATCAAGTAAGGAGGCACAGTTTATATGCTTTTTTTCCCCCAATAGTATTTTCATTTCCTTGAAAATATAAAATAGTAATTTCCATTTCTCAGGAGTAAGCTTGGCCAGTATGAGAACATCTGAACTCCTGACAGTGGGCAGCTAGTTAGAAGCAAGTATTTAGTACATCTGCTTTCGTGATGTATGAAATTATTTATTAAGACAAAAGCATGATTTATAATTTGTCTGTGCACTTTGTTCAACTATATTATTTAGAACAATTTACAATGTATAAATTGTGGCATTTTGGAGCTTCCCTGTATTGCCTCAAGAAAAAAATACATTATCAGTAACCTGAAGTTTGTCCTTACTGCAGCAGGACTCAGCAAGTCAGTGTTTTGCTGTAGAGACACGAATTCTGTTAGCTGCAGATCATAAGACCAAGCAATTTGAACAGTGTCTGTTAAAAAGATACGGAAGTCTAATTTAAGAAATGTGGTCTTAACTGGAGATGTATTCAAGCTTTAGGGAAGTACCACCTTAATTATGATGGAATTTTTGGTGGAAAGTTAGATTGCAGTGTTGCTTTAAGGCCTCACCGAACCATTGGAATGGTAGAAACTATCTCAGTTATACCACCAAATGTCACAGATTTTTCTGTTAACCTTATTGCATGTTCCCATTGGCTTTCGTAAGATACAAACTAAAATATTGCTGTGGTCAGGAGTCGTATAGCAGCTGATGGAAAAGCTGAGAGGAAGGGAAGGCCCCAATCATAGTTGATTGGTGGGACAGAGCCCTGGTGCTCTACTAGACGCACCGAGTTGAGCTGAGATGCGTGTGCAGCAAGCCCCAGCCTGATGGTTTTCCCTGGGAAATACCAGTTTCTGCTGGCTCACTTACTCATGCAGATAGGAAATCTGATGCTCCCCAGCCACCAGACCTCTGCTACTGATAATGTGAATTGTTGCAAACTATGTTTATTTCAAGAGATGCAGGTTGGCGATTTCTGAAAGTGTCATTTGAACAAGAAACTGTATTGTTGGCATGTACTGAATTCTTCGTCTTACTGGGAACAGGGCCACATTACAAAAGCAGGAAGATTGCATTCTGCAAGTTTATTGCAGATCCCTCCGTTACTATTCAAGATTTTCCTGGTTGTTTAGTGTCAGGTTTTTTCTTTCAATAGAATGTATTCTCTTTTTTTACTGGAGCCCATAAAAATAAAGGTCAGCTGCTTTTTCAGAGCTTCTGTAGACTCATTTTGTAGATGAAGAGCAGTACATTAACAAAATGCTAGTAGTAATCGCATCATATATATTGTTGGTGGTCTCATATCTGAAGTGACATATCTGCTACCACAGTGCTTGAGAATAGGTTAAGGAAGAGGAATGAATAAAATATTCGTACCATTGCTCCAAGTTAATACCTGTTTTATTTTAGTGAAAAATTACTTGAGCTGTACTTCCCCAAGTAGCCAATCTCTGGCCATTTTGCAAATGGGAGGAAGGGAGGCATTATTCTGAACTATTCTCCCTTAAGACTGTTTACAGTCTGAAGTTAATGGGCAACACCTCATTGTGAATTTTTAAATGGCCTATGATCTGTGTAATAGTACAATAGACTTTCATAGTAATCTGCCTTATTTAGCATGTAGGCAGCTGCATATCAAGCCTGGTGGCTTTACAAATACAGTTAAGGTAAGGCATGATACAGTAACTCAATACTAGAGCGTCACAAACATGCTTCAGTGTGTCTCTGTGTCTGAGAAGTACTGACAATCTACTGCTGTTGAAGTGAAAACGAAACAAGTACTTCTGATTGTTCTTAGTAGTAGGAAGATCAAAATGACATGGAGATTGTATTTCTCGTTGATTAAAGCAGGTGTCTTCTGATGAGGGCAATTAAATCCCCAGTTATTTGCTTTTCTCTCTTCTGGGAGTTTTCATGGGCCACTTGCTAAAACCTGCAAGACTATGAACTAGCTTCCTTTGGTAGTTGGAACAGATAAAACGTTTTGTTTAAAAAGAAAAACTCCAGAACTACAATGTTGCAATATAACATTTCTTCTGTAAGATGTTGGTCAGTAATATTGCTGTCCTGGGTTTGGCCAGAACAGGGTTAATTTTCACCGGACTCCAGGAAGGGTCACAGCCGGGGGGTGGGGGCTGACCCCACCTGGCCAAACAGAGCCCGGTATTCCATACCATGTGACGTCACGCTGGGTTCCGGTGGGGGGG
>Ga0065711_1039995_pt1 | contig 17327 bp, 7 predicted proteins | sample Hoacrofraction12_FD_59098 | JGI IMG/M metagenome (GOLD analysis project Ga0065711, IMG submission 59098) | Hoatzin crop microbial communities from Cojedes, Venezuela - Epithelial fraction 12 v2 (version 2) | ecosystem: Host-associated > Birds > Digestive system > Esophagus > Crop | place... | reverse complement strand
GCTGTCAGCCATCACCCCAAGGTCCTTTCCCACTGGGTTGCTTTCCAGCCACTCCTCCCCAAGCCTGTAGCATTGCATGGGGTTGTTGTGAACAAAGTGCAGGACCTGGCATTTGGCCTTGTTGAATCTCATACAGTTGGCCTTGGCCCATCAATCCAATCCGTCCAGATCCCTCTGCAGAGACTTCCTACTATCAAGCAGATCAACACTCCCGCCCAACTTGATGTCATCTGCAAACTTACTGAGAGTGCACTCAATCCCCTCATCCAGATCATTGATAAAGATGTTAAACAGGACTGGACGCAAAACTGAGCCCCGGGGAACACCACTTGTGACCGGCTTCCAGCTGGATTTAACTCCATTCACTGCCACTCTCTGCGCTCGGCCTGTCAGCCAATTCTTTATCCAGCAAGGAGTACACCCACCGAAACCATGGGCATCTAGTTTCTCCAGGAGGATGCTGTGGGGAACAGTGTCAAAGGCCTTACTAAAGTCCAGGTAGATGACATCCACAGCCTTTCCCTTATCCACTAGGTGTGTCACCATGGTGAAAATGAGTGAAAAAAATACACAGAAGCAGAGCAGCCAATGGCACTGTGTGACTGATTCTGGTTGGTAACTTCATATAATTCCCCTGAGTTATTAACTGTGTATAAATATTGAGTTTATGTTACTTGCAGGGGCATCTATCAGCTTTGTCTGTCAGCTACTTCTAATATTGTAAAAGAATAGACTTTCTACTGACTAGATGATCTTTACGTCTTATATGAATAGATTCTACTGCCTCAAGTGTGTAGCCATCCCAATCTCTAGTGCTGTTAAATGAACCTTCACAGAGGATTGACTATGATTTTCCTTTAAACTAAGCTTCCAGAATTTAAAATCTGAACACAGTATGTCAGCCATTATTTCAGATAATTTTCGTTTTCCTAGTAATAAGGCATTTTAGGGAATGTAGACCAGAGAGGGTCTTGGAAAAGGATTTTCTTTTACAGTAGCTAAAGGGAAAAAAAACAGGATGAAGAAATGAGAAAGCACATATTCATCTCTGTGACACAGATATACTGAGGCAATACATGAATTTGTGAGAGATCACTTGTTGAAGGAACTGTTGATCTTCTCCTTCTATTATTTTGTTCCTTAGAGTAAGTCCTGGAAAAAACAGTGAGATTTTGAATTAGGTTAGTGAGCTGCAGTTACCCCTCCTTTTGGTATTGTTAGATGATGACAGGAGAATCCACAGGCTATATGTAACTGATATGCAGAAGTCCCTAAAAAGCCAGTGAAAATACAGTCAGGAAGCTCTTTACAGAGTTTCTTTTTTTCACACCAATTTTTAACTTTTTTTATCAGCTTCTTGGATATATTGAATGCTAATACAGATGAGTTTTCAGGTTTTTCTGCAGCAAAGGGTCAAACCAAGAATCAGATGGAAAAGCAAAAAAATTTTTGCTTTACCTGTGGACACTTGTTCCTCTTCTGATGTTGCCCCTTAAATGGGACTAGGTATGTTACATTAGCTACCATAAATCAACATTAGCAGGTGTTAAAAAAGTTAATTATTTTATGTATTTCCCTGAGTATATGAAAGATGAAAATTATTATCTCCTATTCAAAAACATGTGCACAATGCACTGGTTTGCACTGTACCATGTGGCTCTTGCAACACCTTATTGCAGTCTTTCAGTACTTAAATGGGGCTTATAAGAAAGATGAGGACAATCATTTTAAAAGAGCCTATTGCAATAGGACAAGGGGTAATAGTTTTAAACTAATTGTGGGCAAGATATAAGGAAACAGTTTTTTACAATGAGGATGGTGAAACACTGAACCCGGTTGCCCAGAGAGGTGGTCTATGCCCCATCCCTGGAAACATTCAAGGTCAGGACGGACTGGGCTCTGAGCAACCTCATCTAGTGGTAGTTTCCTCTGCTTATTGCAGGGGGTTGGACTAGATGACCTTTAAAGGTGCTTTCCAACTAAAACTATTCTATGATTCTGTGATATGAACCAAAAAGAAGAATTCAATCACAGATTTTGCAATTTCATTTCCAAAATCCTTCACATCTTTCTTCCATTTTAGGCATTTTTCACCCTCAAAATCTTTGAAGCTCGCAAAATTTAAATAAAAAATAACCAGTGGAAGAATATATCTAGGACTTGTTAGATAAATGTTGCTTTGTTGCTTTTATTATTATAAAAAAGTCTTATTTACATTTGAAAGAGTTTCATGTAGTGATATAACTCTAATTTTGTATGGGCTGAAAGTTTTCAAGAGCGGGGCAGAGGCAAAAATTATGTTACACTTTTTACTTGAATGAGGTGTGAAAATATGCAAAACAAACAATAAACCAAATTAAAAAATCTAAAAAAATCTGAACCTACATTTAGAGAAAACCGTTAAATCTAAAGACCCCGAAATGAAAAGTTATGTTTGAATTCAGTGTTCTTTGTGTAATGTTCAATACCTGTGTTCTGTTAGTCAAGAAGAACATTTCATTTCAGCAGCAACACTGAACATGTAAGATCACAGTGCCTGATCCTGCAATATGATCCTCACGGGAAAGGAGGAAAGAGGAAAATAAGGAAATGTGATTTTGCTTCCCCAGTGAACCTGGCTGAAGGCAGTAGTTCAGCATGGGTGCAAAGGCAGTTCTAGACAGACAAGAAATACATGACTGTATGTCACTAGGACACAAAAATCCCATGAAAATGAAGACACTACAGTGTCATACAGTAGCCCATTAACAGTTTCAGTCATAAGGAAACAAATTTCAGTTCCTTCTGATCTTCCTGTGTGCAAAAACAGGTGGGAAGTAGTTGCGTTTTTCTTCCCCATAATTCCAGCTTTTTTGTACTACTAGTTACACAGCATATATTTCATGCAAAATGTACTATTAGATGACATTAATTATTTCTTTGTTGTATTTAGTGTTTAAACATATTTAAATGCACAAGTAATCTGTTAAAATGTTCTTTATTCTCTTTCCATATGGATTCCTGTACAGACATATACCTTTTTTTTTCACATGTATTTATTTCTAGTTATGCAAAAAATCTCATTGTATATCTTAGTGTTTATTATGGACAACTTATTCTTCATTGACAATGAAAATATTTTTATGACAAATTTCGAAGCATGGAGCGAGTTCACTTTGGAAGTAAGTTTCACAAACATGTATACATAGTGTAGAGTATAAAACAAACTTTAAGCTGGTGAAATCAGTGAAAGTGCCAACATCTGTGTGGATTCACACCTAGTTTCCCACTGTGTTATTCTCTGAAATTCTCTGTGTTTTCAACACAAGTCAATTTAGCATCATCTGTGATTTTCATTAATGTGATATTTGAACTCCTTTCTAAATTATTAATAAAGATGTCAGATAAAGGAGAAGGCTGCAACCTGCTACACTAGTATGCCTTTAGACATATCTCCCTATCTGATTAGTTGTCGTTCATCATTAACTGCTCTTTACGGCTATTGAGCTACTCTTCATGCTGTATCATACGGTTCGTATCCAAGGAAATTCGATTTTTCAGAGTAATAGTTCATGAGACTCTCTACCAAAATGCTTTGTTAAGATGTGGATTTGTTGTTCGCAGAATTGTGTTCTCTTCAGTCACCAATTATGTTATTTCAACCAAAAAAGCATTCATGTTTTGCCTACAAAAAAAAATCTAAGTTTATTAGAAAACATGGACTACTTTTCACACTTTCATTATCCTCACTTACTTCAGCAGTGAAGGTGTGCAAGACTAACAATCCTAAAATGCCTCATGCCTACAATTCACTTTTAAATTGATCAAAAATTCTTTATAATATCATTTTCTCTTGGTCTAATTGAACAGGTTCATACACTTAAAAATAAATTGCTGGTTTAAAGTTAGTTTATAGGACAGTAGATATCCTTACTAGTACTGAATGCTAGAAGATACTTGCATTTACAAAGCTGTTTATTTGTAGATAAACTGTATAGGTAACTTTGAAACACTGTCAAATTTCTTTATATGTAATGACACTGCAATTAAATAGATGATCATGTGGACTGTCATCTAACATTCTGCGTTTTCCTTTATATCCTTCTTAAATGACATTTCAAGACAATAATTTGTTTTCATTTGTGTAATTTAAAAATCAGTACTAACTTGTTTTGTAGAAACTAAAAATAGTTTCAAAGTCATAATACTATTAAAGCTGCAGAGTAAACACTGTATACAGTGGTATCTTCCAGATTTATCTCCTTGTGTTATTTTTCAAACAACAGTGGATATTGTTGTTTCATTTTAATCTAATACAATTAATTTCTTTGTGAAATCCAGAAGAGGAAATAGTATATATTATAAAAAAAAATTTAAAAAAAGAGAAAACAATTTTATCACCTTCTTGCAGCAGTGGTACTTCTACATGTCAGTTAAAACATGATATAATACAAACATGGAGATCAAATTATTCCTACTCAGCTGTAGACTTAATACCTAAATTAGGAGCTTAGTCAGCTTAAATTCCCTCTCTAGTCAATAGAAATAGGAAAAGAGGGCCCTTGCAGAAGGTACTTTTATCTCACATGCGATCTGAAATGCTTCCTCAATGTGTTTATCTCTCCCCTTTGACATGAAAGGGAGTCTAAGCTGGCTAGGTGACACAGTTAGTTTCTGCAGTCAGGCAGGAATATTTTGTGGTCTGTAATGTCTTTTACTCTGATGTATCAGCAAGATTTGAAGAGGACTGCCTGGGGTCCATGCACAGTGGCAGAGCTCAGTGAAAGTAGCACAAGGATTCTGGATACTGGCCTTCACCTTTGCTTCTGACCTTGGGCTGCCTGGGGATTCAAAGCACCTCTGATTTGGGCCGGTAGGTAACTATTCTCCAGGGGTTGCTCCACTTGGACTCTCAAGCTATGTTTCTGTCCTTTCTTTAATTTTCATTCTTCTACGTGACCAGTACTTGGATGACAGTAGGGTACTTTTACGGTCCCCATGCCATCTGAGGAAATCTTCACCTCCTGCTCAGTTCCTCACCAAGAGATGCCAAGGCTCAGGATAAGAATCTATAAGATATTAACAGGAACATATGTAATGCTCAATTAGCCAGACTCCCAAGCACTTTCGCAGCAACACTTCATTCTTTCCTTTATTGTGTTTTTTTTTGTTATTTTCCCCATTTCTGTAAATTACCTTCTTTCCTTTGGCATGTTTGTTATGGTTTGGCTGCGGCCGGCAACAAAAGCGCCACACGGCCACCCCTCCCCCTGCTGGGGTGTGGAGGAGAATGGAAAGAAACACGCAGAAGCTGGTGGGTCAGGACAAAGGCAGTTTAACAGAACAGCAAACAAAGAGAACAGGAACAATAACGATACAGATAAGGGGAAAACACAACACAAACCGCGCAACCCAGAGACCGCTCTCCTGGACTGCCGCTGCCGCGCACTCCCGAGCCACGAGTGAGTTCCCGACGCCCCGCTCCCCCCCACCAGAACCCAGCATGAAGACACATGGTATGGAATACCCTGTTCTGTTTGGCCAGGTGGGGTCAGCCCACCCGGCTGTGCCCCTTCCTGGATTCCGGTGAAAATTAACCCTGTCCTGGCCGAACACAGGACAATGTTATATGGTGGCAGAGAAGTTAACAGCTGAGAAGAAAAGTGGAGTGTGGGTACTGCTGCATTCAAAAGTGCTTTTTAAACGAGTGCGTAGTAGCTGAACCTCACAGCTTGTTGGTTTTGGATAGCTTGTTTAGGGGGCTACTGTGGATAAAAAAAGCAACATAGAGAGCAGGGAAGTGGCAATAACAGCAGTTTCTCTTCTCTTATCCAGTCATGGGGAGGCACTTATGATAATTACCAGTAAAGTAGAAAACCCAGCTGGAATTCTGAGCAATGTCTTTTTTCTGTGCTTTATCTTTATTAAATTGCTATATTTCCACCAGGTTTTTGCTGGCATTAGGCATAGCAAGAGAGAGCAAAAAGGACAGAACTGAAAATTGTCACAGCAGGATGCCTAAAGGTGCATTCCTTAATCTTGGGAATCTGGGCACCCAAGTAAAAGCAGAGTGATTTTGAAAGGTGTTGAGAATCTTTAAGCTCTGCTGTCAGCTTTAGATTTAATAGATTAGAAGCACCTATGAAAGTCAGACTGTTAGGTTTACTTGTCTTTTGAATAAGGTATAGCATTGTAGCTTCCAATACATAGATTTATACAATTGTGGTCAGCTTCTTTTGATTCCTTGTATTTAGCCTAAATCTTACTTAATTTTCTTCTTTTATTATTTATTAATGACCTTTTACTATAAAAATAAAAACCTCAAGCAGAATATAAATGGTAGGTGCTTACTGAATACAATTAGTTTACTGTAATTACCACTGAGGCAAAGGTAAGAGTTTATTAACTGATGTAAATGCTTAGACAGTTATCAGAACAAAGGTCAACAACACAATACTGTGCATGATGAATGTTTTAAAAGGTTTTAATCTAGACTGCCAAAACAGTGTACTTTGTACTATTTGAACATGATTGGTATCCACTTAATGAAGGTCCCCTCATTTACTGGTGTTTATACTATTCTGTTGCCTAAACACCTTTGTAATGATCCTGCATTAGTCATAGTCACTTACTGAAGCTATGCACTTTTTTTTTTCTTTGGTCTCACAACATTTCTTTAGGGTTAATTGCATGGTTACAAACAGGTTTTCAAAGGTCTTAATATGCCCTTGACACCAAAACTGGGAGAATAATACTTCATAAAATATCTTGGGGAATCTTACACTTAGTGAGAGATCTGCCCAGCTATGTTATGGATTCACACAGAACAGATTTCTAGCCATACCTCTGAAACTATATCGTACACTTGCTGTTGGAATAATAATATTTTCAGTGACCAGTGGTCCTGCATGATTGCATCTTTACTTGATCCCAAAAGTACGAAACAGTGGGAGAGCAGAATTTTACATGAAGATCAGTTAATAGGCCCCTTAGATAAACTTTTATTTGGAGAAACTGCTGACAGACACAGTGTAGAACCTATCCACCACGTTGGCTGGTAGCTTGTAGCTCCAACAGAAAATGATGTTCAAAGACTTTTTCCTCCACTCTTATTCTGCCAACTGGAGAACCCTATGGGTGTCTCTGTTGTTACACTATGTTTTAAAATGTGCTCTGAAACCTCTACACTTGTACTGCAATTTAGGCAAGCTGAGCTGAGTAGGAGGGAAGAATCTTTATTTGCTGATAATATATATACGGGATTAGCAGACTTAGCTAGGAGGGTTGGGGCATTGCTTAGCTTTTGGGACACTGGTTCCTTCATCTTTCATGATAAAACCCCATTTATTTTTAAGGGTATTCAGAGATACTAAGCAGTCAAAAAAGTTGTGTAATACTGTTTATTCAAAAGAGGATCAAATGTCAGATGAACTGAGGGTACACTAGATAACATGAGTCTGGGCCAAGTACAAACTGGACAGATCCAGGAATTTACTGGTTGTTACCAGGGAAAAGTAAGTTATATATCTGCAATGCAGCTTAGACTTTTAATAGATTTGTTATTTCTGATTCTTGCCTCATAGTGCACTTTCACTTAAGCAATGTTAAGCTTTTTTTTTTTTTTCATGACAGAACAAAACTAATGAACATACTGGGAAAAAAATACCCACAGCCCAAACAAAAAAAGCAACAACCAAAACCCCAAAACAACCCAAAACCTCAGCAATGGTAGAATAAATTCTCCTGATTATTAATTGCAACAAAATCAAACAACTTGGAGAGACTTCTGGGTACTAAACTTACTGCAGAGCATGACAGCTTGAGCTCACCTTATATTCAGTGAAGTCTGCACGAATTTTACTAATATCCCAGAAGCATTCAGCTATTACTTTTTCCCAAGACTCACATTTTTACATTTTTTGTAATTCCAAAAAATGGAGGCAAGAGGGAATTATTGTCTGAATGAATCAAAATTATTTGGTGGTCACTGACTATCTAGGAGTGAGGATGGGTGAAATTATTAGGTGAAACTTAGAATCCATTTGAAAACTCTGTTGCAATTTTATAGCAGACCTCATCCTGAGAGAAATACTGCTGAAATTGTGATGTTCTGCAGCTGCAACATTTTTTCCTCTCTCCTAAAAGCAAGGAAGAAATATTTTCATTCTTTCAATGTTTGAATTTAAAATAAGTACTTCATTTTTCATGTTTCTTCTTATTATTCCATAATCTAAATTAATAGAAAAAGTCATCTTGAAAATACTGCTATGTTCTCCTACCCTGTGTTAAGTCATTTTTCTGCTACATTTCAGCTTACTGCTACAGACTTTTAGTGCTTAAAAGTAAGGTTTGACAATGAAGAACCTGACAAATAAGGTCACTGTCTTTTACATGTGCTTTTAGGGAAAGAAGCGGAAACTGTTTATATTTGAATGGACTAACATAAAAACATAAAATTTTGTTTTTCCTTTGTATTCTCCATTTACAAAGAGAGACTGCGACTCCTCTTAGAGTAGTAGGAAAAGTACACTCACATTTACTAAGAGTGTATCTAATTTTCAGCATTTCTCTTTATTGTTATACAGCAGAGCATCCATCTTGAAACAGTTCTCAAGAGAATAGATGATAAGTATCTCTGTATTATATTTACTGTCTTAATACAATAAGCCAGGTGTTATTTCTTACTCAGAGTTCTACAGATAACTATGAATTCAAAATATACAAATTAAAAATATCTGTAGATGTCTTTCTAAACCTTTTATTCTTTTACTTTTCAGGTAGACAAATTTAATAGCTGTTTTCCCATCAGTTTTCCATTTCTACTTATAATTCACATAGAAAAGCACACTTTACAGCACGTTATGTCTCGATATATGTATGTGTATAGTATGGTCCAAGACTTCACAAATATTGTGAAATTTTTTACTGGAAAAAAAATTGTTTTAGTTTAGTTTTACCAGTCCATTTCTACAGAAGAATGTAAAAGAAGTACAACAATAAACACGGATTTCCAAGCCTTCTTTTTCAGGCTATTTAAGTGAAGAATAACTTCCAGAACTAGTGCTCAGACTTTTAATGATATTTCAAATACATCATTACTCTACTACTGAGTCATGACAGAAGGACAGAATTAACTAGCAACTATTTTTCATGCCTTAGAAATGTAGAAACTCCCATGGTGAGATCTGCTATTTGGGACAAGCCTATATGTATTTTAAGAATTATATTCTTTTTATTCAAATTCAGTGTAAACATTCAATAGAAAAAACTGTATCACATAATCATAATGAATATATTTTGCAGGTGGTATGTTACTATTTTTGAGAACATGCTTTAATGTTGTTCACTACAAAATTAAAAAATTGGGTTCTGATGTATTACTGAGAATGTTGAGCCTTGTCTTCAGTGTGCTCAAAATGCATTTCCACAAATTGGAGTAGTGAGTAGAAATAGTCACCAAACAAGGAGGAATCTCTATTTTTCATGAAACGTATTTTAAAGAAAGGGCCTTGTGCTGAGATTAACCTGTATTCGTACCCCAAACAATTTAGGCAGTAAACTGAGATGCCAGTATTAGAGAACTTGTCAGCCTGAGCTCCTTGTGTCGCCTGAAGGGAAAGAACAGCCTTTTAAGACAACATTTACTGGAAAAATTCTTTTCTGAGAGTCATCAGCTTCTCCTTGCTGAATGCGCATATAGCCTGGAATGATCACACTCCAGTCAAAAGCACTTAACTCATATGACTAAACGTATGAGAAGATAAATCTAATCCTGATTTGTGGAAAAGTTCGTCAATGCTATTGAGTTGCCTCACTCCCTTCCTCTTTTATTTTTTTCCTAGTGCCCTGCTTGTGCACATAGCTTATACATTCATCCACATCATTCTGGAGTAAAACATGAGTTTCCTGCTGTGCACTAGATCACAATCCATGATAGGACCCAGATCTGAAAGCATGTAGGTAAACCAGTCCAGAGCACTTTATCATGCTGTCTACTGATGACATCAGCAAAACCTAGATGCTGCCAGTGAGATAAAAATTTCACCCTTGACATAAAAAACACACCAGCTGGCTAAAACAGCTCTTCAATGAGATAAGCAATCTTTCAAAGAGGCAAAAGCAAAGACACCACGTTTAAAAGTGAGCCCTGAAACAAGAGGACATTTTAGCTGGAAACTTTCTATCTGGAGATGATGCATGAAATAAAGCCATTTAACTGTTTTAGAAGCAAGAGTGGGTAATTTAGTTGCTTAATTTTAACATGACATCTGAGAAGAAATGAAAACATCTTTAAAGATAACAATGTTGTTTCATTCACATGACTCACTTTGGGTGATACAGTTCATCCTGCCAGAGATGTTGTGACTCATCTGCTGGAACTCTCTCTGCTCTGTTGGCTCCAATGGGAGTTATATGTTACATATAGACACCTAGATTTGGATGCCTTCCATCTCAGCTACCCAAATCGGTAAGAATTAACCTAGAAGATCCTTGGAAAGATCTTTGGTGTCACTTTAAGTGGACTGGTGCTCATTCCTTATTTGTAAGCTTCTTAAGTTTTGATGTCATGTGTTGCTGTTGCTTTTCTGCTATTGGGCTTTTGGGTGTTTTGTTTGCTTGTTTGAATGACCAGAGTGAACAGAAGTACACACAGGCTTTGGTTAGCTCTAAAGTACTATGTGCTTCAGAATGCAGAGGTAATCTGCTGCAAACACTTTCTGTAGACTTGAATGAATATATTCATTGTCTACATTGACCCTATTTTCTTGCAAACTCTACCTTTCCTCTTTTCAAGCCTCAAGTCTCTTAGTCCATAATTCAGAAGTGTCAAGCTGCACATGAAGGATGATGGTTTATTAAATTTTCAAAATGCATTCCATATGTAACAGACCTGCTAGAAATAGTGAGAGCAGTTATTTGAAGTAAGGGTCTTGCTTGTCCTGTTCAATCATGACTGCAATAGCTGCAGGCAATTGCTTTGCCTATTGACCTGTCTGAATTATTGAATGGATTAGTAGATTGGGTGCAAGTTAAGGAACTCTCTTCTTTCAAAATTTCCATAAAATAGCCAGTGCAATTCTCTACTGTGGCTGTGGTCAATCCGTTAAAAAAGAAGTTTAAATAAAATTAACATTGTTCAGCCCCTGAACAGAAAAGACCAATGAAATTCACAGCACGGCTAGATGCTTCATTTAGCCTGTGCTACAAATGGAGAAAAAAATACTAATGGCAGAGTTAAAATAGTGTGTCAGATTTAAGTCTCCCACACTGTGTCAATTTGGAATCAGAAGACTTTTATATTTATTTAGTATATATTTTTATTTGGCAGTAAACAGAGTGTCATTGTTTCAGGTTTTCTTTTTTTTTTTTCCTTATGGAGGGTTAAAAACCATATTTCTTTGTCCAGGAAGGCATAAAAGCGGAACATGCATATTATTCAGCTGTTTCCTCAACTTGTCATCTGCTGTCAGTCTTGGCACTGGAATCAACTCATGCTAGTGAAAGTTTTTTGTTTGATTTGATTTGTTTTCCAGTAAAAGAAAATATTTAAAACAGAACTGAAATTGCTGCAGTTTCTTATTTCAGTATTAAAATATAAAAAAACAGAACCAAAACACTGCACAGAGGTTACCTGACAGGTACAGCTGGACAAGTAAATACTCAGTTACAAAGCTTATTACATCTGCCACGTAAAGGAAAAAACAGAAAAAAAAAAATTATTTGAGATGTTATAGCAGCTCATTTATGATCACCACTAAAAATTATCACATTCAGAATAGTTTGTACTATGGTAGCTGAGTTACTGCCATTATTTACCCATTAATTCTGACAAAGTAAGCATGTGCAATTCTATCTTGCATTGTAGCTGCTGATTCATGTTGATTACTTAATGGTGACTGCCATGTCAAAATTAGTTGCTCAAGAATTTTTGCAGCTAAAATGAAGATTATGAGCATTCTGCAAATCAGCTATAAACATAGTTGAAACATCTCTTTAAACTGAGTTTATGACTGCCATGTGTCACTGGAGCCACACAAAGCAGCCAGAGTACAGCAGTAAATCTAACCTTTGATTTTCATAATCTATTTTAGATGTTTAAATTGCTTCCTGTCCTGAATATCTGAGCAACTTCTGTGGAGAGTGAATGGTAACATCCTTTCTCAGACATTTTGTATGCAATGTTCTTAAGACTCATTTTCATATTCATGTTTTTTTCTCCTTTGCCTTTGTCTTTGCTTTTGCTTTTCCCTTCTGAGGATCCTATCACAGAAATCATTGTCAGGCTTGTTTAGAAAATACTAAGAAAGTATGTTCCAGGTATTTGTGATGTATGAGCTGAAGAAGGTTTTAATACATTTGAAAGACTCATAATGAAAGACTCTTTATTTGATACGTAATTTATAATAAATAGATCTAATAAGCTACTGAAATCTAAAGGGATGTTAGACTCAAGAACATCAGAGAAAAAAGAAATATATCTATGTTATACCTAGAATATATCATGAGTAGGTGGAATTACTTTCACTAGCACCATAAACAATAGCTGTGGCCCAGACCAGAGGGAATTTGATCTAGAAGGGTTCTGGACAAGATCTGCAGCAGCTCTGCAAAGAATTTTCCTAAAAGCTAAGCCTTCCATTACGAGTAACAGCTCAATATAGTTCTGAAAAATCTAACAAATTGTGAATCTTAGATGATTAAAAACAGTTTTCACAAAAGCCTATCTATTGAGCAATACCCTGAGTAGTACCCATGTGTTAGTGGAAAAATGCCTCCTCTAAAATTATTAGGCTTCTAGCTACTTCCATGAATCTCAAGCTTCGAAAAATAGCCTCAGCTGCAGTTGATATAATTGCTTAATGACTCAGTTTCACATTTACCATCTTTCTGATTTTCCCAGAAGATATTTAAGTATTCCACAAAGTGAAGATATTTAGAACCATAGAATATCTCAAGTTGGCAGGGACCCATGAGGATCATTGAGTCAAACTCCCTGCTCTTTGCAAGACTACTTAAACCATATGACTAAGAGCATTGTCTAGATGCTCCTTGAACTCTGGCAGGTTCGGTGCCATGACCACTTCCCTGGGAAGCCTGTTCCAGGGACCGACCACCGTCTCAGTGAAGAACCTTTTCCTAACGTCCAATATGAGCTTCCCCTAATGCAGCTTCATTCCATTTCCTTTTGACCTACTGATGGTCACCAGAGAGAAGAGATCAGCACCTCCCCTTCTGCTGCCCCCCTTGAGCACATTGTAGCCTATGATGAGGTCATCCCTCAGCCATCTCTTCTCCAAGCTGAACGAGCCAAGTGACCTCAACCGCTCCTTGTAAGTCTTGCCCTTGAGGCCTTTCATCTTCTTGGTCATCCTCCTCTGGACACACTCTAATAGTTTGATGCCATTCTTAAATTAAGGCAACCAAAACTGCACACAGTACTTGAGCTGGGGCCACACTACTGCAGTGCAGAGTGGAGCAATGACCTCCATCAACCAGCTAGCTATGCCCTGCTTGATGTATGTCAGAATACAGTTGGCCCTTCCGCCTGGCAGGGCACACTGTTGACTCATATTCAACTTGCCCATCAACACAAACCCCCAGATCTCTTTCTGTAGGAGCCACTCAAATTGTCCCATGTCAGCCAGAATATCCTATAATCTAGTTAATGAATGTGTTGAAAATCGTATTAATTTAAAACAACAAATGGAACTCAACTTGTTCTTGGTTTATTTGGATATTTACTTGTCTTGTGATATGGTAGTTAAGGTGCATAGAGTGAGTGCTTAGAATAGCACTTTTCAAGCCCTGAATAGCTCCAGGATGGAGCCCAGTAAGTAGACCTGAGGTGAGACTGCTGCTGAAAAAGGTGTCATCAGGAGAAACAGGCAGAGGAATAGTTAACTGGAGGTCTAGAAGGGGTTTGCCCTTGAACTAGCACATACTTGTAAGCCTGTAAAAAGGTCATCACTTTCGACCCTTATACACATAAATGGTTGTACTGACAGACAGACAGACATGCTTTTTGGATAGATTTAGGGACTGAAAGTGAAGTTAAATGGACAAATCATGCCGATCTAACTGTAATTCTATGAATCCTTTAATAGAAGAAACACAAGGTTTTCTTTTTTTATTCTTCTTCTCCCTTTATGATGCTATGTATGTTCCTGTGATTAAGCATATTCATAACATTCCTTGTAAGAGACAGACATAAGCATACTTGTTTTAGAACCACTTGTGGACGGATTCTGAATTCCTTCGCTTGCTGGTTTTATGACTAAATGCTAGTTCAGCTTGCCAGGCAAAATTATAATAAACTTATAGTGATCACATTTTATTATACATTGCAATGTTGAATAATATTTTTTGCCTTGTGGAAAAGAGGGTTATACAATACTTTAAGTACTGGAACATAAGAGACATCAGAGGATTAATTTTGGCTCAGAATAACGTAGAATATTATATTCACTCTAAATTTCCATTTCCAAGATCATTGTTCAATGGAGTGCTCTTCAAAGAGATTCTCTATTTTTCTTCCTTTCCCCAGTCCTTTCTTTTTATTTTCCTCTTGATGTTAAAATCGTTCCTCAGCTGAATCAGATCCTTCTGCTAGTAGCTTGCCATGGATCATCTTGGGAGGATTTAGCTGGGTCCAGCAAAGCACATTGTTACAACCTACTTCTGAGTTTCAGATATTTTGCACATTATAGTAGAGTAGGTGTTGCAGGACTATTCTCCATGTTCAAGTTCCCTGGTTCCAGAGTTGCTGCAGTGGGAGCTAACTTGAATGCTTTCCATCATGATATGTATACATCTAACATCTAAAGAAGAATGTGAGAGGAAAGGTGAATGGCTGTAGTCAATGGGCAGAGTAGCTTGAGCTGGCTGAAGGTGAGTTACCACCAGTTTCAGAGCTCAAAGACAGTGCATGCTCACTGTTTCCAACTTCACTTTCTAGGAGGAAACAAAGACAGAGCCTACATCTTGTTTCCCCATAGGCAAAACACTGTTCTGCCTCACTATCATAAATTTGGCCATTACTAGGTCAGTCTGCATTTTCCATTTTTAAGCCTTGGTGTTGTTTCTCCTTTTCTGATTTAACATCAGTGAAGAACAACAGAATATCAGCAAAAAAACTCCCAGAAAACAGCCCTGAAAACAAAGAAATCAAAACATGATACAAGTACTTGTAGACAAGAAGAAACCTTTGGTTTCCTTAGCAACTGAATGCAGTTCTACATTAAGAACGAGGAAGTAATTAACCCTCTAATATGAGATAATGCTGGAAACACATGTTTAAGTCTGCATGAATTTTTCATTATTGCTTTAGCATATTAAAATTTTAAATTATGAAGGCTAATCTCTGGTTAGCCATCCTATTAAAACAACTGGGAAATCCCCTGGAACAGCGGTATATGTCATGAATGGAATATATCCAGATTATGGGTTGTAATTGATGGTCCTGACAGAAGCAGCTGTGCAGTCCTGTAATTTGATTACACTATAAGGTGGCTTTCTCTCCTCTTCTGCATGCAGCTATGATATGTCTTAATTTTTGTTTGGACTGAAATTTTCTGTTTCGGTCTCTGCTAATAGTTTTTTCTCATCCTTCACTGAGAAGTTAGGAGAATCATGCGTTCAGATATATATTTGGATGTGAATATGCTCCTGTGTTATTAAAATCTTTACAACTAGGATTCAGAAATACAAGCTTTGATAAATACAGCATGAGTCGGTGGAATATTTAAACATGCCACAAACTTTAAGAACGAGAACAGTTTTACCTATCAGTAACAGTTAGTACCTATCATGTTGTAATGAATGTCTAACCATGTGGTTTGACCATCAAAGTACAGAATTTTGCAGACTTAAATGTGGTTGTGGTGTAATCACCTGGTTTCAGAATAATTTATTTCTGTAGGTGTTTAATGGGGTGTTAAATTTGAACCTTAGACATCATATTGCAAAATGTTAACTATGATTTATAGAAATAACTGCAGTATATACAGATCTGTTTAGAAGATCTCAATCTATTACACTGCAAACATACAAGTTAAGGCTGAGTGATTGCTAAATATTACTAAATAATATTGAAATAATACAGGCTAATTTAAGTTCCTTTTTACTGTAAGAATGATCATATCTGATGTCTAAAAACCAAAATTAAATATTAATTGGGAGTTTAATCTGTGTATCATGTTAATGAACATTTTGCTTTCTGGTTCTTTATTTTTCTAATACTGTTGGCTAAAACATCAAACAAGGAAAACTAGTCTACTTCAGTAATATCTGTGCAACCCAGATGACTTTTGTGGGATTTTCTCAGCAAGAACAAAAGACTGGATTTCACCTTCTAGCCAAATGTCTTCCTGGTGTATGCTTATTGGCTTCACAGGAGTTTTATACCAAGAATACAGCTGGCCCCTGTTTCTTTCATGGTGCTGTGCCAAGGCTTAAGTCAGACTCTGCTTCTAAAGTAATGACAGGAGGTACAGCATTTCAATGTGTTCTTTGCTATGAGGATATTTCAAAAAGTTTTTGATCAAGCAGGTTCAAAGTCAGTAGGTACCACTATTTCTAAACTGTATCCAACTATCAAAATGGCTGAGATTACATATTAGATATGGTCACACTTCTGCCCCATCTGGCTGATCAAATCTTATCAAGGTAAGGTTACTCAATTTCTGTTTTTTTTTTCCTTTTATTGTAAGAGAAAAATATGCTATAAGGGTACAGGCTATATAGACAATGCTTTGTAAGTAGAAAAAGTAGAATTCCAGACTTTTTCCTACATAGTCATGGACTGGATCACCTCTTAAGTTTCATTCCTTTCCATATAAGAAAAAAATCTATAAAAAGTTTTGATGTAGGATTCTTTCATAATACCTGTCATTTGTAGTGTACTCATGTTGAATATGTAAGTGAGAACGTGTATGTACATATGGGGTTTTTTGTTTGTTTTCTTCTGGAAAATAATATTTTTATACTAATGAAAAGCAATCCACTTTGGAACCTGTAACTCTTAAAACCTTTTCAGTCAGACTGAAAAGTCAGTGTAAAAATTGCTTTTCCTTTTCTATGGAAAAGTTTTGAGTTATATTTTGTGAGACTACTGTACAAATACAGCCATCTTAGTTTTATATATACAATGGTGTTTTAAACAGGCTATCTGCTGGAACTCATCATAGGAAACCCAGACTTGTACATACAGTTTTGACCTGAGGGAGGTTAAATCATTTGTTCTGTGGCCTAGAACATTAACTTATAAACATGTATAGAGTAGCTAAGGAGTGGGAAGGAAGGAAGGAAGGAAGGAAGGAAGGAAGGGAGGAAGGAAGGAAGGAAGGAAG
>Ga0065711_1006445_pt1 | contig 17327 bp, 8 predicted proteins | sample Hoacrofraction12_FD_59098 | JGI IMG/M metagenome (GOLD analysis project Ga0065711, IMG submission 59098) | Hoatzin crop microbial communities from Cojedes, Venezuela - Epithelial fraction 12 v2 (version 2) | ecosystem: Host-associated > Birds > Digestive system > Esophagus > Crop | place... | reverse complement strand
CCCCCCCACCGGAACCCAGTGTGACGTCACATGGTATGGAATACCAGGCTCTGTTTGGCCAGGTGGGGTCAGCCCCCACCCCCCAGCTGTGCCCCTTCCTGGAGTCCAATGAAAATTAACCTGTCCTGGCCAAACCCAGGACAGGAAGACACAGGCATCATGTTTCTTCACACAGTACACCAAAACTCATCTATTGGCATGTCTTCCCTCTCTGCAATATATAATAGATAACAAATAATAGACATTAGATAATACATTAAGAACCCCACTTCTAAACACTTTATTATTCCCATCAATTTTGAATGTAGTGGTCTTATACATTTTACATGTAGAGTATAAAGTCCCAGCTCTGCTTTGGAGTAAATGCAATATCATTTCTCATTTCACAGAAGGGAAACTGAAGTGTTAGAACCTGAATTTTTAGTTGCCAGCATAACAAAGAAAAGGAAGCCACATGCTTTCTGAATGCCTGTGTCGCGTTAAAGGGGGGGGTAAGGGGAGTCTGATATTCAACTAGCCTGCCAGAGCCCTTCCAAGTACTTTCACTGAAACAGTTTTGCAAAGTTGAAACAATAGGTAATTTATTCAAGCGACAGTTATCACGGATTCGGAATTGCCGTTGATAAATTCACTGTCTACAAAAGTTGAGCTCAAAGTAATAGTTTAGCACTTTAGTTAACAATGTGTCCCCAGGGATACGTCTGACAAAGTCAGAGGCGCGACTCTTACCAAAAAGGCGTCCCTTCTTGGGGGGGGAAGAGAGGTTCAGGCCCATCAGCCCGCGACCCGTCCGTCAGGTGAAGTTCTCGCTTGGTTCCTTCTCCCAAAGAGAGTTTTCAAGTGCCAATTTTTATATGTTTGGAAATCTTTTTGTGAGGTGGGACTAAGTCAAGTATTGTGTATCGATTGGCTCTTGGCATGGAATGTCGTGTCGTCAGAAGCGGGACTCAGCAGTGTGACAGGCCTTCGGAGCGGGCATCTTGATATGTGCATTCGGGGGCCATCTGTGCTTTGTCCAAAGCAATCTCTGAAGCAATCTCTGGCTGCGCAGCCTCCGCGGCACCCCACAGATCACTGAGTTTACAGTGATGGGCTATCCCCCCTTTACTTTTGTCTGATAAGATAAGCACCAGTTATTTACTTCCTGTGTTAGCTCTTCCGCTCTTGATGCCTCAGTCCGTTTGTCTTTTGTCTTGCATTCCACAAGTCCAGCAAGGCCATCGATTACAGCCTGTCAGAGAGAAAACAGAGATCCAGTTACACTTAGAACCCCTGAGAATAATGACTCCATAACCCTCTATATTCACCTGAATTATCGTCAGGTCCTTCTGCGTGCATGTTTTATAAACTATTCCAAAAAGTTTTTTTGTTTTTTAAAACCCTCCTACCAAAGCTGTTTGAAAGCATTTTCTTATCCTTATATTGAATCTGAGTATCTAAATGATACACTTCTCCATAAGTAGGTAGAAAATGAGTAAGCTTGGAGGCCTGCTCAGATAAAGACTGTAATGCAACCTTCTACATGTCTTCAGCACAAGGTCACTTTCAAGGACAACATTAACAACTTGTTCACAATCTAATGACACATTTAGATTAGAGTTAGCAATGTACATAGAGAGCTTTTTTTCATTCTCTCTTCATTGCCAGATAAGATGTTTGATAGGAATCTCTACTGTAACCTTTCAGAATTCATTTATTTAGGAGAACTAAAATAATGAAATGCCAAATGAATTAAGAATGATATTTCTCATAATATCAAGTGAAGACAATTTAAATAGTCCACATGCACAAGCTCCCAGAGATGAATGATCTGTTCATTTGTTAGTATAAATGGAATGCATTTGTTAGTAATTATTTGCTGTGTCTTGAGAATTTTTAAGAGTGAAATTCAGCCGTGTACCCAAGATGGGCCAAAGGAATATCAAATAACTGCATTTTGAGCATTAGAATTGCTTATTTTGTCTGTTTTCATGTATGTGAATTTTACTCAGAGCTCTTGGTCCCTTGCAAAGGGAGTTAGACACTTTTTGCAAACTCTATTGGAAATCCCAGTCACGTATTTTGACAGAGGCAGCCCTTGATAAAGCACAGGTGAGAAGAGAATCCACTTTTTGTGGAAAAGGTAACATCTGGGATAGAATAGAGTGATGACAGCAAACTACAGATCCAGTTGAGATAAGAAACGGAGGTACAATTCCCCTGTTCTCTTTAGGGATCCTACAGCATTTGCTAAAAATGACTCTGTGAATATTTTTGTAAATGAAACTTTGTAGGACAAGTGATGGACATCGGTAGTTACCAGTATACATCTGGTGGAAATCTGAGAACAGGAATTGTAGCTTAGTTCTCCATTCTGAAATTTTCAGTAAAAGTGTCTGAAATATTAGGATACAATAATGTAGGGCATGGAGCCACTTCAGCTAGCATTTTTTATATGAATTTTAAAATGGTGCAATTTTACAAAGCATGATGATAAGATACTAATAGTTGTCCTTACTATGGTAACATTTGAGGTCCTAAACCAGAAACAGGATCCAATAATGTAATGCCATGGAAACAAACAAAGACTTTTTCTCCTAAGACCTTATCATTTATACAAATAAATAAAACAAAATACAAAAACACTTCTGTTATTTATTTGTCAGATATAGTACTTATGACAGAACACCATCACAAAACACATCTCTAGAAGGGAAGTCTTGTTTAGAATAGAATTAGTCTGCAAAATCTAGAAACAAATGGAGGCAATAAAGTAGGATGTTAATGTCTCTCAAAATCAACAGGCTGCTAACCTAAAATTTGGATATGAGTTACTTCATCTAATTGCAGACATCCAGACAAGATGCATCCAGTGTCTAAATATTTAAGCTAGGAACATGAGTTCCTGCTATAGTCGACAGTGACAGACAGATAGACAGATCCACAGCCTGGTCCATCTCAGCTTCTTAGTTACTAAGGCATTACCTCAGAACTGGGTGAACTCTCTCCTGGACATTCCTACTTCTCTCCGTTATCTGCTGGGTAAGTCTACACAACTACATGTCTACCTTCAATGCAGCATTAGATCCAGTCTTGGTGCTTCAGCAGTGTAGTCCTGTAATCTTGTACTGACATTGCTAAGAGCAGGCCCATGCTTTGTCCTGAGTTTGCAAGCCCTGAAATCTTGTGTTAGCAAGGTCTGCAATGTCTGATCTTTTCTTGACCTGTCTGTATCTCTGTTTTATTTGGTTTAGTTGTAAATGCATTTTTTTCTATTTGACCAGGTGTCTGTGTCTGCTTTACTTTGCTTTTTTTTGTCTTTGTATGATACAAACAGTTATACATAGATAGCATGAATAAGCAGTTATTCTATGTAGAATGAGGTATGTATGGCTAACACAATGATACAGTGTAGAGAAATACAGACCCAGTGTCACAGCAGAGGACTTGAGTAGTGGGGACACAGGATGTGCTGCAGCAAAGCACAGGCATGGTTTGATAAAAGATAGGGCACACATTGCCACTGAAGACCCCACGACTATTAACAACACATCTGTGGTCAGGTAACAATAAACGGACCTGGAGCTGGGCAAAACTACTTTTAGACGTAACAAAGAGAACAAAGAAGTAACACTCACAAAAGGGAACATGCATAGTACTTTCGGGTGTAATGTGGAAGTGCAGAACAAAGAAGAAAGAGTAAAGTGTAAAAACTTGTTTGGAAGTATGTAAAAATGACTCCACATGGATCCTAGAGCAAGGAGGAAGAAATTATCAACATCAGCATCATATTCTTCGCAGCTAAAGGAGTCTGGATGCTGAAAACTCACCGTAAACCCTAACCACCACCACCACCATCACCAGAATGCAAACACTGACTTTGGGACCCTGAAGAAGAGGGTAAATATAACACTAGGAAAAGGGGTGGAAATTCAGAAGTGTGTATAACAATTTTAACTGCATCATTCTTTCTTTTTCAATACAGTTAGTTCTGGACTAATAATGATTATATTTCTAAGTTTTCAATTGTACTAACAATGAGTTGTTGGCTTTACTTACATATAATGTGTTCTTCCTTTTTGCCTGTAAGTAATATTTTCAGTGTAACAGTACCTTTGCTTTTCCAGTGAAAGATCACATGTGGACCAGGACTTTGTCTACTTTATGTGTCAGGGAGTGTCTATCTTGTCTGTGCTGAGCAGCTGCATTTATTTTAGTCAGTCCCCATCAAGATTCACAAATCAGACTTTGTGCTACATCCAAACCTTGGTGAAGCTCACTAAGGCTATTCATAAAACTGCATACCTGGACTTTATGTACTATGAAACCATGATCTCAGTTTTGATTTATCTGAATAACCAGAAAATGGCTTTATACAATCTTAAGGAGCTAGTATATTTACCTTTTATGCGGGATTTCAGCCTGTCTTTCCTGCTCTCCCTCAAGACATGTAAAGTGTCATTACCCCATCTCTATCAAGTACCCCAATCCTCCTGCACTAAATTATTCTAAGAAAATAATATTAGCTGCCTTAAACCAGGAGAATCACAATGACATTACACTGCATTTAGGGCTAGACTGTGGCTTTTTTTAATAAAGCAGCCACTAGTGTCAAGGACTAATCAGACGTCAGGGGTGTGATCTTACCTGCAAGTCTACAGAGCTGTAGACCTCTCAGGTCTATAGAAATAGGTTTATTACAACTGCATATGACATAAATTAGGGACTTGTAGATCTACAAAAGGAGGAGACCTGATACTTTGGGTTACAGTACATTTCCACTGTCATCACTATAGAATGCCAAAGCCTAAATTGTTGTAAGGAATCATCAAGATTGCACTAAAACTTATTCTAGAGTTCTGGACAAAATTCCAACTCTTTTCACTTTATTGGTCCTTGCTTTCCACATGCCTGTCTTTGTTTCAGATAACTTAAGCACAAATGTTCATAAATTACTGGAAATGAAGACGAGAATTTACCCCATAATGTCACTGGAATTGAATGTTGTGACTGCATAATGGTCTCCAACAGATAGCAAATATATGTACTGATGCAAAGCAGACATGTTTATTTTCAAAGCTGGAGACTATTTTTCAATCAAAACATTCAATTTCTTTTTCATTAATTCCATTACAGCATCATGGTTCATTGCCAATCAAAGAGCGAGTAAATAAAATAGATGAGAGTGACCTACAGACTCAGAAAATTAGACATTGGTTGTACTAGTTTGAAGATCAAGTAATCACAACACTTCGATAAGTGGAAAACTTTGGTGATTATGTAAATTTTATACGGTCATGCATAACGTTTGTGTGGATACAATATCCAAAGATGACTGTCCAGATGTCAGAATTTTGTCCAGAGCAACACACTTCCTTATTTTAGTAATCCAGTTATTGTTCATTTTGCTAGTGTAAGTTTAATCAAACTTAAAGAGACTAAAACCCATCTGAAGCACCAATTGGTAATGGACTTTTTGGATAGGCTGTCTTCATTATGGACTATTGATAAACACAAACATGTGTACAGACAGGAAGCTCAAAACATACTCATTAAGAATCTCAGCAGCAACTTCATGAAAATGGTAATGGAATATATGGAAAGAAGTGAAAGAGAGAACAGTTTACATCAGTAATAATTCCCATTCTTTTATTTTTTTTATTCAAATGTCATTGAAGTTAGCAGTGCAAAATCTGTAGTGAAATTACCCTATGTTATGATCAGTTCTCATTTTATATTTCTCTGTCAATGTGAAAACATGGCAAAAGTAAAAAGAAGACTGAGCCTCAACCCTTCTGAAGGCATACCCTGCACCGACATAAAGACTAAGTTAATTTTAAATCTCCCAATGTGAAGACAACCCCTTCACCCACATACTAGCGTTGTGGGATTCACCCTCAGTGCATACCATCTGCCCAGCACAAGCACAGGTGAACAAGGACATACTGCTAACAAAGAAAGGGGAGCTGTTATGTATTATTCATCAATCTCCAGGGCTTCTTTGCCACTCACAGTTAGCGTACTTGCCACAGACATTATTTACCATTTGACAGTTCAATTCAGGTACATCTAACAGAGACAGTATTTGTAGATAGCGCTTGTATATACCAGAACAGTCAGTATCTCTCAAGCATGATGTGCACATTATAGAGCAAATGCAAATGAACAGGCACTGTTGCAAAGAGCTTACAATCTCATATTGAAGGGGAAAGAGATAAAGAGCAGCAAGATGGGGCATAAAGAGAGCTAAGAGAAGAGAAATACTGCTAAGCCAAAGCATTTGAAAATCACTTCCTACACACTGCAAAAGTATAGACTACCTTCAGATCATTATATATATATGTGATACAGTAATAGAATATGGGGGCCAGATCGGCCCAGATTGGATGCACCCCAGGGTGCTGAGGGAGCTGACAGAAATGCTCACCAAGCCACTTTCAATCATTTGTCAGCAGTCCTGGCTAACTAGAGAGGTCCAAGTTGACTGGAGGTTAGCAAATGTGATCCCCGTACACAAGAAGGGCTAGAACGAAGATCTTGGGAACTACAGGCCTGTCAGTCCGACCTCAGTGCAGAGGAAGATTACGGAGCAGATCATCCTGAGTGCCATCAAGTGGCACGTACAGGACTACCAGGTGATCAGGTCCAGTCAGCAAGGGTTTATGAATGTCAGGTCCTGCTTGATAACCTGATCACCTTCTATGGCAAGGTGACCTGCTTAGTGGGTGAGGGAAAGGCTGTGGATGTTGCCTACCTAGGCTTTAGCAAACCATAGAATCACAGAATCATAGAATGGTAAGGGTTAAAAGGGACCTTATGAGGAGCAGCTGAAGGAACTGGGATCGTTGAGCCTGGAGAGAAGGAGGCTGAGGGGAGACCTTATCACTCTCTACAACTACCTGAAAGGAGGTTATAGCAAGGTGAATGTCAGTCTCTTCTCCTAAGCAGCAGGTGATAGGACAAGAGGAAATGGCCTGAAGTTGCACCAGGGCAGGTTTAGACTGGAAAACAGGAAAATATTTGTTCACCGAAAGCATTGTCAAGCATTGAAACAGGCTGCCCAGGGAAGTGGTTGAGTCACCATCCCTGAAGGTAATTGAAAAATTCGTAGATGTGGCACTTGGGGACATGGTATATTGGTGTATTTGGCGGTGTTAGGTTTACAGTATGACTTGATGATCTTAAAGGTCTTTTCCAACATAAATGATTCTATGACTCTATGATTCTGTATAATCATATGATATAAATATAATGTTGCATGTTTATAATTTTGTAAATTCTGAAGTACTAATTTTGTACCAGATAGTGATATACTGTATCGTAATAAGTCGAAATATCTGCCTTCCCCACTCACCCAGGCAAACATTTAGGCATACAACACAAATGAATTTAAGTGCTGCAGCAGCTGGAGAGAGAAGTATCTTGATCAACACAGCAATATGGGACCAGCTGTGCTGCATCCAAGGCTGCTGAGACCATTGTTTGAGATCCTTGCAAGAACTTCTGTGTCATGGCTGAAAGGCTCTAGTGATCAGGGGAACTTTTCAATGACCAGAGAAAAGTAAATATTGTATTCATCTTTAAAAAAGGCCAAAAAGAATGACCGAGATATTTACAAGTTTGTTGGCCTTACTTTGATCCTTGGGAAAATCTTACAAACTGGTCTTTATTCTAGTTAACTCAGTTAAAATGATATCAATTTTCTTTGAAGATTTAAAACTTAAGAATTAGCAAGTTCTAAAGCAAATTCTTATTTGACATTAGGTCCCGTAGCAGTAATATTCAATAGATAATGCAGAATGAAACATATGAATTGTGTAATTCTGAGTATATTTAGAAAAAGAGGGATAAGGGAGAGTTTACAACAATAATTAGATTCTTCTTCCTTAAACAATAATATATATTTCAAACATTTTCATGAAAGTAAAGAGAGAAATCAATTATAATTCATTGTACTCTCTCAAATTTTTTTATTCATCTTAGACCATGTGTTTTTTCTTTGTCTTTTTACAACCTTCCATCACAGCATCATACACGTTTAGTGAAGTTAAATATTAGCTGGCCTTCTGCATTCCAGACATCTCTGTTCAGTGACACTTACTTTTACTCTTGCTTTATGGACATTCAGTTAGTTTTCAGTACATGAAGCTGAGTTCATATCTCAGCCAATTTGAACTAATTTTTTGAGACACCGTATCAAATGATTTACTAAAATCCAAATATATTATGCCAAATGCGTTCCCTTCAGCCACTAATTTTGTAATTCTGTCATAAACAAGCAATCAAGTTCATCTGACAAGGTTTGTTCTCCTAAACCCCTGCTGCTTATTTATAATAACTGCCCACAAATACATGCACCAAAAATGGAAAGAGGCTGAATCCTGCAAAACACAGAAAACAACAACAACAATTTATTGTTCAACAACAATAAATTGTGTGGCGAAGTAATCCACTGGTTAGATGAACAGTACTCTGAAACAGGCGCTACAAAGATTGGTACTTGCAACTTGAAGAATTTAGATTTTAGTCAACATGACACACTTTCAGCTACCTGTCCCATTTTTGTTTGCTTATTTGTATTTTCTTCTTGCTACCTGTAAAAACTGTATGTGTTTCAAAAAGCTTCGGAATAAGAAGATAAACTTTGCTAAATGAGTTTTTGTTCAAGGACAGGACAAAGGGGAAATGATACTAAAAAGAAAAAAACAAAAAAAAAAACAATACTGAAGAAGAATGGAAATATGAAAGCCTCATTTGTGTTTCCAATATGTTTCATAGGCTAAAATAAAAACAGTAAAAATGAAAAGGTTATGTAAAATACTTTCATTCAAAATGGAAATGACTTTTTTTAGGACAGCATCCATAACGGTAATACTGAAGTTGCACTTCAGCTCTGTTTCAAAACTGGCAATATTTTCTTTTACAACTCCTGTATATTACAAGACCTCGTATCATGGCAGACTCTGGGTATGATTCTACTATAGATATATAGTGGTATGTGTGTACTACACACATAAATATCATATTAGTTTTCCTGACATTGAGAAGTGTGGCAAGTAACAACACACTAAATTCATAACATGTTACTGTAATGGTTATACAAGCATGAAGAGATGGGAAAAATTCCTCTTATTTGGTGCTCGTAGTCTAGAAAATTATTTTAGGCTAGAGACTTAACCCTTTTCAATGTCTAAATTAAGGTGTAATAATTACTGCTTCTGTGTGCAGAACAACTAATCTCTAACATTAGGTACATCTGTTGCTGTTCAAAGGTAAATGATTTTACATTTGCTGATTCAGTAAGTATCCTGCTTACCCTTTATATAAAGTTACTGAATTATGAACAATGCGCTTCCATTTCTTGAAGGAATAACTACACCCTAGTCTCGATGAACAGCTGACTGTTGCTAATAGTTCCAATTACTCCGTCTATTTTTTTCAAGAAAAAGAATGTTAGAGTCTTGTTCATTTATTTCTTCATATCATGAAAACTTCCTGAAAATTTACATGTCTAGTTGTGGTACACTATAGAAAGAGTATAGAGGTCAAGAAAGCAAAGCAGGTTGTGACTGACAACTGATCAAAGGTGTAGATTTGAAGCTAATAAAAATACAAAAGGTCTAAATTAATCTGAGAGCCTATCACATTTGTTTGGAAGTGAAATATTGACTTCAAATATTTGCAAAAGTGCTTTGCAAGTTGTTCATAACATTTCAGCTATTTGTCTGCATCCCACCTAGAACTGAAAATTTTCGCTTTTCATAGGACCAATCATTTGCAAATTTCCTCTTAGCCAAGCTATGACATACCAGTCAAAGTAGCAATCAGAAGCAGCCTCTGTTTTCCACTAAGGATGTTTCTTATGGCTCAATTTATACATCAGTTTACATAATAGTTTGCTTAGTATCTTCTAAATATCTTATTTCTTTTGTACACATTTTCTTTCCCTACATTGTAAATTTACCTTTTAATTAAGTACTAGACTCCTCATTGTGTCATCTTTAAATTAACCATCATACCATCCATTAGCATTCCTTAATTTGCCAGAAGGTCTTGTAGTGAATGCCTCTGTAGGTAAGACGACCACCGATTTTACAATGTTTTAGGTACTGAATATTTGGTAGTGTAACGAAAGAGTTTCCAGTACTGGAGTTAAATACAGTGGCCTTTTCTTGCCTTAAAAACACAAACTGCTTCTGAATTCACAGAGTAATATTGCTCCTTTCAATTGTCAGAACACTTTAAACACATTTCATGCTTCGTGTCACCCATTACTACACAGCAACCATCGCTGTACTGGTAAATAGTACTTTTAACAGTTCACAGAAATATTAAACCACAAGGCAATAAGGATGAGATTTACCTCACCCAACTTTAGCCATCTGAAAATTAGGTGATTAATGTAAATTAAATGTTTTACATTTAATAATGTAAAACAATTTTGTTGTAAGTAGAAAAGGGTAAGCATCTTTACAGGGTCATTCATCCCTTCCTAATAATAGTGTTTAGCATGTTAGGATGACTTTTCCAGGTAGAGGTTTGTGTCTTACCATTAATTTAGAGGGTGGTATGATGACTACTATAGATAAGAAAGTTACTTACATTGCATAAACGTGGGTAAGTAAGTCTTACCCTTCATGTGACCAAACAGCAAGGAGAAAACTAAATACAAATAAATCACCTGAATTTGGTCACCATTCTTGTACTCTTCATTATTATTCACAGGATCACAGAATCATAGAACGCTTTGGGTTGGAAGGGACCTGTAGAGGTCATCTAGCCCAACCCCCATGCAGTGAGCAGCAACATCTTCAACCAGATCAGGTTGCTCAGAGTCCCATCCAACCTGGCCTTGAATGTTTCTAGGGATGGGGCCTCCACTACCTCTCTGGGCCACATGTTCCAGTGTTTCACCACTCTCATTGTAAAAAATTTCTTCTTTATGTCCAGTTTAAATCTACCCTTCTTTAGTTTAAAATCATTATTCCTTGTCCTGTCACAAAAGGCCTTGCTAAAAAGATTTTCCCCTTCTTTCCTATAGGCCCCCTTCAGGTACTGAAAGGTCACAGTAAGGTCTCACCCGAGCCTTCTCTTCTCCAGGCTGAACAACCATAATTTTCTCAGCCTTTGCTAGCAGGAAAGTTGTTCCATCCCTTGGATCATTATTGTGGCCTCCTATGGACCCACTCCAACAGGTCCACATCTTTTCTGTGCTGAGGGCTCCAGAGCTGGATGCTGGACTCCAAGTGAGGTCTCACCAGAGCAGAGTGCAGAATCCCCTCCCTCAACCTGCAGTCCACAATTCTTTTGATGCAGCCCAGGATGCAATTATTATTCTGATATTTCACACAGTCTCATTCATCTAATGCAGTGGGTAGACACCGCCAAAAAACCTTCCTTTTTCCTTTTATTTTCCTTGTTATATCTTTGATTTTTAAGTGAGTGACTTTTTTACTGAGGAGAAAGCCACTCAAACACCATTCCTCCAGCAGTGTTACTAAGTATGAATAAAAATATTTGCCTTCTTTCTGGTGTAATGTAAAGAAATAAATATAAGCTAAACAATTGAAGGGTAGACATAAGAAATGGAGGACTGCACTGTATTGTAGGAATTAGTAGCTCTGCTTATAAGGGCTATAGTGGGGAAACAAGCCAATGCAAATCTTCCAAGGTGCAGCTATAATAAGAAAAAGCTAATGCAATCCCTGACTATCTAAACAGATGAGTAGGAGTAGGGACTTGTTTAACATTTATATGTGACGAAGATCAAAGAGATTGTAGATTTTCTTTTTTTTAATACTCTTAACGCTCATCTTTCAAAAACAACAATGAAAAATCTGGGAAGATGCAGAAAAGAACTACAAAAATTATTAAGAGCCATGGAAAATGCCTTATAGTGAGACACTTAAAGAGCTCTACCTATTTACCTTATCAAGAAGAAGATTGAGAAGTGATTTGATTAGAGTGTCTAAGTACTTTCACAGGGAGAAAACACTAACTACTAAAAAGCTCTTTAATCTAGCAGAGCAAGGCATAACAAGAGACAATGTCTGAAGCTGAAGCCAGACAAATTAGAAATAAAGCACAATATTTTGTAACAGTGCAGGTGATTAACCACTGGAACAAACTGCTAATGGAGAAAGTGGATTCTTTTTTGTCCTGATGCCTTTAAATCAAGCTTGGATGCCTCTCTGGAAGATTAAGCATCTCTTGAAGTAGCTAAGTTTTAAGCGAGACTTGAAAGAGAACGGGAATGTTTACATAAGGACAGCAAGACCTTTTTGTGGGCTTGATGTGGAGATATTCCATTGCTAGTAAGGACTTATGGTATTCAGGAAGTCAGTTTTAACGATCTCATTGTCCCCTCTACCTTTAAAATCTGTGAATCTTGCAAATTGTAAGCAAAGCCCAGCCTCAGCCAGATCTTTATTGAATACAATAGATCTCTAGCTGGGAACCTGAGTTCACTGAAGTAGAATTAACTGGTCTATCAAGGTTCTTCATTTTTAAGTAAGAGAAAGTGGAAAATATTATTTGCTACCCTTGAAGATTTTCTAGACCTCAGAGAATTTCCTGTTCTGCACTGGGACAAATTGAAGAACATTTTCAGCTCGCTGTGATTTGCCAGCATTCTGGGGAATGATGCTGTATGAACAGCTTTTCTGCTTGCGTGGGTCTCCTGCAGCCTGACCCATAGTGAAATTATAATAACCACAATGCAGCAGTGCAACAATAGAAATCATTGCCTTAGAGTCATCAGGACTTTGGTTTTGAAATGGTATTTTAAGTGTCCTAAAGTGTGTTTTTACCTCATGTTGTGATATTATATATTAGCATTTACAATGAGTGCTTAGACATGAAGGAGCAATATAATTTGTATGACAGTGAAAGTGCAAAGCATTTGGGCTTTGGGTGGGAGAAAAAGCATTTCATGGCTGTTGCAGAGACCTGAGGAAGGGAGTGGCCCAAAATGAAGAAACAAAGTCTCAGAAGGGCAAAGTTCTTGTAGAAAATATATGTTACTTGCATTTGAAAGTGCTCCAATCCTATGTCCAGCTGGGCAGAGTACATTCAGCTGCATATTCTATGCTATTGTGTGCACAAGTGTCTTTGTGCAGTGGAGTGGCGTTCATTTGGATTATGTCCCTGTACGCTGCTGTGGCTGTTTCTGCCTGTCTGGGTATGTGTTACGCTGTGGATACATGAAGGCATAGCTTCCAAATACAAACACTTGTATTATTGCTATACGTTACAAAGAATTTTCTCTCTTGTCCCCTCAAGATATAACTATAAATTAAAGAAAGGTGGCAATTACAAGCTGCTGCTGCTGAACAACAGAAGAGGGACAGTGACTGTTAGCAGATCTTTCTTACATCTTTCTTTTTTTTTTCTTTTTCTTCTGCCTTTCTTTCGGCTTAAGACAATTTTAGAGGCCAGTGTTTCTCTCTGCACTTCACTGGCTGTTCCAGCCTGGAGCTGGCTTGTTATAACCTACTTAGTCAGTTGGGTGCTGTCAGTCACTACTTCAGAATCAATGGTTGCAGATGTGAGCTTGGATGCAATGCTATTTCCCCCTGCAGTAACATGCAGTTAATAGATTTTATTTTAATTATTCTAACTCCTTCATCTTAGAAAAAAGGAGAAGAAAGTTAGGGGAGTTGCAGTTGATTTGCAGATAAACACACGCTCACCAAAAGGAGGTGAAATCTTTTAAAGTAGCAATTCCACATCCAAGTCCAATATTAATAAAGAAACAAATCATAAGTTCATCCTACAGGGAATTTGTCTGCATGAACCTGAAATGTCAGTTCATCAGGATTTTGCTGAAGGAAAGGAATATTCAGCAGGTCTGTCATCAGTGGAGTGCAGTTTTCTTATGAAAAAAAAATTACTAGTATAGCTACATTTGGAAAGTCAGAACATTTTTACTGTATTGTTATTGTTGTTGGTATTAGTATTATTAATATTATTATTATATCCTCTGGAGAGAGTAAGAGTTTCTGATGGTCCCCCTTACTTTGGAGGGATGGTCATGACTGAAAGTTGTCCTCGGATTTATATGACTTTGCACACCTTTGTTACTGTATCAAATTTCTCTCATGCAGCATTCTCCTAAATGCTGCTGGCTTTCAGGGAGAAGCAGGAGGGAGAGTGTGGGTAGTTACTTGCTCCAAAGCCAGTGCTGTCTCTTCCTGATGTTGTCAGATCAGGTTATTATTGTAGCTCTAAGGTCTTAATTGCATTCCAGGCAGCCTCAGCTCTAGTTTTAACCCCAGTCCATAGGAAATATCAGTATTTCAGGGTGACAGATTTTAAACCCAGTGGCGGGAACACAGCAAAGGAGCCTTCTAAGTTACTGACAGCTCTCTGTGAAGGGAGCAAAAGGCTCCATATCACCCGTCCCAGGCCCTCCTTAAGCATGCCCCAAGCCTCAGTGGCTTTCACATCAGCGTTTGCTTCCCAGAAGAAAGAAATTTGTGGCAAAAGACTGCAGGCCTTTAGCTTTTTTGATAAGGAGATGAGGTATAATAAGGAAACACTGTCCTGTATTCCACCAGTTAGACTGCCTTTCAGTTACCTTCCTCCCAGCGAACTTACCTCTGTTCCTGGTAAAAAAACCCAATCTCTGTTATCTACTAACAAGCAAGTATTTCCCTAAATTTTCACAGAAAGTTATAAGCTAAATGACAAATGTGAAGGATATGAGAAAGAGGAAGAAAACACCTTCTTGCACTTCTACACAAAGATAACGTAAGTATGAGATGGTTCTGGAGTTCTCATTTCTAGCGGACTGTGTTACTGGAAGACACAAATCCTCTCTTAGCTGGAGTCAACTGCAGAATTACTATCAGGTGATGACAGTTCAGGTTAGGTCTTCTAATATGGTTGTTCTCAGAAGTGACAGAAAATGAGCACTCTGAAAATTTTAATGGGACGTTTTGGGTTACAGTGGAAAGAAAAACAAAAGTGATAAGATTTTAATGAGGTACTTTGAACTCTCTTATATCTTTTCCTGAGACTGGTGTTTGATCAAATTGGGAACTACATAGAGAAATCCTGACTGGAAGGAGGTAACAGTTTCACCATCACCTAGAATGACCTCCACATTGGCCATCACATGATCTGGGTCCTGCTCTCTGTTTTCATGCCTGCCTTGATGCATTTCTGAGCACAAAGAAAGACCTTCACTGTGCAAAGAGGGACCATCGTCAGTAGGTTGAAAGTGAGATGGTTCATCTTCCACCAAGATTCCTGAACATTGGAGTTTTATGTCAACACAACAGAAAAAGGCTCCCATATCCTTGATTTTTGAAGCCAAAATCAGACTACACGCAAACCTGTAAAGAAATGGTTCCCGTTTTTTTTTCCGTTTCTGGAAATCATTTACAAACAAATGTTATAACTCCAAATACTGCCACAGACAACTCCCACAAGATTCATGAGTATAGTTTTGATACTAGTATATTTTGTTCTTATCTATGTATATGGATACCTTGAATGTATTCCTTTGTGTGAATAAGGAACTTCAAAAGGCCCCCACCAGTGGAAATTTAGAACAAGTATTGCTATAAGAAAGTGACCAGCATAAAAATAAAATGGACAGGCTGTAAAAACAAAAAAGGGAAATAAGAACTTTCAGGAGTGATTAGGAATGTATTTTATACATTACAAGAAAAATTTTGTGTTATTATGAGTCTTGTCCAAGACTTGGAGCCCTCATAGAGTTCAAATTTACCCAGCAATGAAAACCTGCCTAGAGTTGTTAAATACTGCAATGTTTGACTGCTCACCCATCACAGTTGCCTCTGTTTCAGTATGAAAGTGCTGCCCTGCAAGAGATCTTACTTACCATTCATTTATTTATTTAAATTACTTCTACAAGGCCAAGTGAGTTCTGGGAAAGGTACCATACTCTGGTCCCTAGAGACTCAATTGCTCCTATTTGTCTAAAGAAAAACTAACAAGAAATTACTCAGATCCAAAATGCTATACTCCCCCTTCCTCTCCTTTGTCCACACACAATCTCACACAGAGAACTGCAGATACCATTTCCTGGAAAAGTTCAGTTTTTAGGCTGAAAGCGGGAATCACACTGAGTATATTCTGCCTAACTTGGAATTTGGCTGAAATTTAGTGGGTCTCTTCTAAGAAAGCAATTAGGAACGCTTGCTCTCTGTTCCCCATGTTCCTGGCAGCACTTAGTCCCTTCTTAGGGTAAAGCATCAATCTACGTCAGACTGAGCAACCCTCAGTGCTACATTCGCGTATAGAATTAGTAACACGTATCTCACCACATCTGGTTATATTAAGTACTCTTTTTTTTGCAGTTCTCTTGTAAATAAAATGCTCTTTCAGATAATGGAAGTTTAAACTGAACTCCCAGTTTATTTTCGAGAAGACTGTCCTAAATATTGGGCTTTACAGAGGACTAGGTCCTTCTTTGTTCATTTTATGAATTTTGCATTTCACGGTCAGTGAGTTGAAGGACATTTTTTCAATACAAAGCAGTGTGTAAGTCAGTGGACTAAAACAGGAAATCTAAATATGATCCTGGGTACTTCGCCCTTTAAAAAAAAAAATGTTATGTCCGAATGTTTTTATCCTTTTCCACCTTTACTCCAAGCTTCTAAATTTTCAATTATGTAGGAACACCACCATTCACACCATTAAGTTCTTGCATGTAAATGTGGGTATTTTTGCACTTAGTGTGGCTCATCCTGGCTGTCAACCTCTCTTACCTACCTGCTGAGTTAAGAATTCTGACCGACTTGAAGAACAACTCTTGGGTCTGGGATTTTTTTCTGGGAATCACTTTTCTCCTTTCTCTGTGATAAGAACAAAATTAAACAGTTACACGCATTTTACCTGCATACTGTAACACTAATTGGGACGATAAATAAAAAGTACACGTTAAGATCTATTCCGGTGTGACTGATTATCTGCCTATTAAGCTTTGACTGAACATACAACTTTGCTGGATGTTATAACCTCTCTGTGTATTTTTAGGAACCACATATGCTGCTGCTGTCCATAAGAGGCTGTTCCTCTCTTGAAGAAGCTGTCTATACCTAGGAGAATGAGGACTTCCAGATAAGTGTTGTGTCACTAAGGCAAAACCTGAAGAGAAGGATACACTTCAAAATTTCGTTTAAAAGGTTTAAAAGGTAATGCCTCAGTTACACACACATTCCCTTAGCTAAAGACAAAAAAGAAATTTCTCTTACATTTCTCAGCAAGTTTGCTGACGACACCAAACTGGGAGGTGTGGTAGATACACCAGAAGGCTGTGCTGCCATTCAGCGTGACCTGGACAGGCTGGAAAGCTGGGCAGAGAGGAACCTGATGAG
>Ga0065711_1009789_pt1 | contig 17329 bp, 7 predicted proteins | sample Hoacrofraction12_FD_59098 | JGI IMG/M metagenome (GOLD analysis project Ga0065711, IMG submission 59098) | Hoatzin crop microbial communities from Cojedes, Venezuela - Epithelial fraction 12 v2 (version 2) | ecosystem: Host-associated > Birds > Digestive system > Esophagus > Crop | place... | reverse complement strand
CTCGATCCTTTCATCCCCCAGCCTGTATTGATAGCGGGGATTACCCCGACCCAGGTGTAGGACCTTGCACTTGGCCTTGTTGAACCTCATGAGGTTCACACAGGCCCACCTCTCCAGCTTGTCCAGGTTTACTGTTTTAAAGCAGTATTCTTTTAAAACAAGCATGTATTAGGAATGCTGGCCACAAACCCAATGAGGTGAGAGAACTGTTAATAGTTTTTAATAGTTATTAATTTTTGCATGGCATCTTGTGCTGCTTTTTAAAGTTCAGTAGTCATCAGGTAGGCTTCTTAATAACCTGTGAAGAGATTGTTTAGTTATATTTATCTGTGACCTTCCATGGCTCGACCTGGCTAATTACTACTTTAACTGAAGTATTCGCCTCTTTCTGGTCCTTCTCCATGAAAGTAAGAATGAAAACATTCCTAAAGAATCAAGTGAGGAAGAGCTAAAATACACAAGGAAGCATAGCTAAAGCTAAATTTCTATATGCTAAGCTGGGGCTAAACCTATAGGTGCTGTTGTCTTCTTATGTGCATGTCCTCATTCAAATAATGTTTCATATCACCTTAAAATAAAAAAAAGGGGGGAGGGGAAGTATTGTGTTGTAATTTTCATGCTTGATGCGTTTTCAAATGTAATGAAATTACAGAATGAGGCCGTCGTGGTTTAACCCCGGTAGGCAACTCAGCCCCACACTGACACTCACTCACTCCCTGGCCAGGGGTATAGGCGGCAGAACTGGAAGGGTAAAAGTGAGAAATCTTATGGATTGATATAAAGGCAGTTTAACAGGTAAAGCAAAAGCTGCACACACAAGCAAAGGAGAAGAAGGAATTCGTTCACCGCTTCCCGTCGGCAGGCAGGTGTTCAGCCATCCCCAGGAAAGCAGGGCTCCATCACACGTAGCAGTTTCTTGGGAAGACAAACGCCACCACTCTGAACGTCCCCCCCCTTCCTCCTTCTTTCCCCAGCTTTTTATTGCTGAGCACGATGTCACATGGCACAGAGTATCCCTTTGGTCAAGTGGGGTCAGCTGTCCCAGCTGTGTCCCCTCCCAGCTCCTTGTGCATGCTCAGCCTACTCACTGGTGGGGTGATGTGAGCAGCAGAAAAGGCCTTGACTCTGTGTAAGCACTGCTCAGCGATAACACCGTTTTCATCACAAATCGAAAACATAACCCCATACAAGCTCCCATGAAGATATTTAAATCTACCCCAACCCAAACCAGTACAGAACCTAAAGTCTTCACACCCTTTTACGGTGGAGAAATACATGTATGATGAGGGTACTCATGCATAAGAAGATAAAAGATTGGGGTTTCCATAATTACAGATTACAAAGGAAGAACAAAGGTTACTAAAAAAAAAAGTTCCAAAAGCACAGTAGAATAATATTCTACAGTTTTCTCAATATGGGGAAGGCGATCCTGTGCTGTTCCTTCTGTTCACCTTTGTCATTTGTATTCTGGTTTTCTGTTTTGCTGAGATACCAAAAAAATTCCTCTCCTACTAAGACAGTCCTTGTGACCTTTCTACATTACAAAAGCAACCTCCAGCACCACTGTTCAGTGCTGGCTCATACGGGCAGACTCTCCGTGCCATTATTTGCAAGTGGCTCCAAAGAGTGTATCCACACAAGAGAGGGAGCAATTTCCTATCCCAAGGCTCAGTGGTGCGTGCTAGCTCACACCCAGGCTGCTGACAACTGCTGCAGACTGCTCTGGCTACACCGTGTAGCCCTGTGCCCTGGAGCTCACATGTGCACCTTGTGGTGTCCCCCCTCTGCACCTGGGAGAGGGCAGAGCCTGCGGGAATAGTGTTGAAAGACTAACATGGGTCTGAGGGAGCCAGACACAATGTTCTCAGCCTTAATTGCCATTTGGGGGAAATCCCAAGTGTGAACTACCCAAGATCTTTGCCATATCTTGAATGCATGGTATGTACCTAAACAGGTCCCCAGGAGAGAGCTAACAACAGAGCGGAGGAGACATCTGGGTGCTCAGGCTTGTTCCCTTGACCTCAGTGTAGGACATAGCGTAGACGTGTCTTAAGTGCCCAGTTTTAGTCCTGTGGTGGAATGAGTACAATATAAACACATAGGTTCATACAGATTAATTGAGTACTTACATTAGCTGTATGCAGACTTCGAAAACAGAAGTGGTTAATGCCGTATATCAGAAGCACCTTAGTGTTATATACATACTACTGAAATAAAGGTGCTTACATTCCTAGTTAGTAGTTCTACCTGCAACTCAGCAGAGCTTTGGCTGGCTCTTGGATCTAAAAATGAAGTCCTCCTTCCTGAGATACCATACACTTCAGTGATATTCTCAGTAGGAACGGCATGCAAAAGTGGAATAGATTATATTAATTGTTGTGTAGAAGCTTTCTATCCATTGCACAGGAAACCTTCATTACATTCTTCATTGCACCATATGGCATCCAAGTACAATGTGATAAAATTACTAATACAGGACAGTAAATAACATTATGATTATGTGTTATGGGTGCCACCTCATACGTGCACAAGTAATTATAGTTGGAATGACTAATGGAGATTTGAGTGTTATAGCTAGGACTATATTAGAAAGGACACAATTTGTCATTAAGGATGGGAATTGTCTCATCTGACTTTACAGATTCAATAAGTAGGTGTCCACACCAAGCCGGTCATCTGTGACTGTATCTGTGATCAGTGGAGAGGAACAGGCACTTCAGAAGATAAATGCGCCCCCTCCCTGGTCTTAGACAAATGTTTTCAGAGGAATGCATGTCAAAATCTCAAACAAACAGAAAATCTTCAACTGCATCTTCCAGGGGGAAAAAAGAGAATACATCCAGGAAAACCTGGTCACACATTGTCACCTTTCTCAGATGAATCTCCAAGTCTATTCTCTGCTTCAGTGGATGACCATCAGTAGTGAAACTTTTGGTGATGTTTATTTAAGCCATTTTTGACACGTTCCAGTGATGAGAGTTTCACCATTTCTCTAAGCAGTCTATACCAATTCTTGATTTTCCTTAATCCTGGAGAGTTGTCTACTGGCTTGTCTAGTGGTTTAATGTAAATTTGCTGCGATTTCTCTCGATTGCTAGTTGTTCTAATAGACACAAGCAACAGTTTATTTCACACACACCCCACATTTTTTTCTGTTCTTGACATTGTATCTTGACACTGAACTGAAGTACTAGTAAAGTATTAGGATTTAAGTGCAGTTAAACCTTTTGGACAAAGCATAAGTGGAGTTAAGATCCTGAGACTGGAAGAGGGGAGGAGGAGGGTCTTTCTCCCTCTGGAGAGAGGTCCCTCTGTCCCCTGCTGTGCAGCTGACTTGACCTGCTCCTGGGCAGTGTGTCCATCACACTGCAATGGCGGTTGTAAGGCAAGGTGACCCCGGAGCCCCATGGCTTCCTCTTCATTCATCATTCCTTGAATTTAGAAGGTAAATCAGACAAACACCTTCCTTTACCTACCCCTTCATGGCCCCCAGAAACCACGGTGGTCCACCGACTCCATGATGGCACTGATATTTCTTGCTGCACTCACAGCTGCAGTACCATAATGCTGTTAGTCTATCACTCCTGGCTGACTGTGAGTGAGCATTCTCAGTCCCTTCTGTCCCTCCTGATAAAGTCAGGGGGAAGAAGGGGTTAAGTGTTTGGTTGTTTGTGTCACTCTTTTACAGACACTAACTGGTTCACAGCTTTTGAAGGCATGATGAAGGCATTCACTCAATAGTGAAAATCTGGGGGCCTCTGAGGCAGTGTTTAGAAGCGTAATACAGTTTTTGACTCATGTCTGCCTTTTTTTTTTTCACTAGGCATTTTCACAGAGCTTCCACATTTTCTAATTTCTTTATAGTTATACCTTCATAATTTCCACAAAGCATTAAACAGAAATCCAGCCATTTTGTTTCTGTGTACTGAAATATGCCTAAGGATCTTGTGAGTTACCCTTAACGCAGAACATTTCACAGGACTATACATTATACCACAAAATTATTCTTAACATGTTAATTTAAAACATATTTTTCTTTAGATTGGTTCATAAAGAGAGAGGAAGGAAGATATTTAGCTCCAGACAGCACTTGCAATAGAAATCAGTTATTTCTGTACAGCATCTTTCCTTTGAAATATCACTAAATGATTTCCAGAGAGAGGAAGAATGTAATTTAATGATCCCTTGCACATCTCGAACACCTTTCATCAGAGCGTCTCAAAGCGTTTCAGACAAGCCTGAAAGCTTGTCTGTTTTTCCCCAGCTATGTCAGTTGGCCTAATAAAAGATATTATGTCTTCCTACACACCTTGTATTGTTTAGCACTCAAAGCATTATCATACTTGTTTTACAGATAACTAAAATGGGCACAAAGAATCCACATAGTTTCATTTCAAAAAATGAATCTGAGATGAACTCTGTGGGGTCCCATTTTCACTGAGACTCCAGGACTTGCAGAATACATGTTCCTGGATTACAGGCAGACATGTGGAGCGAAGTCTTCGTCCCACTGACATCAGTGGCAAAATTCCCATTGATCTGAATAAGGCTGAAATTGCATCCTAGCTTTTCTAACTACTGCCTGCCAAAATCGACTTCAGACCTGCGCATCCTTCCTGTCTGATGCATCACCATTAGTAATGAAGGTTCTGCGGTCCATGCCACGTCTGCCATTACATTCTCAAGAAGTGGTCAAGGCAAATCTAAATGAGGGATGAGAGATCCCAGCAACGGGAGGGGGTCTCTGCGCAGTGAGTGTGTGGTGTGTGGTTAACAGTCTCCTTGCAGATGGATCCATCTGCCTGCTGTGCACGCACTCTGTGCTGACGAAAGGAGCCGTGTGGAGAGCCGTTTGAGTCGCCTTGCCCTGATGTGGACGTGTGCTGTCCTCACTCATGAGTGTCCCAGGCTGCAGGTGTGCTGCCAGCACCGCCGCAAAGGCTGTGTCGGGTCTCTGCTATCGTGTCTGACCTTTTCTTATTAAAGGACAGTCTAACCGTTTTGAGACAATCTAGAGATCTCTTCCAGCTTCATTTTTGCCTTATTAGAACTGGACTTGGGCACACAGAACCAAATGTACCCAAAGCAAGTGTAGTCATAAGGAATTAGAGTCTCAAAAATGATCAGTAAGTCTTTCCACTATCATGTCCGTGGAGTATGCACTACCATCAGAAGCCAAATTTTACAACAGAAATATAAGCCCTTTAAAATACAGACTGACAAAAGGAGCATGAAGGCAGAAAATGCCTGTGTATGCAGTGTACAGATGTCGTCTTCTGTTATTAAGGATGGCTGAATATGGCCCTGGTGAGAAAAAGAGGATTTGTTCATTCTCACTCCCTATATTGTCCATGTGTCCCTTGCTGCAGGGGCCTTCTCAAGCTTGATGGAGGTGTGGCCACCCAGTCTTAGTATATTCTTGATGCTTTTCTAGCAAAATGCTCGCCGAATCCTCTGGTTGTTGTGCTGAACTGAGAACAGAAAGCTCTTGCTCATCTGGCATTTGTTATCCACAGCTGCTTTTCCTCTTTCATAGGTATTTCAGGTTATGGATAAGCTAGAGGAAAAAAGATATTTTTTCATACCGCCAGTTTCAGTTTGAAGCCAAAGAACAAACAGCCGAGGTCTGAGTGTAACTCCTAGGCTCACATAAACATTTTCATGTCTTTTTGGCTGAATTAAATGTTGATCTTTCTATTACATCTTGTCTTACAAGCCGCTTGCAAATCTTTATATCTGATCATTCTCTCATCATGTTGGAAAACAATATGTGGGAGTTTCTTTCCATACTAGATCTTTGTGGGTTACTTGCTGGTAAACTAATTTTACATGACTCAGATTTAAATAATAAAAAGGCTTAACTCCAGTCTGAGAAGAGTTTATTGTCCACAACTGTAGCCTAGAGACAAACTCCAGCACCTTTGGGACTCAGCTGAGACAGCAATTAGGCAGCATTTTATTGTGATGCAGTGAGTGCGCAAAAGATGAAGCTGGACTACTCTCAAGAGCTTAGAAACAAAATTGGCTTCCTGGAGAGAGAACATAAGAAATCTGGCAACCTAAAAATATTTAAAGAGCTTAGGGCTCCCAGGGGAGAATTTCAAGCTATTGAAGTGGAAAAGACTGAGCATTTGCTAAGATCGAAAAAAAAAAAAAGGGGAGGGGAGGGGGTTACATGAAAAACTACAAAGTGTACAGATTTTTTTTTTTACTGTAGCGTGTTTCAAAGGGGAAAATATAATAAACCTGAAATCAATCAGTAGCAGAGACTTCAATGCAGTGTTTCAAATCAAACAGCCCTGGCTTGAAAACAGGAGTCAAAAGAGATTTTTTTTCGTTTCAGAATTATAAGGGATTGAGGCCAAGAAACCATTAAAAGAGGTGAAAGGTCTGGGCTAGAGGGCATCTTGAGCAAGGCTAATGAAGTCACGGTTGCTTCAGCGGCCATGCTCCCAAAGGGTTTTGCTGTGTCTGTCGCTTCGTGTCTCTGTTCCTCCTCTGAATCTGGCTCCCTGGCCTCTGCGGCGACGTGCCAGAGCGTGCCCCACCAGGCACCCTGCAAAGCCCCCTCCTAGCAGCCCCGTGGCGTGTAGCATCCCTGTGTTAAAACAAAGCTGCACGAAATGAGATTCCTCTTGCCTATCATTTGACGTGTGTTGTACATTTACCTGCGAGCTCGCCGTGCCTGACTCCCTGTTTTGTCGGCGGGGAGCAGCAGGGGTTTACAAGGTGCAATTTAGCCCAACTGAGTGTAAATTTCTATCGTATGCCAAAAGTGCTTATTTCTCCCTGACTTAAAGCGGCGTCCTAAGGTGAGTAACTCACAAATGGACAGCTACAGTTTAATATCTACGTTTGCTCAATGAACTCTGCCCACACAACCAGCATTACGCCACTGCATACTAAATATTAGAGGTTTTTCTGCTGTGCTCAGGCTATGCCTTCACGCACCCTGTATCTAGGACTAAGATGAATTAGCTGGAACAGTTTATCTTATGTCCCAACTGTAACAAGAGGTCTAGAGGGTGCCAGGTATTTACCTTGCTATAGGCTCTTCCCTTTCTTGCCACTGTTCCTCTGCATTATGCTGACAGCCCTGTCCACATCACTGCTCCAGCCAGGTTTGGGGGTGGAGGAGGGAGGATGGGGACACCACAGAACAGGAGCAGAGGAGGCTGGTGGAGGGAAGGAAGCATGCAGAGGGAGGGAGTCCTGGTTTCGGCTGGGACAGAGTTAATTTCTCAGTAGCTGTCGTGTTTTGGATTTAGTAGGAGAAGGATGTTGATAACACTGATGTTTTCAGTTGTTGCTATGATATCAAGGACTTTTTTCCAGTTTCTCATATTCAGCCAATGAGCAGGTGTGCAGGAGCTGGGAGGGAGCACAGCCAGGCAGCCAGCCCAAGCTGGCCAGGGGGAATATTCCATACCCTGGACATCATGCTCAGTTGATTAATGGGGCTTGGCCAGGGGGCAGGAATCTCGTTTCCATGAGTTCGAATCCTCTCTTGGCTGGGAGTTTGAACTTTTCCAGGAGTTCAGTCTTTTGGGGGAATTTTGTGAAATTCACGATTTCCGGGTTCTGTGATTGCTGCTTGGGGACTGGCTGTGAATCGGCCATCAGGTGGTGAGAAAATTGTATTGTGTATAGTTTGTTTTGCATATTCATTGTTATAATTAGTAGTAGTAGTAGTAGTAGTAGTAGTAGTAGTAGTATTTCCTTTGTTGTCTTATTAAACTGTCTTTATCTGAATGCACGAGTTTTACCTTTTGTCCATTTCTCGCCCCCATCCCACCGAGGGGGAAGGGGAAGGGTGAGCGAGCGGCTGTCTAGTGCCTAGTTGCCAGCTGTCAGGTTAAACCACGACAGAAGGAGGACCAGGATGCTTTATGTGCTGTGGCAAGTAATAGCAGCTTGTCTGTATCTCAGGCATCCACAGGGCAGTGCAGCTCGCAGTCCTGGGCTCTGCGTGTGTAATGCAGCTGAGGGATGGATAGATGGATCACCCAGGTTCTCCACCTGGGTCCTGGAGCAAGAGCACCTGGGGCTGTGCTGCAGGTAGGGAGCGTGCCGTGTGTTGTGGCTCTGGCATGAAATAAACCCGGCCACACACATCCTAACTGCGCCTGGTATTGCTGCCCTGCCTCAGTCGTACAGCTTCACTCACGTGATCGCGTGTGTTCAGAGGCAAGTCCATCAAATGACAAAAGAAGCCCCAGAAGATCTCGGAAGGATTTCTGCACCAAGGGGCAGAGCCAGACGACTGATCAAAGTGTAAAGTCTTGCACTGCTCTTCTGTACCTGAGTAAACGTCATCTGCACAACCCTTTGATGTCTCTGTTGACTTTGACAGAGCTAGTAGGCAAAACTAGTCAACTATTTTATATAGTCCCATGAGGAGTGCCCATTCTGTGCTGAACGTACACAATTCCTTCTCATAGTCCCAAGGCTTCCCTTTCATGTATTTAACATCATAGTCTTCCCAGTTGGTTGTTCTGTCACTAGTTTGGAGGTTTCTGCGCTCTCTGACTGCGATTTTCAGGGCAGATGAGGCTTGTTGCTGTCATCCTTAATGCAGCAGTGTAAGGGCCCGGCGTCAGCAAGCTGCCCAGTGTTGCAGGCCTTTGTTGAGCCCTATACACAGCGCTGTATGTATTGTACAGCCATCCTGCTCTTGATTAATGCTAAATTGCCCAGAATCCATCCCTTTTGTTTGTCAGAAATTAGGCACCTCTGGTAAACAATAAACAGCAGGGAAAAAGAGCATTATCCTCTCTGAAGCATACCAGCATAGTAGCCAATTTCTGGATACACCATCCATAGACCAGAAAGCAAAGCGCTGGCTGGTGTGCGAATATAACAGCAAACACAGCGTTCCCTGGAGAGGCTGAGCTGTAATGCTCACAGACAACGCGGAGCAGTTCTGGATAAGCAGAGGACATGCGTATCTCAGTGTGCTGCAGACGACCGTGGCTCTGGTATTGTGCGCTGCAAAGCCAGATATGTATTTCAGGCATTTCCTGCTTCAGCAGTGTCTGCTAGGAATACGATACACATTTTCTATACGTCCAAAAGACCTCGTGTAAATGCAGCCACGTCTGCAGGAGAGGGGGAATCAGACCCTGTGCCCAAGACTGGCGTGGAAGCGCTGCCCAGCCACTGCCGTGTCAGTGATGAGGAGCAGTGCACGCTGCACGGCCCCCCATGGTGCTGAGGAGGCGACAGTGCTGAGGACCTGCTCAAATACGCCCATCCTGGACTTCACCAGTTAACCTGCTTTGTGCTGGAGATCCTGTCGTTTTGTTGAAGTGATGCGGAAAAGAAGGCATGGTAGAGGTCGGGTTCAGCGGTACTTGGGAATGCACAGCCTGGGCTGTGAAGGGAGGTGGGTGTACCTTAAAGGAGTTTTGTTGCTGACAGGCAAACTGCAGCTTCAGAGTCAGGGCCTCACGGTAGGAATCCAGAGCCATGTGCCCTTTTACAATACACTCTTTGTCACTGGAAGAGCATCCACAGACAAAGCACATTTTGCGGCAAGACTTGAAAGAAGCAGGTATCATCTGTTGTCATATTGCTAGGTGACAAGAAAATAAATGTTTTTATGCCTACCAAGATGTGACGAGCTCATCAGTTATGTAACCCACTCATTCATGCTGTTGTCATGATCTACAAGTGGTTTTTCTGACAACAGACCTAACGCAGCTTCTTGGCCTTCAGAAGCACAAAGGATCTGGGCTGTGTTGCACTAAGCGTGATGCATACCTATAGGAAGGTCGGAGAGTCTTCCATGAACTCTGCTTGTGGCCATACCTTTGGTGTTCTCACATTAGCCCAAATCTGTGATATGTAGCAATTTGAAAACAACGAGACTCTTTCAAAAGTCTATTTTTTTTTTATTTCAAAGTTGCATATATAATAAATAGTTCACCCAAAACGCAGCTAATTTTATAGTAGAGACATGATAGGGGACCAGACAAGCAAAGTCTCAGGTTAGTTTAGGACACGCATCACATGCTTCAGAAACACCAATAGCTTTTTGTACTTTTGTTGAGATGTGCTTTGGCCATCTCAAAGTGTTCTGCAAACGGAAGCAGCAGTCGTGCCTCTGCCAGAAGAGATATCAGTATTACTCCTGTTTCGGATAGGAAAACAAAAAATAAAAGGGGCAGGGATTCATCTCTTGTCAGTGGCAGACCTGGGATTGGATTCGCTTGTCCTGATTTATTGCTCTAAGCACCAGCGTTGTTACTTTCCTTGTTTTATAGTTATTTTATTTTGTACCTGGAAACCCCAGCTAAAATGAACCTCTTGTTCGCAAGGCGGTCTGAAAACACAGTGAATGTCGCAGAGCCCCATGATATTCCCGAGCAGCAGATGCAATAAACCTAGGCAAGGAGATGGCAGAGGCAAGGGGACNATNAACCTAGGCAAGATGCAGAAATGAGATGGCACCACATGAGACACAACCTGGATCTCTGGATCTACAGATGCCATCTGCTTCTCTGCAGACATCTACATGGACAGACTCACTTTCAGAATTACAGGCTCCAGAACATGGAGTAGAATCATCGAATCATTATTAAGGTTGGAAAAGACCTCTAAGATCATGAAGTCCAACTGTCAACCCAACACCACCATGCCTTCTAAACCATGTCTTGAAGTGCCACATCTACATATTTTTTGAACACCTCTAGGGATGGTGACTCCACCACCTCCCTGGGCAGCCTGTTCCAACACCTGACCACTCTTTCAGTAAAGAAATTTTTCCTAATATCCAATCTAAACCTCCCCTGATGCAACTTGAGGCCATTGCTTCTTGCCCTATCACTAGTTACTTGGGAGAAGAGACCAACACCTGCCTCCCTACACCCTCCTTTCAGGTAGTTGTAGAGAGCGATAAGGTCTCCCCTCAGCCTCCTCTTCTCCAGAATAAACAGCCCCAGTTCCCTCAGCCGCTCCTCATAAGACTTGTTCTCCAGACCCTTCACCAGCCTCGTTGCTCTTCTCTGGACACACTCCAGCACCTCAATGTCCTTCTTGTAGTGAGGGGCCCAAAACTGAGCACAGTATTCAAGGTGCAGCCTCACCAGTGCTGAGTACAGGGGCATGATCTCTTTCCTACTCCTGCTGGCCACACTATTCTCGATACAAGCCAGGAACAGTGTGGCCAGCAGGAGTAGGGAAGCAATCATGCCACTGTAGAGGGAGAAGAAGCCAAAGAAGATCCCTTCCTGAGTAGAAGCCCAGATGAAGTCCTTTGAGTGCCATTCTGATGGGGAACTGCTTTTTTAGCTGCTGTCATGGGATCCTGTTGCGGGAGTGACTTCTCGGAGCGTTACTCTCAGCTTCCTCTCTGCCCATCTCCTTGTCCTCTGCTCCCCCAACCCTGGGCAGAGGCTGATGCCGTCTGGACATGCCTCGTGGAAATCAGATTCTCTCTGGGATGGGGGACTGCTCCATTTGGAAGAAAGAGAGGGCAGTGCCTATTGCTCCCAGAAGAACTGGAATAGCTATTTACCCACAGCACGAAAATGTTATTTTTGGGCCAAAGGGAGTTGTAATGTTTTCCTGTTACAGTAGTTGGCAGCATTTCTCTATAGCCCAAACAGTTCTTTCTTAATGGGATGTAAGTTTACTAGAGGGAGAGAAGTATGTGAACGTTTTTGAAATTCAAACAAAATATACTGACGGTTAGATAAGTTTAAACCCTGGGAGCGCAATAGTGACGAAGTGAAAGAAAAGCAGAGTGGGACCTGGAACCAGGAGCCTGAGCTGAGGGGATACGGGTGGCTGGGTGCAGGGAAGTGTTGTATGCATGCTGATTTTCAAAGCGTAGGCTGTTTGGAATAGATGATTCAGTAAGGACATCCCTTGTAGTTTTTTCTAGGTTCATCCAGATGTTTCAACTTACTAGATTTGAGTGATGGCATGGGGAAACGGGAACCAAATGAGTTCATGAGACAGCTGCACTTGGAGGCCGAGGTAGCTGAGTGAGCTGATCAAAGACATGGAAGTGCATTTCACGGAAATATGTAATCAGAAAGTTAGGCAGCGACCTGCCTCTCCTACAGAGCTGATTATAAGTCATCCTGTGGCCCTGATTTTCCTCTCCCATGGACATCTTGTTTCTAATCCTCTTTTGCTTCAGGGGAAGGTTAGTGAAGAGGCTGCTGTGGGTTAATGCTGGCAGAACTTGTCTTGGTGTGTAGCTTCGTCTTACAGTGGCCGCTCAAACCTGACACACAAGGGAGGAATGAGCTCTCGCTTCAGGGAATGCCGGGGGCTTCTTGTTCAGCCAGTTGCCAGTGTTTGCCCCTGTTTTTCCTTTCTGGTGGGAGCACTAGGTTCTCTTCTCCGCAGCCCCCCACGCAGCTGCAGCACTGGCACTTCACCAGATGATCCTCAAGCCAGGCACCTACCACAAATACACTCTCCCATCAGGAACAGCCATCAGCCATAAACGACAAGGGTAGCCACGTGATTTTGGGCATCATTTTGTTCCTCGGAGAGAGTGTTGCCCATGTTGTGGCACTGGTGGCTGATACAGCCAGGGTATAAGCTGCTGTTGTAGCTATAACTGTGGTGTAGCAGGTGTTAAATCTAGTGCATGTGAAGGTTGGGTGCATAACTGGATGATAAAATAATAAACACCTTAGGCCTAAATACCACAGGAAAACCCCTCACTTGCATGCGTATCAGATGTGTTTTCCTCATGGCGCTATTCTTTAACAGGTGGTTGTTAAACTCCTTTTCTCTGTGTTCAAAGGAGCAGAGAAATGTTTGCATCCCATCCCAGGGCAGCTGCCTGCCCAGACTCCCCCGGCCTTTGGGGAGGTTTGCATGGTACCGCAGAAGCCCGCTGCGGGTGCACGGCCCTCGTTGACCCCTGCCAGCCGAGCCCACGCTGCTGTCACAAAGGCCAGTCTTGCACTTAGCATCTCAGCACCCCTCCACCATCTCCTTGTGCCGCAGCGTCCACCCAGCCGCTCGGCCAACCAGTTCAGCAAACTGGGCGGGCTGAAAATTAACCCTACCAAAAGGAGGGGGGGAAAAAAAAGGAGGGGAGGATTGTACCGAGACCAATCAGCCCCGGCGCCACTGGCCCTACAGCCAAAGGAGCACAAGTGTCGGGAGAGGGGAGAGAACGGCCTTTTGGCAGGAGCCCAGCTGTAGGTCAGCTTAGGCCAGTTGTGAAACCGCACGGTCGCTCCGGCCCCGGGCTGCCGACGGAGCCGGCGTGCTCACCACGGTCCGGCCGCCCAACCTCGCCGGGGCAAGCTTCGCTCTTGGCGTGTGCTGGGGAACCAGTAACAACTTTCATGGATCCAGGTACATCTGAAATTCATGTCTGAGACCTTGAAGAGTTAATGCTCATTTTTCCAAGCAAGAAAGGAGCAGACTCCGACTGCACGCGCCCTGCGAACGCCCTGCGGCATGATTTAATGTTATCCCATGAGAGTCAGCGCCTCGGGGCAGAGCTGGGTCTTGTTCTCCTCCAGAGCAGGAGGCATAAATAGCTAACAGAAGAACAAAAGAGGACAGCTATGCCGTGGTTTACACCAGGGAAAGTGAGAACACGAATTAACCTTATGGCCTGCCTTTTGAAGAACCACACGAAGTTTTGGACATTATTTCAGTAGTGTTGCGGCAGTGATGGTGTCAGGCTATAAGCAAGGCAGAATTCATAGGAAGAGGTAAGGTCCTTTACTAGACCAGGTGACCACGCTGCAGAAAGCAGACACCCTTGCAGACACATAAGCCCTTCTCAGGCCTGTTTCAGATTTGAAGAACTTGTGTCTCTGAAAGCATGTTTTGCCTAGGAAATTGGTTGGTCTAATAAACCCCTTTTCCACCAGTCTTGCCCCACTGCCGATTTAAGGGTACTCTTCAAGCAAAAGTTTCAGCTCTTTAAAAGTGAAGCTGTTTGCAACTGGGCATCCTATTCCTGATCCTGGAAATTCAGTGCTCACCCTCGAAACGTTAACTCATAGATCCGCGTTGTTAAAGGCACACCAGAGGCAGGAGTGCAGCACAGCCAGTTACACACCAAATTAATTCTTCTCCCTTCTCTCCCCACCGCCAGGCACGGCCACACGCCATCTAGTGAAGTAACAACGCTGCCTGGCATACCGTGCACATGTAGGTTATATTTACCATATCAAGCTGTGAAATGATGCCCACTGGAGAGCAGGCTGTTTTTTTTAAAACTCAAGTTATTTGTTTTAAGGTGGCTATCCTAAGGAAAATTCCTTTCCCAGCCTTTGTTGTTATGTAAACCGGGGCACTTAATGACCACTACTGTGATGGGATAGATACAAACAAAATACAAAATTTACAAAAAAATTGCTTAATACATGTTCAGTAACCTTGAAGGGGCCTGTAAATTAGCTGTTGCCTAAAATACTTCCTTGGTAAAGGTAGCTGCTGTTTTAAAAGTAGCTTTATCACCGTGTAACGGCGGCACAGAAGTGGACTGGACTGCTTGCCTGCGAGGGCCGGATTCGTCCCGCCGTCGGCGAGGCTGCGGATCCCTGCGAGTCCTTCCTGCTTGGGGCTGTCGCCCTGACGCTGCAGCCAGTGCTACAGGAAGCAATGCTGAGCACACACCCTCCTTTTGTGCTTTATGAACCTCACCAAGGCAGCTAACACTTGTCTTTTGTCAGCAAATAAAGCAGAGAGCGTAAGACACAGAAGATTTATAGGTATAACGTCCCAGCACCGTGCGCTTGGATTTACCCACACTCAAATCCTGTTTACTTTAATAGGAATGTTGCTGCTAAAACCCTGCATGATGTTTAAAATATTTACCCCATAGGGAGCAGATAATCTGGGAAGTAACAAGGTGCCATTTCCTACCAAATGTGTTCTCTGACTATAACCACATGTTAATGGTACGATTTAAGGCCATGCTAGAGCAAAGCCTCGATTCACCACTTACCGGCACAGTTAAGCTGTGCTGCCATGTGAACTGGGGAGGTTCTGTTTGCTGTCATGCTGATATTTGTCAGATAGGAAAAAGAAAAAAAAAAAAGAAAACTAAGATACCAAAGCTGGAATGTCATGCTTCCTTGAGTGGCTTGCTTTTCTTATTTTTTCTTCTAATCCTCAGAACAAAACAATTATATTTGGGAGTTCAGCTCCAAAATTTATTAGATTTCTGTGAGCACTGCAGTGGTGCTCCTCACAGGTGACCAACACAAATGGCGCAGTGGGTCTAGAGACCTCGTTAAGCATGGCAGCAGGATGCTTCGTGTCAGAAATTATGTCTTCCTTTCCAAGAATGTCAAAATGCTGCCTTGCCCTTCATTTTGCCAGGATTTTCCCCTTTCTGGTGTGGACATCAGCAGATTTTATTCTGTCCTTTGCAACATGAAGCAAAGACAGGAGCTGAATTCTCCAACCATGTCTCCTACCCTTTGCCTAGCTCTGAACGAAGGCACATCAGCACAGCACAGCTTAAAACCTCCGAAGAAGCCATAAAGTCCAGCAGTCCCCACAAAGCCCATGTCAGGATCTGTAGCTCCTCTCCTACCCAGACTAAAGTGGTATTGGCTGACTCTCCTTGTTGGTGGACAAGGAGATGCGTTTTGGGATGTGTTGATGAATGTATTGGGAGGGATTAACCACAGTCCCTCACCTTGAAATGGCTTCAGCTTGATTTCTTGTGGCAACGAAGGTCTGTGATTGCATAGGCAGCTGTATACATCTGTCTGAGTCTGTGCTTTTCTGCATATCTGCCCTTCCCCCAGTAACTTCACTGACCGATTTCAGCAGTCTGTAACAGAGGAGTAGCGGTCTTACAGACAATTAAGTTGTTAAATGTTCGTTAAAGTCAGCAGTGAACTACAGGAGAAAGAACTTACTGTCATCTAAAATAACAACGTGGCTCAACACTTACTTGCCCCAGAGAATCCCCACTGGGGACGATATTATGCAAACCGTTTTTTCCTCCCCACACGTGTGTTTTAGCAGAGCAGGATCCAGCCCTAAAAACTGCAGTTTCTTTCCATATTGTTTCTAAGGTGGGGATTCCAGATACGTTGTTCCATAGATAATTAACCACCAAGCACTAATAAATTCCTTCAGACATGGTGCAAGGCTTAGTGGAGAGTGTGCCGTAGCATCCTGCCAGAGGAAGCAGTTCATTCGAAACTGTAATGGGATCACTAGCAGCGTTACCTAAACCGCCAGAAATGATCTAGTGGGATTAGAAAAGTCTGTTTTGATGTGGTGTGCGTGGTAGCATCCAAACGGTTTTCATCAGGTCTTTGCGTCGAGCTTAGCGGACGGGTTGTCGTTCGCCCATTTTGTGCTCTAGCCCCATCCATTTTGTGCGTGCGGGTGCGGCGGCGGCAGCACCTCTGTCTCGGGCGGCGGAGGAGCAGCTGCGTTACCCAGTTGCCGGTTCGCAGGGAGGAATCGTCTCACTTTGCAGTCCTGCCTCACTAATACGAGAGAGCAGAGTCCCAAAGCGTGGCTTGAGCAAGTGGGTGACATTGCTTCTTCAGGAGCCCAAAACCCCATGTGCCGTGACACGGAGAGGAGGTGGGGGTGACAGGCGTTCCCCGCTCATCCCCGAGCCCAGAGCTACCACTTAAAACAGATGTCTGTGTAAAAAAGGCCTCACACCTGCCAAACCACCAGCCTCAAGCTTCCTTCCTTGTTTCTTCAGGCCCCAGAATAACAAGAGCATTTGTGCAATGTGCAGTGCGCCCTGCGGTTTCCTCTTCTCCCTGAAGACATGCTATCTAATCTCCCCGGAGCGAAAAATCAGACAGCAGGCCATACAAGACAGGAGAAAAGAGGTGAACAGCGAAGCAATGTGCACTTTGCTCAGCTGGCTGCAATTCTCAACGCCGAAAGAAAAAAAAAATGAGGAGGAAAAGCACGGGTCAGTGTTGCAGACCTCGCGGGAGATGCTTTTGAATCTGATAAAAAGTAGGAGCACCTCATCCGCACGTATTCTGCCGCACGGCGCCCAAAGCACTAAACTAGAACAAATCCGTTAACTGAAAAGTCATCTTGAATCGGAAACTTTCAAGGGTTCAATTTGAAACGACGGCGAGGGTTTAGTGTTTTATTGCCGCTTTGCTTTTGGTTCCTGTTTTTGCGAGCGTTGAGAAACGAGGTGCCTTAGGAAGCCGCGTGGTGTGTAACATGCAGCATCAGCCTCTATGCACAGGAAGGAAGATGATGTGGCAGAACATTGTTGAGGAAAGATCCTGTTTGTACAGGGAGCTGGAGAATAGTAAACCAGAACAGAGCAGGGGTGCAGAAAGACCAGAAATGAAAGGAAATCAACCCAAAATGCTCGTGAATCCTGTTTGTG
>Ga0065711_1039994_pt1 | contig 17330 bp, 15 predicted proteins | sample Hoacrofraction12_FD_59098 | JGI IMG/M metagenome (GOLD analysis project Ga0065711, IMG submission 59098) | Hoatzin crop microbial communities from Cojedes, Venezuela - Epithelial fraction 12 v2 (version 2) | ecosystem: Host-associated > Birds > Digestive system > Esophagus > Crop | place... | reverse complement strand
GGGGAGGGGTGGTGGGAATGGCTGGGAGCGCTGGGTGTAGGTTGTGATGCTGTGTAGGCTGTGATGCTGCCTGGGTGGTGATGCTCCAGCATCTTTCACAACCACGCCTGTGTCGTTGCCCCATGGCTAAGGGGGATGGAGCGGGGCGCAGGGTCCCTCGGGGGAGGTCCCCCCTCGCCAGGTGGCCGGACAGCACGGTAGCCCTGCCTCATGCACCGCCAGCTCCCTGCCAAGGCTTTGTTTGTTGACAGAGTTAAATTTGCAATTTCATGGTTTGGTTACAATGAGTTCAGTTTATAAAATTCATGAGCTGTTAGGAGGTGTTGCGTGGAGGGACGCCGAGTGAGAAGAACATGCCTGTGAGTCAGCAGGCAGCGGGGATGCTGCCGGCACGTGCCGGCGTGGGTGCTGGTTTGGGGACGGTGTGGGGCTCGGAGATGGGGCGAGCATGCGAGACCCCTGTGCCCGGGGGGCAGAAGGACGGGTCCCTGCTGGAGGAGAGATGCTCGCTTCCCCTGGTGCCACCGGCTGTGCCTTGACCTGCTCGTGGGCTGGAGGTGTCCGTAGGGCCCCATGCTCTTCTCCGGTGGCCTTTGGAGAGCCATCGGATAAAGAGAAATCCTTTCAGGGGTGGATCCCAGATGCTGCGATGTTGGGTGCTTGGAAACAGGAGGGCTCACCTTCCTGAAGGACCCTGGTGCTGGCTCAGAATAGGAATTTCTGGTTGGTTGGGAATCCACAGACTGAGCTCCATCACCTGGAGCTCAGGAGGGCTGAGGCGGAGAGACGCATCTCCCCCGAGCGGTCACCGCACGGGCAGTGTGCTTGAGCCCAGCACCTTGAGAAATGAGCTCATTTAGCCCCTTGCATTTGACTCTTCCATGGGATTTCTTTGTGGCCTCTCCTGTGGGCTTGGGGGCTGACTTTGGAGCAGCACAGACCTCTGATCCCACCCTCCTCCCCGGCTGGCCACTGTGCCCTCCATCCCCCTGGCAAAGGCAACGCTCCTCCTGCAACCAGTGCCAGGGCTGCAGCGGGAATCAGAAGGCAAAGTGTCAGGAACGATCTAAACAAATATTAACTGATTAATATTACATGCCAGGGAGCTCGGAGGAGGAAGGGGAGGCCTCGCTGGAGGACGCAAAGCCATGCGGTACGAGCAGGAGGCAGCAGCGTGAGTGTGGATGTGAGTGCATGCACCGTGCATGGCCGGGGCTGACGTTCCTGCGACGTCAGGAGGAGCCTGATGTATTTCCAGCTTCCTTACCGGTCAGAAAGCGCCAGTGGGCTCTGCTGGACATGCTAAGCTGTTGGCTTCTGGAGCTCCTCAAAAGAAACTCCTTATTAGTCACTGCATGGTCTGCCACGCTGTGTGGTTGTTCATAGATCCAGGTCAGAGACAGACACCAAAACTCCCTTTTCTTCCAGTGTTTCTAGGGATGTGGACTCGCTAGGATGTGTGTTCTCAAAGGCTCAGATGCGTTCCTACCTCTTCTTTATGGATGTGGTGAGGAAAGCCCAGAAGCTGTTGGTGGGAACTGAACTGTAGAACAGGGCAGGCAGCTAGATCTCACCAGGATCTCCTAGATGTCCGAAACCTGTAAAGGTGAGGTGGTCCAGGCAGACACTCAGGGCATTGATCTTGTTCTGGTGGCTTCTCCAGCAACATTGTCCATGGAGAAATCCTATAGTTGCTCTCTGTGTTCATTTACCGTTGCCTTTGGGCAGTGATTTGTACCCCCTGAGCTTGGTGAACCTCTCCATTTGCAGCGATTCACTGAGTGAATGTCTCCCTGCGAAGCCATTTGGCTTTCTGGGGATCTGCGTGGCTTAATTGTAGGGTTTCTCTTTCTCAATAAGCCTGCATACATGGCGTAGGTTGATACACGATGCAGAACCCAAGTGAGTTTCATGGGCCTTTGACTTGTGCACGGAGTCAACGTGGCTGGAGCCTGTCTGGATGGAGCTGGAGGGGTCTCACTCTTGTGCCTTACTATTGGGGCCCGTATTTTGCTTCCAAACTGTTTAATCACCCAAGTTGTGTTAAGGAGTGTCAGATTTTGATTTCCAGCTGTGCCAGCACAGAAGACGCTACCTTGTAAATGAATCCCAGACTTGAAATGTCTTCTGTGCGTGCGGGGGGACATGAAAGCCCAGGGAGGGGAGAAGACTTCAAGGTGCATTGGGAAATTGGGGGCAAGGGCAGGACCGAGCGAAGAGACAAGACCACCCGCAGCTCGCACTGCATTGTGCTCAATGCAGTATCGAAGTTTTAGTATTTTAAGAGGGTTATCAGGTGTCTGTCTGAATTACTCTGACATGAACCGTCAGTCAGAAAATGTACATTCATTTGAAAGGTCAAGTACATCTGATTTCTGCATTTGGTATGCCCGGGCTTATCCTTTCAACTCTCCCTTTCTTAATGAGATTCTTGTTTCAGAGTGTCGCCTTGCGCACGCAGGGTTTGACGAAGTCAAGTGCGGCGGAGATAGTTTTTGTTAATGTGTTTACCCTTTTATCTGCCTGTCCTTTGAAAGCTCCGCGGTAGACAGTGAGGATGCGGCGGGACGGCCAGCCGGAGCGTGTTTGCCAGCAAAATGAGCCTTTTTGCGGGAGGAGGAATGGAGACGGGGTAGCGGGGTTCTGCATCGCCAGGCATGTTGATTCGGGGACGGGAAGGCCTGCAAATGGAGAGGGGGCTCGGAGGCTTTGAGAAGACCCTCGGCCACCGTGGGTGGCTTGGGAGGCAGCGGGGTGTTCGCAGCTCCCGCAGAAAGCGCGATGGAAATGAAGCAGAGTTTGGCCTGGCATGGCAGAATGGTGTTTCTTGATTAAATTAATGTGTATTGATATTTCTCCTGTTGTTTTGACTTCACAGGCTGTTTAAATTCAGGCTTGTCACAACAAAATACAAAGGATGTTGCTTGGAGATTGATTTTTTTTTTTTCTTTCTTTAATCCTGTCTCTGAAGAAGAGTATTTTAAAATTTTATTTTTTTTTTTTGCTACTTCCAGGTTGACAGCCGGAGAAGGCTGCAAATGTTAAAACTGTTGCGCAAATAATTATGTTAAAATGCCGAGCATACATTATCGAGGAAGGCGCTCCTTGATTGTAAAGTACAAATCAATTTTCTGCGTCACAAAATTACCGACATCGGAGTTTGCTTTGGTGATTTATTCCCTCGAATGACGATTTTGTGACTGCCAGCCTACTTTCCCCGGAGAGTTTTTTTGATGGGTGAAGCTTTGGTCTCCTCTTTGTTGTCAGGGCTGTCTCCTCCCCGCTTGCGCGACGGTCCCCTCCGGTTCGTAAAAATAGAGCCTTTTATGCAAGCTGCATCCCCAAAACGCTCCGCCAAGTTAAATAATGTAGTCACAAAACCAAATATTGAATAATGACTGAGGAAAGGATTAAGGGAGACAGTCAAGGAACAAAAGAGAGCTGCTCAAGTGTTCTGAACACAAAACTGAGAAGACGGAGATTGCACAGGAGGCTTTTTCTCCCCGCAGCCAGAGAGGACACGGGTTAGCGGGGTCCCCCCTGGACCCCGCTCCCCCTGCCTGGGTGGTGCCTAAAGATTTGCTTAAATCCAACCTTTTTGTTGAGCCTGGCTGGTCTGAGGGATTTCTGCTGGAAATAAAAACATTTCAAAGAGGGTCTGGGAAAAATATCCTGGTTTTCTGTTTGCTTGTAGGCTCACCTTCTGGAAATAAAAAGTTGTTTTTCTGTTGTTCCTTTGAAAGGCTGCAGCCCAGATAGCACCATCAACCCCAGTTCTTTACGTGACTCTGGTTTTGCGGGAAGATTTAAATAAAAAGTGCCCGGGGAGAAGGGGAGGAGATCGCACACATGTAATTTCTCGTGCCATTCATGAGGTTTTTCCAGTCCACCTCGAAGCTGTTGAGCTGCAGTAACCATGGGGTGGGTAGTTGTTGGATATTCATATGGTGAGAGAGAAATCGACTGAAGGAATGAGCTTCTGGTGTCGCGCAAAAACTTATGTAAATGCCTTTTGTATAGCTCAAAGAAAATCTAGGACTCCTCTGAATCTGAGAGTCGGAGATGTGGCTGGGAAGCCATAAATTCAGTACATGTCTTCTCTGCAGTGCGTTCACAACATTGGCCAGGGAAGAAGCATCCACGTTCAGCTATGGCTGAAGGGGTTACTGGACCTTCTGCTTCTGCTGGTTTCCTTTTTTTCCCTGGACAGTCCAGAACAGGTTGAAATGTAGCTTAAGGTGAATTGCAAGGTGATGATTTACATGGCAGGTGACGCTGGAAAGCACATTATTCTAGGAGGAAGCATGAACTGGGATGTATTTACTGCCTGTCTGGGCAAATTATCCATTCTCGGATGTCTGGCGTGTGGTTGTGTAGAAAATGCGTAGGTCCAAAATAGCTGGTGAAGTGGGTGCAGAGACGAACAGTTAATAAATGCAAAGCCCCCGTGGCTGTTGCTGCGTCTCTCTCAACTCTCTTTAACTCCCTCTTTGGAGAAACTGATGCCAGAGGTGATCTGGAGGGGAAGAAGCTGGTTTTGAGCGAGCAAGCGCACAGACAAATTTCATTTTTGCTGTAGAGGTGAGATGGGCACGGCTTTCGGTGGGGAAAGGAGAAGGATCTGTATTTGCGGGGACGTCGGTGCTGGTAGCCCCGTGCGTTGTGATATTGGAGCTGCAGAGGCCAGCTCCTCGTCTCACCTCTCTTACTTAGCGGGGTCATCATGTCCCGTCCCACCGGGGAAACTTCTCATCCGAGATCAAGCAAATTATCCTGGGCTGGCTGCTTCTATTTCTCAGTCTTGTCAGGCTGGCTGTGATTTAATATTTATCCCTCTTCACCTTATTTTTCGTAGTGATGAGTAAAAAACCCCGTGAAATAATGAAGTGGAGGTGGTAAACTCTACGCTCATGCCGTACAAGGGGACCGCAGCTCGTGGGTGGTTTGGGAATTGAAATGCAGTTTTGGAGGCTTGACCTCCACCGCGCGAGTCGTTCGTGACCCTTCGCGGCGAGACTGCTTTAGGCCAGATCTGTTATGGATGGATCGCCTGTGTTTCCAGAAGGCTTTTACCCCCTCCCCGGGGCGGTTGCAGGATGATTGCTTTTTATTTGTGCGTGTGTGTGCCCACGGAGAGCTCAGGATCTCATCTGGCATTTGAGTATAGACTTCTGTTATCTAGCAGGTATGGTAGGTGGATGTATAAATTAGTATACTTCTGTTTACACAGAAATGGATGTATAGTATAAAAACAATTTACTTGTAAAAGACTCATCCTGCCTCCAGAATATGTTTGAATCTTAACACAAGACAAAGTAATTTAATCCCCCAAACCCCATACGTTGTTTGCCTCTCATTTTTTCCTGCAAATTTTACCTTCATCAAAAGATAAATCAATTTGTAGCAGCTATTGGCAGCTATTTAAGCTGGTGAATTGAACAGCTTAATTAGGGAAAATATATTAAAGGATCTGAGAGACGCTAACCCATTCGGTGCCTTCTCTAGGGTACATGTCTACATGGTCCTCCACCGCATAGCAGTGTCTGGGGCTCTGTAGATCACCTCCAACTCGCTTGTTCGCCGCTGCTTTTATCTGACACTGCACGGCGAAGGCGGCCGTGGTGACGGCAGGACTAACCTGCCCTGTAAAATCTGGCAATGCCTTTCTTGGCCCGGCCAGTTCAGGGGCTTGAAACTTTATTCTCTTCCAAAATGTTTTTTTTGTTGTTGATGTTTAAGTCAAAGTAATAATAATAATTTTATTACAGGAGGGGAGCATCTGTGAGCATCCCTGTCCTGACCCCCGGCAGCACGAGGTGTAGTCATGGTCTCGTGGTTTGCACCGCACCCAGATAAACAGGGTAGAAATGATGTGGGGAGCAGCATTTCCCAAACACCCCTTCCCGTTCGGCTCCGTTTGTACGTGGTGGTTGCACTTTGGAGTAGAGGGGAGGGGGGGAAAAAAAGGCGCCCGATAAAAGCGCAAACCGCGTGAGTCAGGCTGAGTCTGCTGTTGTGCCTCGTCCTTCCCCGTTAGCAAACAGCATAGATGAGTGTGTGGGGAGGTGGGGATCCCCTCATTCCTAATGACAGCTTGTTTCAGTGCTGGATTCATTAGTAACGCTGCGCTGACGAGCACTCCCAGCCTTCCAGTCTCGCTCAGTCGATGCCGAGCGCTCCTGCCCGGCATTCCCGTCTCTCCCAGAGATCCCGGCCGATGGGGCGGCTGCTGCCGGTCTTTCCACTGATGAGAAGAGCGTGCCTCTCTGCTGGTCCCGTGTTGGGAGAAGGCTGCCGGGGCCTCAGCCTAAGAAAACCTGTTAGAAAGTGGAGTTTTGAATGGGGTTTCAGGCTGCTCCTGTTTGGGAGAGTGAGCATCGCAGTTATTAGCTGAGGTTTTCTCAGAGGTGCACTTTGCAGCAGGGCTTGCCAAACCTGACCTCTCGCTAGGGCTCTTCCCCTGGGTGGATGTGTGTATCCAGGATACCTGGAGATGAACAGACGACGGGCTGGCTTCAGCAAGTAAGATCTCCTTCTTGCAAAGGCTGAGAATTTGCAGAGCTGAACTACCTAAGGCTGTTAGCGTGTGGGATGGTGACGGGTGACAACAAAAAAACAATGTTTGGTTAATTTAAGCTTCGACTTGAGGTGCTCAGAGAAAATGGAGTTGATATCAGGATAGTCTTGCTTAAAAAGAAGAGTATTGTCAGTGCAGACCACAGCCTGCTCCATCTGTTCCTGTAGTTGTTAAGAGCCAATATTAGACACCTCCGCTGCACTCTGGGAATCCTTAAATGAGTGCTCACGGCAGAAGCCTCACGTGGGAAGTTTCTTCCTTCTTCTGCCTTGCTGGAGGTTAACTCATGCCCCAGCCAGCCAGGATTTGCAAAACCAAGTGTTCCTGGTGGTGTTTAGTACTCGTTTAACGTCCTCCACTTCTCCCTGAAAGGGCAGGGCTACAGGGGAAGGTGAAACATCAGCTGGAGCATCTCCTTGTCATCAACTTGACAATCTCCTAAGAAGTGCTTTACTTGCTCTTGGAGCTTGTAACAAATGACAGACCTTGAGGTTTGTCTTCTCCCACCTCCGGTTTTTTCTCTCCCCAGCAACGGAGATGATGAAGTTTTACTGCTGAGCAAAATGATGAAACTTAGAAAACGAGACGAGGTCTTGTGACAAGCTAACACCTCAGATTGCTTTGAACTTGATGTTAAAATATATATATATATAGTTTTATTTTTTCATTGCAGATGGCTTGTTCCACAGGAGTGTGTGCGTATCTGTGCCTGTGCACCACGCGTGTGTGTGCACGCATGTGTGTGTGCATGCACAGTTATTCTTGCCTCAGCACAACGATTTCCTAACGATCTCTTACCCATCCAAGACAGATTGCTTTTCATGGTTCAGCGGTTGCAGCTCAGGCATCCATTTTAATCAATAAAACAGTCAAAAGAGAGAATAGATTTACTTGTTTCTGGTTTTTTACATTTAATTGAAAATTTTCGAGTGATTACAAACATAGATATTGTATAGATTGCAGAGTTTAGAAGACAATAAGTGCCAAAAGAAAAATCTCCCCCTAGCCTCGCCTCATCTCCCGTCGTGATGCACAGTAGATGTTGGTGGTTTGCGCCTGGCCGTGTCTTTTCTCCTTTCTCATGCTTTGTAAAAAATGGGATGGATTTAATGGGGTTTCACCCAGACATCGCAGGGAGCGTCTGCCTTGGTCTGTGATGAACACTGTTAAATCCGTGACGAGGGAGGCTGTCCCTTCACGTATAACATGTAAGCATCGAGCAAAATCCAGAGGTGCTGTCATCCCTGGTCATTAAACATGCGTGAGAATGGGCCATAGAAACTCTGCAGATCACACAACAAAGATTTAATTTTAATGAGAACTGAGTCATCAGTAGGGTAAAAATAAAATACATTTTCTGTCGTGTTTTCAGCAGTCCTTCCAGCCTGCACCTCTGAGATGTCAAAACTTCAGAGAGGTGTCATGAGAAGAAATAGTTGGTGAATAAGAGGGGTTTGGGCAGCGGGAGGAATGGGAGTGCAAGTGCCAGAGGTACTTGCGCCTGAGGGTGGATGCTGCTGTGGTGTTTATCCCTTACTAGCAGGTAGGTTAACCCTTCCCCACTGCATTGGAATATTGCATTTAATTATTTAATCTGTTCGCTGTTGTCAGTGCAGCTGGAGGCGTGTGTGTCTAGAGATGCCCGTGTTTGTGGTGGTGCCACATATCTAACGAACTTCTTGGAATCTGAATAAATACGTGTGTGGAGCAATGTCTGTCTGGTTTGTTGCGTGGTCTTGGGGAATGGTTCTTCTGGACCCCCGTGGTTTCCCAGCTTGCAGTTTGCGGTGATGCCTGAGAAACTTTGTCTGTCTTCTGGGGGGTCTTTGGGGAAAAATAACAAGCCATCTTGTCTCTCTGGTTATAAATTTAATAAACCTGGAAGCAGCACAGCAGCTGAACATGCAGAAGTCATAGGCTGTTAGCTGAAGTAAATGCGGGAAAACTTTAAAAATAGTCATTGAGACCCCTGCGCTCTCTGTGAAATGAGATCTGATTTCTCTTTAAGTTGTTTTTAATAGCTGGAGTTACTGAAGATTGGTGTTTACCAGCTAATAGGTTTGCAAGCGAGCTGCCTGTTTGGTGCCCATGGTGATATCATTTACACTGGTATTCATGTGATAACCTCTCGAGCGCACAGGTCTCCTCACAAATTAAAGTTGAACCTTGTGTGCCGGTTGCGCTCCGTCTCCCAGACGGAGAATTTCCTCGATACTTTGATTGTCATCTCTGATTTACTCAGCTTGGTTGCCTGCTGGAAGCATATTTGTTCCAGCGTGGGCCAAGATGTGACTCCGGAGGGGCGGCTGTCATCCTCGATCTAGTCAAGGGCGGCTGTGCCCCGGTGTCGCTGTCAGCTTGCAGTAAGCGTGGCGTTGTCCCCGTCGGTCCAAAACCAGGCTGCATTGCTTAGGAAGAAGATGTCAGCTTGACACCTCCCCGAAAGCTGGTGACAGGAAGGTTTGGGGAGTCCCTCGGAGAAGAAGAATGGGTCTCGGGGTGGTTTTGCTGACATAATGAGGCAGTTTTGTCTTGGTTATCCCCGGTACGATGGCGCGAGCCGGAGACCCCGGTGCAGCGAGGGGTGAGGTGCGAACACCTCGTGAGCAGCTTGCAGTAAAAACAGTTTTACTGACGCAGAAAAAAGTTTATAGATTCATGGCAATTCCTCTCTTGGCAGAATTTTGACTTTGCATCCCTGTAGCATTTTTACAGATTTTGGGTGAGTTTTCCCCCCTATATATCTCTCGCCGGAAGGAAATGAATATTTTGGGGAAGAACAGATCCTTTTTGTGATTTTGTTTTCGAACACAGAATGATTCTTCTTGAGGAAGAAGCTTCAAGTGGAAAACTCTGACCAGCCCAAATTAGGGGGGGACTTAATTTACCATGGTAAAACACTTTGAGAGCTGCAGATGAAAACTGCAATTTAAGTGCCTAATATTATAATTATATGCTGATGTGTTTTATTAATGGGATTGAATGCTCATAGCTTTGTAGTAATGAGTTTTTTTGAAGATGCGCAGAATAGAGTTTTCTGATGGTGAGGACCCCGGCGCACTGTTCCCTCTGAAAAGCACCTTGAAACTCCTGGAGTAGCCGGGGACAGCGTTAATTTGTTGACTTGATTTGTAATTAGTTGCCCATGTCCTGGAGGAGAAGAGGAACCCAAACCTCCTGCTTGAGCCTTTGTGTGGCTGATCTGAAGCCTTGCTCTGGTGGGACAAGTGACTCTTGAGCAAATGAAGTGTTTTGGGAACCCTGGAGATGAGAGGCATCATGTTGACAAATTAGCACTTAGCAGATTGCGAGTATTAAGGATCTGTGGGTTTGAGCAGTGAGTGCGTTTAGTCCTTTCTCACCCGGGGGAAGGAATAATTTTCCCGTCCTGTAACACCATTTTGAATACACTTGTGATAATGAATGGCAGCAAACCGTCAAAACCTGGAGTGTTTTCATGGGCTCCCCTCCTGCCAAAGTTAGGCTGGGTCGGTTCGAACGGTGCATGTTTATAGCTTGCGTCTGCTTGCGTTTTCCATCCGAAAAAACCCCGAACGACGCCAACCTGGATTTAGAAATGAAGAAAGACTTCAAGACAGATTTCAATTTTAAACAAAACGTTGAAATAGGATATCTTGGCGATTTAGTTTTTTTTCTTGTGGTCAATTTTTCGCAGCTGACGTTCCTGTAAATGAATTTTGAGTATTAATTATATTAATAGACACATTAATTATATAACTGTTAGTGCATAAGAATTCTGGACTTTCTAAGGCTGCATAGGGAGAGCGTTGAAAATAAAGTACCAAATTTTAGAGATGTTATAGCGTGGACTGGATATTTGTTATTGGATATCTTTTGACAGGAAAAAATTTATTCTTCAGAAGACACCACAATGTTCTTTACAAATCTTGCTTTTCTCCAAATGCTTCCCTTTTATCGAAGAGCGTAATTAGCTTTTGTTAACTTTTGTATGGGCAGTTTTCATTTTACACTTTCTTTGGAAGCTGTGGCTGCTTTTCTAAAATAGCTGAAAGTTTTGTTTCTTCCCTCAGCATCTTTAGTCTCACATTTTCGCAAAGAGAAAGATTTATGTTTGGTCTCCTGTCGCTAGTTAGGCACCCTTGATGCATTTATGTAGGAAATGCAAAGCCAGGCTAGTTTTTGTTCTTCTCCCTTTGTTAATTAACCCAATATGTAGATTCATATTTTATTTGGCAGCTTGACTTGAGAGCCCAGCTGTTGGGAGGTGAGCCATGAGAGGAGAAACAGAAGCTTGGTGTTAAGATGTGGATTTTCGTAGCTTGCTGATGTTCCCTGGAGCATCTGCTCCTTGGCACTTGCCTATCCATCTCAATCTGGATCTTTCCAGGAATGATGGAACAAGGACTAAGGAAGGAGAAGTGGGAAAATGGGGATGCAAGGTGGGTGGACTTTCACTGCGCTATGGAGTGGTGATGCTGATAGCTGCTCCTGCAGACACTTTCTGCATCAAAGGGCAAATATTTTGGAACCTCTTCAGGGAAAAACCTACTTCTCTGCTCCCAAGGTGAAGAAAGCGTGTTTGGCTTTCGGCATCATCCTCAATCACCCGCGACAAGCTGGGTTTCTGATAAGTGGGAGGGCAGGAGATGGGAAGATCCCTGTCCTGTGCGTTCACCGTCCTCACCTGTGTCCGTTCTGCTCCTCTCATTCATGGCCGCTGTCAGTAATGAGATGGGAAGACTGGGCAAGGAGACAGCTCCAGTGCCACCCTGTCCACCCCCACATTATCCTGACTTATTACATTGTAATAAATTGAACCATTCCACTTCATTATTTCATATTTGAGGAGATTTATGGATTGTCCTGGTGGCTGAAGAGGCAGTGATTAAAGGAGCAGTGTGCTAATGAATGAGCCTCCGCACAAAGCCTGTTTAATTAATGCACAGCCCAGGGGCTGTAAACGGTTTGCTGATAACAAGCCCGGCCCATTCAGGACATGAACTGACAACTTCGCGCAAAATGAAGGCTTATGTGGAGACATGGGTACGGTATTCAAATGGCAATTAAGGCTAATCAAACGATTCGTCTGCCTGTCCATCGCCGCGGTGCTGGCCCTCCTTCGGCGTGCCCGGCCCTTGCTCTGCCTCCGAAGTAATGGCGGGTGGAGATTTCATTTGGCTCTTCCAACCTTTCTTCGGTGATTTAATTTACGGGCTGGCTGCTGCATCTGTTCCTTCATGTGGCTCTTTCAGTCCTGTTAGAGAGGGATTTTCACTCCAGGCTTTTCTGAACTCACTTGAAATTTCCCTGAGTCAGATGATTTTGTCTGGCATTTCCCACTGTGGGTTTTGTTTTGTTTTTTTTTTAATAAAAAAGCTTTCCTAGTGGAACGTCTTGCTGGGAGAGAAGGTGGCGAACTTGTCGGCAGTTGTTGTCCATCCATCCATCCTCGAGAGCGGTCTTGTCAGAGCGCTCTGCTAAGCAGAGGGTGGGCTTGCGCGGCTCTGGGACAGGAGGGAGCCTGCTGGGATGAAATGGCAGCTTGCTGCAGGATGACCTCAGATCTGTCCGTGCCTTTTAATGGGTTTCTTGTTCCCTTTCTGGTTTGCGGTGTCGACGCATGGTGTTGAACAGGCTCTGTACTTTGAAAAAAAGGCTTTGAAAAAGTGCGTTAAGGGGCAAGTCAGTGCTTAAAGAGTTGTCGTAAACTGGAAGGTCCTGTACAGCAGAGCATTGTGCTGGGGAAGTTATGGGTCAGATGAGCAGCATAGGTAGGTCACTGCTGCTCTGCTGAATGTGGAGGAATTACTGCAAGTTGTGCCAAGTCCTGCATGGTGGTGCTTTGGTGTGTTTAACTGCCGTGCCCCGAGTCAACCTTGGAGCAAAATGCGCTTGATGCGGTCGGCAGCACGCAGCTATCGTGAGCTGAACCAAACGAGTCGGCTCTGATGCTGTGTGAGTCCTGGCATCTCTGGAGTATTTGGGAACGCCCTGTTCCTCTGAGCATCCCCAGTGACCTGGGAGACATGAGCAACCCAAAGCCCGGCACCGTCCCGTCTTATCAGGGTTCAGCTCCTTCATTTCTCCTCACCGAATCCCTGACAGGTGGAAGCACCATTTTTCAGTAAGGGATGCGGGAAGAGGAGGTGGTGAACTTTTGAAACAAAAAAGGCAAAAAATATAAATGATGCTGCCTGTGGCGTGCAGATTTAATGATATTTACCCATTTGATTGATGAAGATGATGAACGAGGCTTTGTGGCCTGTTGAGGGTGAAAAGTCTAAGTACCAGGATGGAGAGTGAATCAATCACTGCTCCGGCTCCCTTGCCAGATGGGTTCATCAGTTAACTGCGGATCCCAACAGGGTCGTATATTACCCCTGGCTGAGGGACGGCGTGTCAGCTATGGCTGCTGACTCTCCTCCAGAGAGATCGATAACCTATGGCAAGTGGAAGCAACACAGCCTAAATGAAACCATGAAAACTCCTCTCCAACTTTATTTTTGTGTTATTTTTTGTTTGTTAATATACGCGTGCCCATAAAACATCTAGCAAGGGCTGGAGTAGACTGCTGGGCTGTGCAGCACTGGGTTCTTCAGGGCCAGGTAGGAGACATTAACTGGAGAACATGGTGGAAAGTGCTGAACAATAGTCTTCTCTGAGTGCTTGCAGTGACCCTGTTCATTTTTGGGGGTTGTTTCCATAGCCTTTGTTTAGTATTTGAGCACTTGCTCATCATTTCCATGCTGAAGCCCGTAATGCGGTTGTGAGGACTGGTTCTGTCCCTGCTTTGGGCAGAGAGATTTGGGGCACAGGGGTTGAGCGTGGGACTTGTCTAACCTGAGCTCAGACGCTGCAAGATTGGACTCCTAGAATAGTCAGAGGGCTCATTCCTTTGGCATCACGAGACGTATCCTCTTTGTGCCATCAACATGTTGCACCTTCTTTGGGTGTATCTTTTATTTTGAGTAATATCTACCTTGTACTCAGCAGAGGTCAGTGAATTATTTGAGGATGTGTTGGTAAACAGGGTTTGAAAAACAGTTGCTCAGAACCGTGTAACGAGCTCAGGACTTGGGACGTTCGTCAGAAGTTTGGGGGTTTTATATTTCCTGAGTTCCACCAACCTTGTAAGCAAAGCCAATGTGATTTATGGCTTTGTGTTATGTTCCTATGAAACCTGCAGGATTTTGATATAAAATTCTCCTGGCTTTAACTGTCAGGTTTCACCTGAGTCCTGCTTTGGAGACCATTTTTCTTTATGTTGTCATTTCTGAAGAGCCTTTTTACAGCAGGCGCTTGGCATTATGTAGCGCTTAGTAACAAGCAGGTTACACTCCAGAGTAAAGAACATTCTGCTATGTTCAGTCCTTTTACGGTGATCATTGCAGCCGTTGATGTCCAGGACAGATGTGTACAGTGTTTTCCAACATATTTGTGTAGGGAAATGCTGCTCTGCTCAAGTAGGCTTTGGTTTGTGATTTAGAGTTTAAAGGTGCAGGAGGATTTTCATACCATCCGAGATAACTAATCTGAAAGAGTCCCAAGCTGTGTCAGTGGAGAAGGGGACGCTTCTGCCTTGGGAGCTGTGAGCTGCCCTTGAGAGGAGTCTGTCCCTCTGTTTACTTGGTTTCTTGACCTCCCCAGTCTATAATCAGGACCCACTGGAGATCTGGCCTTAATTACCTGACCTTAATACTACGGGCTTAATGTCTTGGTCAGACAGAGATGCTGTCACATGCAAGGGTCCTTGCCAGGCATCAAGAACATAGTGGTAAGTGAAAGGAGGAGGATGTTGTGGTTATGCAGGAAAGTAGGAGTCACAGTCCCTGCAACATGCATGTCCAGACCTGGAGTTTTAAGAAGGAAGATGTCGTGGGCCAGACTTGGTTGCCATCACAGGCCATGCAGAACCAGCACGCTAGATCTTCAGCCACGGGTGGTGTGAAAATAGCAAGAGGGGTGGCTTTGAGGCGGGGCTGATGGACAGGGATGTCTCGGTATGGCTGCTTTTTTATTCGCTGGTTGTGCTGCAGGCTCCTTCTGTGACCTTGGGGATGTTTTCAGATCTTCGTTTGCTCTCGTATCTCTGCCGTATGCTTAGACTGTGCTTTCTAGGGCAGGGAGTGTCTCTTACAGTGTGTACTTAATCGAGGTTTGCCTCTCATTTGAAGTTTCTGGGCGCTGCTTTTAATATCTATAGCAATCATGGCAGCGAGAGACCAAAGACAAAGGGATGATTTCCAGGAAAAATAGAGCAGTGGTTCTCTGCCATATTGGTCATTCAGGGGTAAGGAATATAGATGAGTTTTAACAAGGAATAATAAGAAATAGAGAGTATCAGAGTGCAGTCCTGGTGTGGGCTAATAGCTGCTACATGATGAAACAAGCTTTCCAGACCTCCCTGCGCTCTTTTTCTTGGGAGGGACGGGAGGAAGGGAAATGCAAACTTTTCCTGGGGAGATCTGCATGAATTCATAGGGACGGTGGCTACAGCAGAGCTCAGCCTGGGCTAGGGTTGTGAGATGGGCCCTGAATCACACGCAGGGGTGGAGGAGTTGGGGAGAGTCCCGCCTCCCCCGGTAAATCCCTGCCGAGCCTAATTTGGGAATATCGTGTGAATTAGAGCTGTTTCAGGCTGGAATTGCTGCCTAAACTCCACGACTTACATTCAGCCCAATGCAGTCATTAGAGGGGGGCTTAAACTCATTATCTACTTTTCATTAGCATTAACCATTAACTCTGGATAGCCGTGTTATTGATATAAATGTCTTTGAAACCTTCCGAGCTCTTGGCTTCGACGAATTTCATAGGCTGGTTGGCAAAAGTGTTTCTTTTCATCAGTTTTGAATTTGTCACTATTTCTGTGGAATCAAAGGGGACTTCTTGTGTTGCAAGGCAGGGAGGGTAGAAATACCAGATGTACTTTGTCTCTCTCATTCATTAATTCATATACATTTATCATATGACTTCCTATTTGTCTCCTTTAGAAGACAAATAATCTCAGCCCTTCCAATCCCTTGTCATATGCAGACAAGAATGATTTAAGGACCTGGATAAGTTCTCTATGACAGGGGATACAGAGACTGGTGTATTTAGTATTTATCTCAGGATAGAACAGAAGATGGAGAGGACTGGACCGAATAAGCCAGTTTTGCTGCAGATGTCCACCGGATGACACAGGGACGAGTGCATGGACACACATCATTCCACCCAATTTTTTCTGCTGATAACACATTTCTGGGCTGCGTTAAGTTTGACTTGAGCATGGAACGCAATAAATTTGGAGCTGTCTGTATGGTATCTTGAGTCCCAAACCCAGCAGCGGATGCTGAACGTGTTTGGGTCATTTAGTCCATAGGCATGGTTTATAACTTGGCTGATGTTATAGCTGTGGCATTGTTGAAGATCTCACCTAGATCTCCTCCAGTTGCAAGGTGTCTTCCAGAGGATTTGGAAGAGCTAGACTGCCTTATTGCTTTTTTCCTGTTCTGAAGGTTAAGCATCCCCATTTTCTCCTAGAACACAGTAGTCTTTCTTGGGATACTCGGGAGGATCGGAGGAGTAGTCACTGTCTTCGCTCTGGGTAGCAGCAGCAGCTGTGTTTTAGGGTACTAATCCTATTGTAAATCCCAGCGCTTGGATATCTCTGATAATAATTCCTGGCACTGGAATGAGGGTTTACACGCACCCGTAAAGCGATAGGGTAAACACCGAGCTAATCCTCCCAGTGCCCTGGGAGCAGCAAGGTGAGCAGCTAGTTAATGCTTGTGCAGCGTTCGGAGTGCCAAGGGGGGTGTGGGGGGCTGTTATTGCTTCCCCAAGCATGGCAAGGACCCCGGGACCACGCTGATGCCGGGAGGGGTGTCCGACGAGGGGGATGGCCCGCCTGAGGGGTGTCTCTTGCAGCACCCTCGCCGTACACCTTGTTTACGAGCTCGCTGTGAGCTCGGATGGAACAAACTGTTTGAGGAATCTCTCCTTGCAGCCGAGCCTAATTTGTCCTGTCAATCCGGTGCTCGCCTTCCCGCGCTCGTATTTAGCGCCATTGATTTATTGGATTGCAGGAATATTAAGAACCTCAAACTATTAGTCCTGATTACAACTTCTTGGCGGCTCCATCGCTCCATGTATCTTGCCGTGCTCCGAGGGAGACTAGCCCCTTCGCTGGCTCTTGGCAGCTGTCGAGCATCAGTTTGCTGCTCGGCTCCTCTCTCCCTTCTCCCCGTCCCCCCTTGCTTTTCTTGCAGCGACAGGGATTTTTGGGGGGAGAGGGGGGATGCAGTGAAGTGATCTTGCTCGAGCTGAGATGAACTCATCTGTGGCAGAGCCAGGGAAATGAGGTTGCTTGTGTCTTTGCCCTGATGCTGCCGATGCGCTGGAGCTCCCCTCGTTTCTCCTCTGCTGCTTCCCACCCCGTGGCTCCCTTTGGCCATCACCAGTCCTCCTGCAGTCGGCACTGGCTTTGCTCTCCTACTTTCAACGCACTCTTCGAAAATCCCGATGTCTTCTCCCTTAGAGCAGCATGCACGATGTTTTGCCTTCTCATCCGTTCTCTGGCTCCGGGATGCTTCCAAAAAGAAACGGGGTCATCCCGAGTGCAGATGGAGATGCCGCCTGCCAAGAGGTGCTGCAGCAGCCCTGGTTTTGGAGCTGGCCTGAATCAGGAGATAAATAGCCTCTGGCAGCGAGGGAGGGGGAGAGCAGGGAATTTGGGGTGAGAAAAGCGCTGAAAGGAGCAGTCTGTGTGGCACGCTGTGTGTGGCGGGGG
>Ga0065711_1039993_pt1 | contig 17331 bp, 7 predicted proteins | sample Hoacrofraction12_FD_59098 | JGI IMG/M metagenome (GOLD analysis project Ga0065711, IMG submission 59098) | Hoatzin crop microbial communities from Cojedes, Venezuela - Epithelial fraction 12 v2 (version 2) | ecosystem: Host-associated > Birds > Digestive system > Esophagus > Crop | place... | reverse complement strand
CTGCTGTCTCTACTAAAAAGATTGTCCCCATCTTTCCTATAGGCTCCCTTTAAGTACTGAAATGCTGCAATCAGGTCTCCCCGCAGCCTTCTCTTCTCCAGGCTGAACAAGCCCAATTCTCTCAGCCTGTCCTCATAGGAGACGTGCACCAGCCCTCGGATGATTTTTGTAGGCCTCCTTTGGACCCGCTCCAACAGTTCCACGTCCTTCTTGTGCTGAGAAGCACAGTGTGAGATCAGTCTCCTAAATGGTGCTTTTGTTTGGTCCAACCATTATCAAAACTTATAACCACTTCATTCTGATTGCAGCCACCAAGTAGGAGGCTTCTGTTTGAAGATTCAAAAGTTCAGTTTTGGATATTCATGTGTGTGCGTGTGTGCAGTTATCTGCTGCCTGCTGTTGTTCACAAATTAATATTTCTTTTTTCACTAAAGCAGAATCATATTTTAGAATGTCCTTATGTAAGAGGCATTGCTGGTAGATGTCTTTTCATTCTTTCTCATATTATCATGAAATGACTGTAAGGGCATAATAAACAAGACTGTGTTCTTATTAAAGGGATTTTCCTAAAGGAAGGTTGTTAAATGCTGGAGTATGGAATAGTTTTTTTTCATTAAATTGGAAAAATATTTTAATTTTGTCTACAATATGTTTTTGTAGTGAGCACTGTCACTGTATTTGAGAGTCAACAGATAGTGTAACAATGACAATGACAACATTAACAAGAACAATCAATAACAGAGTAATTAACATGTTCAATATTTATGACCTTTCTTTGCAATTCCTAATTCCTAAAGTACCAAAATGCCACAGAATAGCCTTTTCCCTCCTAAATATTTCAAGAAATTCCAGCTTCCAATAAAACTCTTAGAACAGAATTCACTTCATCAAACATTACCTGCCTCAGAATTTTGGAAATCTGCCTAGGCTGATCACCTTGATTCTCCCTGTAGACGATCTACACGCAGAGAGAGGAATCTTCAGTTCGTCCCATTGTAAGATAGGTGACCACCTTCCTCCACTGACTAGAGAGGGAACTGAAGAAATTAACTCTGACAAGTGAGGACAAATTCCTACTTCTACCCACTATGCCACACTTAAAATCATGCATGGTTTGATTATATAACTGAAAAACATCCCAAACCCTGTTTAGGAATTCAAAACTTTTGCTAAAAGCATTACCTATAAATCTCATACCTTTACAGCAAAGGGTAGCGCTTACTTTATCCTGTTACAACCTAAACTGATCTGCCTAAACCTTTAAACAATTTAAGTCCACAACGAAGAGACCAATATCACTTTAACATCAGCAGAAGTATGTGACTCCAGTTTAGCAAAATCTTAAAATGTGGAGCGATCTTAACAAGCAGCCTCATCAGGACTGTAACTGAGAAGTTTTATTAGTGTGAACAACTGGAAGAAAAGCATAACAGTTCACAAACGTGAAATAAGGAGAGGAAACTCCAGATGCCTAGTCAGCAGATTTCTATCTTTCAACTTGCAGAAGAGTACTCAAAACTGTCTGCACAGCAACCAAGGTCAAATGCAGCAGAACGACATGCCACTATGCTGCACTAAGCTATTCAGTTTTGGTTAGGACTAAGAATAATAATTCAGGAGCTGCCTTTTCTTGACTTGGATTACTTAACAGAATGTCCTGGTTTTGACTGGGATAGAAATAATTTTCCTCTGGGTAGCTGCTATGTTTTGGGTTTAGTACCAGAAGAATGTTGACAACACTGATGTTTTTAGCTGTTGCTAAGAAATCAAGGGCTTTTTCCAGTCTCCCATATTCAGCTAATGAGCAGGTGTGCCAGAGCTAGGAGGGAGCACAGCCAGGCAGCCAGCCCAAGCTAGCCAATGGAAATATTGCATACCATAGGTGTCATGCTCAGTTTAAGACTGGGGGTTGGCCAGGGGACAGGAAGTTATCTGCTCTTCTCGTTTCTGTGAGTTCAAATCCTTTTTTGTCCGGAAGTTTGGTCTTTTTCAGGAATTTTGCAGAGTTCACAAATTTCGGTTTCTGTGATCACTGGTTGGGGATTGATTGCAAATCGATCATCAAGTGGTGACAAAAATTGTATTGCATATATTTGGTTTTGCATATTCACTATTATAATTGTAATTATCATTATTATTAGTAGTAGTATTGTTAGTTCTAGTATTTCCTTTGCTGTCTTATTAAACTGTCTTTATCCCAAACCACAAGTTTTACCTCTTGTCCATTTCTCCTCACTATCCCACTGGGGGGTGAGGGTGAGGGGTGAGTGAGCTGCTGTTAAGCCCTAGTTGCCAGATGCTGGATTAAACTAACACAGAAAAATGCTCTCCTATCTTCATATCAGCTGAAAAGTTGTGACGTGGCAAGATCACAGGGAGGCAGACAACATATTAAAGTAAAAGTATGTTATATTGAAATTATCAGGTGGTCAATTTGTTCCAGGGTAACATTTAATAAGTTGATATTTTGGCTATATTGATCCTAACAGCTTTTGATTACCTTCAACGCAACCTGAACCCTAACATTATATCATTGGAGGTTTAAGTACCCGGTTATGATATGGGAGTAGGCAATACCAGTTGCCAAAAGTCATTGATCGTTCCAACTACAAAACAAGTTTCACTGCAAGAAAGAAAGAGAAACCTGAGGTAAAACTGGGAAAATATTCTCAATGACAGAGTGAGTAAATACTTCTCACTGTTATTTTCAAATTGCACAATACCTTTCTACCATGTTATCTTCAGTAATTTTAAGTCGTGAAGGGCACTTGTATTTAAAGCATTGATATTGGACATTTAACAGGGTCATTATCTCAAAGCAGGTCGGATTTAAGAATATCAGATAAATCCTCATCATCACGTCAACAAAACAAGCTTTTTATGGAAGCTATCATCTGAACACAATCAGGAGGTTAAAAGACATAAGGTATTACTTTGTTGTGCTTACCCTCTTTCTTTTTTTTTTCCCTTTCTTACTTTCTTGGTTTCTTTGTCAAAAATTTAGACAACTCATACAGAATTCAAGATTCAAAATATCTAACTTTCTGATTTAAATGACAGAAATAAAAACTACCATAACAAGTAGATTGTGCTTCGTCGTTTCCAAAGCGCTTAGCAATGCTTAGGAGTACAAATATACCTCTTCTAGTAAAACTTATAAGTTCCTTCAAAAATGGTAAGTTCCTTCATTTACTCTTTGGTCAAACTTGATGAAAATCTGCCAAAAGCTTAATTATATGGCCATATTCCCAAATTAGAGTACTGAACTTACTCCGTTCATATTAAAAATTTATTCTGAAGAAAAAAATTATTTATTGCAAATAATATTAATCTCACTTGCCAGTAGAACCATGTGGCTATTAAGATTTCTGAACTCTGGTGAATTATTTTACTATAATTAAGTAAAGAATATTTTATATGTTCTGTTTTATGAAATGAATTTTGTAATTGGTAAATGCTGGAAGACAGTTATTGATGTCGCTCTTGTGTTTGTAGTGCCCCTTCATTTTCATACAATGTTTCATAACATCAGTGAAATATGTTAGCCAGTTAATTCTAAGAAATTACTGCATTTTCAATTGGCTAATGTCATTTGGCCTTCAGCCTTGCTCCTTATGGACGTAAAAATTTCATATTACATCTTGTTATCTAAATAATGAGTTTTCGTGACAGTTATGAAATGCCAACTCACACTTCTATGTCAGCTAGGACGTTGCATGAACACTAGTAGTGTAGCACCTCCTCTTATCTATCTCTTAATTTTAGAGTGAGTGAAGAGAGGAAAAATGGAGAAATCTGTCTTCAGAGAGCTGATCTGGAGTATGTATGTCTCAACAAGTTCTTGCACAGCATAGAGACAGGGTTTTTTAAAATTCAGTTAATTTATGTACACGTCCTCTTTTTGACACTGCTTGCAATTTTAACAGCTCAGGGCTTTATGAGATGAAATCCTTCCCTTTTCCCATAAATAGATTAATTACTTAACATTTCTACTATTGCTATGACCAATCACTGCTTCCTGTAAACTTCAGAGCTTCAAATGAAATCCTAAAACTCATAATTAATATTGTATCTAGAAATTTACCAATGACTTGAGAAAGCTGTGAGTAGAAGCTGAGAGGACATGAACCTAAAACTTATCTATATATTGCATGCATGATTTTGAGTAAATTGTCAAAAATATACATGAATGTCTACTGTAGTTTTGCACAGAAGCAGCAGTGGTTTCTGTATGCTCTGAACATTCTACACATTACAGAATCTGATCTTCTGAGAACCGGACTATCTTTTTGTCGCTATTCACTTTAAAGTTTACACATACATTTTGAATTGCTTATGCTTCTGGTTTCTGCTTTTCATAAGCTAGTTCTTTGGAGGGGGGAGGGGAATAAAGGATTTTTTTATTCTCATGAATATATCTGATCAAGATCTGTCTTGATTTTTAGGTTAAATTTCTGAAGCATTTTCTCTTTACCCAAGAGCTGTAATTTCACTTTTGAAGAAGGAAGGAGAAAATATGAAAGGATACAACAGGATTTAAAGCTGTTCTTTTTCTGAATAGTTCAACAAAGATGAATAGCGTGGTTTTTTTAAATGCTACACTAGTTTTTCAAGGCTGCAGGGGGCAGTGATGCACTATATATCTACAGTACTGCAGAGCAGGAGTCAGACAGGATATGTTTAAACAGTCCTGCAAGTTACAGATACAGAAAAAACACATAAACTATTTAATCAATTTAGGTCTTGAGAAATTAAGTAATAGTAAAATATTTATATGAATTTTGGAGGGAAATAAATGTTTCTCTTACTGGTAAATATATTTGTTTTCCTGCTGCAATGAAGTAGTTGTAGGGATAAGACTGTTTCCGTGACTTTATAACCAAGGTCCCTTGAAGGATAATATATCTTTCTAGTATTACATTACTTAGTATTACAACCTTACAGACAATCCCCATTCCCTGTAGAAAATAAAATTTTGCTTAGCATCTCCCCATTTTTTGGCTGTTGATAATAACTTGTTTATATATTAAGCAGCCAATACAGATACTATGTGATTCAGAGACTCATTCGAGTAAGAATGTATTACAGTAAGAAATTATATATTTTATCAGTTCATTCAATATTTTCTATTTTAAGACCTAAGAATGGTGGCATCTAAGATGCAGAGATTTCCTGATAATAAGAATGTATGACAATTTATCACTCACAATGTATGGTAGATGTGCAACCATACCTGCATCATCTGCTTTACGTTTGGAACTACTTATTTTGTCTTGAATTCCATTACATACATAATTCCTTTATTTTGAATTTTCTTTTTTAATGCAGCTTACATCAGAGTTTCATCTGTTCTTTTTATCTCAGATTTTCATATTTCCTACAGTTACAACTGTACTAAGCTTAGTAAGTTATGACTGTCTAGAGAATCCTTTCTAGAAAGACACACAGTCTAATTTTAACACAGCAACACGAAGAAGCCACCACTTCAATTGGTAGCTTGTACCAATTATAATCATTACTGTTACAGCTTTTTTGGTTTATTACCAATTCAAATGTTCTGGTTACAGCTTTCAGCCATTGGCTCTACCATGCTGGTCTCTGCTGAGCTAAAGAAACCTCCTCCGTGTCCAGTGTTTCTCCTCATCAAACAAGTGAGCTATCTTCCTATACACTATAATCACTTCAGTCATATTTTAGGAAAAAAAACAAAACCACAACAAAAAAGTGACTGAATTACTAAAGTATCTTTCTGCATACTTTTTTTTAAAAAATCACCAATGTATTTGAGGATTTCTTAATCATACCTTTCATGTTTTGTACTTTTTACCACTCCTGTGCAAACTAGCACACAATGAAATACAGTACAACCAATATCACAATCAACTGTGTATGTAGAAATGAAATTGTGTTCCTACCTTCTTGTTTAGACATGAAGAAATCACATTTATAATTTTGCTTCAGAATCTTACATTGAGTTGCTTGTCTATATTAACTAAGGCTAACTCTTCAGGACATTGCTCTTCCTTTGGTGTCTGGCTTGTTTAAAGAATTTCAAACATGAAATTTGGTACTAAATAAATTTCAAAATGCTACTGCCTATTCTCTTTTTTTAGGCTTTCTTTTAGTTGAGATAATTAAACCTGCAAGGTCTGAGCAACTTTAAAGGAATTTTATTTTGTGGCAAATACTTTTTATGAAGTTAATATATCAAACTTTTATAGGTTCACAATACATATCACTACAGAGCACATCTTTTGGATATCAATAATACAAGATACTTTTTAAAAAAATCTGGGTTTAAAACTTAGATTCTTTTATAGTTTTTAAACCTGAAATGGACAGATGTTATTAAAAGTGCTCTGCCAAAGAGAAGCTTAAAACATCTTTTCAGTTGTAAATAATGTCTGAAAACTTTTCCAAAAAGTGCAATATTATTTGTGATGGATTTTCTTTTCTATAAAAATGTACAATGTTTTGTCATGTTGCTAATTGTTTCACTTTAAACATTGTTAAATGAGATTTTTACAAACCTACAGATAATTTATAAGTCATGAAATCCTGTGGTCTGCTCACTGACACAATGAAGGACACAGAATGGATGCCAGCAAAGGGCTGCTAGACAGAGTAAATCTGAACTTCCAAACTTTTCCCTTCACATTCTGGCTGTTAGCGGTTGAAGGCAACTCTTACAATTTCTTATTACTTCTGTATCAAATTGAAAAGTGAATCTCAAAGCTGACAAAAGTCAAAGAGAAAGTATTATAATGATTCAAACTTCCAATAGGCAAATTACTCCTTTCAGTATTCCTCTCATTCTTATTCTATCTAATATGCCTCTCTCCACAATACAGTCTGGTATAATAACAAGAGCAACTACATTTCCATTACGAGGCACTCTCTGCACATAATCTGGAAGTCATGGAAACCTGCTCCAAAGTTTAATTATTTTTGAGTATATAACAAAACATTTTTTCCTCTGTTTCTAGATTGCTGTAATTGGAATGACATCAAATGCTAGCACTAAAGTTATGTGTGACTTCAGTCCAATAAGGAAAGCACGGAAGCTAATTTCTGTTACTCTTCAATTGTTTTTACGACAATTCCTCCTGTTATTTACTCGGCTTTTCTGAACCACTGTTCATAATAAATTTAAGACTAGATATATAGGGAAATATTTTTACAGCAGAATTCTGTCAAATCTTCCATGAAGCCATCTGCAAATTTTAGACGGGTAGAGCAAAACTGAGATTATTTTTTCTGTTCTAAGAGAGTGGAAGTAGAGGATTTTATTATTTACATACCTGTCTGGTTAGAAGCCCAAGTCATTATTTCAGGAAGCTACTGAACCATACCACTTGATGTCTTGTGTCACTGAGATAATTTTTCTTAAGCATTAAAGTGAAACTTCCAAAGAGTATTGCAATAGCTATGACACAAGATACTATTAATGCTGTGAAAAATACATGTAGTGAAGTTTTAAGAACTTTAAAAAATGGCTTTTAGTTTTTATTTTGTGAATCTGCTCCAGTTTTGTACGAAAGTTAGGATGTTCTCAACCAAAGCCTTTGTTTCAATTCTAGCACAACTCTTCTATTTTCATATTTATAACATTATTTTGGTTTTAGGAGAAGCTGTGCTGAAATCTGAAATGAAAATATGACATCCAATCATGAGAAAATGAGTCTCATATAATTTTGAAATTAATTTTCTTGATACCAATTTTTTCATGATTTTACATTTGAAAAGCTAATCATGTTCAATCACAGCTCTTATTTGGATGACAGAATTTATAGAGAAGTATAAATACTTCAAGCAGTTTGGTAGAAAGTAATGAAGACTGTTGTTTAACCTAGAGCAACCCAAAATGTTGTGACAATCAGTAGGATTCCTGGAACTACAGTCTTTGATGTGTAGGAAAAAAGGGGTCCTCCTTATTCGCTGGAGCTAAAAATATACATCCTAAATCCTACACCTCTCCACCCATCAGATTACCCTATAATCCACAGGTAAGAAAGACAGAAAGACTGCAAAAAGATTTTTATGCTAACTTGGCAGCCTTCTAATTCTGATCACTCTTGACACTGAAGAACCTCCAAGTACAGAGAATTCACTGTGTTGTCCTTTAGAATGTAATGCGTCCTAGAATTTCTGAACAACCTGGTCCATTGAGCTTTGACGCATCCTTAACTCTCTTATCTTCTGTTGAAGAACTTCTGATGAACTACTGGACAGACACCTGATAGGCAACCTCCTTAATTTCCATGTTTTAAGAGTGTGCTGTGGGTGGACAGAGTGACTTTATACACTAATCACGGTTGTTTGTGAGGCTTTGAATCTATCACTCAATGTAAAGAGGCCAAAGCAGACACAGTCTTTCTGTTGTAGCAGAAGTGTTTAACATATCTCCTTCCTAAAGTATTTATGTAACAAATTCAGTTCTATACTATGAATGTTCGGATTAAAGCTTAGCACTTTATTTTACTGAAGTATAAAGGGATCAATTTATATGTAATGGTTAAGTATTTGCGGTGAAAGAAGCTTTACAAATTCCATTAATAAATTTAGTGATCATATAGAGTAAGAATCACCAGTAGCGGGAGATATTCAATATTATATAACTGCACTAAAATAGATACAAAGGTGTGACACGAGTGTAAAATAGCATTTCTCCAGCACTGGAACCTTTTCTTTAGCACATGAAATAAATATGTTATAAAATAATGAAGTATACATAAGTAATAGCAAAAAGACAATTTAATTAAAAAATTAATGTTTTACTCATAACAAACTTTCCTTTCTGGGCAGCTGTGTCAGCGTGCTTTCCAAAATATTTAATTCAGCTATTATTTATTTGCAGTAACACACTACCTCAGACCCCTGCATTGGCATGAGAATGTTGGCATATATACTTGTAAATGGCTCATTGATAAAAATGGAAGAAAACAATGCATGGTATCCTTTAAGTCCTGTCGTACTATCTTCCAGGCAAGTATCTGACAATTACAGCAGAAATCAGGGTCTCGTTACAATTGTTTATTGAAGACACACTAATAGACAGTGACTGCCACTGAATTCTGTTGACAGAATTAAGAAACAATCCTCTGCTGGTATAATGCACACATCTAATGTTAAAGAAAGGTAAGTAAGGTCAAGATAAAGATCACCAAAAAATATTATTAATATGTTAGAAATAGAGAACTGCCCGAAGAAAGATTAGCGTTAGTTTTCTGGTACGCTGATGAGAGGCAACCTTTACCAGAAACAGGGAGAAAAATGTCGTATTTACAAACACACATTATCTCACCTGCATGTATTCGACACACAGATCTAATATCCATCACAAACAATTTCCACAGAATACTTAAAAACAATGAGCTAAAGGCTTACACAACAATTTACAGTGATTTTGAGGATTTATAACAGCAGCAAAGATTAAATAGGTCACTTTTTTTCTTCCTTTTCAACATTGAAGTCTGTATCACTGAAAGTCATCATCTGAACAGTAATGCCAAAGGAGGAACAAAAGGTAACAGAAGAATACCCAGAATTCATGTATACACCCAGAGCAGAAAGGAAATTGCACAGGACAGCAAAACTCACAATGAAAAAGAAAACATTGCCAACAAATGTTGCAAAATATGTGGGAAATCAAGGAGGACAGATCAAGCAAAGAGGATAAAAGTATATAAAAGCAACTCAGGCACTGAAAAAGGAGGAAGAAGCAATTAGAAACACACCAAAAAGGTTATCAGCCAGCAAAAGCAACAGAGAAGAGAGAAAAGAGTAACAAAATACATGCATAAAGAGGAACAAATTCTTGTTATCACTGTCTATGTTAAAATCGCACAGAATTGTTATTAATGTTATATCAAACATCATATATGTGAACACAAATGAATGATATTTCTGAAGCTTTATCTCCAGTTCTGTACTTCAGAAACATTTAATCCAATCTCTATGTTAATCACAGAAAACACAAAAAAAATGTTAAATAAATAAAACAAAGTAGTGTCAATACTGTTAATTAAATAATTTTATTCTACAGTGTTGAGGAGCACTATATATTCCTTTTTTTGCTGTTTCAGAATTAAGCACATAACTCCAAATTGCTAATGAAAATTATGAACGTAACTACCTATGCTGAGATGTAAGAATATGACTTAAAGTCTGAATAATCTCACATATAACAGAAGCTCAATGCTTCTCATAGGATCTTACATTTATTAATAAACTGGGATGTAAGTAGATGGAAGAGCCAAAGTTTGGAACTCTGTGATTTCCCCTTTGGGTTTAAGTCAGCTAGTATATTTAATTGAATTTAAGTTTTTCAGCTCCAGTGGATTCGTATCAAGAAAGTCTTTAACCTTACCTGAGTCTTGTATGGACTTTTATGATGAACTCTAACATTCAGCATGCACCAAAACAAGCACTTTTTTTTTTCTAGGTGAAGAATGGTCACTGTTTGACTTTCACAACCAGCTGAAAAAGAACTTTCAGCAGACTCAACTTTCCCCTTTTCAAAGTGTGCATTTCATTGTGAAGGCAGAAAACAAACACCTCAGATTCCTGGTGCCAGATGCTCGGAGCTGTGATGTTTTATGATATTCTGAAAAAGCAGGAAGTTCCACAGGCAAAGAGATGTGTTGAGAAATTGCACAGGAGACCGAACTTCAGAAAGGTGTTAAGGGTCTGTTGGGATGTTTGTATGAAATATCACAGCAAACTACAGAATGGAAAGGGGAGTACGCACACATAAGGAAGGGGATTTAGAGCTTCTTGGAAAGTGGATGAGTGAGGGGAAAGTGGAACTAAGTGCTCACTGAAAACAAGTAGAGATCTCCAATATGTATTGCATAGCTCCTGAGCAAATTGCCATGCATTACAAAACACATCTGTCCTCTTGATGGAATGGAACGTTGGTAATTCAAGAACCTCTTTCCTAAATGCAAATAGCAATCAGAGTATTTGCTGAAATGAAGCTCAGTTTCAGCCTGCAAAAAACATCTTAACATAAATTAAAAGAAAAATAAAATCTCTAAGAAAATCAGCTGAAAACCTGTCCAATGGGCAGTAATGAAGAACTCAGCTTATTAGCTCCTGTCTGTGAGTGCAAATCAGACTTGTACATTTGCATTCATCAGTAAGACTCCTCTTAGGAAAACAACAAACAGTATTTTTCTGTTTCCTAGTGAGAAATCTTTTAAAAAAAGAACAAACCATGGCTTCAGCAGAGATATCTATGTGCATATGTATACAAGCATGCATATGTATATGTATAAATTTTATATATGTGTGTGTTTGGTACCTTTGAATTTACTACATGCAGTAAACTCTTACAGGAATATACAGTAGTCCTAGCTCCCAGACACTAAACCAGAGCTGAGCTGCAGTAAACACCAGCTTTTAATCTTGGGACTCAAATCTTCATTTATGTCTGTCTTCTGAATATTATGTGAGAGTGCTAGTCATTTTTCCTGCAAATCTATTCCAGTAACATATTCTCAAACACTTACAGGAGCTTTATATTGCATTAACACATTGCAAGTATCTTATTTGCTTCAGAAGAAGGACAAAATAAAAAAGATTTCATTTCTTAACAGATCTCATCAGAGATCCATTATTTCCAATTGTCTCTTCAGCTACTGTTGGCCATTATACAATGTCTTTCAAAATTGCCTATATATTCATAGCTCTGAGACAGGAATAGTTTAAATAGAATCTTAAAATAAACTTTGACAAGATTTACATAAGTATATAGTCTAGAATAGTTCTAGAAAACCACCTATTGGAGGCTGACCTTTACTAACTGATACAGTTCTATAATAACCTTTCCTGAAAGCAAAAGCTGCATAGCTCAGAGGACTTCTATGGCTGCAAATCTCCTTTCGGATAGTCAAACTTAAATTCATTCTCCTGCCCATACCATTATTCTACCATTTTCAATTCGACCTGGGTTACGTCTTATGGCAGGAGGCTCTGATGAGACCTCAGTGTAATACATTCCTCCTAGCTTTTCTCTCCACCCCGTGGTATCATGTGTTATACCATACCTGTGAACTCCAGGCTTAAACAGTGATGCATGTGATTAGTAGAGGGATCTGAGCCACGACCTTACAGATTAACTGAATTAAAGTCTCACACTGGAAGCCTTAGTGCTTCTGAGCATGCACAGAAATCCTGCGTCTTTCAGAATGATCAGGATTATTGCAATTTTTAAGGTCCTTGCAAGTTTTAAGGTCTTTGATCTTATCCAATTTCTGAGTGCTGTCTTTATCAATCATCCTCTTGAATTTCAGTAGAATTTAGCACCTGCTTCCAAAACTGCGTGAAAGACAATTTCCATGTTGCCCCATCTCCCATTTAGTGCTACAAAATTAGAACAATTCGTCCTCCTTTGCAGTGTGTGATATTTGCATTGCAAAATACGAATATTAAAGAAACAAACAACTTTCTGTGGTATATAGCTAGGGCATTTTACACAGCAGATAGTCAGATACATATGCCAGTGAGATTAATGTTATGTCTTCATTTTTTAAATTTCTTAATTCTCAAAAATTTTTATACAGTAACTTAAATTGCATTAACCTCTGAGATAAGCAACACAGAGTATATAATATCCTATGAAAGGTACTGATTTGTCCTGAAGTAGTGATGCCAATAGTTTTGCGAAGGTTAATGAACTGTATCTAAAATTTGTTTTTGAAAGCTCTCTATATTCCTCGCACACATTATCGCATCTTTTTGGTATTTTAAAATTCAAGTAGATCCAGTTAAAGAAAGGGCAGAACACATCTGAGTAAATTCAAACCTATTAAAAATTCATAAGCTTAAAATTTACTCATAAGCCCATATACTTTAAGAAGTTTTTGCATGTCTCCCTTTGACTGACCATCTGTACCACAATAACAAAGTAATCCATGCTGCTGAAGCAAAAACCCCAGCGGGGTAAATGAAAGAGACTGGAGTATGGCTAAATATACAAATCAAGTGGCATTCAAAAGGTTTAAAAACCTAAAAGCAGCTGATGATAGGTAGAAGGTCAATTAAAGAAAAATTACAACAGCAAGAACAGAAATACTTAGTGGCAGTGAATAAATACAGGGATGTTCTTACAGAAGGAAACTGGACTGCTTTGTCTCCAGCATTGTAGAGTACTCATGTTACTGCCAGGCAGCGCCAACTGTAGCAATATTGCACCAATAGAACCATATGAATTCTGCAAATACAATATGAGTACATTCTAGCACTCAACAGCTGCTCATAATTGCAACATATAGAATCCATTACTGCCCTATTTAAGCAACTTCCTTCAAGTACGTTCTCCTCCCTTCTCAAAACAAATCTCTTCCCAAGAAGCCTGTCTTGCAAAAAGAGAATGGCAGCTGAGCTTTCTAGATGCTTTCTGGGAAGCAGAATTTATATGCAAGGACTGATGACAGTCAGGACGCATGTGAGCTATATCTAAAGTTAAGAAGAGCAAAGGATGATGCAAGCTGCCATGTGTGAGCAGATATGAATTTCATTTATCACAGGGCAGGGAATGAGTAAGGAGAAAGCTTGACAGGCCTCCCTACAGTCCACTCCTATGGGACAACCTTACCGTCAAGGGAAATACAGACTAATTTCAATTCTGTTTCCTGGCTTTTCACAGACAGGAACAGCTGTGACTTGGATCACGATGGAGCCAGCTCTGTGTGAACTGCATGGGGCTGGACACTGTCAGGCTCATCAGCAGTGTTCTGGAACGAGCAGGGAGGGAAAAGGAACATGTTGCCCAGGACAGATGCTTGCAGCATGCTTTTACGTGTAAGACTGTTTTCAAGGTTTATTTGTAGAAACTATCATGTCATTTTACTTACCTAATTGGTTACATATACACAGTAAGTATTTGCAAGAAACAGCCCTAGACTATGATCACTGAGTTCTGATTCAAATAAAGCAATCTTTACTGTCTATATCATACTGTATCAGTCACATTTCTGTGCTAATTGGCTAACTATAAAGGGAAGTATCAGAATCAATACAAAATGCAATAAATCTCGGCAGAGGATTATATGGATAATAATATAACAAATAATATAGCTTTCTAAATTTAAATAAATTTAAAAGAGAATGAAGCCGAAGTTGCTTATAAGCCTTCTCCTTTCTGTCTATTTCCCTCTATATTTTACATACATAGACTGGACAAAGCACATCTCCCTGGTCCTTTGGTTCTTGAAGGATATTTGTTCTTAAATGAATGGTTATACAAACTACTTAACAGTTAATACCAGAATTAAAGGGATGAAGTATCTTGTTCACTCACTTTCATCTCCATGAATTTCTTTCCTGCACAGAAGCATAGTTCAACAGACGAAAGAGTATGTGCCCCTATTTTGGAGAAGAGCAGTTCTGGCTGGGAAAAAGCTGCAAAAAGGCAAGAGTGTAGCCATCACTTCTTACTTACCTGAGGTTTGTCAAACAGAGTCCAGAGTTCTGTATTTTGTGCAGGATTTACACCTACAATGCACTTAGACAACATCTTCCAAACAAAATGCCTTGGCAAACTCAAAGGCTGCAAGAGTTTATTGTCATGTTTGGACAAGGAGATGTTACTGAGCTGCTCTTCTAAATAACAATGGTGGCAGGTCTTTGCAGAAGTAATCAAGCTGAACTTTATGTTAGAGTAAGCTTTACTGGCAAAAACTTAGACGCCTAGGTCTTCAGGCAACTGGCTGATTAGATAACGGATTTGATGTTTACCATCATAACATTGAGTGTGATGTGTGTGAGTTCATTAAGAGACTAGTAGTAGAAGTGAGTGCAGAGTCGAGTTCTCATGGATGTTTAATCAATGATCTAATCAGTCACCACTAGCTTTCTAACATACTATTTAAATAAGCACAGGAATGTTAATTAAGTTAGTCTGTAAATTTTAGTAAAAGAAATTAAAGCAATATGTAGAAAGGCTTATGCAAAATTTTCCAGGGATTCAGGACATATGCCTTATGGCTAAAATCATACCCTGTTTTGAAAGACTTAATGATCTACAAATGCAATTCACCTCTACTTGCTTCTCTTTTCCACTTTTCCATGCTCATACATTCTATACGCCAGAGTAGAATCCTGATCTACACCATTGTCTCTGTATAGCCTTTTATTTCAATCAATGCATGACCAACAGTGATGTGAATATGCAAAAGTGAAATGAAATGTGGTTTTTTATATATTAGGAAGTGATGCTTTCCAGCATTTTTCACGATTTCATGTATAGTAAGCGTAGCATCAAGTCACAAGCATTTGTTGCAAGATCAATGGAAATCACAAAACCATGAATAGAAACACAACCAGCACATCATCCTACTTCCCACTCCTGTACTTTGTTGCAGATTATCTCCTTACTACACTATGGTTCAGCATTCAGTGGGTAAAAAATTACTTTAAATAAGATGTGAAGATTAATTGAGCTACTCTGCAAAAGGCATCTTAAGGAAAAGGCTTCAGAAGCATAAAAGAAAGCACAGTATCCATCTATATAATCCATTGTTTTCTGTAACTGTTGCTGAAATTTTCTAAAAGAGTCACCCTATTTAAGAAAGAAAGCAAACCAACACAGTTTCTTCCAATTTGAAAAGGCACAGAGGGCAGTTTACCTGCAATAGTCAACATTATTTCTTCCCACAGCATTAGACAAGTTGAAAGGTCCCACTTTATTGATTTCTATGACTTGTATACAGCCAGTGAAATTGTAGACAGGTCCAGGTACCTACAAAGGAGAAAATGCACATAGTTCTTTTGCTTGTTGCCATTGTGATCAGTTTTAAAAATAATTTAGTTTCTGTAAAAGATTTGTAACACAGTTTAATCCTACTCCTGAAGAATCCTCCTGGTCTCCATTTTTTCTCTAATGAAATTCAATTAAAAAATTTGAATGTGAAAAGAAATTACAGCAAGCTAAGCTTTGAAAAGTCTACTTTTAAGTTTACTGCTTCCCTGCTCAAAAGATATCTAGTACCATTAATCATGTTTCAAAGATGCCTCAGGACCTACTGCAAACAGGAATCACTTCAGGGGCACTGAAAAAACACAGAACAATAAATTCTTATGCATATCTCACCACCTAAATAAATGATACTCATACTCTATGTTGACAGGTGTTATAATACATAAACAATCACAAAAAATTTGCAAATGAGTCCTTATGCACTGGACTACTGGACTGCGACAAGTTCCTGGTCACATCAGATCACATGTACCTGTCCTTGGGGCCACAAAACAGGTAAGACTCCATAGTTTCTATAATAAATTTCACGCCAAAAATAGGAAAAAAATTACTGCCGGAACTGTACATGAAGATGAAAGTCATTGACACATTCGAATGGGACCTAGGGAGACTACTTAGGAAGAAAACACAGTAACAGTGGAAGAGGGTATGACCTGAGGCACTTAAATGACTGCTGGTCATAAGCCCATAGCAGGAGAAGCAAGTCTTGACTTGGTCCTTAACACTGCAGAGGGCCCATTCCTAACATTGACAGTGAAGTCAGGTTTCAGTACCTGCAGGTTTAGATACCTGCAGAAATAGAAAAAGCTAGTCATTGAGGTCATCATTGTCTACACGAGTACTACATAAAAATGAAGGAACTTTTTAAAAGTAAATTCAAAGGATTAGCCCAAACGGTAACGAACATGCAGATGAATACCTAAAACATGAAAAAAGACTTTAGACTTTCTCAAAACCAAGAATGTTTAAATAACAAGGTAAGAAATGTTCATGATGTCTAAAAATATATCCTTTAAGAGTTGAGGTCATGTCCAAATGAAGAAAAATAGGAAATTATATAGACGTTGGCACTAAAAACACCATAAAGTAGGCCAGGTAAAGGAATATAAAAAGAACTTTAGGAACAATTTGCTAAACGTATAATTGTGAACATTAAATGCATTTTAAAACCCAACATGAGCAGTAAGCCCACCAGAAAGGCTGTAGGACCAATAGACCTTCAAAGTATAAAAGGAGTGTTCAAAGAGATAAGGCTCTAGCAGGAAATGTAAATGAACTCACCAAATGAAAATTTAATGTAGAGTTGCTCTGGGAGGTTCTCATGCCAGAACCCCTTTTGACTAGGGATACATCAGAGATCTGTCTCAAAATGAATTATTACTGGAAAATGTTTTAAAAAACATATTGAGCAGTAGCAAAATAATGAAAGACCAAGTCGTGTCTGCCCAAAAGTCCTAAAGGAAATTACTATGGTCATCCAAACTTAAACTGGCATCCAAACCATGGGAATGATAGATGTTTATTTTGGGTTTTTTTTTTTTTTTGGTTTGGGTTTGGTTTGGTTTGGG
>Ga0065711_1039990_pt1 | contig 17331 bp, 12 predicted proteins | sample Hoacrofraction12_FD_59098 | JGI IMG/M metagenome (GOLD analysis project Ga0065711, IMG submission 59098) | Hoatzin crop microbial communities from Cojedes, Venezuela - Epithelial fraction 12 v2 (version 2) | ecosystem: Host-associated > Birds > Digestive system > Esophagus > Crop | place... | reverse complement strand
TCTCCAGAATGAACAGCCCCAACTCTCTCAGCCTTTCTTCAGAGCAGAGGTGTTCCTGCCCTCTGATCATCTTTATGGCCCTCCTCTGGACCGACTCTAACAGATCCATCTCCTTCTTGTGCTGGGGACTCCAGAGCTGGATGCAGGACTCCAGGTGGGATCTTACCAGGGCAGAGTAGAGTGGCAGAATCACCTCCCTTGACCTGCTTGCCACGCTTCTCTTGATGCAGCCCGGGGCATGGTTGGCCTTCTGGGCTGCAAGCACACATTGGTGGCTCATGTCCAGCTTTTCATCCACCAGTAATCCCAAGTCCTTCTCGGCAGGGCTGCTCTCAATCCCTTTAAACCCCAGCCTGTACTGATAGTGGGGTTTACCCCGATCCAGATGCAGGACCTTGCACTTGGCCTTGTGGAACACCATAGGTTCACATGGGCCCATCTCTCAGGCTTGTCCAGGTCCTTCTGGATGGCATCCCGTCCTCCTGGTGTGTCAACTGCACCACTCAGCTTGGTGTCATCTGCAAACTTGCTGAGGGTGCACTTCATCTCTCTGATGAAGTCATTGGTGAAAATATTAAGCAGCACCGGTCCCAGTATGGACTCCTCACTGGCATCCACTTGGACATCAAGGTGTTAATTACTACCCTCTGGCTGTAACCTTCCAACCAATTCATTAGCCTTTGAACAGTCCACCCATCAAATGTTGTGAGGGACTATGTCAAAGGCTTTACAGAAGTCCAGATAGATCACATCCATAGCTCTTCTGTAGTCCACTGATCAAGTCATGCCATCATAGGAAGCCACTAGGTTGGTCAGGCAGGTATTGCCCTTGGTGAAGCCATGCTGGCTGTCTTGAATCACCTCCCTGTCCTCCATGTGCCTTAGCATAGCTTCTAGGAGGATCTTTTCCATGATCTTCCCAGGCACAGAGGTAAGACTGACAGGTCGGTAGTTCCCAGGGCACTCCTTCCTACCCATTTTAAAAATAGGCACAATGTTTCCCTTCTTCCAGTCACCAGGGACTTCGCCTGACTGCCCTGACTTTTCAAATATCATGGAGAGTGTCTTGGCAACTGCATCAGCCAATTCCCTCAGGACTCTGGGATGCATCTCGTCAGGTCCCATAGAATTCTGTATGTTCAGGTTCCTCAAGTGGTCACAAACCTGGTCTTCCCTTACAGTGGGAAGGGCTTTGCTCTTCTGGACCCCATCTTGCAGTCCATCTGCTGGGGAGGGTTGTGGAGAGAGGTTGCCAGTGAAGGCTGAGTCAAAAATGCTGTTGAGTACCTCAGCCTTCTCCTCATCTGTTGATATGAAGTTCCCATTCTTATTCATCAGGGCGGTACGCTTTCTTTAACCTTCCTTTTCTGGCTGACAGACCTGTAGAAACCCTTCTTGTTATTCTTAGCATCCCTTGCCACATTCAGCTCCAGCTGCACCCTGGCCCTCCAGACCCCATCCCTACACAACCGGGCAGCATCCCTATACTCTTCCCAAGATACCTGTCTCTGTTTCCGCCGTCTGTGCAGTTCCCTCTTGCCCTTTAGTTTGACCAGCAGCACTCAGCTCAGCCATGCCGATCTCTTCCCTTCCTTGCCTGACTTCTTACACCTGGGGACTGAGAGCTCCTGCGCTCTATGGAAAGCATCCTTAAAGATCTGACAGCTCTGTTCTTCTCCCCTGTCCCTGTGGACCATTTCCCAGAGGGTCCTACTGACTAACTCCTTGAAGAGCTGGAAGTTGGCTTTCCTAAAATTTTGAGTCCTGACTATACTCTTTGCCTTTCCTATATCCCTCAGGACTGTGAACTCCACCAGTTCATGATCACTGCAGCCCAGGCTACCTCGAGTCTTGACGCCAGCAATGAGATCACTTTCACTGGTGAGCATCAGGTCTAGTATTGCATCCCTTTGGGTAGGGGTGTCCACTACCTGGTATAAAAAGTTATCCTCAATTCATTCTAGGAATCTCCTGGATTGCCTACCACTCGCTGTGCCACTTTTCCAGCAGATGTTGGAGTGGTTGAAGTCCCCCAGCAGGAGGAGAGACTATGAGCGCAAAGCCTCCTGGAGCTGGAAGAAGAAGGCTTCATCAGTAGGCTCCCCTTGATCAGGCAGCCTGTAGTAGACACCCATGACCAGGGTCCCTTTGTTGCCTCTGTCTCTGATTCTTACCCACAGGCTTTCGACCTGCTCGTGGCTATTCTTCAGAGACAGATATTCACACTGTATTGATTTCTTGATGTAGAGGGCAACGCCTCCACCCCTCTTTCCCAGCCTGTCCCTTCTAAACAGCCTGTAGCTGTTGATAGCCATGCTCCAGTCATAGGATTCATCCCACCAAGTTTCAGTAAGGGCAAACAGATTGTAGCTTTCTAGCAGCACAGTAGCTTCCAGCTCTTCCTGTTTGTTTCCCGTGCTGCATACTTTCATGTAGAGGCACTTCATGTGGGCTGTTGGCCATGTTACCTTCACAGAGGAACACCCCTTGTTTCCCTTGGGGTGTTTCACAGAAGCTTCCTTGTTGACACCTACTACCTCAGGACCTCCCAGCTCATCTCTTCAAGACTTCGACTGTGCTGCTGTGTCCCCAGCACTTCTCTGGGCAACAGGCTGAGGGTCCATACTAGCACCCTGTCGCTCCAACCACTATGTATCACCCCACAGTTTGTCACCGGCAGGCCCAGTGTGTTCCCCCTCCCCCTTCACATCTAGTTTAAAGCCCTGCCAATGAGCCCCCCCAAGACCCTGAGCAAAGACTCTATTTCCCCTTTGAGAAAGGTGAATCCTGTCTGATGCCAGCAAGCCTGTTGCTATGTAGGCCATCCTGTTGTCAAAAAAGCCGAAATTGTGTCGGTGACACCAGCCACGGAGCCGTGTGCTAGTAGATTGTTCCTTGTAACATCACTGCCCGCAACTGAAAGGAGTGAGGAAAAAATGACCTGTGCCCCGGATTCCCTCACTAGATGTCCCAAGGCCCTGAAGTCTCTTTTGATCATCCTTGGGCTATGCACTGCAACTTCGTCCCCACCCAAATGGAAGAGCAGTAATGGATGGTAGTCTGAGGGCTGCACTAGGCTAGGAAGTTTCCTAGTGATGTCTCTGACCCGGTCTCCTTGGAGGCAGCAGACTTCCCTATGAGCATGGTCTGCCCTGCATATTGGACCCTCTGTTCCCTTCAGAAGAGAGTCTCCTACACCTATGACCCTTTTCTTCCTTGTAGATGTGGTAGTAATACAGGGATTGGGTCTTTCTGTTCTCCGCAACTCCTCTGGTGTGGATGGATTGACACCCGCATCATCCACTGACCAGTCCTCCACAGCTGGAGCCTCATAGTTATTGTGCAGAGGCACCTGGGGAGGCGTGATGGGCAAGGAGAAGGTTCACTTGCTACCCCGACTGCGGACTTGTTTCCACTCACCGCATCCCTTGAAGTCCCTGCCTGCCTTCTGGTTGGGGGAGGATACCAGATCCCTTTGACCACAGCCTTTTTCTGGTGGCTGTCCCTGTTCAGGTGTCAGGGAGGAGAGAGCATGGCTCCACCAGTCTATCTCTTGCTCTGACTCCCTGATGCTCCTTAGCCTATCTACTTCATCTCTTATCTCTGCCACCAGGCCAAGTAGATAGTCCAGCTGATCACACCTTACATAACTGTTGTCTTCCCTGCCATCCATTTCCAACGCAAGTTGGTGGAACTCCCTGCAGCTGGAGACTGGGCTGCATCTTTTCCTGGGAGCTCAGTCAGGGTCGAGACCTCCTTTCTGGCAAGCGCTGAGGACTCAGCCTTCCGCCGGGTGGACAACATGGCTAGGCTAGGTTGCCTCTTACCAGCTGAACTTCTTGAAGTTACTTCTTGAGCTGGGAGACTGTGCCCTGCCCACACTCCCTACCTGTGCCAACTGCGTGCAAACTGCCGCGCCGCACCCTGGCTGATGCACCACACCCAGTTTACCCACCCCATTTGCCGTTTCTCCCTGAGGGCTGCTCTTGTACGTGAGGGGGTTTGGCCGCTGTCACACTTGTCGCCACCCACGCTGAGTCAGAGCTGCCGATTGTTGGCAGCTCCCTCTTTCCCACTGTTGGGGGGGAGGCTGGGGTCTTCTCTCTCTCCCGGCACTTTTGCCGCCATGGTTTTGCCGCTTTAGTAAGGGTACCTCTACACGGACCTCCGCTCCAGAGCCCTTCACCTTCGGTGGCTTCGCCAAAATGGCAGGCACCCTGGCTTTTAAACTGCGGCTGTCACACTGTGGTTGTTTTTTTTTTACTTACTGTGGTAAGTAAAAAGTAAGAAATAAGTGTTTGGGGTTTTTTCCACTTACTTTACTTTTTTTTACTTACTTTTTATTGCTTAGGGTTTTTTACTTACTGTGTTTTGCTTTTCTTATAACCTTTATATAAACCTTTTCTTTAAGCCTCATATAAAAAAAATGGCTTGTCCTGATGACTTAAAATAAGCTATACTAAAAGCAAACAGAATCCTTTGGTGAAATGTAATAAACGTTTTCATTGGGCTAAAGAGAGGTATTGCATTAAATGGGCTATTCTCAACCTTGATAGCAAATGATATAGTATTGGTTTAGGGTGGCAAGTTGGCTGTCTCTTTCCCTGCCCCACCTAGGTAGGTGGAGGTGCCACAGGCTGTGAAGCAAAGTAGATGATTACTATGCTGAGCATGTCTTCATTCATTCTTTCCCTATACGTAACAAAGGCTGCAGAGTAAGATTAAAATGTCGGTGAGGGCTGTGATTATCACCAGTTTTATTGTTTGAACAATTTTCTTCTTTCCCATGGAGTCATATGACACAGGGCAGCCATTTTTTTTTTTCTTTAACATGCAAATGTGGTATCTCCTTCACTGCTGTGCAGTACAAGATTCAAAGACTGTAACATCAGAAAAGGAATAATAAGAACAAAATACTGATGATTAGACTTCCCCTAACTTGGGGAAAAGCTAATTTACACTGACTAAGATTAAATGATCTAGCCTTCATTTGTACTTCATGGACTTTTCTAGCTTTGGCCCTTTCCGTCTGACTCTTTCAGTTTCACCTGCTATATTGAATACCAGGGAACATCTCATTCTGCTTGTCCCCCCATGGGGTCAGCAGGAGGAAGTTACACCAAAATGTCATGGCTTCTTCCATCACTTGTGAGTTTTTCCCGTCCCTTTGTGTCCTCCAACATTTGTTTCTATCATCTGCTTGTAAAAATGAAAGCATCATTGGACTCTTTTGTCATTAAATCTCAGACAATGACTTTTTGCCATCAGCACAAATGAAATATCCTTCCCTTCAGAAAGTCTTACACAGAACACTATTAAAAGTGTTGCTATTGAACCTATTTATAACTCTCAGTGTAGTGCATCCTTTTCAGTCTCTGGTGGCTTGTATACAAAATCATTCTTTAGAAAACACCAGAATTTTTCAATTTATGATAATGCGTTAATGTTTTGTTGGGTGTCTTTGTTACTTTTAGTATGCTTCATTCTTACAGTCACTGGCATTCGAAGTAATGTTGGTACATATAAGACTTTGACTTGTCTTCAATAATGATTTATGCATACCATAATTGTGTCAGTCAGCCAGGAGCACGCTACAAGTGCTTATTATACCTGAAGTGCTAGCGACAGCTACTGTAGAGTTAGAGTTTCGTTTAACGATTTTTAAGTTCATACCTTGCAATAATTTGGTAAAAATCTCCCAATTCATGACAAAAGTTTCCAGATTAATCTGTTCACAGAAGGTACCGTTTCTCAGCCACTTCTGGCCATGAGAGGCAAATAAATATGGGATTTTTTAATGCTTTGTGAACATTAAAATTTATAGTTGTGTCTGGGTTTTCTTTTTACACACTTAGAAGTTTTGTGGGCTTAAACATAATAAAGAACAACTGAAATTATGTCCACAAATGCATGTATTCAAGAAGGCCTGCTGTGTCTAGTCAGTGTTGGTGAGGTCACACATGGAGTTTGAGTCTCCTTGAGAACGCCCTGGCAAATCTGACATTGTTGTTTCTTTCCAGCTCAAGCTGCAGAAACAAGTACTACAACATTTTATCATTTATAAGCAGTCTCTCTGCAAGTGTATTCATAAAGCCTTTCCCATTTTCTCCTCCTGATTAAAAATGATTAAATTTAATGTTGCATTGTCTTTACTAATAGAGAAATTATTTTTGCAATTGCAAGGTTTTAATGGAAGAAACAAGCGTGGCTCCTCGGATGAGCTTTTACTATAGAGTGAAGCAGTCATATTGATCAAGGGGGACTATAAAGTGAATCTTGCTGCTTTGGGATGTTTTGGGTCACATTTGCGTGATGTACTAGAGGTGATCTCTCTATCTGCTGGTCTTGCTCAGTTTAAGAAGGTAGTGGCCAAGACTACATAACAACCAAGTTAGACACTTTGTCCCTATTTACTCCAAGCAGAAGAGCAGTTTCAAAGATTGCTTTCTACTACAGTAATAGACTGCATCTTATCCAGTGAGGTTAATTAAATGATGTGGTCAGTTTTCTGTCAGTGCAGAGCTGACTTGCAGCAGAGTCTTTCAGATGATGCTAAATTTAGTTAGCGATGAAGCATTCATCTAAAAAGCTACCACATTTGTAGCATCCTTGTAAATGTGAAGATCTTTGAAATTTAAGGATGCCTGAGATTGATGCTCTAGTCTCACAACTCTACCGGTATTTGGGTTCCTAAACATTTGTATTACTCAAGCATGAGTTTTTCTGAAGAAAGGAGCAGAGGTTGGGTGACATAGTCCAGCACCTGCTGAAATGTCTAGAGACTACAAAAGTCAGTAAATGTAATGCTAATAAGCTGGACCATCAGGTTTCCTTTCCATTATTTGTGTAGCCTGAGAGTGCTACGTTCCCACAGTAACTTGGAGCTACTTCTTCAAATCTCTGATGGCTTCAGAAAGAGAAGAGAAAAGAGGGCAGATTTGAAAAGACAAAGTTCTGTACCTAAAATCCTTTTGTTCCTGTTCTAAGTGGAAAGTGAAGACCTAGAACAGTTCATAGTCTATTTATTTCCTTAGCTTTAAATATCACACTATCTCTCAATGAACTCTTCCTATTTTTTCATACTTGAGATAAATTGAAGCTACTTTGGTTTGTTGGGTGGAGGTTTTTTTGTGAAACAGTCTAACTCGCATAGCTTAATGAAGACTCAAACAGAACGGTCTTTATAATCCAACACAATATCCAGGATAAAGAAAGATGTTGTCGGTGATGTTTTACCACTTTCTTAAAAGTTTTCATGGTCTTTCATAGTATGTTCTCAAAATTTCTGAAACAAGGACCTAAAACTGCTGCTAACATCTCGGTCAATTCACTCTGATCTTGTAATCAAACAAGCCTGCAGAGAATCTGCCAGGCAGTTTTTCTCTAAAGTGTTTGAACCTTGCAGGCGTATTTCCAGTGCCAAAAATCATTACAGAATTGAAAACCTCTTCGTCAGGTACAATCAAGTGTGAATCTTGGTCTCTGGGTATATAAATTTTTAGATTTAGGGCATGTTAGTGTTAACAACTTGACAGCTTGTCCGAAACAATTAATTTTTTAATCCAAAGGATCTCTCCTGTCATAACTTTTTACCATTATCATAGAAGTGTTTGAATCCAGTCTGGCAGCAAGCCATACATTTCTACTTTAAATTAAAGACATTATTATTGTTGTTGTTGTTGTTGTTGTTATTATTATTATTGTTGTTATTGTTATTGTTATTGTTATTATTATTAACATTGTGAAATAGGCACCAAAAATTTGACTAACTTCTGTCTGGATTACACTTCATTTTACTAATAATCTGTTTAAAAATTGTTTTTCTGGACTTCAGTTCTTTCCTGTTGGAAAAAAATCCTTCAGATACTTTATATATGTACAAGAAATACACACTTTCTTACTGCAAAATTTTAACAGATAATCAACATTTTTCTAGCATGAAATCATGCTATCTTGCTAAAAATCTTTTCCCTTCACTCCCCAAATAATCATCTGTGGTAATAAGTAAATCTGAGAGCTATGGCCATGTGGCCATTTGTAACCTTCTCTATTTTCACAAAGAAATTAGAGTGACACTTTGAGGCCATATCAACAAGCTGAACAGCTCTTTGGATCTTAAAGGGAACTGATGGAAGTAAATATATATAAAATCAATTCTCATTTACTGAAACGTGAGGTTTTGCTTTGTTTTAGTATTTTTGTTTCTGTAGGAAAATTTAAATAGTATGATCTGAAATCAGAAGATTTCATTGTTCATATTTACTTCAGATCAGTGTCAGGTAAGTTCACAGAAACTCAGGCTTTTGAAGTGTGAGATTTTTCTGAATTTATCTTGTACTTTGCAGGTTTGCCATGACATCACTCCCTCCCTTAGCCTGGGACGTTGCTGTCTTTGAATTTTGACATGGTGCATCTTTTGCATGAATAATTCATTAGGAAATAAGACTGGGCCTATCAAATAATTTCTGATAAAAAACCTTGCTTCACCTAAAAACAAATTTAATTTCAACCAACCCTGAATTATTTTCTCAGTTTCGTCTTTTGAAGAGGTTTTATTTCTGAATGCTGAAATCAGCAAATTGATTAAGAAAGATTAAATACCTAAAAGAAAGCATTCTAGTTTAATTAACTGAACCTGGACAGTGTTTATTTTCCTTAGCTTTCTGAGAAAGCTCTTTCTCCTTCTCTTTTACTCATGTCATCTTATTTGTAATGCAGATTTACCAAACAAGAACATTGTAGGCCTAGATGTGTACTTCGTTGGACATTGTATAAACCTATACACCACTAAAATTGGACAATAATGACACTGACTTAATAGATCTAATGTGGATAGAGAACAGAGATGATGCTGTGCATTCCTATACCACTGCTGCAACATACAGCTGTTTTCTGTGAACATCTTTGTCCCCAGTACTGTAAAGTCTAGTCAGTTCCTTTATGGCTGTGTCAACACACTCCATGTTGCACTCCCTAAGGCCATTTTCTGACTGTTCCCATTCTCCAGTCTTCTTTTCGTACGTGTACTGACAGTCATTCGGGCTTTTCTTGCCTCCTTCAAAATCTGGTTCAAGAGGAGGGAGCAGCTTGACTTGCTGAAGTGCTCACATCCATATTTTTGACTGGGTAGCCTTTCAGTCATATTAACTTCGTTGAGATCTGCAAACTCCCAGTGCCTCTAACACACACAACTGTTGTTAGGGTGCCCAATATGCAGAGATAGGAACTTAGTTACAAGCATTATGGTCAATATTTTCTTTCATGCCTGACTTAACTGACTTAACTGAAAATCATGGAGGGCTTTGGTGACAAATCCAAGCTAACAACTGCTGTCTGTCTATCACTCTGTCTCTGTCACTGACAACTGCAACTGTTGGTTCAGGATGATATCAGTGGCCTTGAGATCAGCAATATTTGTCTCTGACAGCACTGTGATGTGAATTATTATTGATGCTGAGGCAGAATGTGCATTTGGGGAGGGGTTTTATTTCTCAGAGTTACACCAGCATTACAATTAGAGAGTTGTCAGACAATATGATTTCTGCTGCATCCAAAGTTCTCTAATTGTTTATCATATTAACCTTGGGTGATCTTGCAATCTCCTGTCTGCAACATTAATCAGCTGACATCATCCCATGCTCTGAAAGTACATTATCAAATCCAAAGACCGGAATACATTTCCAGGGAGAAGGGCAGTGGGGCTTGGTGACCTGAGAAATGGGATTGAAAAGACTTTTACCATTTATCTTTGCCATATAACCTCAGATGAGTCACTTCCATCGTTGCGTCTTCCTGTCCTTTGTCTGATTGAGACTTGTTTGAGCAGACTGCAAGCTGCTTGGCACACAAGCTGTGCCTGCTCCCATACTTAATACTGCTAAAACAAGGAGCTTGCTCAAGTTTGGTCCATTCCAGATCCAAGTTATCAGAAGGTACCCAGGCTGGGCCTAGGCCAGCACTCAAGTTACAGTATAGACTAGACTGTATCAAAATCATCTCAGTGTATTTTAAGAATTATTATTAATCAACTACTATTCCTAAGTGATCTTCAGTGGGAAGCATTTGAAAAAAAAGGGCTGTTCAAGGTTTTGGGGACTTTTGTTTTCTTCGTTTTGGGTTGCTTTTACTGGGGGTGCTGGGGGTGTGTATTTTTTGTGGTTTTCTTTTTTTTCCTGAGCTGCAAATTGTCATATTTGTAATGTGAGCTCACACTTGATGGGAAGAAAGGTTGAAGCTCAGTGAAGTCTGGCTAATGAAATATATTTGCCAGGAAACTAGACTACAGCATAATAAATATATAACAAGTAACACTGCACTGGAAGGACAAAAGCATTATACTTGTGAAATGGAAATTATTTATTTAATATTTAAAGGAATCTTTCAATAATCCTCACTTGGTTAATGAAGTTGGTTTATTGTGGAATGAACTTAATGAGCAATGAAGCAGATGTAACTTACACAGAGATCAATTATTTGATTTCAGCTGCAAATACAATATCTTTCATAAATGGTTTAAGTTCACTGGATCCCTAGGATAAACTGATGGATGTTTACTTTGTGTATCAGTAACATAATCCTTTCCAGACAAAGATGGATAAGATTAAATGGCCTAGGGCTCTTTTGGAACCAGACACAAAATAATCCTCCAAATTCTCATTATGGAATGTAGCAGTGTGGCTCAAAATATTCAACACAGACACTGACTGTTATTCTGCACTGCTCTGTCACGTAAACATGGGTGTTGCTGCTCCCAGAACCAAGCCTGACCCTTTAGGTACATACTGAATGCTCAAACTTGTGCCAAAAATCACTGCCATGAGCCACGTTTGGGAGCTTTCTGGAGAGGGTCTGCCCAGGTAAACTGCATGACTGCATGTGGTTCAGGCTTGTTTTAGGGGCTTTGGCTGAGCCTGACCTGGGTCATGGGGTATTTGGGACCATCTGCAGGAGGTCTGCAGGGTGTTTGGGACAATCTCAGAGCTAGGAGTCCAGCTGTGCCTGAGCTACTCCACAGCCAGCAGCACGGACAGAAAGAAATGTTTCTTAGGACATGAGATTTAAAAAAACAAACAACTAAAAAAATCCCAGAATCATACCACACTTGCTGAGATCAAATAGTAAATGTAAAAACCTCCTTATGTTGGCCTAGAAATTAGCAATTGATCTGACATTTGGTTTAATTTGGGGTGCCTTCACTATGTGACAGATGCTAATTTATACTCTGGGCCTGAGATCAGCACTATGCATAGCAAGGAGGCTTACAGTTCAGTTTTTGTGCAGCAGTAAGCTACTCTGAGCATGCAGTACAACGGGACTCATGCCATCAGCACCTACTAAGCAGGCTTCTCTTCAAACTGAGCTGTTTGCTGAGAAGGACCTCCAGTCCTTCAAAAACACAAACACCTGATCCCTGCCCAGAGAATAAAAGAGGAAAGAATAAAAAAGAAAAAAGGAAGTTGAGAAAGAAGGTAGATATAGGCGTATGCACGTCTTGATGGGAATCTTTCAGATTTTTTTTCCCCCACTTAATAAATCCTTAACTACTGCTACTAGTCTGTAGCTCTATTCAGGCAGAGTGAGGCTGGCAAGATATTCATAAGATAAAAGTTACTGAAAAAAAAATCTATTAGAAAACTATTCAGCTGTGTTGAAGTGGTGAATGGAACGGTTGTATTCCATTAGCATGCATTCAACAAAGAGAAGTTAATTAGTTTCAAGAATTTCTGATACTTCAGTAAAACTTTCAACTAATTTTCAGTTGGATTTTTGCCTTCTGGGGATCCTGTCAGTATTTTCAATTAACAGATTTCCCTGCACTAGTTCCTCAAAGAAATGGTGTTAAAAATAGAAGAGGGCAAGGACCACATGTTTTATTTCACGGCAAATACACAATTCCTTTCTTGTTATAAAAAGGAGCAAAAAAAGAAAACAGTCATGTTTTATGCATAAATTAAGTTTAATAGTTCTAAATCAGTTTATACAAATAGATTCACTGTACTATTTCAATATATTAGAACTAAAATGAAAAATCACTGTAACTGCTCCATTCTACCCCATTAGTAAACTATATTCAAAGTCATCTGTCTCACTTGTTTCTCTACCAAGCAACAAGTTCCTTGTCACTCTTAAAATACTGCAAGAATTATCAGTGTTTCTGGAGAAATCCTGCACTGTTTATTGATTTTAAACTACTTGTAAGGGCGTATGTTACCTTCAGGATTTGCTCCAGTGTTAATTAAATAGATCTTTTTGAAAGCGTGAATGCTTTACAGTAGTATGGGAAGCATTACTTACAGTCCACAGTGAAAAAAAATGTAGTTTGTCTTTACAGGACAAATCTGATACTCTTTTCAAAAGGGTATGTAAGTAATAGATGCTTATGTTCTCTTTCAGCATTATACATTTATCCGCAGTAAACATGAGTTTCGCTTTATTATATTAAATGGCAACACACAATTGCATCAAAGGAATGGACCTTTTGTCAGCCAAGTGCCTACTGACAAGTAATGTGCAAGGAGTTGCTGAATGATCCCTGGTTCTGGTACATAGGACTGCCATAGGACTATCTCTTGAGAACAACCTGCTGTTCTTCAGATTGGACGTTCATTGAATTCTGATCATTCCACAGTAAAACTCTTGATTTTTTTTCAACAGAAACATATTCTTTGTTCTTTTTTCCTCTTCCTCAATGACCATAAGCTTTCCTCAGCCTTAAGAACTGCCTATCCCATCTTCTTCTTCCCTCTTTGATTCTCTCTTCTCTAGACAATTTTTTCAAACTTGTCTCTGCTTGACATAATAGTTTAAATACACTAAAAACTTCCTCCCTTTTAACTGAATGTTTGTAGCAATGATCAAACCATTCATAATTCCCAGCTTTCCGTATGCTTAAATTAGTATGAACCTTTGAAATTTTTTTACTTCCTTGGTGTTTCTAAACAGTCAAACATGCTCTGCTCACAATCCTGGCCAGTTCTACATTTCCTCCTCAGTACATTGCTGTTGCATGCTCATTTCTTCCCCGATTATGCTTTTGACTGAAGGATTCTAAAATGTGCATTTGTAAAGATTTTTACCTAAGACGTCTAATTTCAGGTTGTGCAAAATAACAGACAAGGAAAGGCTACAACTTGCATGTGAGATATGAACCTCCTGGCTTTCAATAAGACAACTCATTACTGGGCATCTGGAAGAGCCTTTGAGTGCTCTTGGACACGTGTCAACCGACTGTTTCAGCCTCCTTCTTCTAGAAGCAAACAGCTCTTGGTTCTTTAGCAAATGTGATGCAGCCAAGAACTAGCTTGAAAGAAAATATATGGGCTTTCTTCAAATGAAGGCACAGGCATCAATATATTAGAACTAAAATGAAACTCCTTTTAACAGGAGTCTAAGATTTAAAAAACAAACAGGCAAACAACTTTTTTGCCTTTTAAAAACACCACATGCTAATATCTTCTCAATCGGTGGAACTAATAGGGATTAATTATTTCATGCAGACTAATGTTGGAGTTGAAGTGCGGGTTTTCTGGGGTTTTTTTTTGTTATGGTAAACAACTGTAGATTTGTTTATATTTTATATTCTTTCTTATCATTTTGAAGAAAAATGCTACTGTTGACAGCAACAGCAATAAAAGAAGATAGGAATCATGCTGTGTATAACAGAATTTTTTTACTTTGATCTGTAGGTTTGTGCTGTATGTTCTGGAAGACAACAATCAGGGAAGAGTTAGGCTAAAAAGAAAAATATTTATACAAGTGTTAGCAAAAAATACATAAATTCCAATATCAGATCAAGATAAATACGGCAAAATCAGTTTGGGGGATTATCATGTGTAATGTCGAATCTGAGTTTTCAATAATATAAATACATTGGTTAAAGCAGATCAAAAGGTCTCCAGCAAAACTTGTCTGACAGAACTTCAAACAGACCTTTGATGAAAATTGCTTCATATGGAACATTGCAATTTTCCAGGAGAAACCCCACATATAGGAGCTGGTGCCATAGAATCTTACAGCAGTTTTACTTCAGTTATTTCATGCCTACACTGGTCTGGCTCCCTACAAAGACACCTTTCCCATGATGCTCTCAGAGGGTGTAACACGCATGATAGCATATCTCCCTTCACCTACAGCTGAGACATTTATGCATTATATGAGACAAATTCACGCTGAAAAAAAATGGAAGTCACCCACTACAGTTAATATCATGTACCTTTAATTCAATTTCAAATCAAATAGATTAAAATTTTTTAAAAAGCTTCAAATTATCTTTACTTTCTCAATTTTCAATTTGAGGTGTTTGTTCAAAAACTTTTACATCTTATAGTAGATCTTATTATTAAAAAAACAAACAAACAAAGCAAAGAGTCCACAAAAGTTTTTGCATGAATTCTGAATGAATTTCAGTTGGTCCCATGAAGAACGTGATTTAGAAGTAGGGAGAGTCATTTCTGTTTCTATGAGGTGACTGATAAAAGTTTCTTTTTTAACAGAAAATATTTTTTAAGTGTTTACTACCATAAATAAACTAAAGTAATTATCTAATTCAATTCCATTCTCAATAAAATGGTAGTAAGTTTTTCTGTTGAGAACATTGTCTGTATATCTGCCTACCTAGACGACAGGTTTGGAATTGTGAGACAATAAATCAGGCTTTTACTCTATTTTTTCTTTGAATTTCTGCCCATCTTTAACAATGAGAAATATTTGCTTGTCTGTAGGTATATTTTATTAATAATTTAAAGCTTACATTTCTAGACTTAGAAACATATATTCATATTTAGAAACTTAAGATTTAGTCTGCCAATCCTGGAACTTTCAGCATAATGAGAATTTCACAGATACAGATGAAGATAGTGGCAGTTCAAATCACAGACCATCCCTGTTGCAAACTGAGCAGCTTTTGTGTCCTGTACAGGTTTGCAACAGGGAATATAAGAAGACAAAGCCAGTTTTTTTGATCTGGCTCATGTCGACCACTTGATAGTGTTGAAAGCAATAATGTGGTATATAATGACACACATTTATCACACTATCAAATATGCTGATGCCTGTGTACACTGAAGGTATGAGCATACTGGGACCATACAGCCATTCTACAGCAGGAGAGCTATGACTTGGTCGCCATCACAGAAAGGTGGTGGGATCACTCTCACGACTGGGGTGCTGCGATGCACGGCTATAAACTCTTTAGAAGGGATAGGCAAAGAAAAAGAGGTTGTGGGGTGGCGCTGTATGTTAGGGACTGCTTTGATTGTATAGAGGTTGATGGTTGTAATGACAAGGTTGAATGCTTATGGGTGAAGATGAGGGGGAAAGCCAACAAGGCAGACACCCTGCTGGGAGTCTGTTATGGACCGCCCAACCAGGATGAAGAGGCAAATGAAGTTTTCTATAAGAGGCTGGCAGAAGTCCCACAATTGCTAGCCCTTGTTCTCATGGGGTACTTTAACTTACCATATATCTGCTGGAAATGCAACACAGCAGAGAGGAGACAGTCTAGGAGGTTCCTGCAGTGTGTGGAAGATAACTTCCTGACACAGCTGGTAAGTGAGCCTCCCAGGGGAAGTGCCTCACTAGACTTGCTGTTTACTAACAGAGAAGGACTGGTGGGATGTGGTAGTCAGAGGCTGTTTTGGGTATAGCAAGCATGAAATGACAGAGTTCTGAGTTTGAGGTGAAGAGGGGGGCCAGCAAAACCACCACCATGGACTTTCGGAGGGCAGACTTTGGCCTGTTCAAGATGCTGGTTGAGAGGGTCCCCTGGGAGAGAGTCCTAAAGGGCTAAGGGGTTCAGGAAGGCTGGACATTCTTCAAGAAGGAAGTCTTAAAGGCACAGTAGCAGGCTGTCCCCATGTGCCACAAGATGAACCATCGGGGAAGACGACCGGTCTGGCTGAACAGGGAGCTCTTACTGGGACTTAGGAAAAAAATGAGGGTATACCACCTGTGGAAGAAAGGGCAGACGACTCAAGAGGAGTACAGGGGTCTTGTTAGGTCATGCAGAGAGGAAATTAGAAAGGCAAAAGCCCATCTAGAACTCAGGATGACCACTGTTGTGAGGGACAACAAAAAATGTTTTTACAAATATATCAGCAACAAAAAGAGGGCCAAGGAGAATCTCCTTCCCTATTGGACGCAAAGGGGAATATTGTCAACAAGGATGAGGAAAACGCTGAGATCCTTAATGCCTTCTTTGCCTCAGTCTTTAATAGTCAGACTGGCTATTCCCAGGATAGTCAGCCGCCAGTGCTGGAAGGTAGGGTAGGAGCGCGGAACAAATCTCCCGTAATACAGGAGGCAGCAGTTAATGACCTGCCATGCCACCTGGACACTCACAAGTCTATGGGGCCAGATGGGATCCACCCAAAAGTGCTGAAGGAACTGGTGGAAGAGCTGGCCAAGCCACTCTCCATCATCTATCAGCAGTCCTGGCTAACAGGGGAGGTCCCAGATGACGGGAGGATTGCAAGTATGACACCCATCTACAAGAAGGGCCTGAAGGAGGATCCCAGGAACTACAAGCTTGTCAGCCTGACCTTGGTGCCGGTCAAGATTATGAAGCGATTCATCCTGAGTGCAATTGCCAGGCATGTGAAGGACAACCAGGGGATCAGGCCCAGCCAGCATGGGTTCATGAAAGGCAGGTCCTGCTTGACCAAGCTGATCTCCTTCTATGACCAGGTGACCTGCCTAGTGGATGAGGGTAAGGCTGTGGACATTATCTACCTGGACTTCAGTAAGGCCTTTGACACAGTTGCCCACAGCATCCTCCTGGAAAAACTAGCTGTCCATGGTTAGGATGGGTGTACTCTTCACTGGACAAAGAACTGGCTGAATGGCTGAGCCCGGAGAGTGGTGGTGAATGGAGTTAAATACAGCTGGCTGCCAGTCACGAGCGGTGTTCCCCAGGGCTCAGTTTTGGGTCCGGTCTTGTTTAACATCTTTACCAATGATCTGGATGAGGGGATTGAGTGCTCCTTCAGTAAGTTTGCAGACGACACCAAGCTGGGTGGCAGTGTTGATCTGCTTGAGGCTAGGAAGGCTCTGCAGAGGGATCTGGACAGGCTGGATTGATGGGCTGAGGCCAACTGTATGAGGTTCAACAAGGCCAAATGCCGGGTCCTGCACTTCGGTCACAACAACCCCATGCAATGCTACAGGCTTGGGGAGGAGTGGCTGGACAGCTGCCTGGCAGAAGAGAACCTTGGGGTGCTGGTCAACAGTCAGCTGAACATGAGCCAGCAGTGTGTCCAGGTGGCCAAGCAGGCCAATGGCATCCTGGCTTGTATCAGGAATAGTGTGGCCAGCAGGAGTAGGGAGGTGATTGTG